>Ga0207689_10001579_pt1 | contig 21602 bp, 15 predicted proteins | sample KBSMisM52_FD_184312 | JGI IMG/M metagenome (GOLD analysis project Ga0207689, IMG submission 184312) | Miscanthus rhizosphere microbial communities from Kellogg Biological Station, Michigan, USA - KBS Miscanthus M5-2 (SPAdes) (version 2) | ecosystem: Host-associated > Plants > Roots >... | reverse complement strand
TGTTCAACAGTGACGGCCGGCGGGAGGTGCTCGGCATGGACATCGGTCCTTCCGAGGCTGAGACGTTTTGGGCGCCGTTCCTGCCCAAGCTCGTCCGCCGCGGCCTGCGCGGCATCAAACTCGTCGTCTGCGACGCCCACGCCGGCGTCAAGGCCACTGTTCGCAAGGGTCGTCAACACCGGTTGGCAGCATTGCCGCGTGCACTTCATGCGAAACACACGTTGGCGCATGCCGGCGAGAGCAGACCGCGCGTGGTCGCCGCCTTCATAGCCACCGCGTTCGCCCAGGACGATGCCGAGACCACAACAGCCCAGTGGTGCAAGGTCGCCGAAGCTTGCCGGAACCTCGGCATCAGGCACGTCCGCGCGAGGGCCCTACCCGCCCAAAATCAACGGAAAGGCCGAGCGCACGAACCGGCCCCCCTGAGGGACACGACCGTCAGCGTCTTTTTGCGCGTAGCCAAACATTCATGCCGAATGATAGTCGGCCATCAGGCCAAACTCGGCGAGTTCCGCCACCGACACCGTTCGCGAAAATTTCTTCGGCTTATGGCCACGGATCCGGCCCGTCTTGGCGGAGCTGGTCTTGCCGAAGATCCAGAGAATGCCGTGTCGCCTTCACGGCCCGCCGAAACCAGCTTCGGCTCGCCTCGTCATCCCGCGCTCCGATCATGGAAATCGAGCGTCGAGCCAAATGAGCGGAGCGCTGACTTAAGCGAGTGCCCACCTTACTCGTTCTTGTGAAAGCTTACCGTCGGTCAATTGGCCAAGCATGATGTATTGCTTCGCCAAATGATGCCGCAACCCGCCAAACGACACGAGATCTAGCAGCTTTGACTTGGGACCCTGTATCCCGGAAACTAAACCCGCAGTGACAATAAAATTTGCATCGTTAAGTAGCTTGATGGCTGTGCCTTCGACAAAGAATTTCAGGTGAGTGCGGTCTAAAATACCCGCATCTTGATAATCAAACCGACGTTGCAGCAGAAGCGGAACCGAAACGCTCAAATGGGCAATATTCGGTACCGAGACAATGACCTGACCATTTGCTTCCAGGTGCTTCGAAAGGTTTCTCAGAGTCGCAGTTGGGTCTGAAAGGTGCTCAAGTACGTCCAGAAAAAGAATAAGATCATAACTTTTGAGCTGGGGAAGCGCCTCGTCTATCGGACCAATAATCGGAACATCAACGTTCTGCCTTAATTCTTGCAGCAAGGCCGAGTTTATCTCCACCGCTGTTGTCTCAGTTTTTGGGTAGAGTTCCTTGATCCATTTCAGAGTGTGGCCAGCACCGGCGCCGACTTCAAGTATTCTGGAAGGGTTCTTGGGCAAAAGTGGCTTAATCTCCTGCCGCACCCAGTGATAGTAATCCATATGTCCGAAAACCCTAGGTAAATAGATACGCGAAGGCGACCAGATCCTCCGTCAAACAAACATAACAGCAATTTTTGGATGAACCCACCCCAAAGCGGCGAGAACGTTAATCTTGCCTGGATTACTCAAGCGATTGTCAACGATATTGTCTTCCCGCGAAAACAGCCGTCCGTCGATTAGAAAGATCCAACGCCTCAGGCCGATCCGCGCCGGGTCCTGCGACTGAGCTGCTCTTGGTCGATTGTCCCATAGCCGTTATCGTCGGGCAAAACTACAGGATTGGCCGATGTGCCGCCCGCCTTCCCGCCACCGAGATTCGACGTAAATCAGAACGCGTATTGATGCTCATGAAACGATTAACCGATGTAGCAAACGGCCGCGACAACAACTTCAATCTCCTTCGAATGATTGCGGCCAGCGCCGTCTTGGTTTCACACGCTTATCCCATCGCGATCGGTAACGGCGCAATTGAGCCACTGTCGTCGTTGCTACAAATGTCCCTGGGGACGCTTGCGGTGATATCTTTTTTCGCCATTTCGGGCTTCTTCATTTCGCAGAGCTTTGATCGCAGCAAAGGCCTTATCGGCTTTGTCGTGGCCCGCGTTCTGCGCGTATATCCGGGACTAGTGGCCATTCTTCTACTAACGGTCTTCGTTTTAGGACCAATCTTCACCACCCAATCCCGAACGTCGTATTTCTCCCAGCCGGAAACGTTCTTGTATTTTCCTCGAAACCTTTCACTCAAGTGGCTGCAATTTAACCTACCGGGCGTCTTTCAACAGAATCCATACGGACCTGCGATCAATGGCTCGTTGTGGAGTCTGTTCTATGAGGTTGTATGTTACGGCATAGTGGCAGCTTTGGGCGTGATTTCGCTTAAGGGAAGAAACTGGGCGTTCAGCGGTTTTCTTGCTGCTTACGTGATTGCTTACGTCTCACTGAAGTTGTTCGGTGGAAAGCTACTTGCGCAATCTGGCCTTCTCGCGAACTTTCATCTGCTGACTTTGCCGTTTGTCATAGGAATGGCCTTCTACCAGTTCCGTCGGCTTTTGCCCTTGAGCATATTCTTACTTGCCGCTCTAAGTATTGTAACCGTGCTGACCTACGGAGGTTTCTGGTTCAGGGAAGTCTTCGTTGTCTGCTTGTGCTATTCTATTTTTTACGTTGGCTACCTTCGATTGGCACCATTAAGAGCTTACAATAATTTGGGGGACTATTCCTATGGAATGTATATTTACGCGTTTCCTTGCGAACAGATAGTCGCGGCATTGTGGAGGGACATTTCACCGCTTATGTTGATCTCGATTTCTTTCCCAGCGACTTTAGTGGCTGCAATGCTGTCGTGGCACTTTATCGAAAGTCGGGCGCTTGCTCACCGGTTGCCCGTGGCGAAATGGCTTCAAAGCCGCCTCGCATGATCACGGTTGTTCGGTTACCGATTTAATGGGCAAGCGCGTCAGCTGTACGCATGCCAATCGTCCTGCACTTCAAGCACATGCGGCCTGGTGGAAATCGCGAAGGAGCCGCTCGCCCTTACGACTTGCTAGTTGCGCACTGGCAATTTTCGCACACTACCAATCTCATGGCTGATCCGGTGCGAGGCTCGTTAGCTCGACGCGTGCCTACCGCCCATGCACGTCATCCAACCGCACAATATATATCGTCTTCGCCGAGATAACTGCCGACTTGCACTTCGACCAATTCGAGCGGGATCTTTCCCGGATTGGCGAGTCGATGAGCGCCGCCAATCGGGATGTGGACGCATTCGTTTTCGTGGACCGCGCTGACCTTGCCGTCGACCCTGGCCTCGGCCGTACCTTTCACCACCACCTAGTGCTCGGCGCGGTGGAAATGCTTTTGCAGCGACAGCTTGCCATTTGGCTTACCATCCCCACCAACATTATTGATAACGATTGGTCGTTGGTGGCGCTTTTGCCTGCAGGCGCCGCTGCGGCTGTCGCGCGCAAGCCGCATAATCCGGCTCCCATCCTGCCGTGGTCCTACACCTACAGCTTAGATATCCATAGGCTCGCGCCGCCGCGGAGTTGTTCCCACCCCTTGGCGTTTCCTGTCTTCACCAGGTGATCATTCCAGAACTCGATCTGGTAAGCGCTATTCGAAGTGAGGAAGGCGCGCAGGGCATAGATCTCGTTCCACGAAACGTTCCGGTTTATCCAAAGTGCCGGGTATTCGAACGGATACTGAATGTCGTGAAAATGGATCATAACGCCGGGTTTTATGATCGGCAAAACCTCGAAGAGTTCGAATGCCAGATCCGAACACGTCTTGAGAATATGCGTAGAGTCGATGAATAGAATGTCGCCGGCTTCAAGCTCCTCGAACACGGGGAGCGGAACGTTCTGCACAAAATCGGAGATGATTTTGACGCGGTTTCGGTCGGCACTGGTGAGCGCGAGGAGTAACTGCGTTGGCCGGGGGTCGATGAAAGTGCATTTAGTTTCGATCTGCTCGTGGTCAAGCGTGTCAAGAATGCAGGCGGAAGAGAACCCGGAGCCAACTTCTATGAAGCGTTTCGGCTTCAACTCTCGTATAAAACAGCTCAGCGAGGTGGCATCGCCAAGTTCGTATTGGCTGTTGTTCCAGTAGTAACGACGACGATCCTTATGCTTTGGAAAATTGATCGGCTCAAGCTCGGACCATCGCTGAAGACGGCGCATCTGATGCTCTAAATTGAGGTCGATACCTGGAAGTGGCACTTCGCCATTGCGGTTTGAATCGCGATAACCAATCAGCGTTTCCGGATTGCAAATGGGAGAATAAAAGTGTCCCGGTGGGTAGGCAAGATGGACAGATTTAAAAATATTCTTCACATGTTGCAGTGGTTTCACATGCGACAGGCGATCCAGTAACATGGCAACTCCTAACTAAACGCGCGCCATTATTGAGGTCGATGCCTGGAAGTGGCACTTCGCCATTGCGGCTTGAATCGCGATAACCGATCAGCGTTTCCGAATTGCAAATGGGAGAATAAAAGTGTCCCGGTGGGTAGGCAAGATGGACAGATTTAAAAATATTCTTCACATACTACAGTGGTTTCACATGCGACAAACGATGCAGTAAGACAGCAACTCCTAACTAAACGCGCGCCATTTTGGGCAAAAGGACGCCGATTGCAATAGCCCCGAGAATCAATTTTGCAATGTAACCTTCGGATTTCTGGGGGCTCCACGGTTCTTGGCTTATGTACGTTGATCCCATCCCCGGCACTTAGGGTGACCTGCTCCCCAGCTTGCCCTCGTTCAAAGCTTCGCTTCAAGGCCGCTTACACTTCCGGGATCTGCGGCCAAAGGGTGAAATTGCCTAACCGGCTAACGGCCGGAGCGCCTAATGGGCCCTGTATGCTCGCTTGTAAAGTCCGGGAAGTGACAACCCTGCATAAGCGACGACAACGAGCAGAAAGACGCCTCCGATCGCAACTCGGCTGGCTAACACGTCGCCACTTCGCGCTAACAGCATCGTGACGCCAGCCGCAACGACAATCGCGAACATCGCCAAGGCAGAAAATACATGATCGTAGATAGCAGACCTCAATAAACGGCGCGCGATGTATCCAATTACAAGAAGACCAGCGATCTCTCCAACCAGGCTTCCGACCAGCACCGCTTCGAGCGTCGGATGAATGATGACTAGCCCTGCGGTGACAAATAGACCGATGAAAGGTGCTTGGCCGGCGATCGCGAGTTTGCGCGTATTTTGCGCATTAAACAGCAGCGATGTTTGAGGATCAGTGCGTATGATGCGAACATAAACCACCAACGCCAGGAGGAAGATCATGGACTCGGAAACAATAAATCTCTTTCCGAAAACCGCTGGTATGAGCTCACCATAAACCGCAATGATACAGACGGCAAAGGCTGCCGCTACCACTGGAACGGCGCGGCTGTACAGCTTAAGCCGAGCGTCATATTCACCAGTTTCGATTCTTGCGTTATGCAAGCCCGCAAATTGGATCGGGCTCATTATCTTATAGAGACCCGTCAACGGAACAAAGGCCGCAAGTGTAATGAGCGAGTAAAGACCGAGCAAAGGCAACCCCAACAGGCTGCCAACGATCCAGCGGTCGCCCTGAGACATGATGGCCAAGCCAACGCCGTTTAAAAGGAGGGGTAGCCCGAAAACGAGAGCCTTCCTAACAAAAGGCGTCCGATAGTTGACGGAATATCGGCTGGACGCCAACAAGTGGGTCATAAGCACATAAACAGGCGCCTGGACCAACAAATAGGCTATGTAGGCATAATGGTTTCCGAATTCATATGCGATTAAAGCCAATGCCAAGAGACCGCTACCATGCGACGCGATGGAGGCTATTGCCGGCGGCCAATACCGATAATCGCGGCTTGCGTTGACGCGAATTTCCAAATGCCCAAATGACTGAATAAACGTGGCGAGAGCAAGCCAGGCGAAACTAGGCCAATCGACGCAAGCTGCAAGTGTGCACGCCACAGGCATCGACGCAAGCAACACAAAACATCCGACACAAAATCCGCGCACCATGGAAACGGCGTGCGCACCGGCGACGGCTTCAGCATAGACAGAGCGCGGGCTCGAAAAAACAAAGTTGGTGATTGCGATATCCGTAATTAGTTCGAATGTCGCATAGGTCGCAGCGAGGGCGGCCGCAAACCCGAATTCATAAGGACCAAGGAGGTGAGTGAGGACGAACGTCCTCATGAAGGGAATTACAATATTAGAAGCGCTGTCAATAAAAAGAGGTAGCGTCCTATGGAATATCCGCGCAAATGAATTGATTTGCATGCTGTGAGACTAGCGCAAAAACCGCCGATCAAGCAACCGGCGACGCTGTGAGCGTTATTCTCGCCGCGCGCTCATCTGAACTCCCTCACGCAGCAACTACGTTGCGGTTGCGCGTCCGGGCCAATTGTTCCTCAATCCATTGGTAGGTTTTTTCCATCCCTGCCAGGAGCGGTTGTTTGGGCTCCCAGCCGAGGCTTTTGCGAATGAGCCTGTTGTCTGAGTTGCGACCGCGCACTCCGGTAGGACCGGGAATATGCCGGATGTTTAGTTTCTTGCCGGCGATCCTCATCGCCATCGCAGCAAGTTGATTGATCGAAACCATTTCCTCGGACCCGATGTTGACGGGGCCGATAAAGCCGGAGCGAGTAAGCCGAAGCGTGCCTTCCACACACTCATCAATAAAAAGGAAAGAGCGAGTCTGTTCGCCATCACCCCAGATTTCGATCTCTCCTCCGTCGCGTGCTTCTGCGACTTTACGGCAAATCGCGGCAGGCGCCTTCTCGCGACCTCCCTGCCAAGTGCCGAGGGGTCCGAATATGTTGTGATAACGGGCGACGCGAGCTTCTATTCCTAGATTGCGGTTGTAAGCAAGGTAAAGCCGCTCGCTAAACAGTTTCTCCCAGCCGTATTCGCTGTCTGGATTGGCAGGGTACGCGCTGTCTTCGCTTGTAACGGGCTTGTGAGTGTCTTCCTGATTGTGCGCCGGATACATGCACGCCGACGAGGAATAAAATATCCGACTACAGTTTCGCTTGCTCGCTGTATCGAGAATGTTGAGATTGATGGTGGCCGAATTGTGCATGATATGCGCATCGTTCTCGCCGGTGAAGATATAGCCGGCGCCCCCCATGTCCGCTGCCAACTGGTAGATCTCATCAAAACGACGATCAATGATCGCACGGCAAAAAGCCAGGTCACGCAAATCACCAACGACAAAGTCGTCGGCTTCGGTCTGCGAGAATTCCGGATATTTCAAGTCGACGCCGCGGACCCAAAGGCCCTCTTTTTTCAGCCGCGATACAAGGTGATTGCCAATGAAGCCGCCGGCTCCGCACACAAGCGCACACTTCATACCGTAACTCCTTTTGAATTTGCGAGCATTGGATGTACTATTAAATCAAATTGCGGGATAGCGATTTCTATGGCAGGAGTGCAAATAATTTAAATTGGGTTAATACAGTAAAATCACACTGGAACCAAGAAAAAGGTAATGGAGCTAATATTTGACCCGCGGTTTTCTTGTTTGGGCTTGGCTATACCAGATTGCGGTTAATTGCCGATGACCTCTGCTCGACCGCGGTCGGCCAGCGATCACGCCGAGGCCAAGGTTCCGGCTTAGTGCCTTCGGGACACGGCGCGGTTGACGCAAGGGACGCAGCATATGATGCACATCGCCGCCGGCGCGGACCGGCACCCGCAATATGCGCTATACCAGTAAATTGGTACACGATAAGATGGATAGGATTGTCGACAAGGAAAAAATTCGGACCACATAAGTTACGCTGCTACCTGGTCAGTAGGAGATGGCGGAGATTTTGGGGCCGCGAATTCAAGTCCCGCAAGGAACTGACCAGGGTGAAGAAAGCATCTTTTCAGATTCGCCCAGTCGATCCTGCGTTCCACATCCGATTGAAGTAGGAATTCAGGGCACGTCATGGCCCGTATCGAGAGCATAACCGCAACACCCTACCCACCATAAAATCGCCGAGGCGGCCCACATGATTCGAACCGAGAAGAAAAATACTGACGTGGCACAAATTGATATGAAGACCTCTTTGGCCGATCAACCTGCGACAATGATCCAGTCAGCTGCAAAATACTTGATCGTCAAAGGTATTGCCGGGCTGGGCAATAGGATGCTGGCCGCGATAACCGGCGTTTTGTTCGCACGCCTCATGAATCGTCGGCTTATCATCGACTGGAGTGATTTCACGTACTCTAACGACGAAACCAATGTATTTCCGTTATTGTTCACCTGCCCTGACGCGGAGCCACCATTGGAGATTCCGGATACGGACTCAATATCGCCGCCCCTCTGGCGGGGCCGGCTCCATAAATCCGCATCCGTGGTTATCAGTGAGGTAGATCCATCGGCGTATGCTGGCCGGCGAGGCTATCGTCTCTTCTCCTACGATCTCGATAAATTGGACCACCCGGAAGAGCTTCTGGTGATGTGGTCCTACACCCAACTGATAAGGAGGGCGCGAAAGCATTTCCGCGGCCATTTCGCTGCTTGGGCCAAGATGTCCGACGAAGCAATCCTAAGCGAGATTCTTCGTACTACTTTAATTCCCCGACCGGAAATCCGCGCCAGGATAAAAAAATGGCAGGCTGAAAATTTTGGGAGTGTCCCCGTCATCGGAGTTCACATTCGATTTATGGACAACAAAATACCATGGCTTCCGTTCATCAAATTCCGGACTTCAATTGATTCCTTCTTCGCCGCTATAGACAAGATCAGAGCGCACGCACCCGACGCCGTAATCTTTCTCGCCACGGACAATCGTGAGGCTCAGAATTTGGTGGAGAAGCGATATCCCAAGGTCATTGCGACCGAAAAGTGGTTTCCTACGACCGGATTTGAAATGCACCAAAATCCGGAATGTTCCGACAGGATGAATAATGCGGTAGAGGCACTTATTGACATGTACCTTCTCGCAGAGTGTGACTATTTGGTATTTCCGTCGAGTTCAACATTCTCTTATATTTCAAGTTTAATATCCAAGATACCGCGTGCTCGCATTGTGGATGTTGAGCGCAATGACCCGATCATTCGGGTCGTAAAGTTAGCTCGCTACTGGCTTACGTGAACTACGACATTCATCAAATATAGTTCGTCTCAGATTGCAGCGGACAAATAGTCGTCCGTTGAGGGCTGACTGGACGTTGATGAATGCGGTCAGGATCAGGGCCAATGATATCTCAGCCAGGCGAGGACGCGGCGGAAGTTCTGGCCCACGGCTGAGAACGACGGTTGGCGGCATCGCCAACGCAGCCTTTGAGGTAGCAGCGGCCCAGATGACCTTCGGCCTTCAGATGTCCCGATGATGGCTCGATGGCAGAGCGGCGGCGCAGCTCTCGCTTGAGCACCGACAGCCCATGAAGCGGGTCCCGATCCACGGCCAGCCGTTCTCGCAGTAGAGCGGTCCGATCTCGCCGTCGATTCAGTCCCAATCCATCCCGCCGGCAAGCAGAACCAGTTCGTGCTCTCCGATGCACCACAGAATCATGGTACGCAGCAAAAGGGAATCCACATACAAAATTGCAAGGTTTGGGTTCTCACACTTCCAGTCCCTGCGATCTCAGATCCCTCCGGAGAGGCGCCTCGCTTGAAACCCTGGCTTATACACGGCGGGGCTTGCGCACAACTACGCAGCGCCGTTTATAAGATCATTCTTGAGGAACAAAAAATTATCCCGATCCTGATGAACCAACTGCAAGCCGATTTTCTTTAACTCCCGAATGATTCGAAGAGACTTGACCAATGAAGTTGGGCTATCGAACTCAACGCATAAGATTGAAACTGGGATTCTTTCTTTAACAACGTCTTGCAATACTTCAAACCAAGCTCCTTCAATATCCAATTTGAGGAGATCCAAATGATCATGTCCGAATTCGCCCATTACATCGCGTAGACGGCGGCAGTCGACTTCAAAATATTCTCCGGTGCCATGAATATCGCGAACGGACAAATTGACATGATCGCGATTCATCGGCGCGAAGAACTTCAACTTCTTATTTTCATTCCAGATACCAATGGGCGTAAATGTGATGCGCTCGTGATTAAAGTCGAGGTTTTGCATATACCGGATGGCCCGCGGCGTGGGATCGAAAGAAAAAACCCGAGCACCGCGGTCTGCGAGAGCCATGTCAAACGTCGCATCGTCTCCAACTCCGACGCAGTAGCATACTGCATCTTTCCGAATGAGATTGGCCGGTACAACCCAAGTCCCGTCGCCTCGGCCAAGTCCGTCCAATTGCAGACCCTCCTGTCTGAATGTAGCGAACTGCCGAAGTAGCCGTCGCGCTATTAGCTTGTTCAGTCCATTATATGTTCTGCGGAGGATTCCATGGATTGATGGCATTTAGGATCTCACGTCTGGTTGCCGAAGCGATCGGAAGATGTGGACGTTAATTGGTTCTCTTGTCGCAAGCAACTTTCAATCTCTGGTTGCTATCATTAAATCCGGTGCGCAATCGCAAAGCGCGCACGTCCTTTCTTGGCAGGTCTGGCAACTGGTTTGTAGTGGCTAGGCAAAATCGTTGCGTCCCAGACCAGGGGTGCATAAGAAGCGCTTCTCTCACTTGGCAGGCGAAGCGCTCCGGCGTGGACCAACGGTGATGTGCGCGGACTTTTCGCGCAAACTCCCGTCTCGCGCCTCCAGTTCAACAAAGGACGCGCGAATTCCGATGATTAAGCTGAAGAAAATCCAAATTGCATCCCAATAATGAACTGTGGTCCCAATTACGGACATAAGCATGACGGCAAAACTGAACCCCGTCCGTATGTTGCCTAAATAGGGGTCGGTAGCAGCGCGCGCCCCTCTGAACATTGGGATGAAAATCGTTATAAGCATCAACACGACCATCGGCACGCCGTAACGAAGCATCAGCACCAACCAAAGAGCATCCACGCTCTGGCCGACAAACAGTCGGACCATGTCTGATTCTGCTTCAAAAGAGGTGTTGAGTCCCCAGCCCTCAATCGGATGCTTCGCAACCATATCCAAGCCGAGGCTCCAGGTATTTATGCGGAAATTCCCCGTTTCGGGATCGAAAGTTAAGTGGCCAACGATCGCAGCGATCGGATCGTTCGAATAGGCAAAGGCGGAAAGGATAAATCCAAGAATAGCCCCCACAAAGAGTTTCCAACGCCAAACTATTTTTTTCAGAATGAGATCATAGCTAAAAGCCGCGAGACCGATCGCGAGACCCAAATAGGGTCCTGATGACAGCGACGCTGCGGTACCAGCAGTACCGAGAACGCCATAAAATATTCGAGCGCCTCGATTTCGTTCGCCGTACAGGAATATGAACATTGCAGCGACGCAAAATGTCCCGAACTGTTCCGCGACGGGGAAGATCGAGTCGGCGCGCAAAACGCCATATCGAAATGCAACCTGAAATTGCGTTAGGCCCAGCAAAGTCAGAGTAACTGGGTATCCTGCCAAGTTATCCAAAAAGCCCAGCAAGATCACGACAACCGCCACAACCTTAAGCACACGAATGAAGAGCTCAAGACCCGGTCGACCAAAAAAATACGCGCGTCCTATAAGATAAGCACTTAAGAACTCGAGGCCTTGCGCCAGCACGTAAGCCTGGAAGCCATCGTTGAGCATTGATGCTATAATGAACCAACCCGCTGTTGCGACTGCAAAGAAATCCGGGGATTTCCAGCTCCGGCCTGATTTGGATAGGGTCATTATTGCCGGGATGAAGAATATACAAATGGTCAGCCGAGCTGGAGTAAAAACCAGTCCTCCGATCTCCATCTGAATGTACGGAACAAAAATTCCAATCATTATTAACCAAGCAGCGATCGAACTAGGCCGCTGGATGTCGGTGGAAACACGCGCAGCGTCGGCTCCATCCCTTCGACCAATACGCCGAGATGGAAGTTCGGTCTGACCTCGGTCGATTGTTCTCATTTTCCAAGCCCAGGTGAGCAGAACTGATGCTGTCTTTCGAATAGCTGTAGCTTTAAATATACCCCCAAGCTACTCGTCACGGCCTTGATCGCATCCTCAAACATTATGCCCTGCCGTTAAGACTACCCTTTTCATGGCGGGCAACGAAATGCGTCGATCATGAAGCTCAAGCAGAACGGGCCCGCCCCGAGGCCTGTCGAGTCAGTTGGGAATATTTCGCAAGAAGCGAGTTCCGAGCTCAATGTCCATCTAGGCTCGAACGCGGCCCCCCATGGGAACTCCTGCGGATGGCCGTCGATGTACTTAATAATCGTCGCCCTTCCAAGCGAGCGTTTACTTAAAAGCAGATTTATAGACTATAATTAAATTAATATGTTATAGCAAAAAATGACGCCGGACCTTCGTGCTGCGGGAAAGATATGATTTCGATTGTAATGCCTGCCCACAATGAAGGCATGGTAATCGCTCGCACTCTGCGGGAGCTAACGACTGGTGCTTTGCCCGACGAACTCGATGTGGTCGTCGTTTGTAACGGATGCACCGATAATACTGCAACGATTGCACGCAGTTTTGGCGCGCCGATCCGCGTTATCGAGACCCCCCTCGGCAACAAGGCTCATGCTCTTAACCTCGGCGACCAGGCTTCACGCTCCTTTCCTCGGGTTTATGTCGACGCTGACGTTATCGTCGCGCTTTCTACCATTCGAACATTGGTGGAATACCTGGAAAATGAGAGCGCTATTGCAGCTGCCCCGACGCCCCATTTTGAACTGAACGACTGCTCTTGGCCCGTTCGTGCATTCTACAACATCAGGTGCCGACTTCCATCCTTTGGCGAGGGAATTGGGGGCTCTGGTGTCTACGCTCTAACACAAGTCGGCCGCCGTCGCTTCGGAACGTTTCCAAACCTGGTTGCTGACGACACATACGTTCGCGTTCAATTTAGACCTGAGGAGCGCGCCACTCTCGACTCTGTCAGATCAATTGTATTCGCACCACACACGATTAAAAACTTGATTGCCATCGAGGCTCGGGCAGATTTCGGCACTCGTGAACTCGAATATCGGCATCCTGACCTCTGGGTAAACAGAGGCAGTGGTAATAAAAAAGCTCTCCTAAATCTTCTGAAAAATCCCTTTTTGTGGCCGCAGCTTTTTGTCTACTGGTATGTTAGAGCGACAGCCCGCCACAAAGCTAAAGCACTGCTGGATAGTAACACGTTTGTTTGGGAGCGAGACGAGACCTCCCGTAATGCTCGAGAGGCGCCGAGCTCATCTTCATCTCAGTGACTGACGCTATGATCGGTGCAGCGGCTCGTCATTGCTTTCAGACACGCGTTCAACGTGTTCTCGTCATGCCCCCGCCAGTGCAGTTCGGAATGGATTGAGGTTTTCTTCATGTGCGGAATCTTTGCATGGGTCCTGGCAGGGGCGAAACGACTTGATCGCGATACCCTGGTTCGCATCACCGATTTGATGTCTCATCGCGGGCCGGATGGCGCAGGTTATTGGCTCGGCGACAGCGATGATGGAATTCACCAGATAGCTTTAGGTCATCGGCGGCTTTCAATTATCGACATTCAAGGCGGTGTGCAGCCGATGTGGAGTTCGGACCATTCGATTGGTCTGACCTTCAATGGAGAAATCTATAATTATATCGAGCTCCGCAAAGAACTCATCGAGCTCGGGCATGCTTTCCAGACATCGTCCGATACGGAAGTGGTAATTGAGGCCTACCGAGCTTGGGGGCCCGCCGCAATCGCCCGGTTTCGGGGTATGTTTGCGTTTGCACTTTGGGATAAGATTGAACAACGGTTGGTGATTGGACGAGACCCATTCGGTAAGAAGCCACTTTTTTTGGCTGAAATGGATGGTGCCTGGCTTTTTAGCTCTGAGATCGAACCGATCATGCAGTTTCCTGGCATCGATCGAAGCCTGGACCACCTCGCTCTTCAGGAATACTTGCTGAACCGCTACGTCCCGGGTCCATTTACGCTATTTCAAGCCGTTACAAAGTTGCCGCCTGGTTGTTATGCCGTGTGGCAGGCTGGCAAACTATCGGTCACACGTTACTTCGTACCGCCATTCGCAACGACCGTTCCGGATATTACGAATTTCAGTGACGCGGTTCATATGTTTAAGGAGACCTTTGAGGATTCTGTACGCATTCGCATGCGCAGCGACGCGCCGTTTGGCGCGTATCTTTCGGGTGGCGTGGACTCCTCAGCAGTTGTTGCAACTATGGTGCGCCAGAGCTCTGAACGGGTGCGCACGTTTTCCGTTGGTTTTCAGGAGACCAAGTATTCGGAGCTTGATTTTGCCCGTGCAATTGCAGAGCGGTACGAGACCGACCACCACGAGGTCGTTGTTGAACCAGAATCATTCATGGAGCAATGGCCGACCGCTGTCTTGCGCCGGGGAGCCCCAGTATCTGAGCCCGCTGATATTGCAATACTGCTTTTGTCAAAAATGGCCTCGCATTCTGTGAAAATGGTCCTTACCGGTGAAGGTTCCGATGAGTTGATGGGCGGCTACCCGAAGCACCGTGCTGAACCATGGATTGAACTGTATCATCGAATTATGCCGGATGTGGTACATAGTCGTATGATTGGGCCGGCCATTCAGGCATTGCCCTACGCCATGCGCAGAGCCAAGATCCTTGCGATGGCTGCCGGCGAGCGTGAATTGACGAATCGCATGAGGGTGTGGTTCGGCGGAATATCGGTTGAAGAACGTGATGCCCTGATGGGCTGTTCGCCGCCAATTGAACCGCGCGAGCCTTATCCGTTTTCAGCGACAATCGGCTCAAGCGCTCGACGCACGCTTTTTTTCGATCAAACCTCGTGGCTTCCCGATAATCTGCTTGAGCGAGGGGATCGGATGATGATGGCAGGGTCTGTTGAAGGCCGTATGCCATTCATGGATACCGAATTGGCGATGCTCGTCGCCCGCTTTCCTGATAAATTTCTAATTGGGAAAGCCAAGGGTAAAGTCGTTCTCCGGGCAGCCATGGACAAGATATTACCCAGTGACATTTTGTTTCGAAAAAAGGTCGGATTCCGTGTACCCGTTGGCGAGTGGTTTCGAGGGGCTTACAAAGAATTTGTCCGCGATACCCTGCTAAGCGAAAGCTCACAACTTAATCGCATTTGCGACTTCGCAGTAGTGCAACGGCTCGTTAGCAGGCACCTGGAGGGGCGCGCAAACAACGAAAAAATTCTTTGGTCTCTCGTCAACCTTGAACTTTTTCTGCAAGCTTTCAAGCCGTCAAACATCCCTGCGATGCGGGTGATGGGCACCTGACCATTCTATGATCACGAAAACCTTATACCAATTAATTGTCGTCGAGACCGACCCACATTAGCTCAGGCGCGCGTCCTGATTGATGAGATGTAGCAAGCCGGGAATGAGAACTGCCCGTTTCCCTCTTGAGCCCCAAGAGGAAGCGGGCTTCTCCAGTTCAGGGGATCTACTTTGAAGAATTCCAGATTCTTTGGTTGGGTTTGTTTCGCCCTGATCCTCAGCAGCCTTCGGGCGTCCGCCGAAAGCCACTATCCCGGCGGTTTTCCAACCGAGCCTGGCTTCTTTCCCATCGGGGTGTGGTTGCAATCCCCCTCCAATGCTCCGCGTTACAAGGCCATCGGTATCAATACCTTTGTCGGGCTCTGGAAGGGGCCCACAGAAGCACAGCTTGCCCTTCTCACGAAGTACGACATGTTCGCCGTTACCGCGCAAAATGGCGTCGCATTGACCTCGGTCAATCGGGGCGTCATCAAGGGCTGGTTGCATGACGACGAGCCTGACAACGCGCAACCCATCGGTTTGGGACTATACGGTACTTGCGTCCCGGCCGCCGAGGTCGCTCGTCGGACACAAAAAATGAAATCTCTCGACGCGACTCGGCCTGTGATGATCAACTTCGGCCAAGGGATCGCGAACGAATTCTGGCGAGGCCGCGGTCCGTGCACCGGTGATCAGGAATATTATTCGACTGCAGCTCAGGGCGCAGATATTTTGTCGTTCGATATCTATCCCGCCGCGTCCGATATACCCCAGGTCAAAGGCAAGTTAGAATATGTAGCACGCGGCGTAACCAATCTAGTCAACCGGATGACTGACGGTCAGAACGCGTGGGCCGTGCTCGAAACCACCGGCGGCGTTACGCCTGCGCAGCTACGCTCCGAAGTTTGGATGGCTATCATCCATGGTGCAAAAGGTATTGTTTACTTTGCTCACGAATTCGCGCCGTCATTTAACGAGGCCGGGATTTTTCGTCGCCCTGACGTGGTTCAAGAAGTTGCCCAGACAAACGCTCTCATAAAATCGTTGGCAAAACCATTGAATGGTCCAAGCGTAGAAGGAAAATTAAAAGTTCAATCGAGCGCGACGATCGCTACCTTGGTCAAGGAATACCAGGGCAGTATGTATGTTTTCGCCGTTAGAATGAGCAATTCCGCTGCGGAGGCTCGCTTTGCATTTGACGGCCTCGATGGAATAAGCGTCAACGTCATAGGAGAGGACCGCAGCATAATGATGACACATGGATTCTTCGAAGACTCGTTTGCGGGTTACGGGGTCCATATCTACCAGTTACCGACGCGCTAACTGGAAGATCGCAGAGTCGGATCCGATCTCTGGCCCGTAGAGCGATTGGTAATTACCGCTTGCCCCGAGGAGCGGCCGAAGCGTTACATTTGCCCTCTATTTTTTACCCACCGCACGGCCGTAAGACCTCGCGAGGCAACAGCACCAGTAACTGCTTTCAGCCGGTCCGTTGCCAACGACTGGCCCGGTGGCCTCGGCTGAAACCCTAGCCGTCGCAAGGCGTAATTCGTGATCGACGGGTACTTGTACGTGGATGGCGGAAGCTCGAAATTGAGACTGAGCGACACGGAGACACTGTCGCCATTCTGAACCCAGTGAGCGCCGTGCGAGGGAATGAAGACGCCCTCGCCCGGATTTAAGTCGAATACCGAAGCCCGATCCTCAACTCCCGGCTTGTAGGTTCCAGCAGTCTGATGTCCGCAGTAGTATTTTTCGATTTCGACTTCCGTTATTGCGGATCTATCGTCCGGGTTGCATACCCAAACTCGCTTCGAACCCTGGACTTGGACCAAGAAATTGACCTCGGCGTCGAAATGAAACGATGTCAACCGGTTAGGTGAAGTAATAAGTACCAGCATTTCGGGATTATTGATCGAAAAGCGCGGGTCAGAAGGCGCCATCGACTGAACGAAATCCGCAAACTCATTCAGCACCGCGGCATATGCAGGATCAATCTCGATGTGCTTCATGATAATCCATGCACCAGCGGTTTGAATGCGATCGATGACTTCGTCGATCGGTCGATCGACAAGCGGGATTTTGCCCCACTTATCGGTTACTTTCACGTCGCCAGTATCCGCGTAGAGATCGCCGCGCCGCTTGGCTGCCTCTTTCGCGACTTCCATCAGGGCCGGCAGGGAGAACAGCGGATTGCCAACGAGTTCGTGCGTCACTCGGAATGGCCGGGAGTGCATTTTCGCTTTGGCCTGTTCGAATGGCCCAACCGTCTGCCAATTCGTCGGGCCGACTTTCCCTGGTTGATCGACCGTTTTCATGCTTCAAATCCTCGGTTGTCTCCGTGACGGAACGTCTTGGATCTAACATTTATTGCGACAGAATACTGCGCAATTTAATATCTGTGCCGGATTGCGGGCAATAGCGCAGGAATAAAATTAACGCCAATTGCTCCCCGCTTTTGAACTGCTCAAGGTAAATATTCAGATATTCCAAGTCATGCCGAGCAATATAGCAGCGCAGATTTCGGAAGTGTGAACTCGATATGCGCCATGGCCACAGGCCAAATTGGCCGCACCGGCCAGCGCGTTCGCTCCAGCGCGCCTCCCTTCCAAACGCGATAACTCAGGGGCTGAGCCGCTCGGTCGCAAGTCCATTCGTTGCGGGGTCCTTCGACGCTCGGCTGAAATCAACGGGCGTTCGTGGCATAGCGGGTGCTGGCCTTTAAAAGCGACGCAGCGCAATAAACCATGATCGCCGGCCAGCAGTTCGTTAACTGGAATTTAAGGGCTATTTTTTGCCACATTTCGTCACCTGAGGCAAGAGCTTCCGACGCGGAAGAACGGCCAGGCGTCTAAAGCGCGCCCGCTCAAATTTGGACCTCCCCATTCAAGATCGCAAATAACGGCAACTGAGCTTCTCGTATTGTTGCACTGGAGCGCTTTGACTGAGAAAGCTGCCATCTGCGTTAACAATAGCCCCCGAACGGCGCGGGCAGCGCTCCTCCGGTTACAAGGCTAACGTTCCCAGTCGCTGTGCACCGCGGTGTTGACGGCCCGGTGCCACCACCTGCCCTCACGTTGATTGCTGCCCAAGAGGCATTTCCGCATTTTAAGCGGCTTCCATTGCAAGCAGAGGTCGGATCGACGTAATTGTCTTGCACGTTGACAGCTGATGAGAACCACTTGGGATTTACGGCCATCAAACCGTACGTCGAAACGCTCTTTGATCCGGCGGAATATATGGCCGTATTGTTCAGGCTGTTGAGGGTTGTGGCTGTGGCACCAAAAACGCCCGAAGTAAGGATGTTATAGGAGGTCGAGGTCGAACTCGCGAGGGAAGTATTTTGGATCACGGTGTTGTAGTTCAACGTGATGGACTGAAAGGAACTGCCGCTCGCCCCATAAACCTGAACCACGTCACCATGCGCTCCAGTGATAGGCGCGCCCCAACCTGTGTTCTCGAACACATTGTACTTGAGGGTGATGCCGGTGTTGTTCATGCCGGAAGCCAGACCCTGCTGCCAATGCTCGCTGTAGGTGTTTCTGATCCAGTTGTACTGCGCGATGGTAGAGCCACGATCCCCAAAAGAAATCTGCGGGCTTTGGTAGAGGCTGTTCCCTGGATTCGGAGCGCGAACAAAGCCGATGGTATCACCGCTCCAAACAGCGCTGTTGACACTGGCGGACAGCGTCACCACGTTTCCGACTACACTGGAAACGAAGACGCCGGGGCATGTAATCGAGGAAGTGTGTGTAATATTGCATACCGTCAAATTGTTGACGATGCCGGTGGTGCTGGCGACAGTTATCTGGTTGCCGCTGGTGGTCCGCGCAGTTGTTGTTGTGTAGATCGCTACCGCGTTTCCATCGACGATATTATTGCTGAAGGTAACGCCCGTCGGCCCGGTGCCTTCGTCATAGAAGACACCACGAAAGTTAGACCCGATCAGGAAATAATTGTTGGTAACAGTCGGGTTACTGATCGTTCCGGGGAATATGAAATAGCCGCCGTTTACCGAGAAATCCCAGTGGTCGAGTGTCACATTATCGCCTGTGATACAGATGTCGAAGGTAAGGCCAGAGCCGCAACCTGACCCGTTCCATCCAGATGTCCCCGGTGGGGTATTAGCTACTGAATTCGGGATCTTCAGTGCAATAAAGCCCGACCCAAGCGCACCCAGCGAGACCATCGAATCGCAGCCGATAGAGGTGGAAAGGCCATAGCTATAAGTCGTGCCGCTACCGCTAACGCCGCATATGAAATATTGGAGTCCTTGCTTAATCCCGCTCGGCAACGAGCCGCCAGACTGCGCGTAGAATGATCTCTTGTCTGTGCTGACCGGAACATTGAGGACGCCGGTCTCAGTGATCGTATTGCCGCTATTCGTCGCGTTGGAAGTTATCCCGACAGCGTAGCCGACACCAGCGACACACCATTTAGGCGAAGTGGCGTAGCCCGCCAGGAGCGTGGAAAACTGGCCGGTCCCCGGAGGGGCCGCCGTCTGACCATCGTTGCCGTTAGTTGTGCAGGTTGGAAGTGAAGTACCACCGCCGTGGGCTTGGATACCGACAAAGGCGCCAAGAGTTAGGTAGGCCGCACACAGCAATGCGAAAATTAACCCCGCGCGTTTCATGATGATCGCGGCTTGAAAGCCGCGGCAAGGCAAGGACGACCATTCAGGACTCGCTCGGGGGGCGAGTCGCGCTCCGCGAGGCCACATTGAGCTTTGCCTTGGTCGCCAACGGTTGTCATGCTGGGCATGCGTCTACCCTTGGAAAATTAGGTGCCTCGCGATGATTTCTAGATAGGCTTTAGGCTGTTTTCGATACGAGAAATGATCTGCATCGACGGTTTCGTAATCAACCGGGTATTCACTCCAGGCTTGCCAACTTTTTTGCTCACCTATATCGACAACGTGGTCGCGGCTTCCAGAAATTACGCTCAAAGGCACTGGGAGACGGCAGGGGACCGCATCATCAGTTTCGTGGGCCTCCAGATCCGCGCGCAATGGCCTTTCGAACAAACTCCAAACCTCTGGATCATTGGTTATCTCGGACGGAAGCGCGCCAAACCGCTCGCCTACCGCCTGGATAAATTGATCTTGACTGAGCTGATGTAGAAACTTCGATCGTGGAACTGTCACCGGAGCTCCAGAAAGGAAGACCCGTACCGGGCGCCTGTCGATATCTTGGAGGCGTAAAGCAACGTGAATTGCGAGCTTGCCACCGGCGCTGTGACCAAAAATTGCAAATGGCCTATGGTCCAACGAAATAATCTCTCCAATCGCGCGCGCCATCGGAGCAAAGCGGCGCAAAGGTTCTTCGTCGAGACGGGTCTCCCTGCCCGGAAGCTGGATTGCCGCAATTTCAATGTCGCGCGGACACGCTGACGTCCAACTCGCAAAGGTACTGGCCCCTCCCCCGGCGTGTGCAAGACAATAAAGACGCAAATGCGCACTTGGTTTGGGTTGCGGGAGCCAGAGCCAACCTTTCATAGTTCCAATTCCGGCTTGTTCGATTTCAAAGGTGAACCATGCTTGTGATGGGGAGCATAGCCATTGATCCACTCCTCTCGACGCTGCCAAATTGCCTTCCATTCAGCAGCCACGGAGCTCACGCCAGGTCGCCTCATCAGCCGTGAAGCTTGCTGGTAGGCGGCCCAACGAATCAGAACACCGAGCAGGAAGAGAACCCTTCCGATTCGACGGCCCATGGGCCGCCAATGCTGATTCATTAAGGTCGCTTTTCCTTTTAGGAGCAACAGCCGTTGCTCTAGAGTGGATGCTGTCGACGCCCCGCCATAGTGAACGATAGTCGCAGATGGACTAACAATCGGGCGAGCCCCCAACCTGCGCGCTCGATGACATAGGTCCGCTTCCTCCCCATACATGAAAAACGCTGGATCAAAGCCTTCCAGTTGGTCCCAGAGGTCTCGATCGATCAAAAAGAAACAGCCGCTGACAATGTCGACATTTCGGATGGAACCACGATCCCAGCCACCGTAGGCCTCTGTGTTGAACAGTGAACTGTTGGGAAACAAGTGGCTTAGACCAACGGCACTGCATACCAAGCTCCAAATCGTCATCCTGCGCCAGCAAGATGATGGATTTAAGGAGCGGTCCTGGTTTAAGGTACGCCCTCCCCATATTCGGCAGGATGGGGTCTCGTTCGCGAACGCTTCCAGACGATCTATCGCGCGATCCAGCACCACTGTGTCAGGATTTAAGAGTAGTACCCTGCGACCACGGGCCGCTTGAACCGCGAGAATGTTTGCACGGCTAAAGCCAATGTTTTCCTTCAAGGCCGTCAACTTGACATCAGGGAATTCGCGCTCGATCGCAGCTGCAGAACCGTCCGTTGAATTGTTGTCGACCACTATAATTTCGAAGGCAACGTCTCTCGTTTCCGCTCGCACCGAGCGCAAACATTCAATTGTCATGTCGCGCGTGTTGAAACTAACAATGATAATGCTGAGATCTATCATCGCCGCTGTACTGTTCATCGTACTAACTTCCCTGTGGCTCGTTT
>Ga0207689_10001578_pt1 | contig 21602 bp, 16 predicted proteins | sample KBSMisM52_FD_184312 | JGI IMG/M metagenome (GOLD analysis project Ga0207689, IMG submission 184312) | Miscanthus rhizosphere microbial communities from Kellogg Biological Station, Michigan, USA - KBS Miscanthus M5-2 (SPAdes) (version 2) | ecosystem: Host-associated > Plants > Roots >... | reverse complement strand
AGGTGAAGGTACGTAAAGAGAAGCTGTCCTTCACGCATGCGCGGATACTCCGGAGCAATTGGCTCTTTCACTTTCACGATCATGTCGGCCTTAGCCCAGATGTCATCCGCGGAGTCGATGATGGTGGCTCCAGCGCGCTGGTAAAGCGAATCCTCAAAGCCCGATCCTTCACCAGCACTCTTCTCCGTGATGACTTCGTGTCCACCATCTTTGAGGGCGCGAACACCGGCTGGCGTTAACCCTACTCTGTATTCGTTGTCTTTGATTTCTTTCGGCAGACCGACAATCACGGCTTTAATCCTCCGGCTTAATAAGGAAATGTGAAATTGCGATTGGTGTTACTGGGGCGTTTCAACGGCATCAATCTGCGCTCGTTGCAGCTTGCCGCTGAAGTCGACATAAATAGACTTCCATTCAGAGAAGATATCCAGGACTTGGGTTCCGGCTTCGCGATGTCCATTCCCGGTTGCTTTGGTTCCACCAAACGGGAGATGAACTTCGGCGCCAATTGTTGAGGCGTTAACGTAGAAGATACCTGTGTACAAGTCGTTCATCGCGCGGAAGGCGCGATTGACGTCCTTCGTGTAAATCGCCGCGGACAATCCGTAACGAACACCGTTGGCAATCCGAATCGCTTCTTCAAGCGAGTTGGTGGGAATAACAGTAGTAACGGGTCCGAAGATCTCCTCTTGAGAGATTCGCATGTCCGGTGAGGCATCCGAAAAGACTGTTGGCTCAATAAAGTGGCCGTAATCATAATCACCGCGTGTAATCCTTTTTCCACCGCAAGCCAACGTAGCCCCATCTTCATCGCGTCCGATGCGGATATAGTTCATCACCTTCTCGACCGCGTCCCCGTTGATAACGGGGCCGACATCCGTCTTTGGATCAGCGCCGTTGCCGACACTCAAGCTTTTCGTTGCGTCGACCAACTTCTTTACGAATTGCTTGTAGACTTTCTTGTGAACAATCAGCCTGGACGAAGCGGTGCATCTTTGTCCTGACGTGCCAAAGGCGCCCCACACGGCGCCTTCGATTGCTAGATCCACATCTGCATCGTCCATGACGATGATGGCGTTCTTGCCGCCCATTTCGAGCGAACAGATCGCGTTTCGTTCGGCACAGGCTGAGGCGACGATGCGGCCTGTCTCGGTTGAGCCAGTGAACGAAATCAAGCGCAGCGCATTGTGGTTTGTCATCGCTGCACCCACAGTTTCACCAAATCCCGTCACCATGTTTACAACGCCCGGAGGTATTCCTGCTTCTTCACAGGCTTTCACAAGGTTGTAGGTTGAAAGTGGAGTGTCCTCGGCAGGCTTGATAACCACCGTGTTGCCGCAGATGAGTGCGGGAATCAGTTTCCACGATGGAATCGCCATCGGAAAATTCCATGGAGTAATCAATCCACACAGGCCCACGGGTTGACGTACGCACATCGCAAACTTGTCGCGCATTTCAGCGGGCGCAGTGAAGCCGTGCAGACGTCGACCTTCTCCTGCTGTGTAGTAAGTGCAATCGATTGCTTCCTGAACGTCGCCCCCGGCTTCCTTCAAGACTTTGCCCATCTCCCGGGTCATATCTGCGGTATAGCGATCTTTGTTACGAATCAGAATTTCACCAAGGTGAAACAACAACTCGGCACGCTTCGGGGCCGGAGTGTTACGCCATTTGTCGAACGCTCCTTGAGCGGCATGAACAGCTGCGTAGACATCGTGGCTGGTTGAAAGTGGAAATCGACCGACAATGTCGCGGTTATCAGCAGGGTTGAAGTTTTCAAATAACTCCCCGGACTCGCTCGCGACCCATTCGCCGTTGATGTAGTTCTGGTAGGTCTTTACTGCGGTGCGTACAGAGCTTCGCTGATTTCGTTTACCGCTTGTTTTAGCAATTGCTTTTTTAGCCTGGGCCATAAGTTTGGATGTCCGATATGCGTCTGTCTTGTCGTCTTTGTCCGGAAGAAACTACTTCTGAGCTTCAGCGACAAGCTAAAGCAAATCGGACATTCCTTATTTTGGTTATTGATAGGTGAACTGCACGATCACAGGTTGCGGTCGATCACCTTTGGCGTCTCGCCGAATACTGGTGACGTTGAGCACAATCGGATCGCCGGCTTTCAGGCCGCTCACAACGCGCTGAAACTCCGCCAGCGTGTTTACGGGAACTCTATTGATACGATTGATGACATCGCCTTCAATAAGAGCGGGATTATTTGTCGGCGGCACCCGAACTTCGGCGACGAGGCCGTTAGGATCAATCTCTTTCACAAACAGCCCTTTGATGTTGGTCAAATGTTTTTCGGCGATCAGTTGAGGCGTAAGCTCAGCGAGTGTGATTCCCAAATGTAGAGCGTTACCTTTCGGGTCATTTTCTTTGACCGTTGGTTTGGTCGGCTCAACCCAATCTCTAAGTCCTGATGGTGGACGTTCGCTCAACACGACACTCGCAGTCTTCTTTTCCAGTTTCCCATCGATGTCTCGCAAATAGACGAGCGTTGTTGTCTGACCGACTGGTGTACTGGCCACTCTTTGAATCAAGTCCTGCGCATTAGCAACTTGTGCACCTTCAAATTCGATGATGATGTCGTTAGCCTGGATACCCGCTTTCCCGGCAGGTGTCTGAAGGCCATTGTCCAAAGCGGTTACCGAAGTAACGATCGCACCCTTGGCATCACTCATGCCGTAGACCTTGGCAAACTCCTCGTGCACTGAATCGAGAGTGATTCCCAGGAAGCCACGTTTTACTTTGCCCTGTGCAACGAGCTGTTTGTAGACGAAATTCGTTTCGTTTGCCGGCAATGCGAAACCGATACCGTTGTAGTCCCCGGTAGAGGTAGCGATTTGGGAATTCATTCCGATTACTTCGCCGCGCATGTTCACGAGTGGGCCGCCGCTATTGCCACGATTGATTGCGGCATCAGTTTGTAGAAAGCGCTGGAAAGCGGTGAAGTACTGACTCTCTCGCTCTTTCTTGGAAATGATCCCGGCAGTCACAGTTTGGTCGAGTCCAAATGGAGAACCCATTGCCAGGACCCAATCGCCTACTTGTGCAGCATTCGAATCGCCAAGCGTCACGGTCGGCAGATCGTGTGGAGCATCAATCTTGAGCACAGCGACGTCGGTATCGGGATCGACGCCCTTAACAGTCGCCCGATACTTTTCGCCCGACTGAAGTCCAACGATGATCCGTGATGCCTCGTCGATTACGTGATAATTGGTCAGAATGTAGCCTTTGGGATCGACTATGAAACCACTTCCGACGCCGCGAGTGGGCCGGCGCTGTTGGCGGCGGAACATATCGAGCAGCGGATTGTTGACTGACGAATCGTCCTTGTCTTCATTGTCTTTGTCACCCAGCTCGACCGGAGCCTGGAGTGTTTCTATGTTGACGACGGCAGGCTCGACTCGTCGCGCGATTTCGGCAAACGAAGCCGAAAGGGCCTCGGGAGCGCGCGCAATCTGCATTTCGCTTTGAGCTACTGTGGGCCTGCCTGAAAGCATTGCGCCAATTCCGATTCCTGCCAGCAAACAGGCAATTGCAAGGGCAGCAATCCAAACGCGAAGCTGGCGTAAAATAGTTCGTTGCTGGTCAGTTTTGCTGTTGTTCGGGTCGTCAAACATAAACTTCACCACCTTTAATTAACCCCAAGGCTTACCGAAGACGCTCACCAAGAATTGGATCCTCAATTCGGACGCAAATCTGAGCGCAAGGAAAGGGCTAGAGTATAGCGAAAGGGCGCGAGAGGGGCAAAAAAGGGGAAAGTGGAGAGTTGGGCAAGGGAAGGAAGAAAAGATTATTGGTCATTGGTCATTTGACATTTATCAGTGGGTAGTTGGGTTCGCGAGCGGTGTCCAGGCTGCGATCTAGTCAGTACCACAACGCGGTAGCGTGTGGCTTAGGTAGCGGTACATCCGCAGGAGAGGCCACACGCTACCGCGTTGTGGTACTGACTCCATCGTCACTGAGTCGTCACCTTGGTCGTCGCTGACCAACCAAATTGCCAACTGATAAATGTCAAATGACCTATGACCAATAAATCTCTTAAGGCCGGAGCAGTACTTTGAGCACCCCTCGCTTAGCGGCTCTTTCCATCGCATGCACCCCATCCGTGAGCGAATACTCCTCGCTGATCAAGCTCTCGACATCAACTGCGCCCTTCTTCAAAAGATCTATTGCCGGTTTGAAGCGTCCGCATCGCGAGCCAACAATCGAGATCTCGTCGACGACGATTCGCGCGGCGTTGATCTCTGTCGTTCCATTAAAGGTCGACTTGAGAACGAGTTTGCCTTTGGGACGTAGCAAGTCCAACGCTAGTGCAAAACCCTGTGCGGCGCCGGATGCTTCGACCACAACATCAAACTGCCGACTTCTCTTGGCTGTTTGTTTAGGAGTTGAGGTTTCAATTCCGCGGCGTTCGGCGATCTTGAGTTTTGGAGGATGCTTGCCTACGAGCAACACATTCGCGCCGGTGAGGGCTGCGACCTGCGAACACAGCAAACCAAGTTTCCCATCACCGATAACAGCTACGTGATCGGAAGCTGTGATCGAGGCTCGTTCAAGAATTCCACAGGCTGCGGCAAGAGGCTCAGTGAAAACTGCGTGTTCGTCAACAACCTGCTTGGGAACTATTTGAAGGTTCACCGTCGGCAATCGAAGAAACTCTGCGTGTGCTCCATCGCGACCAACAATGCCGAGTACTGTTCGTGCGGGGCAGTGACGAGGATCACCCGCCCGGCAGCGGTCACACTTGCCACAGCCTGCGTTGATTTCGCCGACAACTCGCTGGCCGATGAGCGCGTTGTTAGAGCTCGCTTCGACAACGCCGACAAACTCATGTCCGATCGTGCCTTTGAAACCAGCATAACCGCGAGCGATTTCGAGATCCGTATTACAAATGCCCGAGAGAACGACGCGGACGAGTGCTTCGCCTTCGGGTAACGGTGTGGGAATGTTCTGAATTGCGAGACGTTTTTTGTCGACGCGGAGGGCTAACATAGTACAAAGCTTCAGAACGTCTTCGACCTTGTATACGCGTTCTGCGTATTGAGCTGCAAAGTCTGTTTCGCTCCGCCGATTGCTACGGGCAAGCGCCACTCCAACTCCTCGTTCCCGGAAAGTTTTGCGTGAAGCCACCAATTCCCAGGTGAGATCGAGATAGTTCCATGACCCAGTTTGTCGAGGTGCGCGGTAATGGGCGATCGCCCTTTCATTCGTTCCTTCAAGAAGTCGTCAAAACGTTTTCCAGCACGCGGCTCGGTAAAAAACTCGTGACGCACAGCGATTACGTCCACCGGATAGAGTTCGACTGCGACATCCAACGGGAGGCTGTCTTCATCTGCAGGTTTTTCCAAAACGATCTGTAGTGATGTTGTGCCCGGCTCACCTTCATCCTCGACCGGGCTGGCAGGCAAGCGGTGGTAAATCAACCATCCAGCGCCAATCAGCGTGACGACTAGCGCCGCTTGCAGAATTCTAATTGCCAGAACCCGATAGAGATTCACCACAGCGTCCTATTTTCTAAATCCACGCACCATGCCAACCAACGCCTCGGCATCCTTCTCGTTGAGCTTGTTTTTGAACCCGGGCATGTTGCCGCGTACATTTCGGCCGTTCATTATGGAATTGAAGATACGTTCATCAGTAACGTCGTCCTGCCATTTTGCATCCGTCAGATCCCGCGCGTGATTAAACTTACCTTTCGATGTTTGTGACCGTCCGTCTCGCCCGTGACAAGAGACGCAAAAACGAGAATAGAGTTGCAACGCAGTTTTTGGAGTTGCTGCAACGTTTGGTTGAATTTTGGGAACCATCATCAAAACAAACACCACGATGGCGGTAGCGACTAAGTTGTAGATGATTCTTTTCATGATTCTAAGTATTGTCAATATACCGTGGAGATGTGGATTTGCGGAACTCTACATTTGAGTGATTTGCTTCAGTCCCCCAAATCAGAGTTGAAACGATTTCGATTGCGAAGTAAGCTGCCCGTGTAATCCCCAACGCTGCGTCCAGGAAAACTCAATTGACTGAAATCGAGATAGATAAGCTGCACGAAGAGTGCGGTGTCTTTGGAATCTTCGGACACCCCGATGCCTCGCGTTTGAGTTACCTGGGGCTCTACGCGTTACAGCACCGTGGCCAGGAGTCGTGCGGGATTGTGGCTTCGGATGGTTCTGATTTGCGACTCGAACGCGCAATGGGTCACGTTTCCGATGCTTTCAATCAAACCCACCTTGATCGACTTCGCGGACCCAGTGCCATTGGACACGTTCGCTACTCAACTGCCGGTGAGGTTTCGATCTTGGAGGCGCAGCCGTTTCTGGTGAATTGCCAACACGGTCAAATCGCTGTTTGTCACAATGGAAACCTCCCGTTTGCGAAGGAAGAACGTCAGCGACTCGAGCGCGACGGTGCAATCTTTTCGTCAACGTCGGACACTGAAGTTGTTTTGCACGGCGTGGCGCGTTCGTCGAAAACTGTGCGTGAAGCGATTCCGGAAGTTCTCACGAAAACTGAGGGCGCCTTCTCAATGCTTTTTCTGACGCCAACGGAATTGATTGCTATCCGAGACAGTCGGGGATTTCGACCACTGGCGCTTGGCCGTTTGGGTGATGCGTGGGTAGTTGCGTCTGAAACTTGCGCCTTTGATCTGATCGATGCGCAGTATGTTCGTGACGTTGAACCGGGCGAAATGATCGTGGTCGATCAAGATGGGCTACGTTCGTCACATCCTTTGCCTGAACAAAGACATTCGATGTGTTTGTTCGAGCATGTTTACTTTGCGCGTCCGGATTCGTTGGTCTATAGCAAGTCAATCAATCAGTCGCGTCACAAGATGGGTCGCCGGCTCGCGGTCGAACAACCAGCTGATGCTGACATTGTGGTTCCGGTTCCTGACTCCGGCACAGCGGCATCGATTGGTTACGCGGCGGAGAGTGGACTGAGTTTTCGTTTTGGACTAGTTCGGAATCACTATGTTGGCCGCACCTTCATCGAGCCTCGTCAATCGATTCGTTCATTCGGTGTGCGAATAAAGCTCAATCCAGTTCGAGATCTGATCAATGGGCGACGAGTTGTTCTGATTGACGATTCAATCGTCCGAGGGACAACTTCCAAAAAGATCGTCCGAATGGTTAGAGATGCAGGCGCGAAGGAGATTCATGTTCGGATCAGTTGCCCGCCCACGATCAGCCCTTGTTATTACGGCGTTGATACCCCAAACAAATCGGAGTTGATCGCGGCGAATATGACCGTTGAAGAAATTCGAGATTTTATCGGCGCTGACTCCTTAGGTTATTTGTCGCTTGAGGGAATGATTGAAGCGACGGGATTGGAAGCTAGTGAGTCGTGTGTCGCTTGTTGGAATGCAAAGTACCCGACTCGAATCACGCGTGAAGCCGAAACAATGTGGGAGCGGGAGCGTGACCACGAAGAGGTAGTGGCGGAGGGTTGAACTTTGGAGTGCGGTGGCCTGCCACCGCTTTTGGCAAAGAATATTTCCTCGGCGGAGTTCTTAGTTTTACCAAAGCGGTGCCGGGCCACCGCACTCCAAGGAGAAGTTCTATGCGACAGATTGTGCTGGCAGCGTTACTCGTGACTTCAATCGCCGGCGCAACTGTTTACGGACAACAAGTTCAGCCGAAGCCCCGCAGTCTTCCGGTAGAAGTCTTTCAAGTTTTAGGCTTGCCTCTGAATATTCATGAGGCTGTTCTTGAGGAGAAGGCTTCGGGTTATGTCGTTCGTTGTCGGATGGCCAATGAAAGCACTTCCGAAATACGTGGACTGCGTTATTCACTGACAGCGATTGATCCCGGTAATGGATCGATTCCGATTGCGAGTCGAATCGAGGGCTTTGGCCTTCAAGCACATGGAACGACAACAATCACGTTTGTGACCCCGATTAAGTTCAAGATGAAAGAAGGCAACCGGCTGGTCCTAATGTTGGAACAGGTCCTGGGCGTCGAAGCGATTTGGGAAGTGATCAAGCCGAGGGACGCACTCGAAGCCTACCTGAAAGGCGATTACTCAATCCAGCCGCAAATAATGCGCGTCGCGAATTATGTGGACGCGCCTCCACAAACTCAAGTAATTCACAAATAAAAACGTACGAGGTCACTGTTTGGGAAGAGCTACTCGAGGATGTGGTTGTGCAGTTGCGGTACTCGTGGTGTTGCTTGGGGCAGCAGGCTTTGTTGGTTATCGCTACGTCCTGCCCCGGTGGAGAAATAAGCCCCCGCCAGCATCGAGTGAACTTCTCGTTCGCATACTTGATGTCGGACCGATCAACGGCGATTCGATCTTGATTTCGTCCGCTGGAGGAAAAACTGTTCTTATCGACGCCGGCGACACGACTAAGGGGAAGGTTGTCGTCGACGCACTTAAGCGCTACAACGTGCAGCAGCTCGATTACCTCATCATTTCTCATCCGCATCCGGATCACATGGGGGGCGCTGCCGAAGTTTTCAAAGCAGTGAAGGTTCTAAACGTCATTGATAATGGACAGGCCCCGAGTGTTCCCGCAGACCTAATCCCCACTCAGAAACCAGTTCAATCGAAGGCTAAACCAGCGAAGCAGAAGCCGAGCAAGACAGCGACGATCACGAAGTTTTACGACGATTACAAACAAGGTTTGAGCAACAGCGGAGCGCATTACGAAAAAGCGCAAGCCGGAACGAAACTCGATCTTGGGAACGGAGCATTCCTGACAATTCTGGCACCGACTGAGCCGATGTTCGTCAAGGATCAAATGAAGACCGGAGGCAACGAAGCTAACGCAAATTCGATCGTCGCTCGTTTGGATTATGGTTCGTTCTCGATGTTGCTTTCCGGAGATGCTGAAGACCAAACCGAACACCGGATGCTCACGAAGGATCTAAACCTGCGAGTCAACGTATTGAAGGTTGGGCATCATGGCTCGAAGTACGCCACCTCAGAAGATTTCTTGAAGCGGGTGAAACCCGAGATTGCAATTGTTTCTTGCGGAGCCTGGAATCGCTACGGTCATCCATCACAGGGGGTGCTCGATCGCTTACGCGCTACTAATGCAAAGTTGTATCGCACCGACTTGCAGGGTGAGTTAACGATCACGACCCGAGGGAAAGAGGGAGACATCGTCGTCAAGCCCGCTAAGGAGACGTCGGAAGATCTTTTTATCGGTCGGACGCCGCAGAAAGATGATTCGTCGAGGTCGGGATTTATTGCGTACGGAGATTTTGGGCCACCGCCTAAGGCGGTCGTGAAGAAGGCAGCGAAATGATCAGGCTTGCAAGTTGGGAAGGTGGACCCTGTCCCCCGCACTTCTTGAAATTCCCAGAGACCACTAGAGTCATCAATCAGCGGGACAGGGTCCACTTTCCTATCCTGAAAATTGTCTTTGTTAGTTGAGTCTTTTGAAGCATTAAGTTCCAAGCGCAAAGAACAGAATGACCACTAAACCAATTTCTTACGCCGACTCGGGTGTCGATATCGATGCCGCGACGCGTGCAACCGATCGCATCAAAGAATTAGCACGGACCACTTTTAACCAGCGGACGCTTTCCGAAATCGGAAGCTTCGGCGGAATGTTCGACGGGGCTTTTCCGAACCTGACCCAACCGGTTCTTGTTGCATCTGCTGACGGCGTGGGAACAAAACTCAAGATTGCGTTTGCTACCGGAGTTCACAATACGGTTGGCCGTGATCTAGTCAACCACTGTGTGAACGACATTCTAGTCCAGGGTGCGCGTCCACTCTTCTTCCTCGACTATATCGCCACAGGCAAGCTCTCGACCGACATTGTCGCAAGTGTCATTGAAGGGATAACTGATGGGTGCCGAACGAATGGTTGCGTGTTGTTAGGTGGTGAAACCGCCGAGATGCCTGGCTTCTACCAGGAAGGCGAGTACGACATTGCTGGATTCATCGTTGGCGTTGTTGATCGGGAAAAGATTATCGATGGCAAAGCGATCAAAGCCGGAGATATTTTGTTGGCATTGCCGTCAGTTGGTTTACACACGAATGGCTACTCGCTTGCACGCAAACTGTTTTTCGATGTAGCCGGCTACGCTCCTGACACGGCCTTGCCGGAACTTCAAATGTCAGTGGGCCAAGCGCTGTTGCAAGCGCATCTGAGTTATCTACGCCCGCTTGATTCGTTACTCGACACCGGGGTGATAAAGGGACTGGCCCACATTACTGGTGGAGGACTAACTGACAACATTCCTCGCATTCTTCCGGAAGGCACGGCGGTCAGGATTCAAAAACGTTCCTGGCCGGTTCTGCCGATTTATGAATTGATGCGCGAGATCGGGAATGTGTCGGACGCCGAGATGTACCGGACGTTCAATATGGGAGTCGGGATGGTTATCGTTTGTTCACCTGAAAACCGCGACTCAATCAAGTCACAGTTAGAAGCTAATGGCGACACCTGTTACGAGATTGGCGAAGTAGTTTCTGGTGATAAAAGCGTAACGATCGAATGACGTGTGGCACAGACTTCAGTCTGTGTACTGGAGTCGAGGACGTCTCGATGACTCCGATCGACACTATCAACATGAAAGTTTTGCTCACACAGACTGAAGTCTGTGCCACTTCTTAACGGAGACAGTTCCTGCCTAACACTCGCATTGCCATTCTAATTTCGGGCCGCGGCTCCAACATGATTGCGCTTAGCGAGGCGGTCAAAAGCGGCGCTATTCCAAATGCAGAGATCGTTTTAGTGCTTAGCGACAACGCAGATGCCGGGGGCCTGCTGGCGGCAACGGAACGCGGAATCGAGACGCTGGTTGTAGAACGCTCGAGTCGGAAGCGTGACGAACATGAGTCTGAAATCATCGCGGCGCTCAAGCAACGTCGAGTCGATCTGATTTGTCTTGCCGGCTATATGCGAATGCTGTCTTCGTCGTTTGTAGAAACTTTTCCACGTCGCATTCTCAATATCCATCCAAGTCTGTTGCCTTCGTTTCCTGGCTTGCACGTTCAACAACAGGCGATTACGCATGGTGTGAAATGGAGCGGATGCACTGTTCACTTTGTCGACAACACGCTTGATGGCGGACCAATCATCGCGCAGCGTGTGGTGCCGGTCTTGGAAAACGACACCGAAGACAAACTTGCGGAAAGGATACTTGAACAGGAACACCAGCTTTACGCTGAGGCGGTTGCGTTAGTGATTAGCGGTAACTTTTCGGTTGACGGAAGACGTGTTGTTAAGAGAGGCCGAGTGATCTATGGCTGAAGTTTCGCAATTTTTCAGTTGCCGTTGGTTTTGGACCAGCGTCCAAACAGCGATGGAGTCAGTACCACTAAGCAGTGGGGCCCAAACAGGATCTGATCATGGGTACTACAAGCCACACGCTACCGCGTAGTGGTACTGACTCCATAATTCGCTACTAAAGGGTGCCGAACCTCTATTTTTCTTCTTTCGGTTTTCCACCCAGCGCTTCAGCTCTTTGAAACGCGGCCCACACCGCTTTCGAAAGCACCGTGCGCAGGCCACCTTTTTCCATCTGGTAGATAGCTTCGGCAGAAGTACCGCCGGGTGAAGTCACCATGTTGCGAAGCTCAGCAGGATGTTTGTGCGACTCCCTGGCGAATAAGACTGAACCAAGAATCATCTGTTGCACCAACTCCTGTGATACATGTCGTGAAAAGCCCATGTGAACTCCGGCGTCGATCAATGCTTCCATAACGAGAAAAATGTACGTCGGGCCCGTGGCGCTTAACGCGGTCGCCATATCGATCTGTCTTTCGTTCTCGACGCGAACTGTTTTGCCGAGGGCTTCGAGCAGTGCGCAGACTTGTTGTTCCTGGAGTTCGTTAACGGCGGAGCTTGACGTCCACGCCGTCATGCCTTCTCCGATTTGTGCGGGCGTGTTTGGCATCGTGCGCACAACGGCAGCGTGCAACAACTCATCGGCAATAGTTTCGATCTTTGCTCCGGCAACAATCGATACAACAACCTGATCTTTGTGTATTGAGCCTTTCAGTTCATCGAGTACTTTCTTAAGGCGTTGTGGTTTGATACCGAGTAAGACTATTGAGCCGGAAGCTGCGTCGGTTGGATACGAAGCAACGACTGCTTCGCGGTTTTGTTCGAACATCTGGATGCCGTACTTGGTGTAGAGTTCGTCCCGACGCGCTGAGCGCGGGTGGCTGCCAGCAAGTTGATCGGGTGTGACCAAACCTTTTCTGAGGAGGCCTGCTGCGATCGCTTCTGCCATCACGCCGAGACCAACAAACGAGATCCGAGAGTTTGCGAGAGGGCTCGAGGTTGTTTGATCTGACGGTTGAGAGGTTGGGGTTTCAGTTACCATTTCACGTCCTTTGAGTCACGGTGATTTTGTGAGCATAGCGCACGATTTGAAAGATGGGCTACTCTATTAATGTCCGACGGTAACGCAATTTAGTGGCGTTGAAGTCAGTACACTATCGCGGTAGCGGATGGTTTCACCCACGGGTATGACCGGTATAGAGCTAGGGAGAAGCCATTCACTACCGCGATATGGTACTGACTTCAACACCACTGAGGAGAACTGATTAATCGAATCAATGACAATCGACGAACAACTTTCTTATCTACGCAAAGGCACTACTGAAGTCATTCGCGAGGCCGACTTGCGCGCGAAGCTTGAAAAGTCGGCAAAGACCGGCAAGCCGTTGCGTGTGAAGCTGGGCGCCGATCCAACCGCGCCGGATATTCACCTGGGCCATACCGTGGTTATCCGTAAGCTAAAGGCGTTTCAAGAACTCGGTCACACCGTCATTTTCTTGATTGGCGACTTTACAGGCTTGATTGGTGATCCATCGGGAAAGAGTGTTACGAGGCCGCAACTCACCCGCGAAGAGATCAACGCTAATGCTGAAACTTACAAAGAGCAGATCTTCAAGTTGCTCGATCCCGACAAGACCGAGATTCGCTTCAATTCGGAATGGATGGACAAGCTTGGTTCTGACGGGTTCATTCGGCTCGCGTCGCACGTGACTGTCAAACAGATCCTGGAGCGTGACGATTTTGCTAAACGACTAAAAGAGGAAAAGCCCGTCGCCTTGCACGAGTTGCTTTATCCGCTAACGCAGGCTTACGACTCGGTTGCGCTTGAGGCAGATGTTGAGTTGGGTGGAACTGACCAGAAGTTCAACTTGCTACTGGGTCGAAATCTACAGCGCGAGTATGGACAAGAATCACAAGTCGCAATGATCACTCCGTTGTTGGAAGGAACTGACGGCGTGCAGAAGATGTCGAAAAGTTTGGGGAATTACATCGGCATCAACGAACCGCCGCAAGAGATCTTTGGCAAAGTGATGTCGATCTCGGACGAGATGATGTGGCGGTATTATGAGTTGTGCACGGATTTGACGCCGGAAGAGATAGCGTCCTTGAGAACTGCGGCTGAGAGTGGAGGACGCAATCCGCGCGACATCAAGGTTGGATTGGCAAAGAGTATTGTTGCTGATTTCCATTCAAAGGAAGCGGCAGATGGTGCTGAGGAAGAATTCGTCCGAAGGTTTCGAAACAAAGAAATGCCGGACGACATTGAAGAGAAGCGCCTTCCCTCTAATCATCCGACTGGATGGGATCTTTCCAGCCTATTGGTAAACGTCGGATTGGCAGAATCAAAAGGAGAGGCGCGAAGGCTCATACAGCAGGGCGGTGTTTCTGTGGACGGTGAACGTCAGACCATTGCCAATTCAATTACGTTGTGGAAACCCGGAATGTCGACTGTCCTTCAAGTGGGGAAACGACGCTTTGTCAGGATAGTCTTTGATTCTTGAAACTGTTTCCTCGACTCTGGTGGCTCGTTTTGGTTTAGCAGTTTTGCGGCAGAGCAATGTCAGCAACCTTAGCAACTGAAGACATCCTGATCATCGAAACGCCGGAGCGCGTGCCGTTGCACTTTGCTTTGGCGTCGATTGGCAATCGCTTTTTAGCCTGTGCAATCGATCATGCGATTCAAGCCCTCGCGCTTCTAGTGATTGGCATTGGCTTTTACGTGCTAGCCAACGCCTCGGATATAGAAAGCGCTTTCTCCACGGCGCCGAAGTGGGTGATAGCAGTCATGATCATTCTTTTGTTCCTGATCCTGACTGGTTACTTTGCTTTCTTTGAATGGATTTGGAGTGGCCAAACTCCAGGCAAGCGTTGGTTGAAACTGCGCGTCCTACGTGAAGACGGGCGACCAATAACATTTTGGGAATCGTCGGTACGAAACCTTCTTCGTACGTTCGACATGATGCCCGCCCCGTTCTACTCAATTGGGCTAATTGCAGTTTTCTCCACCTCGCGAGATCAACGCGTGGGCGACATGGTGGCCGGGACAGTTGTCGTACGTGAGCGAGAAGCAGAAGCACCGGCATTCGCACAAGTTTTTGCGTCTCCGGTTAGTGATTCCGCACTTCGTCGTTCCTTCAAACCGGTTGACTTCACTGCCAGCCTCAATAGTTTGACCGAAGCTGAAATACAAGTCGTCGAAACATTCTTGCGCCGGCGTTGGGATCTCGCAGACGTGCCGCGACAATGGATGGCGTGGCGAGTTTCGATGCCGATCCTTTACAAGATTCGTCCAGCTTACGACCTCGCAACATTCACTTACGAAGGCTTTCTCGAAGAGCTTCTTCATCGTTATCTCGCAACACACCGGTTCAGCCAGTAGTGCGTCTCGGCAGTCTTCCACCCAAAATTGATTCTACAAAGACCCTCTGCTAGGCTCTTGTGTTTCTGCGAGCAGCGAATTTTGAAACAGAGGAGTTAAAGAACGTAAATGGCTAAGGAAGTTTTTATTCTGGGTGGGAAGCGCACGCCTATGGGTGAATATGTTGGAGCTCTTAAAGACGTTTCGGCGATCGACCTGGGAGTAGTTGCTTCTCGTGGTGCGCTGGAAGCATCCAGGGTTTTGCCAAGTGACATCGATCACACGGTAATGGGCAACGCACTCCAAACATCAGGGGACGCGATCTACGGTGCACGACACGTTGCACTCAAGGCCGGAATACCTTTTGATCGACCTGCATTGACCGTTAACCGACTTTGCGGCAGCGGTATTCAGTCGATCGTGTCGGCGGCGCAAATGATTCAACTCGGCGAGGCTAAAACTGCGCTAGTTGGTGGAATGGAATCAATGTCACAAGCCCCGCACGTTATTCGAGGTGCTCGTTCAGGATTTGCACTCGGCCAGGGCAAACTCGAAGACAGTTTGATGGTTGCTTTGCTTGACACTTATTGCAATACACCGATGGCGGGTACCGCTGAAAATCTTGCGCGTAAGTTCGTTATCTCACGCGAGGAGCAGGATGCTTACGCTCTGCGGTCTCAACAGGAAGCCAAGCGTGCCTTCGACGCCGGCTACCTCGCGGAAGAGATAGTCCCCGTCGAAGTGCAATCTCGTAAAGGAACAACTGTCGTCGAGCATGACGATCACCTTCGACCTGAGACGACTCTAGAAGGTCTCGCTAAGCTCAAGCCTGCGTTTGCAAAAGACGGCTTCGTAACAGCGGGAAACGCTTCCGGAATTGTCGATGGCGCGGCAGCATTAGTCATCGCTGACGAAGACTTTGTGAAACAACGCGATCTGAAACCATTCGGCCGCATCGTTAGTTGGGCTTATGCGGGTGTCGAACCTGAGATCATGGGAATTGGACCCGTGCCGGCTACTCGAGAAGCGCTTGAGAAAGCGAGACTGACCTTGAGCGACATCGACTTGGTTGAGGTGAACGAAGCTTTCGCTGCGCAGTATCTCGCTGTAGAAAAGGAACTGGGACTCGATCGTTCAAGGACTAATGTGAATGGTGGCGCTATCGCATTAGGTCATCCATTAGCAGCAACGGGAACAAGGTTAGTTTTGACAGTTCTGCACGAATTACATCGACGTAATGGTCGCTATGGACTGGCAACCGCTTGCATTGGAGGAGGTCAGGGAATCGCCATGATCGTCGAACGAGTTTAGTCCAATCTTTTGTTCGGGGCTCGGCTTAAGTGTTACGGTCAGATGAAGTGCCGGGCCTCCGTTGTTCTGATTTTCCAATCAAATCCAAATTATTGAGCAGAACATTGGTCGCCTATCACATCCGGGAGAAGTTAACCGCTGGTAATTCGAGCTTTTGTTTGAAATGTCGAGCGGTGACTTATTCGGCACGGGTATTGCGAAATTCCAGTCGAAAGAGCGGTGGCTATGACTTGCGCAATTATCGATGATCAAAAGGATTGTAAAGATTTAACAGCTTCGACCATGACTTAACTTTGCTCAGAGCAAGCTAGGCATGTAGAAGTTAGGCCTTCCGCGTTGCCAACTTTCTTCCTACTTGAATTGTTAACTTTTCCTGCTGCTAAGAGACAAAGTTCAAATGTGCGACGCGAACGGCGCGTCCAACTTTCACTTCAATCATAAGGAGTTCCCTGGTATGTCGAGTTTTATAAAAATATCTTTTGCGTTCCTGCTCGCATTGTTGCTGAGTGCTATCACAATGGGGCAGTCAACGACGACCGGCGCGATCGGCGGCGTGGTATCCAACCCTAATAAAGAGGTGGTGCCCGGTGCGGCTGTTACTGTTCGCAACATGGAGACCAACAAAGAAGATTCTGCCACCAGCGACAGTCAAGGTCGCTTCAAAGTGATTAATCTTCAACCTGGAAACTATGCAATCACGATCAATGGAGCCGGGTTCACTGCTTTTACTCAGGATAATATCGTTGTAGAGATTGGTCGCGAGACCAGTATTGAAGTTCCGTTGTCGATTGGTGCGGTGACCGGAACTGTAGAAGTCACGGCCGATGCGCCTGTCATTAACACTACGCAGCAAGACTTTTCCAGCAACTTAAATCAAACATCAATTAACGAGTTGCCGGTTAACGGACGTCGTTGGTCCAACTTTGCGATTTTGACGCCTGGCGCTGTCCCGGACGGTAACTTTGGCCTGATTAGTTTTCGTGGTATCTCCGGTTTGCTTAACAACAGCACCGTCGACGGTGGCGACAACAACCAGGCGTTCTTCTCAGAGGAGAGAGGCCGAACTCGCAGCGCTTATTCGATCAGTCAGTCTGCGATTAGAGAGTTTCAAGTAAACACGTCAAATTTCGCTGCTGAGTACGGACGTTCGGCCGGTGGCGTTATCAACGCTGTCACGAAGTCAGGTACGAACGAGTTTCATGGCTCGGCCTTTCTGTACGATCGCAATAACAAGTGGGGTGCGCGCAACCCTAACACTTTTATTAATAAGCTGGTCAACGGAGTCTCTACGCGATTTGCTCTGAAGCCTGAGGATGTTCGCTACCAGTTTGGTGGAACTATTGGCGGCCCAATCGTAAAAGACAAGCTGTTCTTCTTCTTCAGCTACGACGAACAGCGACGTAACTTCCCTGGAGTCGCAGTGTTTGCCACTCCTGGCTACCTGAACACAGTTAACCGTTGCGCCTCTGCGACTGCTCCTGGTTGCACAGCTGCTCTGTTCGCTGCCTCATTAAAGAATCCTGCTCGCAATTTGACTGATGCCCAGATCGACACAGCGTTGAACTTTATTAACGACATGACTGGCGAAGTCCCGCGACGTGGCGATCAAAGACTCTTTCTACCAAAAGTCGATTGGCACTTGAACTCAAGTAATCAGCTGACTGCCACCTATAACCGATTGCGTTGGAAGTCACCTGCCGGAGTCCAGACAGGAGCGACCGTTACGCGTGATCGCGCCGGATTTGGTGATGATTTCGTTGAGACTGATTCGCTGAACCTGCGTTTGTCTTCAACGCTCTCAAGCAAACTCATTAACGAGTTTCGCTTCCAGTGGGCGGATGAACTCAACGCGCAGTTTGCTCAGCAACCACTTCCCGGTCAGCCGACGACCGCGAATGGCTTCTCGCCACAGGTAGCTTTGACCAACGGTCTCACGTTCGGTAAGGCGACGTCATTGGATAGAGTGGCTCTGCCGGATGAGAGACGTTTCCAGTTTGCTGATTCGCTTACGTACTCAGCAGGCAACCATACCTTTAAGTTCGGAACAGACATCAATCGTGTCAGAGACATCGACGACAACCTCTTCACCGGGTCCGGTTCCTACACTTACAGCAATATCAATGACTTTATCGTCGACCAAGTAAACTTCGCTACCAATGGTTCGCTGCGCACGGCAGGAGCCGTTTGTTCAACCGGTACTCGTACTGCTGGTAAGTGCTACACCAGCAATTACGCACAAGGTTTTGGTCAGCCGCGGTTTTCATTGAATACCACGGACGTGGCTTTCTTCGGTCAGGACGACTGGCGCGTAACACCTCGCCTGACTCTCAATTTAGGATTGCGCTGGGACTACGAAAAGTTTCCTGAGCCTTTCCTCGTGAATCCAGCCTTGCCGCAAACCGGCAATAAACCGAGTGACAAGAATAACTTCGGTCCGCGTATCGGGTTCGCTTTTGATCTGACTGGTGACGGTAAGTCTAGCTTGCGCGGAGGCTACGGGATTTATTACGGACGAATCAACGGCACGATTATTATCAATTCTTTAATCAATACTGGTCTCAGTACGGGCCAGGCCGTGAGTTCAGTACCGGCTGCTTGTCCAGCCACTGGCGCGGGTACGGTTTGCCCGACGACCCCGAGCATACCGTTGGGTAATCCTGCTGCCCCTATTTTCCCAAACATCCTGACGACAGCGCCTGCGGGAACTGCTGGAGTGAATTACTTCAGAGCCGGTTTTCAAAATCCGCTCATCCATCAGGGTGACGTGATAGTCGAACGTGAAGTGGCCCGTAATACTGTGGTTTCAGCGAGCTATCTTTTCAGTTTCGGCAATCACCTGACGACTTTTGTTGATACGAACCTCAATCCACCTACTGGAACGAATAGGATAAGTATCCTGGATGGCCCGTTCGCTGGAAACACCTGGGTCTTTCCGTACTATCAAGGTCCCAGAAAAAACACCAGCTTCGGCAACATTCTCGAGATTCGTGACAGCGTTTCCACCAAGTATCATGCGTTGGTATTGCAGGCGAATCGTCGGCTCACAAATGGTCTGCAGTTTCAGAGCAGCTACACGTTGTCCCGGGCACAGGACAATGGTGGAGCACAGAGTTCGGCGACCTTTACTCCTGGTTTTTCAGCTCTCTTCGATCCGCTTGATCCGTCGGGAGACGATGGCTTGTCTCCTTTCGATCGCCGGCATAAATTCGTCGCCAGTGTTGTCTACAATACCGACTTCAAGAGCCTTGATGGAGCCAGCAAGGCGATTCTGAATGGCTGGACGATCTCACCAATCGTCAACATGTTTTCTGGATTCCGCTATACGGCCGTCACTAACGGCTTTAGTCTTCCTACAGCTGTTTTCGGCCAGACGCCTGCGGGTGGCGTCAACGGTTCGAACGGTTCGCTTCGGTTTGGGCTAACTCCAAACAACGCGTTCCATTCGCCCTCAATCAAGTACGTCGATCTACGCGTCTCGCGCCGCTTTACGATAAAGGAGAATGCGAAGATTGAAGTGCTGGCGGAGGGATTCAATATCTTCAATCGCACTCAGGTCACCGGGGTAAATAACCGAATGTATGTAGTCTCGACGTCTGGTACCAGCGTCAACGCTACTTTCGACCCCACATTCGGTACGCCAAGTGATCTGTCGAATGGCTTTTTCTTCCGCGAGCGGCAGGTACAGCTTGCGGTTAGATTTGAGTTCTAGTTTTCCTTGGTTTTCCAGGACGAGTAACTGCAGCGGGTGTGCTTCTCACGGAGCGCACCCGCACTTTTTTGTCCTGAGAAAACTGCATCAGTAACTCGCTCGAAACATGAACCTTAAATCTGAGTAAATTAATCGGTTTGTCAGGCAAATCGCCTTGCGTAACCTTCGTAAGCGTGGTAGAAACCCACCTAACTATCGCTAATTCAGAGTTGCAAGAATCTACATTTTATAAGGGTGTCTGCGTCTCGTTGTAGGCGCTTTCAACGTTAACTCAATCCCTAAGGAGTTCCCCAGCATGTCGAAAATTGTGAAGCTTTCTTTTGCGTTCCTGATGGCGCTCGCGCTGAGCTCTATCACCATGGCGCAATCAACGACCACGGGCGCGGTTGGCGGCGTGGTTACAAATCCAAATAAGGAAGTGGTTCCCGGTGCCTCAGTTAGTGTCAAGAACGGCGAGACCGGTAAAGAAGACACGGCGACAACTGACGATTCGGGTCGCTTCAAAGTGGCAAACCTCAGACCCGGACCTTATTCCGTTACTGTTAATTCGACCGGCTTCAGTGTACTTACTCAAGAGAATGTTGTGGTTGAGGTTGGTCGTGAAACGAGTCTTGAGATTGCCCTGACCGTCGGCGCTGTGACCGGAACCGTTGATGTGACGGCAGAAGCTCCCGTGATCAATACCACGCAACAGGACTTCTCCAGCAACATCAATCAAACGTCAATTAACGAATTGCCGATCAATGGTCGCCGCTGGTCCAATTTCGCGCTGCTTACGCCGGGCGCAGTGCCCGATGGCACGTTCGGCTTGATTAGCTTCCGCGGTATTTCTGGTCTCCTCAATAACAATACAATCGACGGTGGTGATAACAATCAGGCATTCTTCGCTGAGGAACGTGGCCGCACGCGTATCAGCTATTCAATCAGTCAGGCTGCCATCAAGGAATTCCAGGTTAACACTTCAAGTTACTCTGCTGAGTATGGTCGTTCCGCTGGCGGCGTTGTTAACGCAGTCACCAAGAGTGGTGGCAATGAGTTCCATGGCAGTGCCTTCTATTATCAACGCAATAACAAGTGGGGAGCGCGAAATCCGCGCAGCTTCGTCACGCAAAATGTTGGTGGTGTTTTCACGCCAGTAGCGTTCAAACCGGAAGATGTTCGCCATCAGTTTGGTGGCACGATTGGTGGTCCAATCGTCAAGGACAAAGCGTTCTTCTTCTTTAGCTATGACGAGCAGCGACGAAACTTCCCAGGTGTCGCAACTTACACGGCTTTGGATTTTCTCAATAAGGCTGACGTTTGCGCTTTGACTGCTCCGACCACCAGTGTTGTGACAACTGCCGCCGCATCTGGTACGCAGGTCTTCTGTCCGGCGTTCGGCGCGACTGCTGCGACCGCGAACAATAATCGTACGGGCGGGTTAGCTGTTGGTAAGGGGCTGACAACTGCTCAAGTGACCAATGCTCTAAACTTCCTGAACAGTTTGTCAGGTGCAGTCCCACGCACTGGTAATCAGCGATTGTTCCTTCCTAAAGTCGATTGGAACATCAACGACAAGAATACCCTTACAGCCACCTACAATAACCTTCGCTGGGATTCACCAAACGGTATTCAGACGCAGGCAATCAACCAGCGCGCTAAAGATAACTTTGGCAACGATGGCGTCAACATCGACTCGCTGAACGTCCGTTTGCTTTCTACGATTCAACCAACCCTGCTGAACGAATTTCGCTTCCAGTGGGGGCGCGATAATGAGTTTCAGCTGTCCGCTGCACCCTTGCCGGGTGAGCCAACCAATTCAGTTGGTGGTCGGTCTCCGCAAACGTTCATTCAGCAAGGTTTCACTTTCGGCATTCCCGAGTTTCTCGAACGTGCTGCGTTCCCTGACGAGCGTCGCTGGCAATTCGCCGATACCGTCACGTGGACTGCGGGAAATCACAGCGTTAAGTTTGGTGGTGACATCAACCTGGTTAAGG
>Ga0207689_10001574_pt1 | contig 21618 bp, 16 predicted proteins | sample KBSMisM52_FD_184312 | JGI IMG/M metagenome (GOLD analysis project Ga0207689, IMG submission 184312) | Miscanthus rhizosphere microbial communities from Kellogg Biological Station, Michigan, USA - KBS Miscanthus M5-2 (SPAdes) (version 2) | ecosystem: Host-associated > Plants > Roots >... | reverse complement strand
TTCCCGGGCCTATTCATCACCGGCGGAATGGAATGATGATTTGTATAATTGCGGTCATTATAGTTGCATTGCTAACTACAATAGCTTCACCTTATTCATGGTGGATGGGAAGCCTGATTGCAATCTTCTGTTTTGTATTCTGCATGATTGGTGTATACGGTGCAAGATCAATTTCCATCGGTGTAGCTGCTTTGCTCATTATGGTACTGAGTATTGACAGGCCATTAACCATTGTTGAACTGATTTTCCATCTTCTTTATTTAACCGCAGGTGGCCTTTGGTATATGTTACTTAGCCTGGCTTTGTACAGTATTCGTCCCTATAAGCTGGCGCAGCAGGCATTGGGCGAATGTATATTGAACACTTCAGCGTACCTGCGCATAAGAGCATTGTTTTACAGCCCTGCAGTAAACTATGATGATATATACCGGCAAATGCTGGAACAACAGGTAAAGGTGGAGCAAAGCCAGAATCTTGTGAATGAATTACTGTTTAAAAACAGGACAGTAATAAAAGAATCAATTCCTACAGGCCGTATCCTGATGATGATACACCTGGATGTGCTGGACCTTTTTGAAAAAACAATAACCTCTTTCCAGGATTATAAATTACTCCACAACTATTTTGATAGTACTGATATTTTACAGAAATACCAGGTTGTTATTTATAAAATCGCTGATGAACTGGATGAGATCGGCCTTGCCGTGCAAAGCGGCTATCCGGCAAAAGAGAACGAAAACCTGCAAAAGATCGCACAACAATTAAAGAAAGACTATGAAGATTTCCGTAATACGCGTCACAATGCTGAAAACCTTGAAGGTCTTATCAGTCTGCGCCAGATACTACAAAGCATTGAAGACATAGTGGCACGATTAAGTACGCTTCAACTGTATACAACTTATGATAAAAAGAAAATAAAAACTACTGACACCCGGGCTGAATATGCAGGTTTAATCAATACACAGAATATTACCTGGCAATTAATAAAAGACAATCTTACACTTGATTCAAATACATTCAGGCATGCGGTCAGGGTAAGTATTGCGACTGTAATCGGATATGTTATCTCCCGTTACCTGTCAGTAGGCCATAGTTATTGGATATTGTTGACAATTATTGTCATACTTAAACCCACTTATAGTCTTACACAAAAAAGAAACTACCAGCGTTTATGGGGCACTGCAGCAGGCGCCTTGCTTGCATTGGGGTTATTATATTTTGTGGAAAACAGAACTGCTTTATTTATTTGCATGATCGTGCTGATGACCGGTACCTACAGTTTCCTGCGAAGCAATTATCTTGTTGGGGTTCTCTTTACAACAGCCTATATATTAGTACTATTTCACCTGGTGTATGGCACCAATCTGAAAACAATATTTACAGACAGATTAGTTGATACAGCTATTGGTTCGTTAATCGCTTTCCTGGCTAACTTTCTTATTGTACCGGCATGGGAAAGAGAAAAGATCAAAGATTATATGCTGGCTGCCTTGGAAAATAATATCGCTTATTTCAAAAATGTATCAGCGGCTTTTTTGGGTAAACCTGTTACCGTTGCTGAATATAAAAAAAGCAGGCAGGATGCTTTTGTTGCTCTGGCAAATTTATCAGATGCGTTTACACGCATGTTGAGTGAACCAAAATTCCGCCAGAATAATAGCGAACAAATTCATCGCTTTGTTGTGCTTAATCATACACTTACTTCTCATATCGCTACATTGTCTCATTATGTTTTGCCGCTTTCATCTAAATACGCCTCTCCGGATTTTAATTCAATTATTAACAGCGATATTCAGCAACTAAACGCCGCGAAGAAATTATTGAATAATGAAACAGTAGCAGAAGCTGTAGCAACAACAGATGCACATAAAATAAATGAGAGGCTGAATAGTATACTTGAAAAACGCAGGAAGGAATTGAATGAAAAAATGTTCGATACAGAAACAAGAAAATTGCTGGGGGAGTTAAAACCTGTAGTGGACCAGTTTAACCTTATTTCTGCTATTGCAGAGGACTTAAAGAAATCCAGTAAAGAAATTAAAGTGTAATGGTCAATCGTGTCTGTTCTGTAGTTTACCCGGTTTTAAAGATGTTTAAAGAGTAACGATATTCCCTGTTTTTACTGACTCGTCACAGGCAAAGGCGACACGCAAGCTATTTACTGCATCATCCATATGATCTGTAAGGTCAATGTTCTCATTTACAGATTTCAAAAAATAGCGTTGCTCCCTGTTACATAGTTCCTGGTGGTCGGGTTCATCCTGCATATCTATCCATTCATCCGGCTTTACGAATTCATCTTCTTTATTCAATGCCGCATGATGAAAACGTATAGATTCGGTTTTTGTATGTGCCTCCACTGAATCTGATTTGCCTTTACCACCTGCATCTTTTGCTACTATGGATACACATCCTTTCGGACCAATAACGTCTTTCACAAAGAAAGCCGTTTCGCTGATCATCGGTCCCCAACCCGCCTCATACCACCCAACTGATCCGTCAGCAAAGCGTATTTGCAATTGTCCATAATTATAATTGCCTTGCGGAATTTCTTCGGTTAATCTAGCTCCTATTGCACTCACCTGTACAGGTTTTGACCGCACCATCTGGCACATTACATCTATATAATGCACGCCGCAATCAACTATAGGGCTCAGACTTTTCATCAGGTTACGATGAACTGTCCACATATAACCATGGCTTTGCTGGTTCAGGTTCATGCGCATCACCAAAGGTTTACCTAATTCCTGAGCCAGTTGTATAAATTTTTCCCATGAAGGATGATGACGAAGGATATAACCTACCACCAATTTCTTTCCTGCTTTTTTAGCAGCAGCGACTACTCTTTCTGCACCTGCTACTGTATCAGCTACCGGTTTCTCAATAAATACATGGCAGCCTTTTTCAAATGCTTTTATCGCAAACGCTTCATGTGTATCCGGGTATGTTGAAATACAAACGGCATCGGGTTTTGTGGCATTCAACGCTCTTTCATAATCACTGAACAACCCGTAACCACCTCCCAATTTTTCATTCAGCACTTCTTTACTTTTACCTGTACTTACAATACCACATATTTCAAAGCCATCCATAGTATGATAGGCTGTTGCATGCGAAGCACCCATATTGCCACAGCCAACTACTAGTACACGTAAAGGATTTGTTTTATTATACATTAATCGATCTTGTTAAAATTAAATAATCGTCTGTTTGGTCTTGTCCTGTTTTAATTTACCAGCCAATTGATTTCCTGCTATTAACTAATAACTCATTACCCGCCAATTATCAAACTACCGGATGAACCCAGGGCCCCCTGTAAGGTCTTTGTAACAATTTTGTCGCTTCCGCATCACCTGCAATTATTCTCTTTGCAGGATCATACGACAATGGGCGTCCGCCTAATTGCATCGAAAGGTTTGCAATGATACAGCTTGCTGTTGAAATATGTCCTTGTTCTATATCAGCTATCGGTTTCCCGCCTTTATCAATTGCTTCCAGGAAATTCAGCATATGCAATCTCGTGGCGGGTGCAGCATTTAATTCAATGTCCGGTTCTGTAAGATCTTCAGGATATTTTTCTTTTTCATACACAACATCTTTATGGATTTTATCGCCTTTCCCTTCGGGAATAAAATCATATTGCATGGTACTGGCGCATAATGTTCCTTTTTCCCCATACAACTTAAATGACCACGGATATTCAGGGTCAGCAGGTGTGCCCCAACTGCGATGTTGCCATACGCAATTAAGCCCGTCATATTCGAAGATCGCGGATTGAGTGTCTGCTATATTGCTCTTACCGGTTTTATCTTCATAGATACCACCGGTCGATACAATGCGCTTCGGCCAGCCTAAACCCAGCATCCATCTCACGGTATCGAACATATGTATACACATGTCCCCCATTATTCCATTTCCATATTCCATAAAGGTGCGCCACCATCTTACGTGTGGCAATCCATCATAAGGCCGCATCGGCGCAGGTCCCGTCCACATTTCGTAATCAAAAAAATCCGGTACAGCCTGTACAGGTGGGTTCCCATTGTTGCGCATATGGAAATAACAGCACATTTCCACATGTGAAACTTTACCGAGTAATCCTGCATCGACAATATTTTCCTTCGCGTCAATTAGATGTGGTGTGCTTTTGCGCTGTGTGCCTACCTGCACTACACGATTATACTTTCTTGCCGCGGCTACCATCGCCTCACCTTCCATTACGTCAACGCTTATGGGCTTTTGAACATATACATGGGCACCGGATTTTACCGCCTCTATTGCCTGTAATGCATGCCAATGATCCGGTGTTCCTATCAATACGATTTCAGGTTTTTGTTCAGACAATAATTTGCGGTAGTCACCATACAATTGCGGTTTCTTATGATTTTGCTGCCGCTGGCTCACCATATCTGCTGCTTTTTCCAATTGATGTTTATCCACATCGCAAAGCGCTACTACTTCAACCGGTGCTACCTGTATCAGCCGGAACAGATCACTTTTTCCATACCAGCCGGTTCCAATCAATGCTACCCTTCGGGGTGGCGCCGGAGAAAAGAAGTTCATTCCATTTGCACGAAAGGCTGATAATGCAAGTGCCGCTGAAGCGCCTTTTATAAACTGGCGACGATGAAGATTGTTTTGACTCATAGTAAGCAATTAAATAATAATAATAAAGCGATACGCTAAAGATAAAGAGGTTTAGCTTTTATATCATAAATAGTGGCTATTATCCCTATAGTTCAGTCAACATATTATCGCGGGACTTCACGCGCCTGTTTGCGATTTATCAAAGTAATTTTCCCCTTAAAATAGAGTACTTGTTGGTATTGCACGAAAAACAGAATTGCATTTGCTTTGTATTCTATTTGATAGCCTATGCAACTCATGATGTATCTTGGAAATGACCTGATAGAAGCGGTGCCACTGGAAGATTCAAATATTCCAAAGCCCGGCTATGTCGGCAGTTTCAAACGCAACCTGAAAGAAAAATATAACGAACTCATCCGCCAGTTTTCTGATCCCCCCGAGTTTTTAGTAATTAACCCCTTTCCGCTGTCTCCGCAATCTTCGGGACGCCGTTAATATTTCCAGTTTAATTTTTCCGAGTCCTGCTGATTTGTCACTATCACACTTTATCTCGGCCTTTGGCAGACACCCCCACTTTTATAATTCTATCCGGCTTGCAGGCTCACCCAATTTTATACGCCTGATTCTAAACCGCAGAGCCTGATCCCACTTTTTGGATACGCAATTGATTCACTTCAGCAAAAGAAAACACCTGATTTTAAAAAACGGCCCGGCCGGTAAAACATTTCGCCAGCGTCATTCTTCATTTCACACATCAATTTCTGCACATGGCTCAGTTTAAATTTTTCCGGTGCCATACGCTGCTGAAATTTGCACCAGTATTAAACCTTAAATATGAAAAAGACAGGAAGTAAAGTATCAGCCTATTGGCAGGAAGTATCACAATTATTTACCAAAGCAGGCGCTTTTGGCATTGTCAATCTTTTTGATCAGCCGCCTGCGATTTCACGATCATATTCCCCCACGGCCATGAGAAACATCCAGAAAGACATTCCTGGTTTACACAATAAGCCATCATTGACAGGTAATATTGATATTGAAAAGAAGAAAAAGATGCTATAACCCGCGGAAGATACCAATAAGAGCTCGCATAGAAACGAGCTCTTTATCCCGAAAAAGGTAACAGAAGAAATTAATTAAGGCAAAACATCTCCCTCAATACTTCCGTCCATTTCCTTCCCTGTTACTGCAGCTACGGCTATTTTGATCATCGAAATAAGTTTTCCATTCTTTGTATCCCAGTAATGTCCTTCAGATGGAATAACTTTTATCATTGTCAGTTCAGGATCGTCTAATCCTTTTTCAAACCAGGCTTTGTTAAGAGATGTCCATAATTTACGGGCCTTAGCCTCATTGTACACTATGTCTGCATGGCCATTTAACACCAGGTAGTGTTGTTTCCCCGTATCCATATATACAAGATCCACCTGTTGATTATGTTCCAACTGATCGTTTTTGTCACTGCTTTTTTTACTAAAGAACCAAATGGTCCCATTATCGTCAATGCCTGAAGTAGCCATAGGCCGGCTTATCATCTTATAATCTTCGTACGTGCAGAACATGCATACTTTACCTTCCGCGAGTTCCTTAATTTTTTTTATCGCTTCATTATCTGTTAAGGTTTTAATATCGCTCATAGTAAATGTTTTAACTGATTTTCACATAAACTGTACCAGCGCCGGTTTGGAGTTTTCGCATGAGAATGATATAGTATAATTTTTTGTCTCGTTTTATACCAGTATGATCGCTTTCTTATACTGCTTGAATGATTTCGAAAACAACAAATGCTACGATTGTTATAATCATAGCATTTGTTTTGTGTTTCCACCTGGTACTTATTTCTACTCTTTCACCTCGGTTGTTGTTACACTTTTCACATGTCCGCTATCATCCTTAACAATAGTTGTTGTTTTTCTTTTATTGCCGCCCCTGCCTGAAAGCGATATGATCAATAAAATTAAAGCGCCTCCCGCTACCCACATCCAGTTTCTTTCAAACCATGAACCCACATCCCGGCCATCTATTTTTACATCGGATTGCGCTATTAAAGTCACGAACGGGAGAATCAGGAACAATATCATCGTTCCGTAATACTGTATTGCAAATCGTTTGTTTTCACTTTTCATAAAAGTAGTTTTATTGAAAAATCCGCCCTCTCCTTAATCTTATTTCAATTTACAGACCAGTATTCCCGGGCCGGGAATACCCCAAAACCCTGCAAATAATTCCACAATTGTGCATTTTCTTCCTGATAACTAATACCCGTGGTTTTTTCAGGGGGCGGTAAAAAAACAGCATAAAAGTGAAAAGCATCATTTCTCGTTTTCAACCAGGTAAAAATGATCCTTGCTTCAAGGTTGCCCAACTGTCTTTATCTTTAATAAAATTCCTTTCACCCAAAATATATTCTTATGACTTCCCGTCGCGACTTTCTGCATAAAATCGGCCTCTCTGCAGTGGCATTGCCATTTGTAAAAGAAAATGTTTCCAATGAGATAAAAGAGTTGAATAAGAAAAACTATGACGGTCCTGTATTGAAAGTAGCAATTATGGGGTTAGGCAGCTATGGTACAAGAGTAGCTGAAGCAATGCGTGATTGCAAGATGGCAAAATTGACCGGTGTTATCAGTGGTACTCCATCCAAGATAAAAGACTGGCAAATGAAGTATAACATTCCTGAAAAGAATTGCTATAACTATGAAAACTTCGATGCTGTAAAGAATAATCCGGATATTGACGCTATATATGTTATCACACCGAACGGTTTACATAAAGAACAGGTAATCCGTGTAGCCAAAGCAGGCAAACATGCTATCTGTGAAAAACCAATGGCCATAAATGCAAAGGAAGGACAGGAAATGGTAGATGCCTGCAAAAAAGCGAATGTAAAACTGCTGGTTGGGTACCGAATGCATTTTGAACCCAAGACACTGGAAATAATCCGGATGCGTAAGGATGGGGAATTAGGAAAAACTTTATTCTTCCAGGGCTTATCGGGGTTTGTTATCGGCGACCCCACTCAATGGCGGCTCAATGCTAAACTTGCCGGTGGGGGTGCTATGATGGATATTGGGATTTATTCAATTAATGGTGCCCGTTATATGATCGGCGAAGAGCCTGCCTGGGTAACTGCCCAGGAAACAAAAACAAATCCGCAGAAATTTAAAGAAGGTGTGGATGAAACAATTCAATTCCAATTTGGCTTTCCATCAGGTGCAAATGCCTCCTGTTTGTCCACGTACAGTATGAATAATCTTGATCGCTTTTTCCTGGATGCGGAAAAAGGATGGGCTGAAATGTGGCCATCAACAGGATACGGACCTATAATGGGTCGCACCAATAAAGGCGAATTAAACTATCCGCATGTTACACACCAAACGGTGCAGATGGATGAAATGGCGGCTATTATTTTCCAGGGTAAGCAACCCGTGGTTCCTGTAGATGGTGAAGAAGCATTAAAAGATTTAAAAATAATAGATGCGATATATGAAGCCGCCAGAACAGGGAAAAAAGTAATGCTGAAAGGCTGACGTTCAGGTGATTTCATTCCATCGTTATATTTCCATCAATATACTTCAGGTTATACTTAAACTGGGTAAGTCTCCATCCTTTGTCAGTCAGTTTGGCTTTTAAATCATAACTGCCGACAAAAGTTCTTGTATTCCCTTTGATAGCCGACTTTTTGTAATGAGTAGCTACCGCATACGCATAAATATCAGACGCATTGTTATTTACTGAAATAATATAATGCCCAGCCTGGTGATGAACCGCATCTAAACCAATAAAACCATCCGCCCACATTTTACAAACTGCTTTTGCTTCCAAAAGGCCAGGTTGACCACCACCGGCATTACTCACATCAAACCAGATCGTCGGGGTAAAAACTTCTTCTATCATTTTATCCCAGAGTTGCGCATCACAATACATAAATAATTTGTTCGCCAGCTGGGTTAAGTCAACTTTATATTTCGTTATTTCCGGATTCATGAATAAAATTTAAACACAAAATAAGTGCAATTATGTTTATACCAGAAACGCCCCGGAAATTCCGGGGCGTTTCTGGTTGTTTTTGCAATAATTGATATGAAAAAACTGGTTACTGTTTCTTCAATAATATTTTCTGTTGATTAAATTCGTTGGCCTTATCAATAAAGCTTAACAATGAAGGCCATTTTGCAGCAGGCTCAAAGGAATTGATATAATATTTATTAATCTCTACGATCAGTTTATTAGCTTCTTTCTTAGCTGTAGATATAAATGCGCCCGTTTCATTCTCGCTCTTCAGGTTCAGTTTATCTATCCCTTCCGCAGTATATCCATCAGGAATAACAAACTCTATACGATATGAAAAACTGCGGGGATAAGGCATATAAATATCCTTCGTACGTTCTCTCTGTTCTTTTTTAATTTCCAATTGACCGGCAATTAACTTGCCCATATCAACAATATAATTGTTACCTGCTTTTTTCACCCAGCCTTCCATATCGAACTCTTCTTCAAATTCAAACGGTGAATCCGCGGCGGCTACCCCGAAGCTGTTAATCTTATAGCTCTTTAACTCTTTTGCTTTGTTATCATAATTACGTTCTATTTCTTTTTCAAAATCCTCTTTGTGCTTTGTTCTGGCTTTCTCGAGGAGTGATTTTAACTCATCTTCTGTTTTCTTGCCTGCACGCCCTTTGTTATTGTTTTGCGTAATCAGGTCATCTATTACGCCGACAGCAGCTCCTGTTTGCTGTGCCATTTCTTCATAAATAGTAAGATAGGCCTGTGCATCTTTTTTCAGGTAGCCTTTTGCATTTACTTTTCTTTTTACCGATACTTGTTGCGGATTGGCGGCATCTATTTTTGCCAATATTAGTTCTGTTTCATGATTCGATTTGTAATCCGTGGTAGGCAATGTAAGAACACTGCTTTCCTTTTGTGCAACGGTTACATACGATCTTTTCATTTCCAGCGGGTATACTTTTGCTTCCTGCCCTTCCAGGTAATAAGGGATTGTGTTTTGAAAATCAAAATTATCCGCGAAAGAAAAATATTGTGGTGTTGATGCATTTGCACTTACCAGTAAGGAAAGATCAGCCAGGCTAAACAGGTTATTCCGCGCATAGCTGGTTTTTGCGCAAACAATCAATACATCAACATCCGTTTTAAAATCATTTTTCAAAATGTACCCAAACTTTGCAATGCGGTAAAGTTGTTCACGCAGGTCCAATGGATAATAAGCGTTATCATAATTCTTCTGAAGTTCGAAACTACCATACGAATCGCTCCAGTTCAAATACCGGAAAACAAACGCCGGGATAGAATCTGGTTTGTCAGCCTTCGGATGTTTTATTATATAATCCTTCCATGCTTTTTTTACACTGCCGCGTGTTGCTGAATACATCCTGCTGCTCGATGCACCATCAAGAAATATCTGGTTAATGATCGATGCCATATTTTCCTCTATCAGGTCGGGATAACGGTTTGTGGCTTTTAATACCTGTCCTTCGTTGATAGGTGAGATTCCCTGGCGTATGATTTTTCCACGTTTGTAATTCAACCTTATAATCGGCAATTGCCGGTACGCAGAAGACCATATCAGTCCTTTTATTTTCGGAACATTTTTCACAAGCATATTCAATACATGGCCATTTCCATCCGCATCAGGCGATATTTTAAAATCAGGAGCGCCGTTTATTGATTGGTATTCCGCGGCAATCCGTCCATCAAACTGCAGTGAGATGATATAATTCACAACAGGATAATCATCACCAAGAACATAAGTAAGAGGCGTGGTACTTGCATCATCATCTTCCTGGTAATAGTTGGCTACATAATAATCTATTATATCTCCTATCGCCAGGTCAGGAATTGCGATCTTATTTTTCTTTTCATCTTTTTCATCTTTTATGGTTACAGCGCTTTCGTCAATGTTCACGGACTTAACAGCGCCTCCCGGTTTTATCACCCGGATATTAATAAACGTGTAGTTTTTAAGCTTACCAATAATACTCCATGATTTTGACTGCAGTTTTGTAAAACTCAGTTGCGAGTATTCATCCAGTGCTGACTGGTCGTTGATCAATAGTTTTTTGCGGAAGATGTCGAAGAAATTGTATTTAACGCCGCTATGACCAAAAACCCTGAACTTATATCTTGAATCAGACTCTATAGAATGTTTCTGGGCAAGAACAACGGCGGATTCGTTTTTATATTGATCCGGTAACGTGTTGTCTTTAAAATAGGGATCTGCTGTGCCGAATATTTTTTCATTCAGCTCCTCTTTTATTTTCGCATAATCTTTCGATTCATCTTTTTGCGCAAAAACAAATGTGCAGGAAAGAGTGAATAAAATAACAGAGAAAAACGTTAATCGTTTCATGAAAATGATTTAAGGGTAATTATTGCTTTTCCAGTACAATCTGTTCACGGTACTGGTTGCCCAATTCTTTAATAATCCGGTTCCAGTCCGCAAATGATTTCTTCCTTAATAATATATCAGGAATACGTACCTCTTTTTTGTATTCTATCTTATCGCCTTTTCGTGAATAGTTTACCGAGATAAAAATATTAGGGTGCTTCCATTCTTTATTTGCTGGCAACTGGCTCACTTTATAGCCTGCGGGAACGGTAATAGATTCTTCGGTAACTATATTCATCCGGAAAGGAAGCATTACATCTGATTTTCTTTTTTCTTCAATCGTTGCACCATCCAGTTCTTTACGAAAATCCGGTTCGATATATACTTCTTTATCAAACGAGGAGGCTGCGCCTTTATATAAAACATTATAATTGATTGTGAGTAAAGAGTCGGCGCCTTCCAGCCTGCTCGTCTTTAAATCATTTACCTGGTATTGGGAATTATTTTCAGCGAGATAATTAGTAAGCGACGTTTGCAGGTTATCTTTTTTTGTGGATTGTATTTTAGATAAAAGATCCGAACGGGATTCGCCTTTATAACTGATACTTACAATTCCTTTTAAATTACCATTCGCGTCAAGAGACAACATATTTTTTTCAGCTTGTGTATTTTGCTCAGGAACTACAGCAGGTATTTTTTCCAAAAGATAGTTATCGCCGTTTTCTATCAATACCTGTCGTCCTTGTATTCTTTCAGCATACTCCCCAAAGCCAATGTTCGTTTCAGTTGCATCCAGGAAATATTTTTTTCCGCGGAAAATCAATGCGCAGATCATGTGATTATCTACAGCCATCGAAGGAGTGGAATAATCATAAGCAATATGATTGGTGCCGATCCAGCAAAGCCTTGCATCAAAGCCCAGGGATTTCAATAAAGAGCAGGTAAGGTTGGCCATTCCTTTACAATCACCATATTTTTTATTGAGTACTGCATCCGCCCTGGCTGGTTTAAAACCCGCGATACCATCTTCAAATGCGATATAACGGATATTATGCTGTACCCAATTGTAAATTGTTTTTATTTTTTCTGTATCATCAGTAATTCCATTTGTTAGTTCTTTTGCTTTTTGTTCTATCACTGTGTTATTATTACCGATTTCATTGACAAGCTGGCGATACCATTTATACTGGTCAGCCAGCGTATTGAAATAAGTGATTTTTGCGCCATTTACATCGGCCGATTTACACATAACCAGCAGATGCGGGTATGTATAGGAACTGCCGGGTGCGCCCTTCTCCTGGTTAAACGGGGATAAATTTTTAGCGGTATAAGTAATTACATCCGCATCCGCTTTGGAATCATAAACAGATGACTTTTTTATATCAGAACCCTCCAGGTTATATTCTTTTATCTCCACTTTCATCCATCTCGGAATAGAGAAACTAATAGTTTTTGTTTCAGCAGTGTACCCGTCCGTAAAATAAACACTGGTAAAGTAGCGGGGGTCTTTATATGTTTTTGTAAAGCTTACGCTGCTCTTACTTCCCTTTTTTTCAAGCGGCAGCCTGAAATAACAAACTTTTGCGTCGGAATAAAAAATGCTTTCGATTGAATAATACTCATACGCGGGTACTATGCCTTTCGCTTTTTTATCGCTTACTTTTATATCTACATCACCTATCTCTTCGTTTTCGTTATACATTTCTGAAAACAAAACATTGGTACGCACTTCATCACAGCGATATACCTCTGATGCCTGTTCTATTATTTCAACCGGGCTGTTTCCCTTTGACTTATTGAAAGTAAATGACTGGTTTTTACTTTCAATCACGATATTTTTATCGTCATCCTGCGCAGTGGTAATTAAAGGCAGTGCAATACCAATGATTAAAGAGGCAAAAAATAAGAGTAAGAAGAAAGGCAGAGATTGCCCGGTAGTGGTGGTTCGTTGCAACATGTAATCGGCTATTATTGATAAAGTTTGAGCAACAAAATAATAAACATTTCTGACGGATGGAATAGTCTGGAACGGCTTGTATATTTTACATTAAAACTATACAGGCGCCAGGAAAGTTTGATTCGTGCCGGGAAAAACAGAAATCTTGATTTGCAATAGGTTACGCTGATCTTAATCCAGGTATGAATCAGGCGCCTTTATTGCCGGGCACACAGAATGTTTATAAAAACAATTAAAATCGGCTTTCTGTCAAATAAACCTTCTTTAAAAAAAGCCCTCTATCCCTAAAAGCATGTTAAAGCCTTTCCGCGAGGCCTTATTAGCAGCATTATTGACCGTTATATACTTTCTATAAAATCTTATTTGTACCACATGCGAAGTATATCGTTTTATCTCCTGGGCAGTATTATTTTATTTGCAGCCTGCAAAAAAGACAGCACTACCTCTTCATCTTCCGATACACCGGCAGAAGGGTGTACTACGCAAATAGCGCCTGAACATGGAGCCGTTATAGATGGCCGTTATATTGTGGCTTTAACGGACGCGACAAATACCCGTTCAATATCCAACAGGGATATGTATTCATTAAGCAATGCAATTCTTCAGAGAAATAATATCCGTTCAAACGCTTTGCAGCAATCATTCCGCGGACAGCCTGGTGGATTTATTGCTGACCTGACTCCGGGTGAGGTCAAAACTTTAAGACGGGATGCCGGTATATCTGTAATTGAACCAGATAGAGTCATTGCACTGGGCGACTGTTTTACTATAGTTGAACCCAGCCTTATAACCTGGAATGTAAACAGGGTGGGCTATGGGGATGGCCGTGGCAAAACAGCCTGGATTATTGATAGCGGTATTGACTTCAATCACCCCGATCTGAATGTTGATACTGTAAGAAGCAGATCTTTTCTGAATGGAACAACTTCCGCAGATGATGAAAACGGGCACGGTACACATGTAGCCGGAATTATCGGGGCATTAAATAACCAGATAGGTGTGCTGGGTGTAGCCTCCGGTGCAAACCTTGTTTCATTACGGGTACTGGATAAAGATGGTAAAGGAACGGCCGGTGGTGTTATCCAGGCATTAGCCTATATAAATACGAATGCAAAAGCAGGCGATGTAGTGAACATAAGTTCCGGAGAAGATACAGTTTCAAACATCATGGACCAGCAGATAAAAAATACAGCAGCCAAAGGAATTTTTATAACAATAGCAGCCGGCAATGATGCAAAGCCTGCTATTAATTATTCACCTGCACGTGTCAATGCAACGAATATTTACACCGTTTCCGCTATTGATAGCCTTGATAATTTTGCAAGCTTTTCAAACTATGGTAACGATGCGGTAGACTTTGCTGCGCCGGGAGTAAAAATCATTTCAACATGGAAAGGTGGTCTGTATGCGAAAGCAAGCGGTACCTCTATGGCGGCGCCGCATGTAGCAGGTTTATTATTACTGGTTGGTAACAATATAAAATCATCCGGCACCGCAAAGAACGATCCTGATGGCACCCCTGATCCTATTGCGCATAAATAAACTCACTGGTTTTCTCCATTAAAAGTCAGCCTTTTTTACCTGATCAAAGTCACGGTTCCTTTCACACTTTCTCTTTTGCCGTCAAAAAAACTATACTCACCAGCGTACACGTACACATTTTCCGGGGAAGCTGTATTTAAATATGATCCATCCCATCCCTCTGAGGGGTTTGAAGAATTAAAAACGATTTGTCCCCATCGGTTATAGATGGCAAGATGATAATAAAGCAGAGGGATATGTCCACATAAGAGCCTGGCGTGGAATATATCGTTCACGCCATCATGATTGGGAGTAAATGCACCGGGAAAAACGATTTTACAATTATGGCAATCATTAAATGAAATATTTACAGAAGCGGAATTTGAACAGCCGGTGTTATCCGTTGCTGTAACGGAATAAGTACCTGAGCTATTCACAGAAATAACGGAATCGGTACTTCCGTTTTGCCAATGATAGCTGCTGACTCCTGCGAGGGTAGCATGAAGTTTTAATGCTACACTATCGCATAGAATTTTATCGCCGCCTAAGCTCAGATTGTGAACAGGCGATAGTTTTATTGCATATGGCAGCGAAACGAAACAATCATTGGGCAGGTTGATGTTAACAAAATAATTTCCTTCAGCGCCGGGTTTGTCCGGTACAGTGTATGTCTGGGCTGTAGCGCCCACAAGTAAAAATTCATCTTTATACCATTGATATGTTGCATTTTCGTATACCGGCGCCTGTAAAACATAGTTGCCTGAACAGGGGTTGCCTGAAAGGGCAGTAATTGAAGCAAATGCAAAATTTTCTTTTTCAGACAATACAAAATTGTCCATGTAGTAAAGCGCAAAAGTGTCTTTTATATTTTCATTGTAATCACAGGAAGGACCAACGCCAATTGATGAGATATTGGCAGGAGCAATAAATTCAATGTAGCCGGGTACCCATTTGCTTTTACCCCGAAGTGTAACCGTGCCTAATTGCACCCAATCTCCCCTATCGGCAAGGCAACCTGAAGAAAGGCTGGCGGGCCTGTCAATAGGAAAAGCAGGACAATCTGTTCTGCCGAATATCCCTACCTGGAAGGGACTTGGTGAAGCCCAAAAACCTGTTACATCGTTGTAGTTTGGATTAAATCTTCCAAAACCAGAGCGAAACGCAAATCCGTAAGTTTTACCTGAAACCAGCGGCGAAGTGAGACATGTAGCTATATATCTTTTGTCTGTTTTATTTTCAGGGAGGTAGCTATCAAAACCGAAATTATATTGCTCAATTGATATAAGTCCCCTACTATTCAAGCCATCCGGGATGCCGGGAAACCCTGTATCAAGAATACCAAAATCTTCTGCAAAGATGCTTCCAAAGGTGCGCCTGCAGTCGTAGTTATAGTAGCGGATAAACTGGTGTGTATTTTCAGGGTGCCAGTAAGGAACATTAATATTCACTGCAGATGAATTCCCGTCGATAATGCCTCCTTCGCCCCGCCAGTTTGGATTACAATCGCCATGATCTTCAAATCCCGGATTTAATAATATAGATAATGGTAAAGAATCTTTGCAAAGCCGCTGAGATGCAACTGGTACTTGCAGGAATGCAGAAATGATGAGCCATGTAATAATTCTTCTCCACATAAATAGTACATACGCAACAAACAAATCAAATTAATCAACCATCCCGCAAAACCTCTATTCAGGAAATGAATGCCGAAAAGATCCGGCAACTACTTTTTATCCTGAATGATCTTTCGATAAAAAACTGTTCTGACAGACAATTAACCGGAAAAAAAGAGCCCACAGTTGCCTTAGACAACCTGGTGAACATTTTACAGCTTAAATAAAACATTGCTACGCGTTTATTTCCCGTACAAGTTTTTTCATTTTTTCTAATCCTGTTTTCGCAACCAATAAAGCATCCTGTGCCCAGTAATTTTTATTGAATAATTCCAGCGAAAGAACTTTTGTTCCGCCCATTGCTTTCAGATCCTGTAAAATTTGCTTTAGGGGAGCAGCCCCATCCCCGGGATAAACACGGTCGCTGTCTGTCTGTTCATTTAAAGGAACTGAAGCAGGGTAATCATTGAAATGAATCACTTCGATTACGTTGCCATTCACCAGTTTCAGCCCATCAAAGCCCGATCCGCCGCGGAATAAATGATACACATCTGGTAAAATCCGCGCATCCCGGTCATTAGCTGCAGCCGCAATAGCCAGTGCCTGGCTCAGGTTATATACGGTGCCCGAAGCACCCCAGAATTCAAGAAGGGGCATTACATTATATCTCCTGCCTAATGCAAGTATATCACGGTACCGTGCACCTGCTTTTTGAAAATCTATTACTTCGCCTTTTTCTATACCAGCCGGAGGCGCCGCAATGCGATGGCAGCCAAGAGCAGCCATCATTTTCATTTCATCTTCCAGTTGAACTACACCTGCTTTACGCCGGGCATCATTGTCTACCATCCATTCTGTAAAACTGATAGCATCCTCAACCACCAGCCCTTTGTCTTTTATCAGCTTTGAAAGACCTTCTATTGAATTACCTTGTTTCAGGTATTCTTTTATGTCATTTACCCAAAGCTCCAGGCCATCATACCCGGCTTTAGCAGCAATTTCGATATATTGAAGAAGCCCCGGCTTTTGTCCACTGATAGTACTTGTGTTCAGACAAAACCGAAACGGGCCTTTTGTGGAAGAATCGGTTCCTTTAACTATACCGGGTAAAAAAGAAGCCAGGGCTGCTGCCCCGGATAGTTTTAATAATTCACGTCTTTTCAGCATAATTAATGTTTGACAATACAAAAGGTAATAATTTTTTAATTGCGTGCCGAAAAATAGGGTTGATGACTAATGATTTGAAAAAAGACATGCAAGAGATGTCGATATCCTCCTTAATAAGATAAGCCTCTCTGTAACTGTATCGGAAATCTACGCAGGGCATTGCATATGTAAAAATCGTATTATATATTGCATTTGATTTCGTTTTAGTCTTTCTTCCGGGCCAAGCCCGGTGTTGATTCAAAACCACTGCTGTTTCTTTTCAAAAAATGCAAACAGCCACGAACGTCAATATCTTCTCTGAATTTTCCATCCAGTAATTGATTGAAAGCCTCCCGAAGGAAAACTCCTATTTTATTTATGTACTCTAAACAATCAATTATGGTTGACAGGAAGTGGAATGTTATATATACAAAGCCCGCCAAAGAAAAAAAAGTAGCGGGTTTGCTGGCAAAAAAGAAGATAGCAACATACCTGCCTTTATATGTATCAGAAAGCATTATCGACGGCAGAAGAAAAATTGTTGAAGGACCTTTGTTTCCCGGCTATGTATTTATTTCGTCGGAACATAGTGAAGGTGTTTTATCTGAATCCAGGGATATTATCAACTTTGTTTACTGGAAAAGCAATCCCGTAATTATTCAGCATGATGAAATAAATGCCCTGAAACTTTTCCTTAACGAATACTCCTGCACAAGCCGTGAAAAAACACCCGTTTCTCCCGGCGTACAATTTAAAATTGATAATGAACTTCAGGTTCGGAGAAAGGGGAACCTGATAGAGGCAAATGTCGCAATGGTAAAACTAACGCTTCATTCACTTGGACAGGTGCTTGTGGCAGAAGTAAGAAAGGAAAAAGTGGAGGAATTTATGTATGCGAAAGGTGCAATGTTTAAAGATATTATAGATTCGTAATAAATCGCTCAACAATAAAAACACCATGCAAAGCCAGGGGCCATTCTCACAACCCTGGCCTTTGTTATTTTTCTGAAAAAGATGTTTTGAGAACAATATACGGGCATGCCACTGTTGCCAGATACAACGGGTTTTGCTTATAAGAAGGTTGATAAACAATCAGGCAGCCATCTTTGCGTCTTCCATCTCATTTTCATCGTCCTTCACTACCGTCAGCAAAAGGATTTTGGTATACTTGCCAATCATGATTCCATTTTTAAGTTGTTATAAATAAATCGCAATGTAAAAGTAGCGGCCCCGTGAGCCCTTTACCATTTCTGTTCATCGTGCGGCGGGGATAGATTAATAAGTGGTAAAAAAATATGGCAGGAAAACAAAAATGTAAAGGCCCGGTTAAATTTTAAGAGTCAAAACAAAAAGAAAAGATCATATATTAGAATAGTTATTTCACCCATGACCTTAACGCTGTCCATACGTATCGGTATTGTCATCTTAGGTTTTATTCCCTTACACGGTTAACCTGAATGAACATGAGAATAGTCATATCGCTTGCAGCCTTGTACTTCAGTATGCCATTGTCTGCCCAGAATATTGAAGCTGATAGCCTGAAAAAAGAATTAGCTACCGTTTCTGACATCAAAAAAAAGGTAATAATTCTTGAGGGCTTAAGTTTCGCTTATCTCTCCACTTCACCGGATACAGCCCTGCAATATGCGACTGAAGGGCTGGACCTTGCTCAAAAAAATAATTACCTGCAGGGAGAAGCTCTTTGTATAACTGCGCTTGGGAACGTATTCTTCAGCGTTGGCGATTACACAAAGGCGTTAGAAATGTACAACCGCAACCTCGAAATAAAAGAACAATTAAAAGAATCTCCTGCTGTAACTTATTTTAACATGGCCAATGTATATACGGAGCAGCAGGACTATCGCCACGCATTGTTCTATCTTTTTAAAACAAAAAAAGTGGATGAAGAAAAGAAAGACAGTACAGGCATTCTCTTCGACATGTATAGCTTAAGTTGTATTTACCTGCGGCTGAATGATTATGATTCCGCTATTTATTACGGGCAGCAGGCCTTTGCATTAGCTGAATACCTGCAGGACAAAAACCTGGCCGGCGCCATTCATAATAATTTTGGAGAAATATACCGTTCGCAGAAAAATCTTCCCCTGGCTGCCCGGTATTTCCAAATGAGTATTCCCTTTTCTGAAGCTATAAAAGATAATGAAGTGCTGGCTGCCAATTATTCGGGACTGTCAAAAATTTACAAAGAAAGAGGCATGACCGATTCAGCTATATACTTTGCAAAAAAATCCCTGGCCATTGCTCAGGCAGCGCCATTCCTGAAACAGGTATTTGAAAACAGTAGTTTACTATCAGAAATATTTAAAGGCAAAAAACAATTCGACAGTGCATTCAAATATCAGGAATTAAGCATTGCAATGAAGGATAGCATCTTTAATGTAGAAAAGATAAAAAAGATACAAAACTATAAATTGATGGAACTGCAGAAACAGCAGGCCATTGAAACCGCGGCAATGAGAACAAGTGGGCGCATCAAATTCTTCAGCGTCATTTTTATATCCGTTATATTTCTGGCGATTACGGTTCTGCTCTGGCGCAACAACAAACAAAGAAAAAAAGATTACGCGGCACTTGAATTACAGAAAGCAAAAACAGATCATGCCTATAAAGAATTAAAAGCTACACAGGCACAGCTTATTCATTCGGAAAAAATGGCTTCATTAGGCGAACTGACTGCAGGTATTGCGCATGAGATACAAAACCCGTTGAATTTCGTGAACAATTTCTCTGAAGTAAGCAATGAACTCATCAAAGAAATGGTAGAAGAAGCAGACAAAGGAAATACGGATGAAGTAAAACTTCTTGCAGATGAAATAAAACAAAGCCTGGAAAGAATAAATCATCATGGTAAACGGGCCGATGCCATTGTAAAAGGAATGCTGCAGCATTCGCAGGCAGGCAGCGGACAAAAAGAGCCGACGGATGTTAATGACCTGGCAGAGGAGTACCTGCATTTGACATATCACGGATTGCAGGCAAAAGATAAGTCGATGCAAGCTATGATACATACTGACCTTGACGAAAGCATTGGTAAAATAAACATAGTGCCGCAGGATATCGGCAGGGTACTATTGAATTTATATAACAATGCTTTTTATGCGGTGCGGGAAAAGCAAAAATCTGCGGGTAAAGAATATACTCCAACAGTTTCTGTGCGTACAAAAAACATATATGGTAAAACAGAAATCAAAATAACTGATAACGGGAACGGCATTCCGCAATCTATAATTGATAAAATATTTCAACCCTTTTTTACCACTAAGCCAACGGGATCAGGCACGGGCCTGGGACTATCCCTTGCCTATGATATTATAAAAGCGCATGGCGGGGATATAAGTGTGCAGTCAAAAGAAGGCGAGGGCTCAGAGTTTATCATTGTGATTTAAGATAAGTTACGTTTAGAAAACGGTCCAAAAACTCCTGGCAACCGCCTGCTCAACGGCGTTTTTTTCAGCAAACCCGCTGTTGTTAACTTTCCTTCGTGGTAACTCCTTATTCCAAAACAAACCGTACTTTTATAGTATAAGCGATGTGTTATGAGAGTAATGATTTTGTCTGTACTACTTATTTCTTCAGTAGTGATAAAAGCGCAAACTGTTTTGCCGTCAGGCTTTATGAATTATCTGCATCCTGTAACTTTTGCAGGCGCTCCTCATTACATTGCAACTACACCGGATAAAAAATGGTTTCTTACCTCCTATAGCGGCATTTCAACAGGCTTCAGTTTTTTCAAGGGTGGTAATGCAACATATGTGGCAGCGCCTTTTGGTCTGCAGTTAAACCGGAGGATAAATGAAAACCTGTATGCTTTTGCCGGCGTATCTGCAGCACCTGTTTACATGAATTTTAACCATACATTTCTTTCTTCTGATATTAATAAAGGTTACCCGGGTAATGGCTTTTATAAGTCAAATAATTTCGGCGCCTATGCAAGAGCGGAATTAGGGTTGATGTATATAAATGATGCAAAGACTTTTTCAGTTTCAGGAAGTATAGGTGTTGAGAAAAGCAGTTATCCTGTGATTCCTTACCAACAGGCTAACAGGCGTTCTTCTCCTGTTTCCGTGCATAAATAGCATTTTTATTTTATCGCTTTTTAAACAGGTCGCAGTTTGTGACTGCATTTTATTTTCTAAACCCTATCCGCTCCCTGTCCTCCCATTTGCGTTGAGCTGCCTTTTCGTCAAGAAGATTTTCCATCGCATCATAGATCATGTTTAGTTGCGCATCATGATCGCCAATATGATCCCGTATTTGTTTTAATTGTTCTTTCAGATCTGCCTGCATCAATAATACTTTCCGGATCTCTACAAAGGCCCGCATGATAGCGATGTTCATACTGATCGCTTTGTCGGAATTGAGAATACCGCTGAGCATAGCTACCCCCTGTTCTGTAAAGGCATAAGGCAGGTATCTTGTACCGCCTC
>Ga0207689_10001570_pt1 | contig 21642 bp, 20 predicted proteins | sample KBSMisM52_FD_184312 | JGI IMG/M metagenome (GOLD analysis project Ga0207689, IMG submission 184312) | Miscanthus rhizosphere microbial communities from Kellogg Biological Station, Michigan, USA - KBS Miscanthus M5-2 (SPAdes) (version 2) | ecosystem: Host-associated > Plants > Roots >... | reverse complement strand
ACTGCTGCCGAGTATCATCATGGCAAACATGGGCGACGAAATCCATAAGCGAAGCCCGTACAATGCGGCAAACAATGCGAAGCAGATGAGGAGTGAGTCGCGCTGGCGTCGGAGAAAGGCAAAGGCAGCGGTCAGCATACCGACGGCGGCGAAGGCCGCACCTAGGAATAGATACGGAGCGTCAAGCCGGAATGCGATCAACACTTCCTCAGCACTCATCTCCGACCTTCCACCACCGGATCAGAAAACTTTCCAGGGTCTAGAACCGGCGCACGCTAAGCCACGTCGGCCTGGGACGCTTGCGCCCCGATTGTGAGCACGACTCGTCCGTTGATCTTCCCGGTCTTGAGGCGCTGGAAAATTTCGTTGATGGATTCGAGCGGTTGCGTCTCGATGATTGCCTTCACCTTGCCGTCGGCGGCAAAGCTCAAAGCCTCCTCCAAATCGAGACGCGTGCCCACGATTGAGCCGCGGATGGTGTAGCCGTTGAGCACCAAATCGAAAATCGAGACCGGGAATTCTCCGGGAGGCAGACCGTTGAGCACGCAGGTGCCTCCGCGCCGCAGCATGCCAATTGCCTGCTTGAAAGCTATCGTCGAGACGGCCGTTACCAGGACCCCCTGCGCCCCGCCAATTTGTTTCTGTATCTCGGCGGGAGGATCTTGTGTTTTGGCATCGATTGCAATCTCGGCCCCCAGACTTCGCGCCAATGCCGCCTTTTCCGGTCCCAAGTCCACTGCCGCCACATGCAGCCCCATGGCCTTGGCATACTGAATCGCGACATGGCCTAAACCCCCGCCCGCGCCTGAGATCACCACCCACTCGCCCGGCCGCGTATTGGTTTCTTTTAGGCCCTTGTAGGTCGTGACACCAGCACACAGAATCGGCGCCGCATCAACAAAGGGAAGGTTGTTTGGGATGCGCCCCACGTACTGGGCCTGTGCCAGTGCATACTGCGCAAAACTGCCATTCACCGAATAGCCGGAGTTCTTCTGTTCCAGACATAAGGTTTCCCAGCCGGAAAGGCAAAAGCCGCAATGACCGCAGGCGCCATGCAACCACGCGATGCCAACCCGGTCGCCTTCTTTCAAATGCGTAACACCCGAACCGAGCGCGACAACCATACCCGCTCCCTCATGTCCGGGAATGATAGGAAGATTCGGCTTCACGGGCCAATCGCCATCGGCCGCGTGCAGGTCAGTGTGGCAGACCCCGCTGGCCATAATTTCCACCAGGGCCTGCCCCGGCCCAGGCGTAGGCACCGGACGTTCCCGCATCACGAGGGGCTCGCGGAACCTCTCAACGACTGCGGCACTCATCATTTTCGGGATAGGCATACTCGATCCTCCTTAAGACTTGTGATCCAGTTCGAATCAGCTCTGCACCATCTGTTCCAGGGCGAACCGGCTGTGGACTACAAGCGTCCCGCCTCGTACATGCAGTAACTGTCTCTTCTTAAAATCCGCGAACAAGCGGGAAACGGTTTCACGCGTGGTTCCGATAACCTCGGCAATCTCTTCGTGAGTCAGAGTCAGCCTGATCTGCGATGGACCATCGTTCTGTGTGTTCCGGATGGACCATTGCAGTAACAATTTGGCGAACCTTTCCGAGGGAGCCGCCAGTCCCAGCGCACGGATCTCTTCATGGGCCGCGAAGTAGTTGCGGCTAAGCTGCTGGGCGATGCGCAGCGCCACTTCCGGGAACTCCGCCATCATCTGGATCAACGGCTCGCGTGGAATGAAATTGGCTTGACTGGGCTCCAACATTTCGGCGGTGACCTCATAGGGCACGTTTGAAATCGTTCCATTCAGGCCCAGAACGTCACCCGCGTCGGCAATCCTGGTGATAATGGTTTTGCCCTCGCGCGATGAGGTCGAAAGCTTCGCTTTTCCCATGCAGAGCACAAAAACTCCGCGCGGTTGCTGCCCTTCGATAAACAGCATAGTTCCTTTGGAATAGACCGCCGTCGATTTGATCTCATGAAGTCGCTGAGTAGCCTGCGGTGGCAGGTTGCAGAAGGGGCGTTTCGTTTTCACGGGACACGACACGCAGTTCTCGAGAATCTTAAGGCCATAGGGAGCTATCATCGAAGTCCGCCTTAGAGGAGATGATTACTGCTGCGCTATTGGTGAAAGCACATGTCTGCAAGACGTCCTCGGCTGCGGCGGGTTCCACGCCACAACCATAGAACCGGAACCTCTAAACCCCATCCCGGGAGGCTCAGCGCGTCGAGCCCGCAGCACGACTTGGGACCCGGGACCTAGAACGTCTCGTCGCCTGATTCGCCCATTCCCATTCCGCCAGCCAGTTTCTGCGGCATCTTCCTTCGCACTGAAATTCCGACATTCGTCCCCCGCATTGTGGACAGACCAAGTTAATGATCGACGAGATGATACTCGTGTTCGATTCGCCCGATAGTGTGTCAATGGCTTTCATGATCGCTCTCCTATTCAGAGATCTGACAAACTGCGCGAGGTGCAGACACGGGCCAAAAACGACGGAAATTGCCGCGCGGGTCTTCTACGCTCTCGGGCGCTCCGAACTGGTTGGCTGCGGAGTCCGTCTCGGCCACTAACTGCCTGCCGCCTCGCTGCAAGATGAGAATGCACGCGCAATGCCAATGCCGAACAAACAGATAAGAGCCTAGAACGAAGCTGTTCATGAGGGCGTGCTGCATTCGAATGTGATACTTCTGCCCGGGATTAGGCATGTGCCCAGATGTGGGCGAATCTTGCCACTCGAGTTGCGGTCAGTGTGCGACACCGACGCCATGCAAACACATGAAGAGTCAACCGCGTTGAAGACTCTACCTCTCCCTTCAGCCAATTGGCATGGCGATTGCGATCCACACACAAGTGATCAGGGTCTGCTCTTCGACGACCGGTCGTTCCTAGTACTGGATTGCCGGACCACGAAAGCGCAACCGAAGGAGTCAATTGTGCGTCGGCTAATTTGTGTAATCGGTCTGTGTCTGCTAAGTCTTCCGGCTTTTTGCCAGTCCACATCGAAGTATCAGGTGGCCACCATTACTGAGGTCAAGCCGCACCGGGCGGTAGGCGATGGTTCGCCTGATGCCGCCAGCTATGACATTTCTGTCAAAGTGGGTGACATAATTTACGTGGTGCTGTACACCACACCGTCGTGGGAAATCCCCCCGAAGTACGCGGCGGGTCGCAACCTGCTAGTGCTCGTCGGAAAGAGCACCATTACTTATAACGATATGTTGGGTCGTTCGCTCCAGGTGCCGATACAAAGCCAAAGACCCGCTACCGAACCTAAGCAATCGAAATAGGTCGCGTCTGCCTGCGGGAGCGTCATGCTCAAGGATTGTTTGCAGGAGATACATGTCGACCCAGCGATCCGAGTCGACTTGGAGGAAGAATGTATCGTTTGTTTGTACTAAGGAACGGCAAGAGTGGCTACTTCGGACGACACGCACGTATCACGCTCTGGGCATCACTGCTCTGTTTTGGCATTGGCGCATTGGCCCAGAGCACCGCTCCCGGATTGAACGCGAAAGCACCGTTCAGCGTGCGGGCTACTCATCTTCTGGGGTTCCCAGACACAAAGAGCAATTGTGAAGGAACGCTGTCTATCCAGGACAGTGTGTTGCGATTTCAGCAAAGCGGCACGCCCATCGCACAGGTAGACATCGCTTCTGTGCGGGGTCTTTTTCTCGGTGAGGAGAGCAAACAGGTCGGCGGAATGCCCATGAAGGTAGGCAAGGCAGCCGCTCCGTTCGGAGGTGGCCGGGTCGTTAGCCTCTTTGCTCATAAGAAATACGACACATTGACCTTGGAATATGTTGACGGTGATGGAGGAGTTCATGGCGCCATCTTCCAGGTAACTAAAGGACAAGGTGAACTCCTGAGGAATGAACTCGTGGCTCGGGGCGTATCGCCCAGCTCTGGCGAAGACCAGCCCGCAAAGCAAAGCACCCCGGAGGTCGCGCATGAAGACAAGTAAACCGAACTCATGGATCATCTGCGTGGCGGCTAGCGTCGCGATTGCGATGGCATTTTCGGGTCGGCTGGCAGGCCAAACTCCAGCGGTGAAATCCTCCGGTGGAAGCAACGGTTCTGGCACGCAATGGAGCGTGCAAGTGGAACGGATCGATCCCGGGCAGGTGGATCTCGCGCCTTCCTTTCAAGTCGCGATCTACGAGAACCTTTTGGAAGAGTTGAATAAGACGAAGCGATTCAAGTACGTCCTCCGCGAGGGCGATGGTAGGGCTAGCCAGATTCCGGACTTGCTGGTCTTGAAGACAACGGTCGTGAAGTATACGCACGGGAGCGAAACGCAACGTGCGGTCACCACCGTGAGCGGTGCGACAAAGTTAATCGTGCAAAGTCAACTCATCGCTCGAGACGGCAAGATTGTGTTTGATCGCACAGTGCAGGGAAGCGTTCGCTTCTTCGGCAGCAATCTCCGCGCTACCCACAATTTGGCTGGGAATATCGCCAAAGTGATCAAGCAATCGGGATCGGTAGGATCTGATCAGCTGGCGCGATACTTACCAGTCAACACTGACTGCGGACGGCACACATCCTGCTTTGATGAAAGCACAAGGTGAAACGTGGAGAAGAGTCACAGAACAGCGCTTGATCACCCAATCAGCAACGGATCCATTAAGATGCGCAGATCGCACGAGGAGAACCGATGAAGTCTCGAGAGATTCTTATGGCTATCGTGATTCTCGGCACGGTGTGGCACACTGCCGCAGCCCAGCCGAAGAAGAAGAACGTCCAGGCAGATGCACCTCCGCCAGGGAGCATTGTGGCGCGAATAAGCATCCAGTCCAATCCTGTTCCATCCGATCTGACTGCCTTCAAACCCGAAAGGCCCTTGGGCCCACAAGACGTTCTCAAATCCTACGAAATCGCCATGAGCATGGTGGCAGACAAGACATCGGCCGATTTCTCGGGCATCGTGCAGGCCCAGCGAGCAAGTCAAATTAACCGCGAACAGGCCGAATATCTTCTGCAACAGCGATATCAAATCGCGATGATGCAGTATCAGGTGCTTAGCGCGCTGCATGATGTTCTGAAGCATGACATCGATGAAGCCGCAGGGCAGCAGGCAAGGCAGTCGCCGAAGACGACAACCTCCGATACGGTTTTAGTGGGTCCTTTTCCGGACTCCACCCCTGCATTCAGATGACATCGAAATTCCTCTTCGCCCTGGGTCGCATGGAACTTTATGTGCTTCGGTGGGGAAGGAGAAGCGCAGACATAGCATGCGAGACCTGGACAAATTAACGGAAGGCGGTGAGTGCGTCGCCATGGCAAAGCCTTCGCCCGCGGAGGTGCTCTCGGTTCTGTCGCATTGCTTACCGTCCCTTTATCGATACGCATATAGATTTTTGGGGAATCAAGCCGATGCCGAGGACGCGGTACAGGATGCGTTGTTGGCTGCTTTCAAGCATTTGAACCAATTCAGAGGCGAGGCGCAACTTTCGACGTGGTTGACCACGATCGTTATCAATTGCGCAAGAATGCATTTGCGCAAGCGGTCACTCTATATACATGTATCCCTGGATTCGCAAATCGGAGAAGAGCAGGAGTATCCGCTGTCCGACACTTTGGTGGATCACCGGCCTAACCCCGAGGATGAGTGCCACAAGGCTTGGACGACTGCGCGCTTAATAGAGTCAGCAGCAAGACTATCGCCGACTTTACGGCGAACGTTTCACCTGCGGTATGTGGATCATCTTTCCGTCTGCGAAACGGCTCGCGTTCTGGGAGTCCCCACCGGAACAGTGAAGGCACGGACAGCCCGCGCGCGAGCGAAAGTGCTGAAAGCGATGCGAGGACTGCTCCACCAGGGACCAGCGGAACGAAAATCCTGCCCGCCGAGGAGGCATCCACACCAGAACAATCCAGCCGTGCCCGCAACCAAACCGGGGGTCGCGTCTTTGTTATGCTCTGACACCGATGACTTCTGGCGGGACCATAACGCGCTGAGACTACGGGGAAAAAATTTGTCAGAGCGTCAAGAGAAAAGCAATACGGAACAGCAACCAGTATTCGAAAACCTCTACAGCAAAAAGTAGGATCTGCTGCAACCGAACGCTAAGAGCTGACAGCTAAATCGCCATCACTTCCACCTTGCCCGGATTGACTATTACGATCACGTGCCGTGGAGCGAGAGCACAAACTCTAGACAATGTCGTGACGGGTCACCGTTCCAACAAATCTCGGTAGGAGATCAACTCCACCCCCTGCCGTGCCAGAATCTCCCGAGCTCTCGGCGAGGTCAATACATCCAATTCGACTTCCCGTGATTCTCGCAGTCGTGTCTTGGCCGATTGCAGATCAGAGTCGTTGTAGCCAGGATGGCAGACGAACTCCCATGTTCCCTCAGGAACACTGGTTGCGATCGCCGCGAACAACGTCTCGTTCAAAGTCCCGGTGACTTCAATTCCTAAGGTTCCATCGGGCGTGACAAAGCCTTCCCGCTGCACGGCCTTCCGGAATTTTCCCGCAAAGGTTCCCAAAACTCTCATCTCGGCCCAGCGTGTCCAGAGATTCGGTCGCTTCAGAAGTTCACTTAATAGCATAGGAAGGCGCGGGCCGAACGGATTCCGGACGGCTCGCACCCCGCACCCGGCCGCGGCCAGCAAGAGAGGGCGCAACACCTTCAGGAAAATATGGGTGTGCTTGTGCGTGTCGAGGTGTGACACGCATACTCCCGCGGCCTGTACTCTCCGGATTTGCGCCGTTGCCTCGGCGCCAATCTCAGTCGCGTCAAGCTGTCCCGTCAACGCCACAGCGGCGAATGTTTTCAAGTCGTCACGAAATCGCCCTGATTGCGTCAATGAAGGAATTCTTGCCGGCGGCAGAACCGGCTCGCCATCGATCAACACTACGTGGCAGCCAATACTCAGCTTCGGAAACTGTTCCGCAAGTTCCTTGACCTCGCAAAATGCTGGACCATTGGCCATCAATGTGGCGGAGGTGACGACGCCATCCGTGTGCGCCTTTACGATGGCACGATTTACGCCCGAGGTGAATCCGAAGTCGTCCGCATTAACCACGAGACGCCGCACTTAGGCAGTCTAGCAGGAGGGACTTCGTACCTGTTGCGGTGTTGCCGGTTCGCAGCCCTTATACAGCCGAACCCGCCCAACTGTTGAGGTGTCCGACACTCATGCGGACGTAGGTTGGAAATGCCTTCGCACCGCGAAGGCTGCCTGTTGCGAAAGGAATCTCGGGAGCACGGTGTTCTGGGCGCCGGGCTTAAAGGCTCAGCAATCGACACACCGGTTAAACCGTCAGCTTTCCCTCGTGCCACCCGTGAGGCCAGAATGGATCGGTGGGGTCAATACACCCTCAGGTCTTTCGATACTAGTTTGAGTCGATGATCGGGCCGACCTCGTGAGGTCACCTATCCGCAGAGCTAACCTCATCTGCCCACATACGGTCACTGTCTTTATCGTGTGCCCGAGTTGGGGCACTGTCGATTTACACGCTAGTCATTTTCACTCACTTAGAAGTGCCTACGTCCGGCACTCGAATTGCGAGTATCGATCTGGAATTCGCTCGACGGCGTACGAGCATGAACATTGTGCTGGAAGGGACCTGATTCCGTGTTGAGCAACAATGGCGAAAGTATCGAGAAGTCGGGAATGAAGACCGTCGCCAACGAGAATGGCGCATTGGCATCCTTGTACGGTCGGATTGATATCGATTCCTCTCCAGCAGTGCGCGACCAGCTTGTCGCCCTTTTGCACGCGCCGCATCCGAGGACGGTGAGCATTGACTTGTCGGCCGTCACCCATATCGACAGTTCAGGCGTTGCCACTCTGATTGAAGCGTTAAAGATCGCACGAAACTGTAAAACTGAGCTTAGGCTGCAGGGATTGCATGATCGTTTACATCGCCTGTTTGAGGCGACGGGCATTTTATCCCTGTTCAATGACGGCATTCGGAAATGAACCACTCTGGGTGCGAGGCGGTTTGATGGCCAATCTTCTCGAAATTGCCGGCAGAGAGACTCTCAGTCAACTCGACTATGTCGGGACCCTGAACATTCAATGGTGGGCCACCCTGCGCGGGATGCGCGCGGCTTTGCCCCTGGTTGGAAATCGACATCGGTGGCGTGCAGCTGTTCACCAAATGCTAGAGATCGGGGTTGACGCGCTCCCGATGGTTGCCCTGATGTCTATGTGCAGTGGATTCATCTTGGCGATGCAGGGAGCCTCTGAGTTGCGACGCTTCGGAGCTTTGCATTTCGTCATCGATCTGGTCGCAGTCAGCTTCACACGAGAACTTGGTCCGCTGTTGACTGCGATCGCTGTCAGCGGACGCTCGGGCTCTGCATTTGCCGCCGAGATCGGCACCATGAAGGTCACTGAAGAGATCGATGCCCTTAAGGTCATGGCCTTCGAACCGGTGGAGTTCGTGTTAGCGCCAAAGTATCTGGCGGCACTCGTGGCCGTTCCGTGTCTAAGTATCGTCGCGGCCTTCTTCGGCATTCTCGCCGGGGGGCTATTTATGTTCTTCAGCACGCACCTTGATCTCCTGCTCTATTTCCGATACGTGTTGACCTCGATCGAGTTGCGGGATGTGGTCGCCGCGATGATCAAGAGCCTGGCATTCGCCACCATTATTGCCCACGTGGGATGCCTGGAAGGACTTCGTGTCCGCGGTGGGCCCGACGCAGTAGGTCGATCGACGACTTCGGCGGTCGTGCGATCAACGTTCCTGGTCATCGTTGCCGATGCGATATTTACCACCATCTTTTACTTCGTAGGGAAGGCTTAAATGCCTCTGATTTCAGTGCGCGACCTAGTGGTGGAATACGATGGCCGGCGTGTGCTCGATGGCTTGAACCTTGACATCGAGCCGGGCGAGATCACGGTTCTTCTCGGCGGCAGTGGTTCAGGAAAGAGCACGCTCTTGCGGCAAATTCTTGGTCTCGAACATCCGAAATCGGGCAGCATCTCGATCAAAGGAACAAACATCACTACCTGTTCACAAGCGGATTTGAAGACAATTCGACGGTCGGTTGGGGTGGCCTTTCAGAGCGCTGCTTTGTTCAATTCACTGTCGCTGGAAGAGAACGTTGCGCTCACCTTGCGGGAGCACACCGCACTCGCGCCTTCCATTATTGACCTGATCGTCTGGATGAAGTTGGCTGTGGTGGGACTGGCAGACTTCGGCAAACTGCATCCGCAGGAGCTCTCGGGAGGCATGAAGAAGCGCGCGGCTGTTGCGCGGGCCCTTGCAATGGATCCCGAAATCTTAGTGTTGGACGAACCCTCGGCCGGCCTTGACCCAATTGTGGCGGCGGAACTGGACGAACTGATCTTGTTTCTCAAGGAGACTTTTCAGATAACGGCGCTGGTGGTCACTCATGAGCTGCCCAGCGCCTTCCGCATCGCAGACCGGATCGCGATGCTGTTCAACGGAAGGCTGCTCGCAGTCGGCACAAAAGACGAGATACGAGAAAACCAACATCCACGTGTGAGACAGTTCCTCAACCGTGTGCCAAACAACTCGATGCATATGCCGGCATTCGCCTCCTATTTGGGACGCTACGTGCAATGTCAGGAGGCTACACCATGACCACCGAAGCAAAAGTCGGCGCCTTTGTCCTCGGCTGTTTCGCCGTATTCGCATTCACGGTCATCTATCTGTTGAATGCGCAGTATAGTGGCGGCACCGTGCAGTATCGTACCTACCTGCGATACGCGGGTGGGCTTGAGCCCGGAGCTTCCGTGCTGTACGGAGGCATGAACGTGGGCAAAGTTACGGCCGTGCGACCCTGGGCTACGGATCCAACCCGAATCGAGATTCTGCTTGAAGTCAAAAAGGACACTCCACTGAACGAGAAATCAGTGGCCAAGCTGGGATTCGTCAGCGTCATGAACAGCGCGGCCCTGTCGATCACAACCGGCACGATTGATGCCAAGCGTCTTCCTCCAGACTCAGTCATCACCTCAAAAGAAGCGGCCAGCCTGGATGAGATTGCCGGGAAACTGGCAACCGTTGCGGATAGCGCGAATACGCTGATCACGCAGGCACAAGGAGAACTCAACGACATTAGCGGCAACATGAACCATCTGCTTGGGAACCTGGACACGATGACTGGGCCGCGCAATCAAAAAAAGGTCCAAGCCATTCTGGACAATATTGATCGATTGGTCGCCGAGGAGCGCCCAAAGATTGACCGTCTCACAGACCAACTAGCCAAAGTCAGCGAGCATGCCGATGACACCATTCAGAACGTGAATGGCACAGTGACGGATTTGCGCGCTCCTATGCGGAAAGATCTGGCTGAATTACAGGTCACACTGGAAGAGGCCAAAGGCTTGCTCCAGTCGGTGCAAGTCATAGTACGGGCCAATGACTCCAAGATCAGCGACACGGTGGAAAATCTGCGCGACGCGACCGACAACCTCAACCAGTTCACGAATTCATTGAAGCAGCGTCCCTGGAGTCTGATCCGCACCAAACAGCCCGGGGACCGGCAGGTTCCGAAATAAGGCGGACAGGGGAGAATCGACGATGAAAAGACTTACGATGGCGCTTGTATTGATGGCGACACTTTTACCCGCTCTGTCCGGATGCGGCAGAGTAAGATATCCGGCATATTACACACTCAATTTGCCGGCCCCGCCGGATCCGCCCGCTGCAGAAAATGTCCGAACCTCAATAGCTGTACGAGAATTCCAATCGCCAGGTTATCTGCGGCAAGGGCCGATCATCTACCGGAGGACGCCGGAGGAAGTCGGCTTCTACGAATATCACCGCTGGGCGGCAGATCCACGAGCGCTTGTCACCGGCGCAGTGGTTGATCATCTACGCGCCGGCGGTCAGTTCTCCATGGTTTCTATGTACGACGGCCGTCCTAATAACGACTACGTTTTCAGTGGAAAATTGGAAAAGCTCGAAGAAGTGGATTACGAATCCGGGGTCAAGGTGGAAGTTGCAATTTCTGCACAAATCACCAAGATAGCGACCGGTGCAACGGTCTGGAGCAATGCTGTTTCCGAAACTCGACCGGTGTCCCAACGAAATGTACCCGGAGTCGTGTCCCAGATGAATCGGACTATGGATCTAGCCATCAACAAACTACTATCGACGGTTCCCACGTCGCTGGGGAGGGAACGATAAGAATTTCAAACGGAACCCGGGCCGTCGAGGTCAGAATGTCGTCCGGAATCATCGGGGCATTGATTTCAGCGGGAAATTGATTGGCAGATACTTGAAAGCAGAAAATCCGGCCTGCGTTTCAGCGTTCGCGAAAGCCGGTGTACGGCGGATTGGCATGTCTGGGACACCTCAACCGAAGTTCGGTTTGGCGTGATCCTCAGGACCACTAGACCGCAAGCCGTGCGAAGACCAGGATGTGCGCATCTGTAAACGGAGAATTGCGGAGAGCTCACGTACCATGACCATCACCGAAGATCGATATCGAATGCTGCTAGGTGCGTCCACCGCCCTAGCCGATCAGCCCACGGTAAAAGCCGTCCTGCAAAGCCTGCGAGGTGTTCTGTCGAGCACGTCCAGATTGCACGGGGCCGAGCTCTATGTGCTGAGCGATGACGGCGAGAGCTTATTCAGCTTTGAATTTGATCGAGATCCGGACGCTCCCGCAATAAAACGTGGAGCCAAATTGTTGCTCACCGGCGTGGTGGCGCAGGTGCTGGACGAACAGAAGCCGGTGTTTGTCCCGGACTTGTCGCAGGCGATGTTGGAACATCCTGACCTGGCTCCTTTTGCAGCCGAAGTTGCCGGACGAAGCAGCTACTTGTTCCCAGTATCGACCGCGCAAAAACGGTACGGAATTCTGTCAACGCCAAAGTTGCAGGGCCAGCAATTTGCTCCCGAAGACGTCGAGATGCTCAGTGCCCTGGCTTCCCACGTTGCGGTCGCGCTCGAGTGCGCACTGGCAAAAGATACCGTGGAGCGTTACCACCATGAGGTCGTGAAGCAGCGAGATCGGCTCAGCTTGTTACTGGAAATCAACAACCATATCGTCAATAAGCTGGATGCGGATGACTTGTTTCAGGCCGTAGCAGGGTCGATGCGCAAGCACTGGGGCAACGATCTCACATCATTGTGGCTCTTTAACAAGCAGTCAGGCAGATTGGAACGTAGATTTTTGGACTTCCCGACTGGAAGAGGCTTTCTCGATAAGGTTAATGTAGTCGAGCCAACGAAGCTATGGAGCGAATGGTCGCTCCTCCGGACGCCCCAGTATTACTCGCCGTGTGGAGCAGATATACCTCCCGCACTCCGCGAGGCGTCCCGAGCCGAGTCCCTCCTCTCGGCCGTCGTGATGCCACTGATGGGTGCCGATGGCCCCCTGGGCCTGTTGACCATGTGCAGTCGCAGGGCTGATGGGTTTAACGAGGCGGATCGCGACCTGCTGTCGCAGATCGGCACCCAAACATCACTGGTACTCGAGAATGCTCTGGCCTACGGACGGCTCCGCGCGTCGCGCGACGATCTGGAGGAGCAGAGGCTCTATCTTGAAGCGGAAATCGAATCTGAATTCAACTTCGAAGACATAGTCGGCAAGAGTGCCGCTATACGTAAAGTGCTGGACCAGGTCACGATCGTTGCGCCAACCGGTTCCACCGTGTTACTGCACGGCGAGACCGGTACGGGCAAGGAGCTGGTGGCCCGAGCGCTTCATAATCTCAGCCCGCGGCGCGAGCGCACATTTGTCCGCCTGAACTGCGCGGCGATTCCTTCGGGTCTGGTGGAAAGTGAACTATTCGGCCACGAAAAGGGGGCTTTCACCGGGGCGCTTATCCAGAAGCGAGGCCGCTTTGAGCTGGCGGATCGCGGCACTCTGTTTCTCGACGAGATCGGCGATATTACTATGGATTTGCAGCCAAAGCTTCTGCGCGCCCTGCAGGAGCAGGAGTTCGAACGCCTCGGAAGTACCAAAACTATTCAGGTTGATGTTCGTCTGATTGCGGCAACGCATCGGGATTTGGAAAGCATGATCCGCAACAATCAGTTTCGCGAGGATCTTTTCTACAGGCTACGGGTATTTCCCATTGAAATTCCGCCGCTGCGCGAGAGGCGCGAGGACATTCAACTCCTGGTCCACTTTTTTGTATCGCGCCTCTCCCGCCGTATGCAAAAGCGCATCCGGTCTGTCCCGAGACCCGCGATGGAGGCTCTGGTGAATGCCAATTGGCCAGGCAATATCCGCGAGCTGGAGAACTTCATTGAGCGCTGCGTGATACTCACGCAAGGGGACGAATTGAATGTGCCACGAGCAGAGCTGAACAGATCAACGGGCCGCACTACTGTAGTTGCGGCAGCCTCGACTTTCGAGCAAGCCGAGCGGCAGGCGATCCTTGATGCTTTGAAAGGCGCGTCAGGAAGAATCGCTGGCAACGGCGGAGCGGCAGAGCGCCTCGGACTTAAGAGAACCACGCTGCAGAACAAGATGCGCAGGCTAAGTATCACTCGCACTGACTATTCAGCCTGACGGTTCGGGTTCCTCCTTACTTACTACCCTTCAAGCAGCTGCTTCAGCCGCCTTGAATCCCAAAACCGTTCAAAAAGGCTGCCCTCATGCTGGCACTGCCCATGTTTAATGGCGGCTTAGACCCGAAAAGATATTTAGTCTCAATAGGTTGCGCTAAGAGTCCCTGGCAAAACGAGTGCAAGTATGACTATTGCCAGCCATTTTAGGCTGGTAACGAATGTAGAGGATCCATGATGCTACGTGTCCAAACGCAAGAATTAGACGGTGCCTTGATTTGCCGGCTCGAAGGCCGATTCACCGGCGCGGGAGCTGAGGAAGTACGCACGCTCGTCACGCGCTGCGACAGCAAACTGAAATTAGTTGTTGATCTTACGGACGTCATGTTTATCGACGCCACCGGGGAAGAGGTGCTTTTGTTTGTCAAGAGGCTCGGAGCTCAGTTCGTTGCCGAGACTGCGTATTCCCGGGACGTTTGCGAGCGGCTTCAGCTCCTGCTTATTGGCAAGCGTAACTCGGATATGCAATTGACGGGCAATTCCGGCGCAAATGGGCATCGTCGCCGCCAGTGACCAACACGCTGAGAAGCGATCAAGCAGCATGTCGGGCAATTGCCCAACAGGAAATTGGCCTTTGACGCCCGGATTATTGACAGGTTCTTCTGGCAAATCAAATCTGGTTTGCATTCCCGTGATGTCTCTGCCCATCGGTATTGCCACGTCGTCCTGAAAACAACGCCATGCCCATATACGGTCACGGTTTACTCCGCCCGCATCATCGGCAGGGCTATTTGTTCTCTAAGCTCAACCACTTGCGTGGTGGAGGGGTTTGGCATCAGCCTTGCCTACTTCCAAACGTGATTGTAAAGCCACAGAGGGATCCATTTATGATAAGTGCAGCGAGCAGAAATCTTCCGGAGCTTCCGGCTCATGAATACATCGGCAGGGTTTTCAGCCAACATCGCGAAGAGCTGGAGTGGCTGGCCAATTTCATCACTGGCGACGAAAAGATAGCGGCTGCGTGTCTTGTCGACGCTTGCGCACTGGCCGAGTCGGAAAGTCCCGATCTTCAAGAATGGCTCCTGACGTACGCCTGTATGGCTACGGTCCGCTCCGCAGTACAAATCCAGCAACGACGGATCGCTCGACTGTCATCCACATACAAACAACGCCCTTGCATCCATGGAAGACATACAGCTTTGTCCTCCGATTGTTGTGAGATGGTGGTGGAGGAATCAAGGGTTCTAATCACGAGACTTGATGTCCTCTGTCGCTCGGTACTTGTGATCTGCGGCCTTGAGAAGTGCTCAGTGTGTGAAGCTGCGGTTCTGCTTGGTATCGATCCGGATGTTGTGGAAGGCGCATATTGCGCCGCGATTAAGTCTCTAGAGGTTATCAGCTGTGAACAGTTCCAGCGGCAGAATGACTTTGCAGCTGTGTACAACTGATCGTATGAATTAACGATCAGGCATTCGGAGTCAACCAGCTCCACTGCCCGTGATGCCCGCGAACGCTTCCATTCTTTCCACCAAGGCAATGCCGGCAAGCTTGGATGAGGAGCGCTCGCGGGCATTCTGTTTTCCTCACTTACGCTGCTTTTAGAGAGCTGTTGAATGTGCAGTCCTAACCATGGCGCGCTTGATTGGTTTCGACATTGGCTCCGATTTTCCCATCGCCCTCCATCCGACAAAACGTTGAACGCCCGCCAGTAGGCCCAGTGCCCGTATGAGGGCAGCGCCCTTCGACCAGATATGGGCATTCTTCAGCATTCTTGGGAGCCAGCACTTTTGATTCAAGAACTTGCAAGGAAGTCCAGCTTGGTACGCAACCTGCAATCTTGGTGTACACGAGCGACAACACGATTCGCTCAACGTTCAACGTGCCGTCAGGCCTCAGCCGACGTTCCAGGTAAAAGAATGATGAAATCGAACCACCTCGCACTACTTCTCTCAATTTTCGTCCTTGCATCACCGCTTGGGTCGATTGCCCAACAGGCTACGGCAGACGTGCCGCTGCTTACGCTTGATGACGCTGTCTCCATTGCACTGTCGAACAATCGGCTGGTGAAGAACTCTGGGTTGGAAGCACAAAAGTATGACTTCCAGGTGAGCACCATGCGCAGCAAGCGGCTGCCCCATTTTCAATTTTCGGTCCTCGGTGGCGAACTGCTGCAGCCGTTTGATTTCACATTCGCAAAGGGAGCCTTCGGGACGTATCCAGCAACTGGGCCGATTCCGTCAACCGACGCCAAGGTTCACACGCCGGCAAGATTGACCGCTCTTTTGAACGGCAGCATCGATCAGCCGCTGACACAGCTGTACAAGATTGGATTGGGAATTCGCGCGACAGAACTTGGGCGCGAGATCGCTAAAGAAGACGTTCGCGCAGAGAGGCAGAAGATCGCGGCCGAAGTGCGAAGCGCATACGTTGAGCTAGTGGCGACTCAAACCGCTGTGGATGCGGCCGGAGAGGCAGTGAAGACTCTGGAGGAGGCACAGCGAGTTACGCTGCGTTACACCGCAGAGAAGACCGTGCTTAAGCAAGATGCGTTGGAGGTCGATGCGCGTCTGGCTAAGGCGCAGTATGACTTGTCAGTTGCAGAGAACGGACTTGCCACACAGCACGAGCACCTGAATCAACTCTTGGCGCGGGACCTTGAAACTCCCTTTCGGGTTGATTTCATTCCCGAGGAGGACACGACAACCCTGAGTCTGGAGGAGGCGCGCCAGCAGGCGTCACAGAGTCGCCCTGAGATCCGTCAGGCCCATCTCAAGGAAAAACAAGCTGACTTCGATCGCCGCATTGCCAAGGCCGAATACATACCGGACCTGGGTCTCGCGGTCAGCTACATGGGGGTCCAGAACGTGCAGACCCTTCCGACAAATGTCGCTGTGGCCGGCTTTGCCTTGACTTGGGAACCATTCGATTGGGGACGCCGCCGCAATCGCGTACGGGAGAAGGCCAACGCGCAGGCGCAGGCGCGTAACGGTGCACTAGAGACGGAATCGCAGATCGGGGTTGAAGTCGCCGCGAAATACCGCAAGTGGAAAGAGGCTGCGTTGTTGCTGAAAGCCACCCGCACTGGCCATGAATCCGCAGCCGAAGAATTCCGCGTCACCACCAACAAATATAAAGAACAAGCAGCACTCGTAAGAGATCTCTTAGAGGCTCAGGCTCGAAGTTCGGAAAGCGCTTTTCAGTATCAGCAGGCGCTCTCTTCTTATTGGAGTTCCCTTGCAGATTTGCGCCGCGCGATGGGAGAGGAATAAAAGTGAAAATCACAATCGCAATCTTTTCATTGATGCTCGTCATGGCCGGCTGTGGCTCGAATAAGCCACTCAATCAACCCCCACAGGGAGTCCAGGCTCAGGCCATTGAGAAGCAAGCGGGCTTCAGCGCCGACGGCCTTCGCTTCTCGGCGGTAGTGACGCCTGATTCGGAAGTTCCCCTGTCATTCAGAATTCCCGGGTATGTCATTTCGCTTAAACAAATGCGCGGCCAGGATGGCAGGATGCGCGATGTTGCGGAAGGGGATCAGGTCAGCCGGGGAGCCATGCTCGTCCGCATTCGATCATCCGAATACGAGGACAGGGTACACCAGGCATCCTCGCAAGCAGCGGCTGCGAAAGCGGTTTTTCAGAAAGCAAAGCTCGATTTTGATCGGGCTACGCATCTGTATGACACCCAGAGCCTCACGAAGCCCGACTTCGATTCCGCTCGCGCGCAATACGATGCCAGCGAGGAGCAATTGAAGTCCGCGCAGGCCCTGACGAGCGAGGCGGAAATCGCTCTGCGTGATACCTCCCTGATTGCACCCTTCGACGGCGACATCGTGAAGAAAGCCGTCGAGCTCGGCGCGTTCGTCGGACCTGGCGTCCCCGCATTCGCGCTCGCCAAAACCGACACCGTCAAGATTGTCGTTGGAGTACCCGATACGGTTGTCCGTTCCGTAAAGGTGGGCCAGCCCGTTGATGTTGCCATCGACGCGTTCCCCACACGCACATTTCATGCGCGAATCAGCCGGATGTCATCGGCGGCGGACACGACTACACGTAATTTCGAGGTCGAAGTCGCTATACCGAATCACGATCACCTGCTGAAGGTGGGCATGATCGGCTCCTTGCAATTCGCGAATGTCGATGGCGCAAGTCGTGCGCCGGCGCTGCTCGTGCCACTTTCCGCAGTCGTACAAGCGAAAGACGGAAAATATGGCGTGTTCGTCGTCTCCAACTCGAGTGCCGGAGAAGTCGCTCGCCTCCACAGCGTAGACATCGGCGCGGTCAATGGCAGTGAAATCATCGTAGTCAACGGGCTGCAAACAGGAGAACGCATCATCACCAACGGCGCCAATCTGCTTAAAGATGGCCAGCGTGTAGAGGTCCTTCAATGAAACCCGAGAACCCCAATAACAGCCGTAACGTCGCGCAATTCTTTGTCAAAAACCGGCAGATTGCCTGGGTCGCATTGTTCGCAACTCTGGCCTGGGGGGTGTTCGGGTACATGAATATGCCCAAGCGCAAGGACCCCGATATCCCTGTGCGCATCGCGCTGGCAATCACCCCTTGGCCTGGTATCTCGGCAGACAAGGTTGAGCAATTGGTCACGCGAAAGGTCGAGCAAGCCGTCACTGGAAACAGCAAGGTGGACCGTGTGGAGTCCACGACCCAGGACAACATTTCGGTAGTGCAAGTCAGGCTGTTGGACAACATCAAAAACACCCAGCAGGAATTCCAGGACATTGGACAACGGCTGAACCAGGTCACGGACCTTCCTGACGGTGCAGGGCCGATCACCTGGATCAGCGACTTCGGGGACACAGCAGCGCTGATGCTGACGGTCGCCAGTCCCACGGTCCCCGACTTGGAGATCGCGTTGCGGGCCCGTGGTGTGCGGGATGCAATTGAGAAGGAGCGCCGAGGAGATACGAGCAAACGTGTCACCGTTCTCTACTGTTACCCGGCATCCGTGTCGCCTGCTGTGATTGAGCGGCCATTTGTCATGCTGGCAGCGCAGGCAGAACGGGACGGGTTCGCACACGATGTTCGTTCGCTTTCCGTAGGAAGCTGCTCCGGAATCGACTTTGTGACGGCGAAGTCGGATGACCAAATCCGCGCGTATGGACAGCAGTTCATTGAGAAGAAGCTCCAGGAGTACGACTTTCATCCCGACGCATGGGGTCCGATTATCATTCGTGACCCTCAGGCCACTAAGGGACGCATCGCGGATGTAGCTAACAACCGCTATTCGTATCGGCAACTGGATGACTTCACCGACTTGATCCAGCGCACGCTGCAACGTGTACCAGAGGTAGCGAAAGTCCAGCGCGTGGGCGTTCTGCCCGAAGAGATCTATCTGGAGTACTCGGATGCGCGGCTGACAGCATTGAAATTGCAGCCTACCAAAATCAAAGACATTCTGAACGCGCGGAATGTGACGGCTCCAGGGGGGATCGTCCAGACCCAGTCGCGAAATGTCCTGGTTGACGCAACCGCGGAATTCAAAAGCACGAAGGATATTGGCAACGTTCTCCTGGCATCGTCGCCCACTGGAGCACCTCTATATTTGCGCGATCTGGTGGACATATCGCGTGCATATCAGACGCCCACGCGGTACTTGAACTACATGGTCTCTCGCGAGGCGGACGGAAATTGGCATCGCAACCGCGCCATCACCCTAGCCGTACAAATGCGATCGGGGGAGCAGGTGTTCAAGTTTGGCGCCGCCGTCGACAATGCCCTCGCCCATGTGCGCCCGCAACTGCCCGCTGACCTCAGTGTGGCTCGCACGTCGGACCAGCCGAGGCAGGTGAAGGAGCTTGTCAGTCTACTAATGGGCAGTCTCTACGAGGCCATTGTTCTCGTCGTGATCGTCGCCCTGGTCGGCTTCTGGGACTGGCGTGCGGCCATGCTGATGGCTGCCTCCATCCCCCTGACGCTGGCGATGACCTTCGGTATCGTTCACGTTCTTGGTATTGACATTCAACAAGTTTCCATCGCGACTTTGATCATCGCGCTCGGGCTGTTAGTCGATATGCCGGTCGTGGCCGGGGACGCGATCAAGCGCGAGTTGGGCTCCGGCTCCCCACGCCATCTCGCATCTTGGATTGGACCGACCAAACTCGCGAAGGCAATCGTGTTTGCCACCATCACGAACATCGTCGCGTATCTACCGTTCTTAATGCTGACCGGCGACACGGGCTTTTTCCTTTACAGCCTGCCGGTTGTGATGACGTGCACGCTGATCGCCTCCGTCATTGTTTCTTTCACCTTTATGCCCTTGATCGCGTATTACCTGATCAAACCCCCCAAGCAGCTGGAGCCGCCGATGTCGGAACGACGCCAGCACGGTTTCCCGGCACTCTATTATCGGGTAGGTGACTTCGCGCTCAGACATCGTTGGGCTACGTTCGCCGGATCCCTTATCGTTCTCGTGCTGGGAGGAGTGTTTTTCTCGATGCTGAAGCCGCAGTTCTTCCCCAAGGACCTCTCGTACCTGTCGTACGTGGATGTCTGGCTTCCGCCCGATGCTCCGCTGGGCGCGACGGACACGGTTACACAACGAGCAGAAACTGTCATTCGGCAAGAGGCGGAGCGATTTGGAAACGAACATCATCACAAGGATGTTCTAAAGTCGCTGACCACATTTGTCGGCGGCGGCGGCCCTAGATTCTGGTTCTCGGTCGACCCCGAGCGACAACAGCTCAACTATGCGCAGATCCTCGTCGAAGTTTCCGACAAGCACTTCACCAACGAATTCGTTGGCCCGCTGCAGACGGCGCTGAGCCGCGAAGTCGCGGGAGCCCGGGTCGATGTGCGGCAGCTTGAGACCGGCAAGCCGGTCGGCATTCCCGTCTCTATTCGAATTTCAGGTCCCGAGATGGAAGTTCTGCACCGTCTTTCCGGCGATCTCCAGGCAGTCTTTCGGGCCCAGCCAAATGCAACCCGGGTACGAGACGACTGGGGCGAACCTGCCATGAATGTCCGGCTGAAGGTTGACTCCGATCGCGCCAACCTTTCCGGGGTCACGAATCTGGATATAGCTCTCTCTTCGGCCGCCGCGATGAGCGGATTACCTGTCTCAACTTACCGGGAAGCTGACAAACAAATCCCCATCGCGGTTCGATTGCGGATGGAGGACCGTGCCGGATTATCTGACGTTCAAAATGCGTACATCTACTCTTTGTCCAGCAATCAGCGCGTACCTCTGAGGCAGGTATCGAACGTCACAACGGAAATTGCAGTATCGAAAATCAAGCGCCGCAACCAATTCCGGACGGTTACCGTATCGGCGTTCCCAATTCCTGGTGTTTTACCGTCTCAAGTGCTTACGCCGCTGCTGCCGAAGATCAAGGAGTTCCAGAAGAACCTGCCTCCCGGTTATTTCCTGGAGATCGGAGGCGAATACGACGAACAGCAGAAGGGTTTCAAGGAACTTAGCGTGGTCATGGCGATCTCTGTGCTGCTGATCTACATTGCGTTGGTTGTGCAGTTCCGAAGCGCCGTCAAGCCACTTCTAGTTTTCGCCGCAATTCCATACGGAATGACAGGCGCTCTCGGGGGCCTCGTGGTTATGGGACAGCCCTTCGGATTTATGGGATTCCTTGGAGTCGCGAGTCTTGTCGGCGTGATCGTCAGTCACGTCATCGTTCTCTTCGACTTCATCGAAGAAGCGCACGAGCGAGGGGAGCCTTTACGAGAAGCTCTGCTCGATGCCGGCATCGTGCGATTGCGGCCGGTGATGATCACGGTCGGAGCGACTGTGCTTGGTCTCATTCCGTTGGCGATTCACGGCGGACCCCTCTGGGAACCCCTGTGCTACGCCCAGATCGGTGGCCTCACCATCGCAACGTTTGTGACATTGCTGCTCGTCCCGGTGATCTATTCCATCTTTGTGTTGGATCTGAAGCTGATCAAGTGGGAGACTCCTGCAGCACCCGAGCCGGCGAGAGCTGAACTAACCACCGCAGAGTTTCATTACTCGCATTAGCCATGTGAATTAATTGCTCATAGAGGAGATCGTCATGATTACTTGTAGTGCCGCCAGCCTATTCTCAGAGCTGAAAACCAGAATTGAAAACCGCCAAGCGCGCGTAGGCGTGATAGGTCTGGGTTACGTGGGCCTGCCGCTTGCTTTGCTCTACACCGAAGCGAGGTTTCGAGTAACGGGTTTTGACATCGACCAGCATAAG
>Ga0207689_10001567_pt1 | contig 21687 bp, 22 predicted proteins | sample KBSMisM52_FD_184312 | JGI IMG/M metagenome (GOLD analysis project Ga0207689, IMG submission 184312) | Miscanthus rhizosphere microbial communities from Kellogg Biological Station, Michigan, USA - KBS Miscanthus M5-2 (SPAdes) (version 2) | ecosystem: Host-associated > Plants > Roots >... | reverse complement strand
ACGCGCCAAATGATTTCTCCGGTTCAGCTTTCACGGTCTCGGTCTTTTCCGGCGGTGCGGCACTTCCCCAAAGCATTCGTCAAGTACGACGAGATTTATCAGGCCAAAGAGTGGTCGCGCGACAAGGTAAACGTCCTCCTAAGCCTCGATCCCAATAAGCTCAACTATGACAATCCGCGCGTTCACAGAAAAGATCACGACTTTGCTGTTGCCTGGGCGAAGTCGTACGGCAAAGGACGTGTCTTCTACTCCACCCTCGGCCACACGCAGGAGAGCTGGAGTGACCCCGATATTCGAAAAATGTATTTCGAGGCAATCAAGTGGGTTTTAGGGATGACGGAAGGAAGCACAGCAACACACGCAAAACCATAAACTAGAAGAAGGATTGGGTGCCCTGTGTCTCGCACAGTGAGCGAGACCCGGGCATCCAGCACTGACTGCTCAACCCGTATTCCTTGATCTCGCAACTTCGTGTATCTTGTCCACCGAGACATATCCATGAAAACACTTCTCTCAGCAGTGGTGCTTATCATCTGTCTAGCTCAGTTATCCGTTTCGCAAGTAGACCAGCGTTGGAAACCAAATGACCCCGACCGTCCCAACCCACCGGTAATCGAGCCCGCAACCGCAAGCACGCAGGAGACGCCAGGCCACGCTCCATCTGACGCTGTCGTCTTATTCGACGGAAAGGATCTTTCTCAATGGCTGAGCGAAGGCAACCAACCGGCAAAATGGAAAGTCGCGGATGGATATTTCGAAGTCGTACCGAAGGCCGGCGTTATTCACACCCGCCAGCCATTTGGCGATTGCCAGTTGCACGTGGAGTTCTCCGAGCCCACACCGCCACAGGGTGAGAGCCAGGAGCGCGGCAATAGCGGCGTGTTCCTACACGGGCAGTACGAAGTCCAGGTGCTCGACTCGTATCAGAACAAGACTTACGCCGATGGACAAGTCTCTGCCATCTACGCGCAGTTTCCTCCGCAGGTGAACCCGGCACGTCCGCCGGGGCAGTGGCAGACCTACGACATCATTTTCCACGGCCCGCGCTTTGACAAAGATGGCAAGGTGCTGCGCCCCGCCCGTATCACTGTGCTTCTTAATGGAGTGCTCACACAGGATAACGTCGAGCTGTCGGGCCCCACCGGCCACCATGTCCGTCCCCCCTACAAACCGGGTCCAGACAAACTCCCACTTACGCTTCAGGACCACGGAAATCCCGTCCGCTATCGGAATATTTGGATTCGTGAGTTAAAAGAAAGCGAGTAAGGTGTTGCATGAGTTAACTGAAGGTAGGTGCCGGAGAAAAAACTTCCGGCTGGGCAAAGCCCCCACCGCGGTGCAAGTTGAGTTTAAAGCCAGGCTGCGCCATCGGTAGCGGTGTTAAGGAACGGGCAAATACAAACTCGACCTCCTGGGTTTTATCTAGCTTGACGTCTTGACCGGCCAGGAAGTCTGCCCGCCTCGTTTGAAGGCTAAATTCCCAATATGTCCGGCTCTCGCGGCAGCTACTCCAGCCTCAACCGGAGCATTCGGCTCTTTACGCGACTTGATGCATTCGAAGAAATTTTCCATGTGAGATATCGTGCCATCCTTGACGCTGCGCTCTGTCATCACCGGATTCTGACCGCTCTGTACGCCTTCGCGATGAAGAGAGAATCCGCCACGATCCAGCTTTAGGGTTCCCTCAGTTCCACGGAACTCCAGCCCGCCGTCATCAACGGATGAATTCATCATTCCTTCATACGCGACATCAAATCCCGAATAACGAAACGCTGCCTGAATTGTGTCCGGACAATCCCATTGATCAAATACATACTTATCGGCCAGCATATGGGCTTCACGGGGTGCATCAGCTTTCATGGCCCAATGCACTACATCAATCCAATGCGAAAACAAATCGGTCATGGCGCCACCACCAAAATTCCAAAACCAGCGCCAGTTGCTGAACTTTTCTTCGCTGAAAACCTGGTCTGGAGCCCCTCCCAGCCAAAGCTTCCAATCGAGCGCATTCACATCAGGAGATTTCGACTTCCAATTCCGTGTATAGTTCTGCCACCAATAAGTCCTTACCTGTGGAACCTTACCTAAACTTCCCGCCTGAATCAGACCGACTGCATCTTTGAAGTGCTGCCAACTGCGTTGCTGCATTCCGCATTGCAGAATCTGTTTCCCGGAACGCACCGCGCGCGTAAGCGTAGCTCCTTCTTCAATGGTGTGAGTGACGGGCTTTTCCAGATAGACATCTTTACCCGCTGCTAGAGCATCGACCGCCATGCGCACATGCCAGTGATCGGGAGAGGCAATGAATACTGCGTCAAGGTTCTGCTGCAGGACTTCGCGATAATCCAGGTGAGTAGTAGCGACTCCACCAGACTGTTCCTTCACGGCATCGCGATGCGGAGTGTAGGCATCGCTCACCGCAACAATTTGATAAGGTCCAGCCTTTTCGGCGACATCAAGCAGGGTACGCATGCGGCGCCCCGCACCAATCACACCGATGCGAAGCGTGTCGTTAGCACCTAACACTCGCGTGGAGGCGAGCGCAGTCAATCCAGTGGCAATCATAAAACTGCGGCGATTTAGCATTTTGATCTCGAGAGGATCCCAGTTCTCGCTGGGCAGTATAACGCGAGATGACGATCAGTCAATTTTTTCGAACCTGATTGCCCAAGATTCATACTCCAGCAGTTTTTTCGTGCGAAGGTGAAACGCGTTAGCTCAACGCTCGACCACAATCACACCCCAAGGTCCGCCACTAACTTTGATTTTTTTAACAACGGTCTGGGATGCCAGATCAACCACTGACACATCATTGGTAGGCCCATTCGCCGTGTAAAGCGTCCTCCCATCCGGAGAAACTGCGATACCCCAAGGCCGCTCACCCACCTCGAACGACCCTGTTACCTGGTTCGTCGCGGTATCAATCACGAATACTTTGTGACCTCTGCCCGTGCTCACGTAAAGTTTTTTCGCATCTGCCGAAAGTAATACCGACATCGGTTTAATTACGCCAGGCTGCCCCAAGGAAATAGTTTGCAGCGCCTCATGTTTCGCTGTGTCAATCACCAAGACGCTGCCATCATTTTCCGCATTGACGTAGGCGCGCGAGCCGTCAGGCAAAAACGCGACCGACCGCGGACGATGACCAACCTTAAAAGTCTTGATCAGCTTGGATGAAACGGTATCAAGCACGGAAATTGTGCCCGTGTCCTCCGAGGTCACATACACAAATTTTCCGTCCGGGCTGACCTTCACACCTTCCGGTTCCTCGCCCACAGGAAATGCTTGCACGACTTTCGCACTGGCGATATCAACCACGCTGACCTTGGAGTCATCCTCATTTGAGACATATATCTTGCTGCCATCCCTGCTCAAATCAAAATTCTCTGGATCGGACCCACTCTGTATCAGCCGCAATAGCTTCCTCTGCTGGACATCAAAAACGCCAATACCGTCGGCCGTTTTGTCGGGGGGTGGAAGCTTGCTCTCATCCACGCCGGGACCGCCAATCGGGGACCCACTAAGCGCCACATAAATCGTCTTGCGATCAGGGCTGTCGTGAATGCCCCGTGGGCGTTTACCCAAAGGAACCGTCGCAATCACGTCCATTTTTATGGGATCAATGATGCTCAAGTCACCTGAGGTCTCGTTGGTTACATACACCAGGTAAGGTGAAGGCTGCGAGCTTTCTGCGTTCTGGGGGCGGTTGCATGAAGTAAAAAGAAAAACAATCAGTAGACTCACAACAACGGCTTTAGAAGGGCGCATGGAGATCTTTCTGTAAAAGTGGTTTTTTATATTTTACGTTGACCGAGCTACTTTTCCCATGTCCTTCACTCAAGGATTTCGGTCCTGACCCACTTTCGCCACCTTATTGTACGATCTGCGAAAAACATGGATAAGTTCTGCGCCTTCTCTAAGAAGCTAACATCAAATAATTTTTGCTCGTCTCTGAAAGCCAATGGCGAAGATTTTGGAGTTTGTAGCGCTTATTTCGGCTCCATTTTGTACATAACGCTGGTCGAACTTCCGGCCCGTTTTGCCTGCTCTCCGGAAGTGGCTCGAGCACAATGGCTTCAGAGTGTAAGGTGGACGCCCCGGTATGCAGCTTCTGCGCTCGTCGCTGCCGCTTCAGCACTTATTCGAGGGAGAGTGGCACTCTCATCGCCATGGAGATGGGGAAGCATCCTCTTGCTGTCGGTTGTGCCATTTGCAGTAGTAAGGCTGCTGCCGATACAGCGCCGTCTCAGCATACTCGATCGGTCCGTAGATCCAGTGGAAACCGGAACGCAACTTAAGCAATGGGGATGGCGTCATGCGGTTCGAACTTGCTGCGCAATTGCTGCCTTCGTTTTATTCCTGTGGGCAGCACTGAAGATTTCCTGATTGGCGGCATTACCGGTCATGCCAATGAAACAGCTTGTGAGTGATTTTCCATTCGCCGTTCCACTTGAGTAAGGTAAACACGTCGGAGGCCCAAGCATTGGCGCCCGCCAACTTGCCGGACCAGCCTTTGACCTCCAGATGAACCACGGCGATGCTCTCGATAATTTCAATGCGCGCGAATCGAGGATTGATATTCGGCGCCGGTCCGTTTGCGGTGATCCATTCGAACACATGCTGAATCGAGCCGGTATATTCCACTCCTTGACAGTAGCCAGAGATCGTCGCTGAAGGATGAAACGCCGGACGCATCAAATTGCCATCACCTGCGCGCGCGCCCGCGATGTAACAGTGCATGGTGCGCGTGATCGCATCGTGTTCAGTCAGGTATGTGTTCGCGGCTGTCTTGCCCGGCGAAAAACTTTCGGCTTCGTCATCCGGGATGGTGCCTGGGCACTTGGTGCGTAAGCGGCTCCACGCTGCAATCTCATGCTTGTATGCGAAAACAGTGTCCTGCTTTTCGTGCTCGCGGCGATGAACTGGCAGTCCCTCGCTCGCTTCCCAACGCCTCACTGTACGTTCGCTGCGCTCCAGGTAGGCTGCAATTTGTTTCCAGGACTCTAGAGTTTTCTGTGGGGTGTTTTGTTGAGCCATATCGTCCCCCGCAAAAAACTATACAACTGCCGCCTCAGCCGTGCCAGTGAAACGCTTTTTGAATAATCTTCCATCCACCCGGCATTTTGAGCAATGTGAAGAGGTCGGACATGCAAACATCTGATCCCGCCAGTTTTCCCGACCACCCGGCGACCTCAAGCCGGACCACCGCGATCGAATTCAGAATGTCCACGCTCACCATGCGCGGCTCAATCTTCGGCGCTGGGCCATTCCTATCGATCCAGTCAAACAAAAACTGGGTCCCGACTGCGAGTTGCTCCTCTGCATAACCGAAGAATGAAGCTTGCGGATGGAACGCCGGCCGCATCAGCTCACTTTTGCCTTGTTTGCTTCCGTCAATGTAGATCTGTATGGTTTTGACGATTTCGTCGTATTCGGAAAGATATTCAATTTTGCTCATACGCGGAAAACTAGTGGCGTCGATACGGGGCGTCAACGGACAAGTGCGGACAAAGTTGGTCGCCTCTAAAGGGCGCCTCATCTTCTGAACTAAACCGCCCAGCGTTTAGGGGATTCCCCAATGAACTGTTCGGCTCTTCCTCTCAATGCGGAACGTTGATATTGATGTTGTACTGAACGCGATACAGCACACCTGCCGTATCCCAAGCCTGAAGCGTGAAAATATGGGTACCGCTCGGCGCATTCTCCACCGTGGTAGCCATCGTCGGGCCGTTGGATGTAGCCACCAGAGTATTGTCGATATACGCCTTTATCGCGGTGATGGGCTTTGGGTTTTGACGGATCTCGGCCATGATGGGGAAGGAATTGTCGACATAAGAATTAAATACCGGGACGATGGTGTACAGGCTGTAGAACCCCGGCGTACAAACTTCCGGACCCTCCGGCGTGCAATCAAACCAGGAATACGTGTAAGCAGAACGAATGAGGCGGCTAGCGTTGAAAACATCCCCTTGGCTATCCCAGGCAACAAATGAGATGGTGTGATTGCCCTGCGTGGCTACCGTCGCGTTTGTACTCAGCTTATTTTGATTGAGCTGAGTCAGTTGTTCTTTCCCGTCGACGTAAAGTCGAATCGCGGTAATCCTTGAATCGCCCTTGGCAGCCGCAGAAACCGGATAGGTCGTGCCAAGCACTGCACCCGGTGGAGGCACGCAAAAGTTAATGCCTGGCGATGCTGGCGTAGGGCAAGACACTGGAAAGCCGTTGCCAATCACTCGAAATGAGACCGTGCTCTCATAGATTTTGCCGCTGTTTTCCCACGCATGAATCACCACACGATGTAAACCGTTGGTCGCCTCGCCGTCGCCCCACGTCGTACCAGTGCCTCCGCTGTCGTTTTCATAGAAGTTCTTGCCATTGTCATACATGATGACCTTCACAATCTGAGCGCCAAAAGCAGGTGTGAAATTGAAATCAATGTATGGGGGATAGGAAAGCGTTGCGTTTGGGGTCGGCGAGCAGATACGTATTCCGGGATTCGATGGCGCAGCGCAATCGGCGACCATCTCGGCTGGCAGGAGAAGTAGAAAGATGGCAGAGATTGGAACTAAGAGCATCGAGCGAAGTACGGCAGACATACGGCCTCCCATCTCCTCGGCCTACCACGCAAATGACCGGCATCGCTAATGGCGGAGATGTGCGCTAAAGACTTCTTAAGTCTTGCGGAATCACTTCGGAGCCAAGGTAAATGTCTTGGATTACTTTTCTCGCTGACAAGTTGTTCGCGAGTTTCACAAGATTGCTATAAACCGGTTCCCCTCCGACGCGCAGCGCTACCATCCCAGCAGATCGTCGTGCGACGTGGAAGGCCCTTGTGTTCTACTATCGGCCATGCCTGTCGTCATCTGCCTACTACGCGGTGTCAACCTCGGCGGCCATAGCAAGATCAAAATGGATATGCTGCGCACGCTGTGCGAATCGCTTGGCCTGGAAAATCCCCAGACCTACATCCAAAGCGGCAACGTGGTCTTCAAAACCAAACAGCGCAATCTAAAGCAGTTGGCAGGGAAAATTGAAGAAGCGATCGAAGGCAAGGTTGGCTTTCGACCCGATGTGATTTTGCGGACAGTGGCTGAGTTGGCCGAGACGCTTGCAAAAAATCCCTTCGCCAAACGTCGCGACCTGAACCCGAGCAAGTTGCTCATCACTTTCCTTGCCGAGGCGCCTAGTACACTGGCTCTGAAGGAACTAGCCAAGATCGAGGCCGGCCCCGAAGAAATGAAGGTTCATGGGCGCGAAATCTTTGTTTATTTTCCGGATGGCATGGGACGATCCAAGTTTCCCTGGACACGCATCGGCAAAATTCTAGGCAGTACCGGCACAGGAAGAAACTGGAACACCGCAAATAAGCTGCTCGAGATGGCAGAGCAGTTGGAAGGTTAGCTAAGTTAGTGTTCGGATCCAATGTCTATCCAGCCTTAGTAGGCAAGGTAGTATCCACTCACAAGATCCCCATGCTGAAAAAATGGCTATAATTCCCGCACAAGTTTTTCAATCCTGGCCCGCGCAAGGGAAGAGCGCACTTCTCGCCAAAGGCCGAGCTCGAAGCTCTCAGGCAGGTCCAAATGAAAATCACCGGGATCGTTGGGTCAACTCTGTTGGCGCTCCCATTTTTGTTTTTCGGAGGAATTTATTTCATTCACCCACCCGCTCTGCCGCCTGCCAAGGGGCAGCCGGGATTCGAAATGCTTCACCTGATGCGGGAGAACGGTCTTAGCATCGCGGTGGCCGTAGCCCATCTTGTCACTGGAGTTTTGTTGTTGGTTCCACGCACACGCTTTGTCGGAGCAATCCTTCAGTTGCCGGTGACACTGGCCATCGTCTCTTTCCATTATTTTATGGAGCGCATGGGTCGGCCGATCGCCTCGGTGTTGGTTCTGCTGAATATTCTGGCGCTGGCCGACCCTGCTCGCTGGCACGCAATGATGGCACCCACCAGCAAGGCATAAGGGAACGATCTCGAATGGCGCGAGATCTTTGCCTCCGGGTGTCCTCACACAACCATTTACAATAGAAACCATGTCGTCAAACACCATCGCCGTCGCCATGTCCGGAGGAGTGGACTCTTCCGCGGTCGCGGCCATGCTGCGGGCTGAGGGACACAACCTCATCGGTCTGACCATGCAGCTGTGGAACCAGCGCCGGCTGGCCGGGCGCGAGGGGATGCCCGAGCAGGTGACGGGGCGCTGCTGCTCGCTCGACGATGTGTACGACGCGCGCCGGGTGGCGGAGACCATTGGCATTCCTTATTATGTGGTCAATCATGAAGACCGCTTCGAGCGCGACGTGGTGCGTCCGTTTGTCGAAGAGTATCTTTCGGGGCGCACCCCGATTCCGTGCTCGCTCTGCAACAATCATTTGAAGTTTGATCAGCTGCTGGTGGTGGCGCGGCAGATTGGCGCCGATCAGCTGGCCACCGGACACTACGCCCGGGTCGGGTTCGACGAGGCGCGCGGGCGCTGGCTGCTGCGTCGTCCGAAGGACACGGCCAAGGACCAGACCTACTTTCTGTTTGGACTCACGCAGGAGCAGCTCAGCCGCACACTGTTTCCCCTGGGCAACATGACCAAGCCCGAGGTGCGCGACCTGGCGCGCCAGGCTGGCCTCGTGATCGCAGAAAAACCCGACTCACAGGAAATCTGCTTTGTCCCCGGCGGGGATTACAAGACATTTATTGACGCTTATCTGGCCGAACAGGGAGAAGCTTTGCCCGACACCGCCGGCGAGTTGGTGACGGCGAACGGGGAACCGGTCGGTGAGCACGCAGGCATCCACAACTTCACCGTCGGACAGCGCAAGGGACTGGGCGTGGCGACGGGCTCTCCTTTATATGTGATCCAGATCAAGGGGGACGCGCGGCAGGTGGTGGTTGGCGGGCAAGAAGATCTGTACTCGCGGACCATGCGGACTAAGAAGAACAATTTGATTTCCGTGGCGGAGCTGCACGAGCCGATGCGGGTGACGGTGAAGATTCGGCATCGGCATGCGCCGGCGGCTGCGATGATTGAGCGCGATGGAGATGAGATTATGGCGACCTTCGATGAGCCGCAGCGTGCCGTTACACCAGGTCAGGCAGCGGTGTTTTATGACGGAGATTTAGTCGTCGGCGGCGGCTGGATCAGCTAAGATAGGTTGCCCGGCGATCTATGCAATTCGCCACCTCTCCGCGAAGACTCCTTAAGATCATACCTACAACTATTATCTGCGGCGTGGTTGCACTCTATGTTGTCTTCTCAGTCTTGATAGGCTTGCAGCAGGACCGTCTTGTCTTTCCTACACCATCGGACTACTCGAAGCTAACTCCGGCTTCTATTGGTTTGCCATTCGAGGATTTACACATTCCGGTAGCCGCCAATGAGCAAATCCATGCCTGGTATATTCCCGCTGCAAATCCGTCAGCGAAAGTGATTGTGTATTTTCATGGGAATGCCTACACGATCGAAGATGCGTTGAGTGGGGAAATACGCAGCCTTCGCGACACTGGCGCAAGTCTTCTTATCGTCGACTATCGCGGCTATGGCGGGAGTAGTCCCGTACAAACAAACGGAATTCGCGCCTGCGAAGACGCTCGCGCCGCCATGCGCTACTTGAAGGAGCAGCGCAATGTACGCGTGGAGGATGTTGTCATTGTTGGGCGCTCGATCGGCACCGGAGTCGCAGCCCAGCTAGCAGTGGAAAATCCTAAGGCCGCAGGACTTGTTCTGCTGAGTCCGTTTACCAATGTGTACGCGATAGCGCGCCAAGACAAACTGATGCGTTGGCTGCCTCTGAAACTCATGGGACCGCGCAACAAGCTGGACACACTAGGAAAGATTGGACAGATTCGCGTGCCGCTTATGCTGATCGTCGGCACACAAGATAGTTTGACGCGGCCGTGGATGGCACAAACATTGTTTGAACACGCCAACCAACCGAAGCAGCTTTACCTGGTACCAGGCGCGGACCATAACGATCTGTGGGACGTTGGTGGACACGATTTGGTTTCGAGACTCAGCGCGTTTTTGGCTGCTATACATTAATTAAAGAAGAAAGATATGACACATTCATCGACAGCAACGAGTTTTAACGGACACTCCATGGTAGGCACATTGGAGCGCGTGCTAGTGTGTTCGCCGAAAACGGCAGGATGGAACCAGACCGAATGCGCAGCACCCTGGCAGGAATTGGCTTTTCATCATGCACCTGATTTCATAAGAGCCCAGTCGCAGCATGAAACGCTTTGCCGGGAACTGACATCCGCGGGAGCGGACGTAATTGAGATGACTCCATCGCCGAAGTTATCTCTCGATGCCGTCTACGCGCATGACGCATCCCTGGTAACAGATTTCGGATTAATTGTGATGCGCCCCGGCAAACCGAACAGGGAAGCGGAAGGCCCGCATCATGGCCAGTTCAGCGAGAGCGTCGGCATCCCAGTTTTTGCGACGATCGAACTACCCGCCACTACTGAGGCCGGAGACATCGTATGGCTCGATGCGCAAACACTCCTCATCGGCCGTGGTTGCCGCACTAATGCCGCCGGTATCGAGCAGCTGCGCGCACTGCTGGCACCCAAAGGCATCGATGTAATATCTGCTCCGTTGCCTTACGGAAATGGTTCGGGAGAGTGTTTGCACTTAATGTCGCTGATGAGCCTGCTGGATGGGCAAACTGTTTTGGTCGACTTACCTTGGCTCGCCGTAGAAACAGTCGAGTTGCTGCAAACTCGCGGGTTCCGCTTGATTGAAATCGATTACTCCGAACGAAACACGCTTGGTTGCAATGTCCTCTCGCTCGGAAACAAGCGATTACTCTCAATCGAGGAAAACCAGAGGACAAACACCAAACTCCGCCAGGCCGGATTCGACGTGCGCACTTTCCCTGGCAGCGAAATTTGTATTAATGGAAGTGGTGGCCCAACCTGTCTTACGCGCCCGTTGTTGCGTGGTTTGTAGTACTGATTTTTTGCCAGGTTCCGCGGCAAGTGAAAAAGGCAGCGTATTGAACGCTGCCTTTAGAAGAAAATAAGCAACCTAGATGAACATCTCGTCCTGCGGAACAGAAACACCTTCGCGCTTGCCATTTTTTCCATGGCGCAGAAATTCCAGCGCCGCCGTTACCCCATGAAGTAATCCCGATAACTGACGCACAGGTGAAACTACCGTTTTATGTACAGCTTCTGTGGCGTCCTCTACTCTGTCCATCGTGCGATTAATTAGCTCATCAGCCCGTATTACTTGCAGCCGGGTCCGGTCGACTACATCATTTACCGTGGCATCGAGCCGCTCCAGTTGTCCTTTGAGCAGCGTGCTCGACTCGCTAACATTTATTACGATGGTTTCAATGCGTGGTTTTAGTTGGGTGACGGTACTGTTCACCAGATCAACTGTCGGTAATACCTTGTTCTTGACTTCCTCCGCCAGGCCTTCTACCTTAGCGGATGTTTTGCGCATGGCAAGGTACATCGCCACCATGATCAACGCTTGAAGGAGCACCGCTCCCGAAGTCACCGCGATCCAGATTATTAGATGGTCCATAGCCTTGCTCCTTTCCCCCGCATTTGGATGCCAGCATGGGGGAAAGAACTGCTTACAAATTCTGCGCCGTAGTATCCTTCGTGGTCTCGTGATAGGCCTGACGTCCCGCTTCGTAGGCCGAGCGGAACTGGTCTTTCTGCTGACTCACGATTTCGCGTCCACGATCTACCCAGTCGTTGGCCTGCTCACGCGCCTGACGGGCACGCTCGCGCATGTATTCACGGCCTTCATCGGCCCGGGCGCGCAAAGCCTCGCGAGTTTCGCTTCCGGCGCGCGGGGCGTATAGCACGCCCACCGCTGCCCCGATGCCCAAACCCGCCAAAAACCACAGGAAATTATTGCCGTTATCACGATCTGACATAAGCCCTCCAATATCTGATTCGATGGTAGCATCCGTTATATAAATTGCAAATGGCTTGCAGGCAAGGGCAGGGAAGGTAGACAATCCACAACCAGAGGCGTCGGACCCAGTGAAATATCGCCAGCGCGGCTACCAGGATAGTGGCAAGGAACAGACTCCCAAACAGCAGCACGGGGACAGACCTCCCCGCAAGGACACTTTCGGCCCGCGGGCCATCCAGATGCCCGGCCGCAGGGTAGTTTCCCGCTGTTCCCAATGCGGGACAATCCTCCAGGATCAAATTGACCTAACTTCGAAATGTCCGAAATGCGGCTTTGAACTCCACTCCTGCAAACAGTGCACGCACTTTGATACCTCCAGCCGCTTCGATTGCACCGAACCCATCACCGAACGGATTTTCCCCAAAGACAAAGCTAATAAGTGCACCTTCTACGAGATGCGGGTGTCGGTGGAGAAAGAGACCTCAACTCCCGCGGCCGCCAAACCCATGGATGCCCGCCAGGCATTCGAAAATTTATTCAAGAAATAAAACTGAGAACTGAGATCAGAGAACCGCTATTTTCACCCGCAAAGGGGATGAAACGATCAGTTCCCGGTTTCCAGTTAGCGTTTCGCGACAGCGTTAGCTTCAGCGTTGGTTGACTTAACGGCAATATCAATAAAGGCGAGAGCAGCACGACTCAAGGCTTTGTCTTTGCGGAACACCAGCGCTAGGTCGCGCTTGATTTTGGCATCAGCAATAGGAATCGCCGCCAGCACATCAGCCCGCACGTCTTCCGGCACGAATGCCCGAGCAATAAATCCAATCCCAGCGTCAGCTGCAACAAACCTCTTCAGCAATTCGCTCGAATCCAATTCCATGGTGTAACGCGGCTTCAGCTTGCGCTCATGGAAGAGGGAATCAAGATTGTCTCGAGTATGTCCCGACTTCGGCATGATCAAAGGATAGTTGGCGGCTTCGGCAATTGTGGCCGACTCTTGCGCAGCCAAAGGATGCTTCGATGGAACAATAATGACCAGTTCGTCGCGGTGGATGGGAACTACGGTGAGGCGATTATCTGTAACCGGCAACGAAACAACACCGAAATCCACCGAGTTATCAATCACCGATTCAAGAATCTTGGCGTAATCCGCGCGCTTGATGTTGACTGCAACATCGGGATACTGCTTCTTAAACGAAGCGAACACTTCAGGAAGAATATGGAGGCATGTCCCCTCATTGGCTCCAACAACAATTTCGCCACGAGGTACACGCTCAGTCTCGGCAATCGCCGTCATCGCCGCTTTGCGAGCAGCTAAAGTTTCCTCGGCAAATTTCTGAAATAACTTTCCAGAGGCAGTAATTGAAACCTTACCCCCAGACCGATCCAATAGCCGCGCCCCAACCTCTTCTTCCAGGCTGCGTATCTGCGACGAAATTGCCGGTTGCGTGCGAAAGCGCTTCTCCGCGGCACGGGAGAAGCTGGACAGTCTGGCAACTTCTAAAAATGTTTCGAGCTGATCGAAATCCATAGATCAGAACATCGGTTGCTGGTCTGAATCCTTCAGCCTCGGCAGCGTGGGCGAGAGCCTGATAATACTATACAAGTTGCTGAAAATATTCCGCTTGGCTGGTGCGAATCGCTGGGTCTTATCCGGCCGATAAAAACATTCAATTTCTATACTTTAGCGCGATGTCCTACACTCGTTTCGCGCTACCCGGACGTGCTATTGTAGCAGGCGCAAAACATTCACTTGAAATTCCCAGTGTCAACCTAATTACGAGCCTGCGGCCCGGGTGGCCGTAGCACTAGTCCGGGCATCATCCCGCAAAGGAGCAAGCTATGGCTACTGATGCAAATACAGTGCTGGAGTTCGCCAAAACCAGCGGAGTCAAGATTCTCGATCTCCGCTTCACCGACCTGCCAGGGCTCTGGCAGCACGTGTCTTATCCCATTAATCAATTGACAGAAGATTCCTTTGAAGAAGGATTCGGCATGGATGGTTCCTCCATTCGCGGATGGGCTGCGATCAACGAGAGCGACATGCTGCTGATCCCCGATCCAGCGACCTACATGATGGATCCGTTCACAGAAGTGCCAACGCTGGTGATGACGTGCGATGTCATCGATCCCGTCACCAAGCAACGCTATGATCGCGATCCACGCTACATCGCAAAAAAAGCGGAGCTGTATTTAGGCTCCACCGGCATCGCCGACATCGCTTACTTCGGCGCCGAGGCGGAGTTCTTTATCTTCGACAACATCCGCTTCGACCAGCGCGAGCAGCACGGCTTCTACTTCATCGATGCTGAAGAAGGACGCTGGAACTCAGGCCGCGAACAGAACAATCTGGGCTACCGTCCGCGTTTTAAAGAGGGATATTTCCCGGTGCCGCCGACCGATCACTATCAAGACCTCCGCACGGAAATGGTCATGACCATGATGGGCTGCGGACTCGACGTTGAGTGCCACCACCACGAAGTCGCTACCGGCGGCCAGACTGAAATCGATCTCAAGTACGACTCGCTGGTGCGCTCGGCCGACCACATGCTGCTCTACAAATACATTGCCAAAAATGTAGCGAACCAGTACGGCAAAACGGTCACGTTCATGCCTAAGCCGATCTTCCAGGACAACGGCAGCGGCATGCACACGCACCAGTCGCTGTGGAAAGGGAACAAACCGCTGTTTGCGGGTGATGGCTACGCGGGCCTTTCGCAGATGGCGTTGTGGTACATCGGAGGTTTGATCAAACACGGTCCGGCACTGTCCGCGATCATTGCTCCCACAACGAATTCCTACAAGCGTCTGGTGCCGGGTTTCGAAGCGCCGGTGAATCTGGCTTACTCACGCCGTAATCGTTCCGCGGCTTGCCGCATCCCGATGTACTCGGCATCACCCAAAGCCAAGCGTGTGGAATTCCGTCCCCCTGATCCCAGCTCCAATCCCTATCTGGCATTTGCAGCAATGCTGATGGCAGGTTTGGACGGTGTCGAAAACAAACTCGACCCCGGCCAACCGCTCGATAAGGACATCTACGATCTGGGCCCAGAAGAGCTGGCAAAAGTCCCATCGATGCCCGGTTCGCTCGAAGATGCCCTGGTGGCTCTCGAAAAAGATCACGCCTTCCTGCTCAAAGGGGACGTTTTCACCGAAGAATTGCTCAGCACCTACATTGACTACAAGCGAGCCAAGGAAGTAGATGCCGTACGACTGCGCCCACACCCATACGAATTCGCGCTGTACTACGACATCTAACAAGCCCCCAACTGAGTTTCGGGCCGCCTTAAAGGCGGCCCTTTTTCTTGCAGACTGGGTTGCGCTAGGTCAAATATTTCCACCCCCAACCTTCAACTAGTTGTAGTTCTAGGATTGCCTGAAGACTTCTAAAAGTCGCGATTGGCGTGCGTTTCAACCCGCCGGTGTAACTGTTGATGTGCTATTTGCTTTTGATTGTTTACTAATAAGTAATACAGGATTGGACCCACAAATCGTCCTACACAACTCTCCCGATGCCTGAAAACAATGCACTTCCGAGTGGGTGTACATACAGTATTTCCTTGAGTTTACAGCGTGAAGATTCGTAGAATCCCCACAAGTTATTCCAATGTAAAGCAGTTATAAATCCATTAACGGAGTCATTCCATGCGGAAGTTTCTATTCTTATTGTTGACTAGCTTTTGTTTTGTTTCCGCCTCGTCAACTTCTGCATTTGCTGGCATCACGATCACCAGTCCTAGCAGCGGTTCTTCAGTCCAATCCCCCGTCCACTTCGTAGCTTCGTCAACCAGCGGCTGCGCCAAAGGCATATACGCCATGGGAGTTTATGACGGCAACGTTTTAATGGCGACCACCGAGGGTCCTACGATGGACACCAACGTTTCACTCACATCTGGTACGCATAACAACATCGTGGTTCAGAACTGGGATAAATGCGGAGGATACACAAAGGTAAGGATTAGTTTAAATGTAGGAACTTCTACCTCTCAGGATACCCCCGGCACGGCCAAGGTTTTCGCCGGAGTCGAAAACTTCAATGGCTGGCGTGGATTTGGAGAATTAGCGCCGGCTTACGAAATCTGCACCACTTGCACCGACAAGGTGACTTGGGGCTTCAGCCAAGGAGTCACTGCACCGGCAGGGGGCGTTTCCAGCACGGCGACACGTTACAGTCTTGGCGGAATCGTGCCGTATTCCGACGCGCTGTTTTCCAATCACGTGATTGGCGAGGGCACGACCCAAAATATCCCGGATTCAAGTGGAACCATTATGAGTTCCATCCGTCATATGATCTATGACGTGTATTTCTATGGCGATCAGTTGAATCTCGCTCACGCCCTGGAATTCGATATCGGATTAAACTTTTCCGGACACGCCATGATGTTTGGCACTGAGTGCCGAATGGAAGGAAATCGCCTTTGGGCAGTATGGGACAACCCACATCAGAGATGGGTCGATACCGCGGTTCCATGCAAGGCGGTCGTTGGCAAGTGGAACCACCTGATCATCAAGTTCAGTACGACCAGTGATCATAAGGTGATCTACGACTCCATCACGCTGAATGGCGTAACCACCGCCGTAAACATGTACAACTATTCCATCCCCAGCAATTGGCATGGAATGGTGATCAACTTCCAGTTGGATGGAAATAAATATCAGAATGACTTTTCCGTTTATCTGGACCACCTGAATATCACGTACTACTGAGCCCTCCCCAAAAAGTAAAAAGGCCCGGTGAAAACCGGGCCTTTTTCAATGATTACGATACTTCAAAACTTACATCGCGCTGGCGTGGCTCGGAGCCGCGGCCGCGCGTATCTTTGAGGCACGACTCAAATCAATCTCCGGTGTGTCGGAAAATTCTTTAAATTCACCCATTCCATCACTGATGGCGCCCAGCGTGGCATTGGACTTTGCCAGGACTGCGGTCAAGTATTTCTTTGCCATAGGTCTATCCGCAGGATGAACCAGCTTCCACCAGCGCTGCATGGATTCCTGAACTTCCTGCTCCGTCTTCGCTCCTTCTACCAGCGAATCAATCAACCGATAGACACGGCTTTTTACCGCCTGATACGAGACTGAAACTTCTTGACCCATTCGTATTCTCCCCCCACGGGATATTACTGGTGGTTCAATAGCAATACGCTGGCCAAACGTAATCTCCTCAAAATCCACTAGTTAGCAAGTTATAAATACAAGTTATTGGATGGATCATCCGCTTTGGCTATGGATTTTCGTAGAGCAAAATTTCGCGAAAGAGCTTGGTTACCAATAAGGTACGAGGATTCTGAGTGACAGTACTTGTTGAGTAGTAGCAGAAATACAGTTACTACCTAGACAAATTTTCGATAGTTGATCTAAACCAGTTCGCGCAAGTCCAAATCTGAAAACGATTTGTAAAAGTTTCGTCTCTCGAACCATCCTGATTTCGCTCCATAGCCTATAATTCCGCCTTCTTCAGTTGATCCGGAGGAAAGAATGAAAGTAAAGGGTTTCTTGTCTTCGCTTGAGCCACCGCGGCGCAAATTTCTGAAGTCAACTCTTCTGGGCAGTACCGCAGCCCTTGTTCTGCCAGCCCTTGCGGGAGCTCGCGAATTCTCTCCGGAGTCTGCTGCTTCGCCTACAGTTTCATCTTTTGAATTAGAGGAAGCCACAATTTCTGATCTGCAGGCCGGTATGACCTCAGGTCGTTATACCGCGCACTCCATTACTGAAAAGTATTTGGCGCGAATTGATGAAATTGATAAACACGGCCCGATGATCAACAGTGTGATCGAAATAAACCCCGACGTGCAGGCGATCGCCGATGCACTGGATAAAGAACGTAAAGAGAAGGGCACGCGCGGACCGATGCACGGCATCCCGGTGTTGATCAAAGACAACCTCGACACCGGCGACAAGATGATGACCACAGCCGGTTCGCTGGCGCTTGTGGGCCCGCCAGCTCCCAAAGATGCTTTCGTGGTCAAAAAGCTGCGCGATGCCGGAGCAGTCATCCTCGGCAAGACCAACTTAAGTGAATGGGCCAATATTCGTTCCAGCCACTCCGTCAGTGGATGGAGTGGTCGCGGGGGACTCACGCGTAATCCCTACGCGTTGGACCGGAACGCCTGTGGATCCAGTTCGGGCTCAGGCGCCGGCACATCCGCAAATCTATGCGTGGTTTCGATCGGCACAGAAACCGACGGTTCGGTAGTCTGTCCGTCGAATGCCAACGGATTGGTAGGAATCAAACCGACCTTAGGCCTCGCCAGCCGCTCGGGAATCATTCCTATCTCTCACAGCCAGGACACGCCTGGCCCTATGACGCGCACAGTCCGCGATGCTGCGATCCTGCTCAGCGTAATGGCAGGAGTTGACCCGAATGACAAATACACCACCGAGGGCGCAGGAAAAATCTCGGTCGACTACACAAAGTTTCTCGATCCCGCAGGATTGAAGGGTGCGCGCATCGGCGTCCCGCGTAAATACTTCGGCTTCAATGAGGCAGTGGACAAGGCGGCGGAGGAATCGATCGCTGTCTTAAAAGCGCAAGGAGCGGTGATTGTTGACCCTGCCGAAATTCCCACCTTCGGCAAATTCGGCGACACGGAATTTACCGTTCTGCTCTATGAATTGAAGGCCGACCTGAACGCATATCTGACCACACGCCCCGATGCGCCTGTGCATACCCTGAAAGATGTGATCGATTTCAACGAGCGCAATCGCGTCAAAGAAATGCCTTACTTCGGTCAGGACACGTTCACCCAAGCCGAGGCAAAAGGCTCGCTGACAGAAAAAGCGTACCTCGATGCGCTGGCGACAAATCAGCGCCTGTCGCGCAAAGAGGGAATTGACGCCATCATGGACCAGCATAAATTAGACGCGCTGGTATGCCCGACTGCTGGTCCAGGATGGGTTACGGACTTAGTGAACGGCGACCATGCTACAGGAGACAGTTCCAGCGCCCCAGCAGTGGCAGGTTATCCGCACATTACCGTACCAGCAGGATTTACGTTTGGCATGCCATTTGGAATTTCGTTCTTCGGACGCGCCTGGAGTGAGCCGACGTTGATCAAGCTGGCATACGGGTATGAACAAGCCACAAAAGCGCGGAAACCGCCACAATTTTTGGCTACGGCAAAGGTGAACTGAAAGTCATCCGCAAAAAATCCGCCGCTAAGTTTACGGTCCTCAGTTACTCGTAGCGCAGCGCCTCGATGGGATCGAGATTCGCCGCACGCACCGCAGGAAACATACCGCTGACAACTCCCACCACCGCCAGAATAGCTGTGGCCACCAGCAAGATTTTTGGGGCCACAATCAGGCGAATGTCCCCGGCTTCACCATACTTGGCAATCGCGCTGTACAAAGTCAGGGTTCCCACGGAAAACGAAACAATGTAAGAGAGCAGGATCCCGAGCAGGCCACCGACCGCGGTGATGACCAGAGCCTCCGCGAGGAATTGAAACAGAATGTCGCGCTTGCGCGCTCCAAGCGCTTTTTCTACGCCAATTTCCCGTGTGCGCTGCGTGACCGACACCAGCATGATGTTCATCAAACCAATCCCGCCGATACCCAGCGTGATGGTTCCGATGAATCCCAGCAGAATCTTTAATCCCAGCGAGATAATGCCGAACTGTGAAAGCTGTTTCTGCGCATCAAAGACAAACACTGCTCGCTGATCGTCCGCCTTGAACCCATGCGCCATACCGAGTGAGGTGCGGATCACATTGGTGAGCTTGGTGTGGTCGAGCCCCTGCGAGTCCAGCCAGATACCGCCCAGGTAGTGGGTGTCCTGCAAGACATCCATCGAGTTGTAAGGGATGTAAATGATGCGGTTGATGTCGTTGTCACCCTCCTGCATACGTGGCGACATAACACCGACCACCTGAAAGCTGAAACCATCCACGCTGATCGACTCGCCCACCGCTGGCAGTCCAGAAAATAATTTATCTTTGGCCTCTGAACCAATTACTGCCACGAAGGCGTGGCTCATATTGTCCTGCTCATTGAGGAAACGTCCATCAGCGACCTGCAGGTTCCAGATGTCCTTAATCGCGGCATCATTGGCTTGGATCGGAAGGCTGTAAGTTCGCGAGCCGTATCCCACATTCGATTGCCGATCAGCTTCGCGGCTGATGTGCCGTATCAGCGGTACGACGTTTCTGAGAAGTTCAATGTCGTCGGTGGTAAAACGAACCGGAACACCGGCCTTGTTCCCGCCCGCCTGCTGCGAAGTGCGCCCAGGAAAAACTCCAACCGCCGTAGCGCCAAAGCTTTCGAAAATATGATGGATCGCATCGCCGAAACCATTGCCGTAAGCAAGCAGCAGCACAACCGTGGCAATCCCCCACGCCATGCCGAGCATGGTTAGCAGGGTTTTGCGCAGATCATGGCGCATGGCAGCATAGGCCTGTTTGAGCAGATCGCTGTGCATACGTTATTCCTTGCGGAGCGCCTCCACCGGTTGCAGCATGGCAGCTTTGCGCGCTGGATAAATGCCGGCCAGGACCCCGGCAAATGCCAAAGAGGTGATGGCCAGCGCCGCTGTCATGGGCACCAAGCGCGGCGTATCAAATCCCGGAGGCTGCGGCAGTTTCGCCAACGCGGCCATGAGAGCCGCGGCGCCTGCCATGCCAAGACCTCCACTTAGCAAAGTAAGGAATGCACCTTCGGTAAAAAACTGAAACATGATGCTGCGATTGGTAGCGCCCAATGCTTTGCGCAATCCAATTTCCCGCGTACGGTCGGCAACCGCCACTAACATGATGTTGATAATCCCAATCGCGCCCAATGCCAGCGTCACCAGGCCCACGCTCCCCAGAAACATATTCATGGCGTCAAAAATCTTGCCAACCTGATCTACCGTGCGGATCGTGTCCCACTCATCGAACGCATCCGGATCTTTGTAGTCGAACCCACCGTGATTGCGCGAAATAATGCGGTGCACCTGCAGCTTGGCGCTTTCATGAAGATCGCGACTTCTCGGTTGATAGTTGATGAAAGAAACTCGGTCGACACGGTCCTGATTGCCCGTGGGAGGGAAATACATCTGCATGGTGCTAAACGGAATCATCATGCGCAGATTGACGTTGTTATTGTCCCCGTGTCCCATGCGCTTCAGTGTGCCTACGATTTCGAAACGTATGCCATTCAGCAGAATGGTGCTGCCAATCGCTGGACGTCCCGGGAATAGAACCTTGCGGGCTTCGTCGCCAATCACTACGACGGCCCGCTTTTGCGCGTTGTCCATGGTATTCAGCCAGCGTCCGTCAGCTATGGGCGTATAGCGTATCTGGTTGAAATCATCCAAGACTCCCATTAGCTGCCCACTGGTCTGGAAATAATCGCTGACGGCGCGAATATCGCCGCGCTGTATGACGGGTGTGGCCAGCTTCACATCCGGGCAGTCCGTGCTGATGTCGAGGTAATCCTGGTAAGTCAAAAAATACCACCGCATGCTGGTGAAGTTGCCACTGATCGCCGGGGCTCGCCCACCCCAGATGAACATGACATTTTCACCCAACTCATTGAACTGTTTGCGGTTTCCCGAACGAAACCCTTCGCCCAGGCCGACCAGGAGCAGCAACGAACCCACCCCCCAGGCGATCCCAAACATGGTCAGGAACGAACGCAGCTTATGTGCCCAAAGGGTGCGCAGGGTTTGGCCGAAGATTTCGAAAAGAACACGCATGAAGGCTTTCTGATTCAATAATACGTGATACGGGGGCAGGTCGTTCCATGCCGGTAACTATGAATCTATTGATATTGGACGGTTTTGCGATGGGTTTTGGCGGCAAATATCTGATGAATATTTACATGTAGTAAC
>Ga0207689_10001565_pt1 | contig 21697 bp, 18 predicted proteins | sample KBSMisM52_FD_184312 | JGI IMG/M metagenome (GOLD analysis project Ga0207689, IMG submission 184312) | Miscanthus rhizosphere microbial communities from Kellogg Biological Station, Michigan, USA - KBS Miscanthus M5-2 (SPAdes) (version 2) | ecosystem: Host-associated > Plants > Roots >... | reverse complement strand
GGGTGCCCATCAAAGACGCGTCCAAAGTCAGCGACTTAGCGGATAAGCAAATCAAGGATGCGGTGGATGCGGAACTCGCCAAGAAAGGTTTGACCAAAGTTGAGGGGGATGATGCCAATCTTTACGTAGGCTATCAGGCCGCTGTTGGAGAAGAGAAGCAATTCAGTTCCTACAGCACTGGTTATGGCTATGGGCCTGGGTGGGGAGGTGGCTGGTATGGTGGGATGGGTACAACGACAACCTCTGGGTCGACGTCGACAATCTATAAAGGTCAGTTGGCCTTGGACATGTACGATTCGGCGGGTCACGATCTAGCCTGGCGAGGAGTGGTGAGCAAAACAATGGACCCGAAAGCCAAGCCGGAGAAGCAGCAGAAGAATTTGGCAAAAGCAGTAGAAAAGCTCCTGAAAAATTATCCGCCACCGGTAAAGAAATAGACTTTGCCCATCCTGAAAGCCTGGGTATGACGGCAAACCATCATCCCGCATGCCGGCGGCGAGCTTCTGCGTAGGCGGGAAGAGACGAGACTGCACCCGCCGAATGTAACTCCGGAGTTGGTCGGTTTGCAGCCCTCGTCCACGTCGGCGAGTTTTAGCAGATTCGCTTTTTGTTCGCCAAAGCAGTTGTTTTCGGCCCGTGATCCTAGCCCGTGATTGGTGCGTGTTCCGCGTATTTAGAGGGGCTTAGCCGTTTCCAGCAGAACATCGAAGTTGTTGTAAGTATGGGTTAGGCGTACCTTGACACGGAAGAGGTCGATGGTTCGAGTCCATTCGTGCCTACCATTCTAAGAATTCCCCGATATTTTTCGTGCAGTGATAAGACCGTGCCTCCGCGACGGGTGCTCCGGAGAGAACCACCCGCTCTGCCGCTCAGATGCCGAGGGAGGCACGATCAGCTGCTGGTCGTCAGGCTACTACCACCCCCAGCTACTATGACTCGTTGCTCTCCGGTCGCGAGAAACCACGCGACTGCTGGCATCGTTGATTTCCTGTTTGTCGCCGATGCCCCTGGCCGGAACGGAATCTTTATGAGTCTCTCCGAAAAAGAATGGGCCCCGCTATATGCCTCAGCATTGATTGGCCGAAGGGTATCATGCGGAGAATCGGATGGCCCTTTTCTTGAGGGGGCAGCCGGTCCACAACCCGTTGTAGCCCCTTCAACATACCGCTCACGCCACGGCCTCATGTGCCGATCGCTGATGCCCAGAATCTCCTCCCCCTGCCGCCAGGTGATCTTCTTCGCCATCGCCTGCAACATCACGTCCTGTACTTTCATCGCCCGCTCCATCGCGGCCCTCGAATAAGCTTCCATGCTCCGCATGGTCTCCCTCCTCACTGCCCGCAAAGCGGACATATCATGTGCTACCGACAGCCGAGTATTGAGGAGTTGACATTTGTCTAGTTCCATAAGAATATTCAAGCGACCCGGCTTTGCCGTTTCCCTTGTGGGGCGCGGTGAACAAACCAATTCCTAGGAACTCTTCGTACATTCTCAGGATTAGTAAAGGTCGGCGAACCGCCAAATTGCAGCATCGCGGTTCGGCTTGGCTGTGTAGCAAGACGCCTTCCCCGTTTAAGACCAGCGCTGTAATACCAGCACCGTAATAAAATTAAGACTCAGGCCTGTTCGTCACCAGGGCTGAGTCGGAGAGAATCGCCATGCGAAATTTTGGTGACATGAGGCTGACCATGTTGGCTCCGCTGCGCAAGTTAGGCTCAAAGTTTTCTTTGTTCCGTCAGGTTTTTTTATTGGGACTGGTGTTGGTGCTTGGTTTCCTGCAATTGGGCTGGGCGCAAAATCCTGACTTCCACATATTTAAGAACTTCTTCGTCACCGGTGACTACGTGGTTTCCGGCTGGGTCGAGGGGGCACCGGACGGAAGCGGCTACGCGCCAGGTATCGTCTCTATCCCCGACACGAAGCAGCCCGTGGCTCAGAGTGTGCCGAAAGGTGCCGATATTGTTGCTGCCTACCTGTATTGGGCGACAGTCGAGGGAAACGCAAGCGCGCAGGTCGGCAAGCAGGCCTTTTTTAACGGCTATTCCATAACTGGAACAGTCCTGGGGAGCCCCAATGCGCCCGTGTCCTGGAGCTCGGGTGGGTGTTCCGGCTCAGCTCAAGGGTCGAAGACCATGCGATATTACCGCGCCGACGTTCGCCCCTATCTCCCACTCGACACATCTAACGCGTCGCCAACTTTCGGAGCACTTGTCGCAAGCGGCAACATCCCCGTCCGCCTGGCGGACAGTGGCGGCAATGGCAACTCCACGCCGTTTGCTTTAGGAGCGAGCCTCGTGGTCGTCTATCGCGTCCTCTCGCCGCTGACTCCCTTGAATGGAATCGTTCTATATGACGGAATCGTAGCTCCGAGTAATACCTCGCAAACTGTCAGCCAGCAAATCACAGGTTTCTACGGTCCAACGACTCAACAGCAAAAGCTCACCCAGATTGTCTCGAATGGTCAGATGAACAAGTCCGAGTCCGTCTACCTGAACGGGCAGCTTCTTTCGTCCATCTACGGCTCGGCTCCTCCTTTCCCCGGTATCTATGGCAACTGGGACAACCCAACGTGGATCGTGAATGGGAACGTGACGGCGGATCCTGCAACGATTTCTGTGGTGCCCTCCTCGAGCAATAGTGGGTGCGTTACATGGGGTGCCATGATCTTGAGTACGACGGTTCAAGACACCGACCACGACGGGTTGCTGGATGTTTGGGAATCCAACCAAGGCTACACTGATGCTGTCAGCGGACAATTCGTCGCGCTACCGGGAGCCAATGCGACCGTGCCCGATATTTTTGTTGAGCTTGACTATCTGAGCAATCTGGATGGCCAAGCAGGTTCCTATCACCACTCGCACCTGCCGAAACAGGCGGCTTTGGATAACGTCGGTGCAATCTATGCCAACCATGGCATCAACCTGCACTACGACGTGGGGCCGAACGTGTATCAAGGCGATCCGTACGTGATCGCGGGGGGAACTGGGGGCAACGCAGTGTCAGAAGGTTTGGTCCTGTGTATGGATGGAGCCCTGCTCTGCCAGTTTCCGGGACAGCCAGCGATTGGCTGGAAGGGAGGTTTCGAATTTTTCCAGAACGATCCGATGCTGGGAAACTTTCAATCGGCTCGTAGCCAAACGTATCACTACATGCTTTTTGGTCACTCGTTAGGTGCACCCAGATCATTCTGGAGCACACTGGGGTCAGGACTGTTGGACCCGACAATTCCAACGGTAGTTTCGATCGTGAATTCCGGTACCACCGCCACGGTGACCATTAAGTCCCCTCAAGGGACGCTCAAGCCAGGCGAGTGTCTGAGTCCGCTGGCAGCATGTAGTGATGCTAATACGGACCGCGTGACGATTACTGGAGCACTTGCGCAGACAGCACTCAACGGCGTGTACACGTTTAAAAATGCTGTTTCGTCTGGCCCGGACCCGGATGCAAACAACGTCATCACCACCACGTTCAAAATTACGACTGCGAACGTGCCTAACGGTACATACAGTTACAAAAGCTCGTGCGCGACCTGTTTCAACGAGCCACAACTTGGAATCTCTTACCTTGGGCCGACCAGTAATTCAGGCCACTCTGACTTTGGAGGTGGTGGAGACTCGATGGTAACCCTTGGATTGTGGGCATTTGATGACGTTGCGGGATGTCAAGCTGACCCGTCACAGCCCAGCCAGGTTTATTGCAACAACCAGGTTGGTACCGCTTCTGTTCAAACCGGCACATTGGCACATGAACTGGGGCATGCTTTGACTTGGACACACGGCGGAACCTATTACAACGACCCGATCAACAATCCAAGCTTGCCTACCTACGATGTGAACTGCAAACCCAACTTCTTGAGCGTGATGAATTATCTCTTCCAGGTCCGCGGTTTCGTGGATGGTGGATTTGATTATTCGGCGCAAACCTTACCGTCTCTGAGTGAGGCGTCGAACTCGCTGAGCGAGGCCCTCGGTATAGGGCAAGACTTTTCCAGCGGTCCTGCAGCTCATCTCACACGTTGGTACTCTGCGCCGAATGCTCTCGACAATCAGCTGCAGAATTCGACGGGCGGCCGCTTTGCGACCACCCACTGCGACGGTAGTCCGCAAGCGCTGGGCGAGGCGGCGGCTGTTCGCGTGGATGCGACGGTCGCACCGGGAGGGACTTTCTCCGGCCCGCTTGACTTCAATAACGATCTCGTAACTCCGAATACGATTACGTCGCCCGGAGTGGACCTGGATCACAATGGCGTGATCGGGAATAGTCTTTTCCTGGGTTTCAACGAATGGAACGTGATCAACATGCAACAGATCGGTGCTCGGTCGAGTGCGTTCGGATTCTCTCAGGCTGGAGGCCTCAAGAATGGAGGCGGTGGTCTCAAAAATGGGGGTGGCGGTACCGATAACGACGGAGGCGGTCTCAAGAACGGTGGAGGAGGCCTTAAGAACGGAGGCGGTGGTCTCAAAAATGGGGGCGGCGGTACCGAGCAGGATGAGACTACAGCGACATCAACCCTGGACGCTCCGGGGGCGCTAAGGTGTTCAGTAGCAATCAACTCTGTTCCAGCATGCGTGCCATCGTCTGGCGGCTTCCTACAAAATGGCAAGAACGTACCGTTAACATGGAACGCTCCAGGGTTCGGTCAGATTCGCAAGTACACCATCTACAGGGCCGTGGGCTCATTCACCGGCCAGCAGGTTCTGTTGAACGCGAGCAAGTTCTCAGCCATCAAAACCCTAACTGGCGTGCCGCCGTCGGCGTCGTATGTCGACTCGAGCGTAAAGAACGGCACCACTTATACTTACTTCGTAACCGCGGCGAACAAACAAGGAGCTCAAAGTGGATCTTCGACTCCACTCGTGGTCACGGTGAAGTTTTGATGAACGGATTGAGGCGGGCAAATTGCCCGCCTCAATGTCCGGGGATGCAGGGCTTTGGGATACAGAAACGAACATCTACGATAAAGCCGGGCCATTCGGTCCTGGAGGCGACCTGCGTTCACAAGTCCGGGATCAGCGGGTTAAAAATTGTTCGATACACCCCATCGTTGACCAGAAAAACCCGGCTCGAGAGTGGGAATAAATGAAGCACTCTCCAGTGGATCGGGCATTTTAGGCAGGGATCGGACATGTTTCGGGTTTGAGTTCGCGGCATACCTGGTACCAGGATTTACAGGCGGGATTTCAACGCGCGCAGTTCGTGTTAATCATGGCCAGTCGCCTGCGTTACTTCCCGATGCGTCGCCGAATATCAGCGAGCAGCGGATCCTCTGTGTTCTTCCCGCGGAGCTTGAGATACATTTGATAGGAGTCCGCTGCGCCGGGACTCTTCAGGCCTTCTCGCACCAGCCCTTGGTAGTAATAGACTGTGGGTAACAAGCTATAGGTCGGCATGTCATCCATAAAGAGTTCCAACGCTTCACCACGACGCTTGATGCACCGGTCGAACTCTGAGTCTGCTTCCGCGAAAGCCCCCGCTTCAAGGTAGGCTCGTCCAAGATCATAGCGGCCGATCCAGCTATCGAGCAGATCCTTTGCCTCGTTGAACAGTTGAATGGCCTGCTTCGGATCACGCCTGTTTAAAGCTATCTCGCCCAAAATCAGCTTTCCATAGGCCTGCGGCGCGGCCTGGAGCTCACTGCCCAAGGTTTCGGCCATTTTTTTCGCGTTCGCGACTTCGCCAGCTTCAACGAAAATTCGAGCAGCCAGGAACCGCATTTTGGTGGACTGGCCGTTGGCCAGCGCGCGGTCAGCAGCTGCGACAGCAGCCCGCTTGTCTCCACGCAGAAGGTTCGCCTCGGCGAGCATCCACAACTTGTCCGCCGCTGCATCAGGTTTTTTTGCCGCGAGATCAGCCGTGATTCCCTTATCCAGAATTTGGATCGCATCCCGGAATCGACCTTCGTACATCGCCAGGTTGGCGAGTCCAGCCGAGGCTAGAGACCTGCCCCATGGACTCATCTTTTCGAGTTTCTGATAACTTTCCGCGGCTTGCGCCAGTTGATTCTGCCCGAGTTGCGCATAGCCAGTGGCGAACACCGCCTCTTCATACTCTGGATTCAATTGCAACGACTCGCGCGTCCCGCGTTCGCAGCTCTCGAATTCTGACGCGTAGCATGCGTACAACGAGTAGTTCATGCGCGTCATCACATCCTTCGGAGCAATCGCAACCGCTCCCTGTGCCTCTTCCATCGCCTTCGACATATTCAGCAGCCGCCCGTAGCAGGTTGCTAGGTTGTTTTGGCCGATGTTGTCTGCCGGGTACTGTCTCATCAACTCGGTGTATTCTTCCACGCACTTCTGCCAATTCCCCGTCCGGATGTAATACAGGCCACGCACGCGGTAGCGTTCGCGTTCTGTCATGCGGTCCACCAGCGCGATCGCCTTTTTTGCATATGTTTCGGCGGCTTGCGACTGCCCCAGATTCCCGGCAGCTGCGGCCATTCCTGCGTATGCTCGCGCGAAGTTAGGATCGAGTTCCGATGCTTTGGTAAATGATTTCAGCGCATCGTCCATTTTGCCTTCGAACTGCTGTTCCATGCCCACGCTGTAGTTATGGACGGCTTCGACATTGCTGGTCGCGAAAGTCCCCTGAGCGGCGGCAAGCTGCACGGACTCTGGCGTCGTGTCACCCAGGGCTTTACGAATTGGAGCGACGGCCTTCGGCACCTGCAGCAACAACTGGTCCTTGTTGGACGCGTCCACGTCCGTAGTGGCCAGAGTTTTCCCGGTCACCGCGTCGATCGCTTTCAGGGCCAGGTTATAGCCGCTGCCCTTGGTGTCGAGCTTTCCGGTTACGATCGCGGCGACGCCGGAATCGACCGCGACCAGTCTGCTCGTCTGCTCATCCAGTTTTTGCGTGGGATTTGGCAGCTTGCCGGCTAATTTGCGTGCGTTGCCGCGGTTGAACGCGTTAATGAAACTTGCACCTTCGAGCGCGACGTTGACCATCGGCTCCAGCGTGTCATCGAAAAGGCTGTCGGACGTGTTGTTCTGGAAATCACTGACCAGGATGGAAACTGGAGCGTGAGAAACCACGCTTGCAGGACGCGTGGTTCGTCGAGCATACCAGGCGACCCCGGCCGCCGTGGCAACCATCAATGCGGCGACCCCCGCGATCCGCGGCCACGGCAACTTCCTCCACCGATCGGTCCAGGGCTCTTTGACGATTGAAACTTTGAAGGATCGCCCCTTCCCCAGCCAAGCATCGAGATCCGCAAGAATCTCGGTAACGTTCACATAGCGATGCGTGACGTCCCGTTCCAGACACTTGCCGACAATGTCGCTGAGTCCCCTGGGAACCGACGCATCAATTTCTGTTGCTGGTATCGCGCGCTCCTGACTTCGCCTCAACAGACTTGCCAAGGCAGTCTCGGCCTTGTAAGGCACGTTGCCGGTGAGTAACTCGAAAAATATCAATCCCAAGGCAAAAATGTCGGATCGCTGGTCGAGTTCTTTTCCCAGTGCCTGCTCGGGCGACATGTACTCCATCGTGCCGACCAGAGCTCCGGTTTGCGTCATACCATCGGACTCAAGCGAACGGGCCAACCCGAAATCCATGACGAGGATGCGCCCGGCGTTGTCACGCATGACGTTTTGAGGTTTCAAATCGCGGTGGATCACTCCCACACTGTGTGCGGCTTGAAGGGCAAGGCAAATTTGACGGATGGTCTCGACGGCCTCTTCCGGCGAATACTTGCCGTGCCGCAGCAGGAGCGATCGAAGGTCGGTGCCTTCGACAAACTCCATGGTGATGAATTTGACGCCGCCCGATTCGCCGAGGTCGTAGACTCGCACCACATTGCGATGCGTAACCTGGTGGGCCAGCAGGAGTTCCTGTTTGAAACGCGCGAGGATCGCCGGGTTTGACGCGAGTTCTGGCCGAATCACCTTCAAGGCCACTGGACGACCAAGTTCGCGGTCCGAGACCTTGTAAACCGCCCCCATGCCGCCTTCGCCGAGCAACTGCAAAATTTCGTAACGCCCCCCGAGCACATCCCCGATGTTCAACACGGCGGCACTCCCGAGATGACCAGACATCACAGACCTTCGCACCGGGGTCGGAGAGTTCGTAGTGGGCGATGACGGCGGGATCATGCCCGGGACGAGAGTGGCATCCAGATCGACCATGGTCGCGCCAGGATCGGGTGCAACTGTGCCTGGGTCAATGCGAGTGACGTCGGGATCCGGGGAAGGGCCAGGAGACGAAGCACCCGTCTCATTGCCCGAGGAACTCTCCCCGGCAAAACGGGTTCCTCTGGGAGCCTCCGGCTTTATGCTCCGCTCCGGACGTGGCTCCTTCTCATTCATAGGGGTGCGCTGCAGGCGTGCGGGGGCTTTGCGATGAGACGCGATAGTCATCGAAGGCACCCGTACCGGACCAGCGGGTACTTCGTTTATTTCGAAAGTATATACCTTTAAGGTAATAGTTTGACGGATGGATCGAGATGTACAACGGCATCTCGAGATCGCCGGTCAACAGTCTCAGCTTTTCTTCATAGATTCCGAATTGATGGTTACCGCTCAACGAGGGGGCTTCTCACCTTTGTTTGATCCGAAGTATCGGTGAGTTTAGGCAGTCGTTCCCTGGCATTGGTTCAATGTGTCATCATTTCCCATGGAAAGCGCGCTGCAAAACACAAGCATCCACGCAATTGAGATCGTTTTCCTAACCCTGCTGCTCTTCGTAATCGCGTTCGGCACGTTGGCCCGCAAGCTGGAAATCCCCTATCCGATTATTCTCGTTATCGGCGGGCTATTACTCAGCTTCATTCCCGGAACGCCGCGGATCAGCTTCGATCCGGACGTAGTCTTCTTCGTCGTCTTGCCGCCGCTGCTCTACTACGCCGCCTGGGCAACCTCATGGCGAGAGTTTTCCTACAACCTGGTCAGCATTTCGTTGCTTGCCTTCGGACTGGTCACCTTCACTGTCATCGGTATTGCATTGCTGGCGCCGTTGTTTCTGCCGGGTTTTGATTGGCGCATGGGAGTGGTGCTCGGTGCCGTGATCGCTCCGACAGACACGATTGCCGCGACCAGCATCGCCAAACGTCTGGGATTACCCAAGCGCATTGTGGATGTCCTCGAAGGCGAGAGTCTCATCAACGACGCCACCGGTTTGCTGGCGCTGGAATTTGGTATCGCGATGTTGGTGAGCGGCCACACGCCGACGCTCGGTGGAGGCTTGTGGCGGCTGATTTACCTGACTGTCTCGGGAATCGCCGTTGGCCTGGTGATTGGCGTGCTGGTTGATTTGATCGAGCACCATCTTGACGATGGACCAATCGAAATCACTCTCAGCATTATGGTTCCCTACGCGGTTTATCTGGCGGCGGATGCGATCCATGCCTCCGGTGTCCTGGCGGTTGTTGCTTGCGGGCTTTTTCTCAGCCGCATGAGTTCGCACTTCTTCTCTCCGACCGTGCGCTTGCAAGCATGGGCCTTCTGGGATTCGCTCTATTTCATTCTCAACGGATTGGTTTTCGTTTTGCTCGGACTGCAACTTCCATATGTGTTGCAAGGAATTCGCGGTCTTTCTCTTCATGAGCTGATTTTGTATGGTGGGCTTTTCAGCGCAGTGGTGATTGTTCTGCGCTTGTTGTGGACATACCCCGGGGCCCGCTTCGCCTATTTGATCCGGATTCACCTCCTTCACCAGCCAGAGCAGCAACCTCCCTTGAAAGGGATGTTTATTGTTGGGTGGGCCGGGATGCGCGGGGTTATTGCGTTGGCGGCGGCCATCGCTCTGCCCCAAACCCTTGCCAACGGTGCGCCATTCTCGCAGAGAAACATGATCGCCTTCCTCGCATTCAGCGTCATTCTGGTGACGCTGGTGTTGCAAGGGCTAACTCTGCCTCCCTTGATTCGTTGGTTGGGACTCGCCGGAGTTGCCAGCGCCGATACGGAAGAAGAAGATGCCCGCCGAGTGATTCTTCAGGCTGCGCTCAAGTATCTGGAAGAGAGCGAGAAAAACGACCAGCCGGAGTACATCGAAATCTACAAGGACCTGGCGCAGCATTACCGCAATCGCCTGGCGACCCTGGCTGGAGCGGAAACTCTAGGGGATGTCGCCAGTCCGGCACAGTACAGGCGTCATATCGAGCTCTCACGCGAACTATTGCGCGTGGAACGGCAAACGGCTGTGCGTTTGCGAAATCAGGGACGCATTAACGACGAATCACTGCGCAAGCTGGAACACGAACTGGATTTGAGCGAGGCAAACTACCTGGCTAAGGGACACTGATCAAAAAATGTTTCAGGCGTCGTGCGGCCTTTCTACTGCTAAACTTTACTGCGCATTTTTTGGGTTGGGACACAGTCCGCCACCATGCAGATTCCCATCAAACGCAGTATCGAGCGAATACCTGGCGGTTTGATGATTGTGCCGATGATCATCGGATCGGTAATCATCACCATATCTCCTCATACTGCGGACTTCTTTGGATCGTTTACCAAGGCACTGTTCACGGGATCACTTTCCATCCTTGCCGTGTTTTATGTCTGTATGGGAGCGACGATTGACGTACGTTCTCTGCCGGGAGTGGCCCGCCGCGGCGGTGTGTTGATGGCCACCAAGATAATTCTGGGCATAGGAGCCGCGTTGTTTCTCGGCCACTTTCTCGGAACACAGCCGATCAAGAGTGGGTGGTTTGCAGGTCTTTCCGCGCTTGCTATGGTTGCCGCGTTGAATGACACCAACGGCGGCTTGTACATGGCGCTGATGGGGAAATATGGCACCAGCGAAGAAGCCGCTGCTTATTCTGTAATGTCACTTGAATCGGGACCATTTTTCACCATGGTTACGCTCGGGGTCGCAGGACTTTCCAGTTTCCCCTGGCAAACTCTGCTGGGCGCGATTCTGCCATTGTGCGTTGGCATTGTGCTGGGAAATCTCGATTCGGAAATCCGCAAATTTTTGGGAGCCGCTGTCCTGCCAATGATTCCGTTCTTCGGTTTCGCTCTAGGTGCGACTCTTGACCTGCATCGTTTGTGGGCTGCGGGATTGCTGGGACTGGCTTTGGGGGCTGCGGTGGTTCTTTTATCTTCTCCGGCGTTGATTTTGGCAGACCGATTATTTGGTGGAAAAGGAACTGCGGGAATTGCCGCTGCTACGACAGCTGGAAATGCCTCCGCGGTACCGATGTTAGTGGCGGCTGCGGATGCTCAGTATTCCGAAGCCGCCGCGCCCGCGACAGCACTGGTTGCAGCCTGCGTCATTGTCACCGCCATGCTGGCCCCTCCTCTGACCGCATGGTGGGCACGGCGGGTAAACAAAGGTAGTGCGGCACTGTTACAAAGTACCAACGCGGAATATCCTGTAAGTGCTGACTAACATTTATGCAACAGATTCTTATCATTGCTGATGATCTCTCCGGAGCAGCGGATTGTGGAATGGCTTGCGCGGGCTCTGGTTTACACACGCTCGTCATGCTGGGTAACTCCGTGAATGCAGTGGATGCCGATGTGTTGTCGGTTGACGCCGATACACGCGGTCTTGATCCGAAACGTGCGGTGTGGGAAACCGCGATGCTAATGCGGCGATACATGTCGAGGCGTGAGCAGGTTGTGTTCAAGAAACTGGATTCAACACTACGCGGCAACGTGGGGGCTGAGTTGGCTGCGGTGCTTACCACACAACGAGGGGCAATGACGCAACAGGAACATATTGTCGCCGTACTTGCACCGGCCTTCCCAGCCAATGGACGTACTACGCGACAGGGCAAACAGCTTCTTAATGGAAAGCCGCTCGAACAAATGGAAATCTGGCAGCGCGCCGGCAAACAGGGCAGCTCTTATATTCCTGCGATGCTTGAGGAAGCGGGAATGCGGTCGGCCGTGCTTTCGCTTGAGACAATCCGTTCCAGCAATGGCAACTTGCATAAGGAAATGATCAGACTGGCCGAAGGGCTCGATGTATTGGTCTGCGATGCGGAAACCGATCGCGACCTGCAGGCGATAGCCAATGCCACAGTTGCTCTAGGACACAATACGGTGTGGGCGGGTTCGGCGGGGCTTGCTTATCATCTGCCCAAGGCAATTGCGCTCACTTCCACTACCTTCGCAGCCTCCGCTGAGGAATTGGCCTCGGGTCCTACCCTGTTTGTAGTCGGATCATCTGCGGCTGTGTCGCGCGAACAAGTCAAGACCCTCACTGCATCTCCTGAGCTGGTTACCATCACCATCCCGCCAAGTGATTTGTTATCTGGACTAGAAAAAAGACGCGAGCATGAACAGCTTCTCGCCGAAACTTTTGCCCGGAAATGCGACATCGTCGTCATGCTGGGAACCGAAGACAAACTAAAAATCGATGCCGGACGCCTGCTCTCTTCCGCGCTGGCGCAGATGATTGTTCCCCATTACAACAAGGTTGGAGCTCTGGTTGTTACCGGTGGTGAAACAGCGCGACTGGTGCTGCAAACCTGGGGAGTCACTGGATTGCGTCTGGTGAAAGAACTCGAACCCGGCCTTCCCTTTTCGATCACAGAAAACTGGGGCCGGCGATTGCCAGTGATCACTAAAGCCGGCGACTTCGGCAATCCGCAAACGCTGGTGCACTGCCGCCAATTCCTGCATGATCTTGATCGCACCGGTAAATCAGTTTCAGGAAAATAAGGTGACCGCCGAACTGCCTATCATCGCCATCACCATGGGAGATCCCACAGGCGTCGGCCCTGAGGTAATCATGAAAAGCCTCGGCCACGCCGAACTCTATGAACAATGTCGGCCGCTGGTGATCGGCGATGCAGAACGCTTGCAAAGAGCTGGACAGATCGTGAAAAGCAAGCTGGAAGTTCGCAGTCTTTATCCCGACACTTTCGACAAAGCCAGCTACAAGTTTGGCGGTGTCGACTGTGTGGACTTGAAACTGGTGCCGAAAGATCTGCCTTGGGGAACAATTTCCGCCACGGCTGGAGATGCGGCTTTTCGTTACGTTGAACTGGCTGCGAAGCTTGCCGTTAGCGGTAAAGTGGGCGCCATCTGCACAGGCCCTCTCAATAAAGAAGCTCTACACGCCGGCGGACATAAATATCCCGGACACACCGAGTTGCTAGCTGCTCTAACCGGCACCCAAGAAGTTTCCATGATGCTGACTACGCCCAAGATGCGGGTGCTGCACGTCACCGCACACGTCGGTCTGCTGGATGCAATTGCAAAGATCGAACCGGGCTTGGTCGAGCGCACTATTTCACGCGGGCATGAGGCATTGGAGAAAGCTGGCATTCCCAATCCGCGAATTGGCGTGTGCGGCATCAATCCCCATGCTGGAGAGAATGGCCTCTTCGGTTATCGTGAGGAAGAAACAAAAATCCAGCCAGCAGTGGATGCTTGTTGCCGAAAGGGCTGGCGTGTCGAGGGGCCGCTTCCGGGTGACACATTGTTTTATCGGGCCCAGCGCGGTGATTTTGATCTTGTCATCGCCATGTATCACGACCAGGGTCACGGGCCAGTGAAGGTCCTTGGGCTGGAATCTGGCGTGAATATTACGGTTGGACTACCTGTGATCCGTACTTCAGTCGATCACGGTACGGCATTTGATATTGCCGGCACCGGCAAAGCAGATGAACGCAGTATGCTCGAAGCCCTGAGACAAGCGATTCTGCTTGCAGCTCGCCGTTAATGTGGTCTCAGCACATGAATTGAATTATGCTGCCCTCCTCGAATGCCTCGACCTTGCGTCATATTGCTCGGCAGCATTGTCCTCAGTGTCGGATGGGGGAAATTTTTGGCGGGTCGGTTTTCCGTATTTATGCCTGGCCGAAGATGCACGAACGCTGCCCGGTGTGCGATCTGAAATTTGAGCGCGAGCCCGGATACTTTCTGGGGGCGATGTATATCAGCTATGGGTTGGGCGTGGTGTGCGTCGCTTTAATTGCGGTTGCTTTATGGGCAATGACTTCGTGGTCCGTCGTAAAGATTATCCTGTGTGCTTCGGTGCTGTTTCTCCCGCTGGTGTGGCCGATCACGCTGCTCGCGCGGGTGTTGTGGCTTTACTTGGATTGGGCAGTCGATCCTGTGCGCAAGTAGCGAACCTTCCCATCTTGGAACAAATCGCAAATCATCTCGCTGCTTGGTGATAAAGAAAGAGTCTCCCCCGTCAGAGGTCTGGGCTGTCCTCAAGTCGCGGAACACTTACATGTAGGGGTTGGCGGCGCATTGCAAGTAGAGTTCAAGCTCGCAGTGGGCTGGAGTGAAACAAACCGTTACCATTTCTGGCGAGCCCCCTCCTGGTGGAACCCCGGCCCCCTGCGGTTTCTGCGATGGTCGATGATCGGACAGTTTGTTCAAATCCGATAACTGCATTGGAATCAATGTCTTCCCTTCGCAATTTCGGCAACAGACTAACTTTCTCAAGCCACGATGCTTATGCTCTGCGGCACTTACAGCTGGCGTCGAAGCTCACTTATTTGAGAATTCATGCGGGCCACTTGACTTAGAGTCGGCACATTGCAATAAACTAAGAAAGTCCAAATGGGACAGGTTTGGGGGTGTAGCTAGTTGGCCGAAGTACGAATTCAAGAAGGTGAGTCTTTAGAAAATGCACTGCGGCGGTTCAAGCGCAAGGTACAGCAGGAAGACATCATCAAGGAAGTCAAACGCCACTCCTTTTACCTGAAACCCGGTGAAAAGAAACGTGTCAAAGAAGCACTGGCACGGAAACGTAGCCGGAAAAAAGCTCGTAAAGAGCAGGATTAGTTAAAAGAAAGTAAGGGCCACCCCATTCCCCGGTGGTGGCCCGAGTAACTTCTTCACTGTGGTCAGTAGATGTAGCCTTTGCCTTCGTGGGGCGAAGGTGGGCCGAACCTAGGGTGTAGTTCCGCGACCAATTGAGGGGGATGTGTCCAAGGTTCTTGCGCGTCTTTGCGCGCCGGATGGGCTGAGGCCTTTTCCGGCGAGGAGATGCCCGGGAACAGGACTGAAAAGGGAGCATCTCCTCATGGAGTTCCAGGACAAGGTATTAAAGTGCATCGACTGCAATTCCGAATTCATCTTCACAGCCGGCGAACAGTTGTTCTTCCACGATAAGCAGTTCAAGAACGAACCCCGTCGTTGCAAGAGCTGCAAATCCAAACGCTCATCATCGTATGGACAGGTAGCTTCCGCGCCAAACCAGACTCCTCGGGTGGAAACACGCACCAGTTGCTCACAGTGTGGCAAGGATACGACCGTGCCTTTCAAGCCAACCCAGGGGCGTCCCGTGTTTTGCCGAGAGTGCTTCCAGACACGACGGCAGGCTTCGGCTTAGATAGCTGGTTTTTACGCTGAATCGGCGGCTTCCATCCCTCTGCCTTCCCGGTTCTGACTGAGTAGAACGTCAGGAGACGTGTGCTTTCGCGGGCGCGTCTTAGACTGAATTCACGCGCATCCGGTACCATATGGGTGTGTCCAGCTTCTATGTGGAAAATTTCGGATGCCGCGCTACCCAGGCGGATGGGGCTGCGATTGAAGCACAGTTTCGCGCACAGGGTATGGAGCGAGCTTCTGCACGCGAACAAGCTGAACTCGTGGTTTTGAACACCTGTACCGTGACCGCGTCGGCGGACCAGGATGCGCGCGCAGCCATCCGGAGGATTCATCGGGAGAATCCGGCGTGCAAGATTGTTGTGACAGGGTGCTACGCTCAGCGGGCGCCGGAAGAGATCGCGGGCCTGCCTGGCGTCGCGCAGGTTATTGGAAATTCCCATAAGCACAAGCTGGCAGAGTTAGCGGTTTCGCCGCAGAGCTTTGTGCCGTTGCAGCAGCTGAGAACTGGCATCCGCGAACCGGGAACGGAAAATTTTTCCAGCCTTTTCCCTGCCGAAATTCATGTTTCCGACATTTTTGCTCACACGGAGTTGTTGGCGGCGCCGGTGTTTGATGCTTCCAATGAGCGAACGCGACCGAATTTAAAAGTCCAAGATGGATGTGATAACCGGTGTTCGTTCTGTGTGATTCCCTCAGTACGCGGACAGAGTCGGTCTTTACCGTTGGGGCAGATTCTCGCCGAAGTCGACACGCTAGTGAACGCGGGTTATCGGGAAGTGGTGATTTCAGGGATCAACTTAGGTCGCTGGGGACGGGATTTGCCCTCAAGGACGAAAGACCAGTTAGTTCTTGGTTCTAGCGGCACCATTGAAGTCGGGCTCTCCCGCGGTGTTCTCGGCGATTTTCGTTTTGAAGATCTGGTGCGCGCGATTTTGAATTATACGTCGCTCGAAAAGCTACGTATCTCTTCGGTCGAGCCGATGGACTGGAGTGATGAACTCATCGAAATGATGGCTTCATTTCCGCGGATTGCCAAACACGCACACGTGCCAATGCAATCTGGCAGCGACGCCGTGCTCCGACGGATGCACCGCAAATATCGTCCCTGGCATTATCGCGAGAAGATTGAAAGGATTCGTGCGGCCATGCCGAATGCGGCGATTGGGGCAGATGTAATGACTGGATTTCCTGGCGAGACCGACGCCGAGTTTGAACAGACGCGGTGCATGGTGGAGGAGCTGCCTTTTACTTATCTCCACGTTTTTACTTACTCTGCCCGCCCGGGAACGCCCGCTGCTGCCATGCCGCGGCAGGTTCCGGTGGAGAAAGCTCGCGAGCGCAACCGGATCTTGCGTGATTTGGCGACGGAAAAGAAAACCGCGTTTCTGCGGTCATTCGTCGGCAAAACTGTTCCGGCAATTACTTTGCATGCCTCGGACGATGACTGCACGGAAACTCTAACCGATAATTACCTCAAACTTCATCTGCAGGGATCGCACCCTGCCAACTGCTGGGTGAACGCGCGTATTAACGACGTTCAAGATGACGCCCTCATCGGCAACATTTCTGCGTAAAAGGCGAAGTCGCTCACATCCCAGGATTCGGTTTCGCTCCGCTTGTCGTAATGCGGTCCGAGATCTTGTCATACTCGCCTTTCGGCACGATGCGGCGTTTCACAATATCGCTCGGGGCGTAATACGGACGGGCAACGATAATCCCCTCGGCCCAGTCGCTGGTCATTCCCGGCAAGCCCATCAAATCGTCTTTTGAGGCCGTGTTGAGGTTGATCTGCTTGCCTTTGCTCCAACCTTCCTTCACGCCTTCGGCAACAGCCTTGGCATTCTGCTTGAGCTCTTGCGTGGCTTCGGCCGTTCTTTCTTTCAATTCTTCAGGGCTTTGTTTTTGGGTGGAGCAAGCTACCGAAACCATGAAAATCAGGGTGAGAAAACTTATGGATAGTAAACGCATGGATGTAGTCCTCAAATGAGCGTCGTTTGGATGAGATTGCGTCGCTACCGGTTTCCCTTACGGGTAAAGACTGAGGATCGATTTTCAGACCACCCCAATTTCAAATTCCCGACTTAAGCTTGCGACGTGACCCAAAAGTTGCACAGTGTTTCGATGGCACGGGCAGACGAGATCGGTGCCCGTGCTTTTATCCTTCGCGCTACGGCCTTTCCCCTAGAAAACTTCGCAATTTCCCTCATTTTTTCCGCTTTGTTCTATTAGCGGAGCACCGTGTGAATGTCCGCCGCTTCCAAAGCTCCGACTGATACGAAAGGAACGAATATGCGGAGAACGAATCTGATTGAAGAAGAAATTCTCAAAACGGATCCCGTCAGCGAGGTTATTTTGACCGCCAGCGCCATCTTGCTGTTTCTGCCTTTGCTGGTGCTTTTGATTTTGGCGTTTTCTCACATTGGCTAATTGCGCAACCCACCATTTCGCCCTGCGAATTTAGCGCCTCGGTGCTAAAATCCCGCGCATGCGCCGGTTCCTGATGTGCTCAATACTGGTCCTGCTTGCCTCGGCCCTAGTTTTGCCGTTCGCTGCTCTACGTCCCCCGACTGCCGCTGAGAAACTGGTTCTCGAGAAATACGAAAGCGTCATCAACAAAACCCTCGATCAATTCCAAAGTAGCGACTGGGATGAGAATGTGGACTACTCGGTAAATGAGGACGTGGCTGTAGGTACCAATGCCGGTCGTCCGCTGGACGTTGATGAGCTGTTCCAGCGTACTTACCGTGTCCGCAACGGTTCCGAACCATGGAACCAGGTGGTCGGGCCGTAGATGGCGAAGATCCAGGAGGAGCCTGATCCTGCCAAGAAGATGAGGATCGGACAACAGCTCCAGTCCCTGACAGCGGTGGAAGTCGAAGTCCACTTCAACTCGGTGGTTTCGATTGATGCTCCGCCACCGGGGACAAAATCCTACCTACAGGTTCCGGGAACGGCGATGGCGTACCACGCTACTACGAATCCCTTTAACCACGGCGCCGCTTACGTGCTGCTGTTTCGGGAACTGGCAGGGAACGAAGTGGGATGCGGGCAAAAGCGCATATCCCTTTCATTTTGCGCATCCGCAGAATACGCCATTTATCGAGAATGTTGTGATCCAGATTTATGGGGCGGATGACCGGATTCAGGAGCTCTTGAAGAAGATTGATTGGAATGTGGTGAATCAAGGGATGACGCGGTAGTTAAATCCTATGTTTTGGCCACTCAAATTCCCGCCTAATCGCAAAAAACGCGATTAGGATGAGGTACCCTCAGGACTATTACGACCGTAAAATCCGCCAAAATCGTCCCCAATGACGCGCCCCTTCCCGGTTTGCTATAATCGTCCATCCCAAATAAGTTGTTGAATTTAGGGGAGGATTTATCGACAAGCGTTTTATCCGCACCAACGACCGTATTCGAGCCCGCGAAATTCGCGTGATTGACGATGAAGGCCAGCAGATTGGAATCCTGCCTCCATTTGAAGCGCTGAAAATGGCCCGCGCGAAGAACCTGGATCTGGTTGAAATCTCACCCACAGCGAACCCTCCTGTATGCCGCATCATGGATTTCGGGAAGTTCCTGTACCAGCAGGAGAAAAAAGAGCGCGAAGCCAAGAAGCATCAGAAGACGATCACGGTCAAGGAAGTCAAGTTCCGCATCAACGTGGACGATCACGATTACGAGACCAAGAAGAACCACGTACTGCGGTTTCTGGAAGAGGGCGACAAGGTGAAAGCCACCATCTTCTTCCGCGGACGCGAAATGACGCGCACTGGATTCGGCCGCGAGATTCTGGAACGGCTGATTAAAGATATTGGCGACCAGGGAATTGTGGAGTTCCGGCCGCGTCAGGAAGGCAATACGCTGCACCTAATCCTGGCGCCGAATGTGAAAAAGCCGGGAGAAAAACCAAAAGCCGTGCCACAAGCGCAAGCGAAACAAGCGTAGGTCTGGTAATTCAAAGGCTGACAAATTTTGATTTTTGCAAGCTGACGGTTGAATTGCTGTCGGCGAATGAGGAACTATGCCGAAACTTAAAACACACAGAGGCGCTGCGAAGCGCTTCAAAAAGACCGCGACCGGAAAAGTAAAACGGTCGAAGGCGTTCTTGCGTCATATCCTGACGTCGAAGGACAAGAAGCGCAAGTCGCATTTGAGCGGAACGGTACTGGTAAGTGAGGCCGATACGCCCAAAGTGAAGAGAATGATTCCTTACTAGGAATCAGTGGCTAGTGATCATTGGCTAGTCATAGGGCCGGGGATTTAAGAGCCCGCGGTGAGTGAAGAGGTCGATAGACTCAAAAGTCTCCTAACCTCCAGCCACCTTTAAAACGTAACTAAAAAGGAGCAACACCATGCCTCGTGTAAAACGCGGGACGAAACGTCGCGCGAAACGCAAAAAGATACTTGACCGCGCAAGCGGTTATTTCCTGACAAAATCCAAACTCTATCGCTCGGCCAAAGAAGCCGTCGAGCGCGGGCTGAAGTTCGCCTACTCAGGCCGCAAGCAGCGCAAGCGCCAGTATCGCTCGTTGTGGATCGTGCGCATCGGTGCCGCTGCCAAGTTGAACGGCATGAGCTACAGCACCTTCATCAACGGTCTGAAGAAAGCCGGAGTCGAGTTGGATCGCAAGATCCTAGCGGACATCGCGGTCAAAGACCCTGCCGGATTTAAGGGCCTGGCCGAGCAGGCGAAGGGCGCTCTCGGCGGGGCTGCTTAACAGTTCCTCAGCTTTCAGGTCATCCGCTATCCATTGATTGCAAGGGTTCGGAAACAGCACAGCTTACAGCCGTGCCGCTAGCGTTCTCTGTATGATTGTCATTCCGAGGGGCGAGCCGCAAGGAATCTGCTTTTTTGCTGCTCACAAAGAAATGTGTGCAGCGTAAGTGCAGCAGCCGCGAAGCGGCGGAATGCGATAGCCCCAGGCGTGGGTCCGGGGTAAGAATTAAAAGTGGTACGAGTCCCTTTAGGGACGACACAGCGGCAAATGGTGTCGTCCCGCAAGGGACTCGCTCATCAACACAACTTACCCAGCACTGAGGTGCTGGGCTAGCGAATATCGCCGTTGAAGCGGCTGGTGTGATTGCGTGTCGTACACCGTTCCCAAACTTTCGGACTTCTCGTCGAGCGCGCTAGAAAAAGCGGCGAATGAACTATTCTCTGCGCTTGCCGAAGAATCAAGGGCCGTTCGCACTGAAGCCGCCTGGAAAAATTTTCGCGATCGATGGATGGCCCGCAAGAACGGCGTTCTCACTCTCGTCAACGACTGGCTGAAAGCTGCCCCAAAAGAAAACAAGCGAGACGTCGGACAGTGCGTCAACCAAATCAAGACCCGCGTTGAGCAAACTGTCGACGAAACTCTACAGCGCATTCAATCGAGCGCCTCCGATTCGCGCTTAGCATCCGAAACACTCGATATCACCCTTCCCGGTACGCGCCGCCCAATCGGCGCCGAGCATCCGATTATCAAAACGATGAACGAAATCGTAGGCGTCTTCCGTAACCTCGGATACTCTGTCGAAGAGGGCCCGGAGATTGAGACCGATTACTACAATTTTGAAGCGCTGAACTTCCCGGCCAACCATCCGGCGCGCGACACGCAGGACACGCTGTTCGTGGCCAATCAGGAATCGAAGCCACAACGTGACCGTCTGCTGCTGCGCACGCACACCTCTCCGGTGCAAATCCGCACGATGCATAAGATGAAGCCTCCGGTGCGCGTGGTGTGTCCGGGAAAAGTTCATCGCAACGACGCGCCCGATGCTACGCATTCGCCAGTGTTTCATCAGGTCGAAGGGCTGGCGGTGGATACCAATATCACCTTCTGCGATCTCAAGGGTACGCTCGACCACGCCATGAAGGCGCTGTTCGGCTCGAGTGTGAAGACGCGTTTCTATCCATCGTTTTTCCCCTTCACCGAACCGAGTGCCGACGTGCAGATCAGCTGCATCTTCTGCGGGGGCAAAGGCCAGCGTGATGGTGGCCCTTGCCGCAACTGTAAAGCCAGCGGCTGGATCGAGTTGTTGGGGTGCGGCATGGTGGATCCGAATGTGTTTGGTTTCGTGGACTACGATCCGAAAAAAGTCAGCGGATTTGCTTTTGGTATGGGCGTGGAGCGGATTGCGATTTTGAAGTATGGAGTGGATGACATTCAGTTGTTCTTCAATGGGGATGTGAGGTTTTTGGAGCAGTTTGCCTAGTGTTTAAGTTTGGACTAACGAAGGGCTTCGGTATCTGCTCGGTGTGCCACTGGGAGGATGACGGACAAGATGACCACGACGCAGACACGGTGCGCGGTAGGCCGAATTACTCACTGAGTCTATCTGATGCTCGCAATAATTTTGCGTCTTTCCGAGCTATTCATAAACAAGTCGTACCGTAAGTCAGACCACCTTTGCCGATGAAGAGTAAGGACTTTTAAAGATCTCAAAGAATGAAACTTTCTCCCAACTGGCTG
>Ga0207689_10001563_pt1 | contig 21699 bp, 20 predicted proteins | sample KBSMisM52_FD_184312 | JGI IMG/M metagenome (GOLD analysis project Ga0207689, IMG submission 184312) | Miscanthus rhizosphere microbial communities from Kellogg Biological Station, Michigan, USA - KBS Miscanthus M5-2 (SPAdes) (version 2) | ecosystem: Host-associated > Plants > Roots >... | reverse complement strand
GGGCTCGCTTTACGTCGGCGGCGCGGTGCTCGGCGCGCTCTATTTCGGCCGCCTGGCCGACCGCCTGGGACGCAAGCGCCTGTTCCTGCTGACGCTCGTCGTCTACATGGTGGCCACGATCGCCACCGCGTTCACCACCGGCTTCTGGACGTTCGTCGCCTGCCGCTTCGTGACCGGCATCGGCATCGGCGGTGAGTACGCGGCGATCAACTCGGCGATCGACGAGCTCATTCCCGCGCGCGTGCGCGGCCGTGTCAACCTGGCCATCAACGGCAGCTTCTGGATCGGCGCGGCGCTCGGCGCGCTGCTCTCGCTGGTGCTGCTCGACGAACGCGTGCTCGGTCCGGTGCTCGGCTGGCGCGCGGGCTTTCTCGCCGGCGGCGTGCTCGCGCCGGCGATCCTGCTGGTGCGCCGACATGTGCCCGAAAGCCCACGCTGGTTGATCGCGCATGGCCGCGCCGCCGAGGCCGAACGGATCGTCTCGGACGTCGAGGCCAGCGTGCGCGCCCATCTGGGCCGGCCGCTCGACGAGGTGCCGGCGCACGAGGCGCTCCCCGTGGGACGAATGCGGCTGCCGACGATGGGCGAAGTGGCGCACGTGCTGCTGCGGCGCTACCCGCGCCGGAGCGCCATGGTGCTGGCGCTGATGGTCTCGCAGGCGTTCTTCTACAACGCCATCTTCTTCACCTATGCGCTCGTGCTCACGCGCTTCTACGGCGTGGCAGAAGCGGACGTCGCGCTCTACATCTTCCCGTTTGCCGCCGGCAACGTGCTCGGTCCGCTGTTGCTCGGGCCGCTGTTCGACCGGATCGGCCGCCGGGTGATGATCGCGGCCACCTACGCGCTGTCCGGCGTCGGCCTCGCGCTGACCGGCGTCGGCTTCCTGTTCGACGCGCTCGACGCGACCACGCAGACGCTTGCCTGGTCGGGCGTGTTCCTCCTCGCGTCCGCCGCGGCGAGCTCGGCCTACCTCACGGTGAGCGAGGTGTTCCCCCTGGAAATGCGCGCGCTCTCGATCTCCATCTTTTATGCGGTGGGCACAGGCGTCGGTGGCTTCGGCGCACCCGCGCTCTTCGGTGCGCTGATCGCGACCGGCAGCCGCGGCAACGTCTTCATGGGCTACGCCGTGGGCGCTGCGCTGGTGCTCGTTGCCGCGGCCATCGCCTGGCGCCACGCGGTGGACGCCGAGCGCAAACCGCTCGAGCACGTAGCGGCGCCGCTTGGTGCAGAGCATGCCGACAACCGCTGCGCGTAGGGGCCGAGGGGATCCTGCATCGATCAACGCGGAAAGCCTTGGTCCCATGGCGCCTCGAAAGGCGTCTACTTCCGGAATCGAATTAGACAGGTCATCGGCTCACGCCTCGCAACTCCATCACCTGATTTCCGCATCTGCAATCAAGTCAGGCTGCGGTCTGCGAGTTGACTGGGGCATTCGGCCGGCGTAGCCTGCTTCGGCAGCTCATCAGACGCCGCCTGTGCAGATGGGGACCGCCGTTAGGTTGGAGTGCGTATGTCTGGGCATGTCTTCATCAGCTACGCCAACTCCGATCTCGAAGTCGCGGAGCGGGTTTGCGAAGGCCTCGAGCATCGCGGGACAAAGTGCTGGATTGCTCCGCGCGATGTGACCCCCGGCAAGACCTACGCGAGTGAAATCGTGCGTGCGATTCGCGATGCCAGTTCGATGGTTCTCATCTTTTCGTCTCGCGCAAACGCTTCGCCGCATGTGGTGACCGAAGTCGAACGCGCCTTCAGTCACCGCCTTCGGATGTTCCCTCTCCGACTGGAACAGGTTGAGCTATCTGAAGAGCTTCAGTACTACCTCTCCCGCCCCCACTGGGTCGATGCCTTTGGGAAGAACCTAGGGCCAAGCCTGGAGCGTCTGTTTGATCATGTCGCGGCAGCGAGAGCTGAATGGGCCGGAAGTCCCATCTCCACCGTCGCGCCTCCCAATTCGGACGCGATGACTCAGGCGAAAGCCGAAGCCTCCACGTTAGAGGCATCGTTGGACCTTGGTCACTCGGTCCTCGGCAAAACGACGGCTGACGCCGTGAAGGAAGAGCACGAGTTTGGAAGAGCCAATCAGCTCTACCACATCGGAGATTGGAGACTCTACCGAGAGGACACGTACCTTTGCTTCTGGCATGGTGCTGGGGAGCTCGCGATCGAGGTTGAGGGGCATCTGCAGTCCTGGAACCTTCGCGAGAACGGAAAGGAGTACAGCATCATCCACGGCGAGAAGAACCGGGAAGCCGAGTTTCGTGACCGGTTCTGGAACAGAACCGCCCGCGAGCCGCCTGTGGTAGTGGGACCAGACGCCCGGTTTGAGATCAACGGATGGTTGTTGCCAGATGAGCAACTATTGACTGTATCGGTCGTTCCGGCGGAAATCCGCATCACGGACGTCCGGTGGGCTGGTAGTCAGATCGAGCTGCCTCGACACGAAGCGCGGATATATCACACGAACTACCTGGGAAGTCGGTTTGAGTATCCCCAACGTCGTTGAACCCCAATCGCATTCAGTGACTCTTCGTCACTGAAGTACGGTCGATGAGGCCCGGAGGCGGGCTTCACTGGCTCGTGGGTGGTGCTCGATCAGCTTGCGCTCTCAGCCCATCACCCCGTCGCGCACGCGCCGGCCGCCGCCGGCCCGAGGCGAAGACCTGCGCTCCCGAAGGCGTCGCTCCTCGGTGACGCGCACGCTCCAGTCGGCGCTCGAGAACGGGCTCGCGTCGCGCAGGAACCGCTTGGCAGCGTCGAAGTCGTCGTAGAACAGCTTGTAGTCACCGACGCCGAACGCGAGCCGCGCCAGGTAGGCGACGTGAGTGTTAGGTACGACGATGGCCCGCCTGAGATCGAGGTGTCGCACGTGCTCGTTCAGGATGCGCTGGTAGAGCAGCACGTTGACCGACGTCGGCTGCATCTCCCTGAGGTCGTACAGGACGGCCTTCGAGCCGGTCTGCTGCATCGTCTCGAGCATGCACAGCTGGCATTCCTCGAGCACGCGCTCGCTCATCGGCTGAGTGAGTCGAACGACCACCAGCGATCCCACCGCCTCGCAGAGGAAACCTTCTTCCATGGGGCCCCGTAACGGCGTCGATTCTGTGAGGCTCCGCCCGGCACCCGTGTCGGACGAACGGCCGTCTGGGCGTCAGCGGGGTCATGGCGCGAGCACGACGCGCCCCAACGCGCGATGATCGAGGGGATTCCGCTTTGGCGCGCAGCACCGGCTCGATAATGAGAAGGCGCTGGTGACGCGTCGCGTGCGCTAGGCGCCCGAACTTGTGCAGGCTATGTCCGAAACGGATGATTCTTGGCCGACGACCACTCCCGGGACGCGAGTGGCTTCGACCCCCGACAGGGTGCCGGTTCACGACGCCCTGAGCCCGGGCACTCGCCTGGGCGAGTTCGAGATCGTCCGTGTCCTCGGCACCGGCGGCTTCGGCATCGTCTACCTAGCCAGGGACCACGTGCTGCTTCGCGACGTCGCCATCAAGGAGTACATGCCCGTGGCGCTCGCCGGCCGCGGCGCGGGCGCGACGGTCTCGCTGCGCTCGCAAGGCTTCGCCGACACCTTCGCCAAGGGACTCGAATCGTTCCTCAGCGAAGCCCGGCTGCTCGCCAGCTTCGACCATCGGTCGCTGGTCAAGGTGCACCGCTTCTGGCGCAGCAACGCGACCGCCTACATGGCGATGCAGTACTACTCCGGCCACACGCTGAAGGACGCGCGTGCGCACATGGCCGCGGCGCCGGACGAGGCCTGGCTCGATGCTTTCATCGAGGCCCTGCTCGGCGTGCTCGAGTTGCTGCACGGCGAAGGCGTGTACCACCGCGACATCTCGCCCGACAACATCCTGCTCCTCGACGACGGCCGGCCCGTCCTGCTCGATTTCGGCTCGGCGCGCCGCGTCATGACCGACGGCCCGCAATCGTTCACGGCGCACCTCAAGCCGCAGTTCGCGCCGCTCGAACAATACGCGGACGAGTCGGGCGGCATGCGCCAAGGCCCGTGGACCGATCTGTACGCGCTGGGTGCGACGCTGTACTTCGTGCTCACGGGGCGCGCGCCGACCCCGTCGGTAGTGCGTGCCGTTCGCGACACGCTGCCGACACTCGCCTCGCAGGCTGGCACGACGATTCCGAGCGTCCGCGCCAGCTTGCTCGCGACGATCGACTGGACGCTGGCGCTGGCGCCGGAGCAGCGGCCGCAAGGCGTGCTTTCGGTGCGGCGCGCGCTGAGCGGCGACATGGCCCCGCCGCTGCCGTCGCCGCGACAGCTCGGAGCGCCCGCCGCCGCGGCGCCGGATGCGGCGCCCGACGCTGCGGCTGGCGCAGGTGCACCGCAAGCCGCTACGCCGGCACGACCGTGGTTCTCCCGGCTTGCCGCCACCTTCTGGGGGTCTGCGGCCGACACCGATCCGAAACCGTCGCTTTCGCACCGCCGCGCTCACCTCAGCGCGGCGGCCGCGCTCGCGTTGACGGGCATCGTGGCGCTGGGCTGGGGCGCGTGGTCTCTCGATCGACCTTCCTCGCCGCCTTCCGGCGATGCGGCGTCGAAGGCCGGAGCGGCGCTGGCATCGACGAAGGTGACTGCGCCATCGACGCTGGCGGCAACGCCGGCGCCGGCGCCAGTGGAGCCGTCTGCGACGACACCCGCGACGTCACTGGCGACGGCCCTGCTGCAAGGACCGTCGCCGGAAGACGCGTCGATGCGTTCCCCGGGCACCGACCCCGTGGCGCTCTGGGAGAAGGCCGAGGCGCGGCAAGCGTCCCGCGCCGGATCCGCCGTGACCGCCGACGCCGCGTCGGCCTCCGGGCAACGTGCGACCGCAGCGTCACAAGCGGCGCGGGCTGCGCCGCGCGATCGCCATCGGACGGCGCGTCCCAAGGTACAGACCGCGAGCGCTGCCACGCGGTCATCGCCTGCGGCAAAGAACGCGTGCGACGGCTCCGGGCTGCTCACGCGGGCCTGGTGCGCGTTGACTCCGTGCAAGGCGCGCGGGCGCTCGAATCCGGAATGCATGGAACGCCTGCGCGCCGAAGCGGCGCGCCAGCAGCGCGTCGAGCGCCAGTAGCCGCGATCGCAGTCCGGCCTCAGTCGGGCGTCGGGGACCCCTGTCCGTCCGATCCGTCGGGAAACACCATCGCTCGCGCCAGGTAGCGGGCGAGTCGATGCACCTCGATCGGCTTTCGCAACGAGTAGTCGAACACGTCGTAGCCTTCGCGCAGCCGCTTGTAGTCGCCCGACGCGGCGATGAGGATCGGCAGGTCCTTGCCCATCCGCTCCTGAAGGCTCTGCGCCGCATCGAGCCCGCTCATGCGCGGCATGCCGAGGTCGAGGATCGCCGCCCAGGGACAGACGGCGAGGGCGACCGCGACGGCATCCAGGCCGTCGACGGCGAACACCGTCCGCACGCCCGGCAACATCAGCGTGAGCACTTCGCCCAATACCTCGCGCGCATCGGCATCGTCGTCGGCGATCAGCACGGTCACGGCGGGCAGGTGCATCGGGTCGACTTTGCTCAATGCGGCGATGACTCGATACTGGCAGCTCTTACAGGTCGCTGAGCCGGGCGCCGGCACGGCGTCGCGATGAGGAGGAGGAAGTGACGTTCAGCCCGGCCGCCGACCGCAACAAGGCTCCCATCCTCGAGGTGCTGAGGCGCGTCCTGCCCGGGTCCGCCGCGGTGCTCGAGATCGCGAGCGGAAGCGGGCAGCACGCCGAGCACTTCGCCGCTGCTCGGCCGGAGTGGGACTGGCAGCCGACCGAGGCCGATGCGACCGCGCTGGCGGCGATCGCATCGCGCACGGCAGCGCTGACGAACGTCCGGCCGCCGCTGCTGCTGGACGTCCGCGCGCCGCGCTGGCCCGAGTCGCTCGGCCGCTTCGACGCGTTGTACTGCGCCAACCTGCTGCACATCGCCGAATGGGCGACCTGCGCTGCGCTGACGAGCGGCGCGGCGCGCCACCTCGCGCCGGGCGGGGCGCTCGTGCTGTACGGCCCCTATCTCGTCGACGGCGAGCCGACGGCGCCGGGCAACGTCGCTTTCGACGCCGACCTGCGCCAGCGCAATCCGGCCTGGGGCGTGCGCCGCCTCGCCGAGGTCATCGCTGAAGCGGAGCGCGCGGGCCTGGCGTTCGAACGGCGCATCGACATGCCGGCGAACAACCTGACGCTGGTGTTCCGACGCCCGCTCGGCTGACGCGCACCGGTCGATGAACGCGCTCTCCATCGTCGCGATCGCCTTCGCGATGTCGACCGACGCCTTCGCCGCGGCCATTGCCAAGGGGGCCGCGCTGCAACGACCGAGCTGGCGCGAGGCTCTCCGCACCGGCGCCATCTTCGGCGTCATCGAGGCGATCACGCCCTGGGTCGGCTGGCTGATCGGCTCGGCTGCGGCGAAGTACGCGAGCGAGTGGGATCACTGGATCGCCTTCGCGCTTCTGGCCGGGCTCGGCGCCCGCATGATCTGGGTCGGCTTCCGCTCCGATCAGAGCGATGAAGACCAACGCCCGCAAAGCCATTCGTTCTGGGTCCTCGCGCTGACCGGTTTCGCCACGAGCATCGACGCCCTCGCCGTCGGCGTCGGCCTGGCGTTCGTCGACGTCCACATCGGCTGGGTCGCCGCCGCCATCGGGACGGCGACTTTCGTGATGGTCGCCGTCGGCGTCATGCTGGGGCGCGTCCTCGGCGCCATCGCAGGCAAGCGTGCGGAAATACTCGGCGGCGTGCTCCTCATCGGCATCGGCACCGCCATCGTCTTCGAGCACCTCAGCGCCGCTCCGTAGCGACCGCTCGCGGCTCCTGACCGCTCGTCGGTCTCGGCGCGCCGAGGCCTTCAGCCGCAGCCGTTCCGTGCCGATATCCATGGCAGTTCCCCAAGCTGACCTCGCCATGGCGCGCGCATTCCTCCTCATCCGCCTGACCCTCGTGCTGGTCGGCGGCGTCGCCGCCGCAGGCGCCACCTGGGCCGGTGGTCCTCCCGGCGATTCCGGGAAGAAATCAGGCAACACGTTCACTTTGGTCACCTGGGCAGCCGCGCCGACCCCTCGCGCCGGTATGCCCTCGCCCGGTGCGAGCCTCGCACCGAAGGCGGTCGTCAGCAACCCGTACAACGTGCCGCTTCTGCAGAACGCGGGGTCCGTGCGCGCCGGCCGCTAGAAGCCCCTGTCTCGGCCGGCGATCGCCGGCGAGGCATGATGAGCGATTCCTTCAGGGGAGCGCCATGGCGACTTTGCCCGGTCTGCCGCAGACCGACGAGCCGGAGCCCGACGCCTTGCCGGTCGAGCCCGACGACGGGACGACGGTTCCCGGCGAGCTCGACGAGCCGCCGGGGCACGAGCCGGTCGAACTGCCGCGTGCTTAGCGCCCCGCGCCGGTGCCGCACGGCGTCCCCGGCGGTGCACAATTCGCGGCGCGCCGCCCGGCGCGGGAGCTGATCGCCGATGGTTCGACTCTGGGCACTCGTGTTACTCGTGTTAGTCGCACTCGGCTTCGCCGCGTGGGCTTCCGACTTCGTCACGATGCAGGGCGAGCGGACGGTCTACACCGTCGATTGCAGAAATGGCACGTGGCAGGGAGATCGCTGCAGCGGCGACGTCGCGGCCGGCACGCGCTACCGCTTCCGCGCCCTGAAGCCGCACAACGAGGTGATCTTCTGGACGGTCGGCACCAACGAGCCCTCGGGCAAGTTCAAGGAGTGCACGATCCAGGACGGCCGCAACTGGGTCTGCAAGGTCTGCCCGGATGCCGCCCGCTCGATCACGCTGCAGATGGCGCAAGGCGCGCCCGTCGCCGCCGCACCGGCCGTGACGCGGCCGTTCCGGGCCGTATCGAAGTGGCGCTGGCTGCTCTTGCAGCGCGGCTTCACCACCACCCTGGCCGTGCCGGCGACGACGCCGACTCCGACGAGCTAGCGCGCGACGGCGCGCTGCGCAGTCAGGTCCGGCGCCGCCGCCTGAGCAGGCCGACGACGCCGAGGCCCATGCCGAGCAGCATCCAGGTCTCCGGCTCGGGAATCGTGGCGACCAGGAAGTCCTGGTGCTCGCCGTTCTGGAGGACGTCGATGCGCGCAGCGGCGTTATAGCTGCCGAGGTTCATCAGGAAGCCGTTGACGACGTTGAACGCGCCCTGGCCCGCAGCGTCCTCGGGTGCGCCCTTGAACGTCCCGCCGGTGAGGCTGAACGACGGACCGTGCTCGTAGATGATTTCCCAGATCCCGGCCTGCATCGCTGCCGAGGTGAACTTGTCGACGACGAAGCCCTGGGCGGCGGTGAAGAGGCGGCTCAGGTCGGCCGCCTTCGCGGCGCCGAAATACGAAGCGCCCGAGACCTGCTCGTACTCGTAGACGACGCCGAAGCTGAACGTCTGCGTCAGCTCGGCGCACCAGGCGACGAACGACGAGGGTGCGGCCGGCTGGGCGAACTCGAGTCGAAGCGACGAAGCCGCCGCCAGCCCGTCGACGACGCCGCCGGTGAACTGGCCGGCGGAGCCTTCATAGGACGGGCTGCCGTCGCTGCCCTGCATGTCGACGCTCGCCGGTGCGCCGAAGGTGAAGTCGTTCATGTTCACCGTGATTGCCGACGCGGGGGCGGCGAGCAACAACGCGCCGATCAACGGCAGGAACTTCTGGAACATGGGCAGGACCTTTTCGTGCGGCGACCGGAGATGCGGCTGCCTGCGCCCGGTAAATGTAGAGTCTGTCCATTACGGCGTCGCGGTGATCTCGGCAACGGCGCTCGCCACCCCCCTGTTCGCGGGGGTACCCTGTGGCGGCGAAACACCGGATAGGACGCTCGCGCTCCACGAGCGCATCGACGGGAAGCATGGAAGAGTCCACGGAGCAGATCGAGTCGGCCATCGCCGCGTTGCAGGCCCAGCGCGCAGTCCTCGGCGAGGCCGTCGTCGCCATGGCGGTCGCGCCGTTGCAGGAGAAGCTCGCCGCCCGGCGCGAGCGCGAAGGCGCGACGCAGCAGCTCAAGACCGCCACCGTGCTGTTCATGGACGTCGTCGGATCGACGCGGCTGAGCGAGCGCCTCGACCCCGAAGACGTCCATGCCGTCATGGACAACGCCCTCGAGCGGCTGACGGCGATCGTGCACGCGCATCACGGGCGTGTCCTGCAATACGCCGGCGACAGCCTGCTCGCCGTGTTCGGCGCCGACCAGGCGCTCGAGGATGACGCCGAGCGCGCGGTCCGCGCCGGCCTCGCGATCGTCGCCGAGGCGGCACCGCTCGCGACGGGCTTTCGCGCGAAATTCGGCCTCGACGGCTTCGACCTGCGCGTCGGCATCCACACCGGCCCGGTGCTGCTCGGCGGCGGCATCGACCCCGACGGCAGCATCCGCGGCTCCGCCGTCAACATCGCCGCGCGGATGGAGCAGACCGCGCCCGCCGGCGCGCTCAGGATCAGCCACGAGACGTACCGGCACGTGCGCGGCGTGTTCGACGTCGAGCCGCAGGCGCCGATCGAGATCAAGGGCATCACCGGGCCGGTCCGCAGTTACCTCGTTACGCGCGCCAAGCCGCGCGCCTTCCGGATGGCCAATCGGGGTCTCGAGGGGATCGAGACGCAGATGGTCGGCCGCGACGCCGAGCTCGCGCGGGTCGGCGACGCGTTCCTCGGCGCGCGCGAGGACAAGGCCCTGCGCCAGGTGACGATCGTCGGTGAGCCGGGAATCGGCAAAAGCCGCCTCGGCCTCGAGTTCACGCACTGGCTCGAGCTCAGGCGCGAGTCGGTGCGCTTCTTCCAGGGTCGGCCGCAGCCGTACGGCAACAACATCCCCTACGGTCTGCTGCGCGACCTGCTCGCCTGGCGCTTCGAGATCCTCGAAAGCGATTCGCAGTCGGTCGCGCAGGGCAAGCTCGCAACCGGCCTGGGCGTCGTCCTCGGCGACCGTGGCGCCGAATACACCGCGCTGATCGGCGCGCTGATCGGCTTCGACTACAGCGCCGACGTCCACGTCGCGGCGATCGCGAGCGAAGCGCGGCAGATTCGAGATCGCGCCTTCCACGCCCTCGCGTCGTACTTCCGCGCGCTCCATCGCGACAGCGGCTTGCCGATCGTGATCCTGCTCGACGACCTGCACTGGGCCGACGAGGGGTCGCTCGACTTCGTCAATCACCTTGTTTTGCACTGCGGCGACGTGCCGCTGTTCCTTCTCTGCCTGACGCGTTCGACACTGTTCGAGCGGCGGCCGCTCTGGGGCAGCGGCCGCAGCGAGCATCTGCGCATCGACCTCGAGCCGCTCTCCAAGCGCGGCACGCGCGAGCTGATCGAGGCGCTCCTGCGCCGGCTCGAGACGGTGCCGACGGCGTTGCGCGACCTGCTCGCCAGCAGCGCCGAGGGCAACCCGTACTTCGTCGAGGAGCTGATCGGCATGCTGATCGACGACGGCGTGATCGTCATCACGAGCGAGCCGTGGCGCGTCTCGGCCGACAAGCTGCTCGACGTGCGCGTGCCGTCGACGCTCGCCGGCGTGCTGCAGGCGCGCATCGACAGCCTGCCGCCCGCCGAGAAGGCGGCGCTGCAGCAGGCGAGCGTGATCGGCCATGTCTTCTGGGACGAGGCGCTGCAGCGCATCGCCCCGGCGGCCCCCGCCGCGCTCGACGGCCTGACGCGACGCGAGCTCGCCTACGGGCGCGAGACGAGCGCCTTCGAGGGCACGCGCGAGTTCGTCTTCAAGCACCACGTCCTGCACCAGGTCGCCTACCAGGGCGTGCTCAAGCAGTCGCGCCGCGAGAAGCATCGGCTCACCGCCGACTGGCTGGTCGTGCGCAGCGGTGACCGGGCGAGCGAGTATTTCGGCCTGATCGCCGAGCACTACGAGAGAGCCGGCGACGTCGTCAATGCGCTGACCTACTTGCGCAAGGCGGCCGAGGACGCGGCGCGCAGCTACGTCAACGCGGCGGCCCTCGACTACCTCGCCCGCGCCCTGGCGCTGTTGGGCCCGGATGACGCGAAGACGCGTTTCGCGCTGCTCGAGACGCGCATCGCCATCCGCAGCGTCACGGGACGCCGTCGCGAGCAGGCCGACGACGTCACGGCGATCGAACAAGCCGCGGACGAGCTAGGCGACGATTCGATGCGCGCCCGTGCGGCCGGCATGCGCGCGTCGCTGGCGCTCGCCGTCGGCGACTATCCCGGCGCCGCCGCCGCGGCCGAGCGTGCCGTGTCTTGCGCCGACGCTGCCGGCGCCCCCGCAGCCGCGTTGTCGGCGCGCATCAACTGGGCGCGCGCTCTCCAGTTCAAGGGCGACTACGCGGGCGCGCAGCTGCACATCGAAGAGTCGCTCGTCCTCGCCCGCCAGGTGGGCGACCGACGCGTCGAGGCGATCACGCTCGGCCAGCTCGGCATCCTGGCCACGCAGCGCGGCCGGTACGGCGCCGCTCGCGACTGCTACCGACAGGCGCTCGACGTCGCTCGAGCGATCGGTCATCGCTCGCTCGAGAGCGGGATGATCAACAACCTGGGCGAGACCGAGCAGCAGGTCGGCAACTACGACGCCGCCCTCGTGTTGTTCGAGGACGGCCGGCGCCTCAGTGCCGAGATCGGCCAGCGCGTCGCCGAGGCCTATCTGCTCTCCAACATGGCGCTGAGCGCCTTTCGGCGAGGCGACGCCGCCGGTTCGATCGACTGGGCGACGCAGGCGATGAAGCTCGCCGACGAGCTCCAGGATCGCGACCTGCAAGCGATCCTTCGCTGCATCCGCGCCCACGCCCATGCGGCTCTCGCCGACTGGGACGATGCGGCAGCGTGCTATCGAGCCTCGCTCGCGCTGTTTCGCGAGCTCGGCCGCGCCACCATGCCGCCCGAGCCGATCGCCGGCCTCGCCCGCATCGCGCTCGCGCGCGGCGACATCGACGGCGCGATGAAGACGATCGGCGAGGTCATCGCGCACTTCGACGCCGGCGGCTCCGTCGACGGCACCGAGGATCCGATCTGGATCTACCTCACCTGCCACCAGGTGCTCGCGGCCGCCGGCTCGCCGCGCGCGGCCGAATTCCTCGATCGCGCGCACGCGCTCCTGAGCGAGCGCGCGGCGTCGCTCGGCGATGCCGAGCGCGCGAGCTTCCTCGCCAACGTGCCGACCAATCGCGCCGTCGCCGCTGCGTGGGCCGCGGCGGGTCGCGGCGCGACCTGACGGCGCGCCGGCCGCCGCTCAGGCGTCGGCCGCGAGCGCCCGGCGCGCCGATCGCCGGGGCAGCATCCCGGTCGCGAGCGCGGTGCCGACGAAGATGACGGCGCAGCCCGCGATCAGCGGCAGCGTCAGCCGTTCGCCGAGAAAGAGGCCGCCCCAGGCGACGGCGAAGATCGGGATCAGGTACGTGACCGCGACCGCGTTCGCCGGCCCGGCGTTGGCGATCAGCCGGAAGTAGAGGAGGTACGCGAGGCCGGTGCCGAAGAAGGCGAGCAGCGCGACCATCCCCCACGCCGGCGCCGACGGCGCCTGCGCGGGCCACGCGAGCAGCGCCGGGACGGCGAGGAAGATGGCGGCCGCGACCTGGCTGCCGGCGGCGACGGCGAGCGGCGGCACGCCGCCGAGGCGCCGCTTGGTCAGGCTCGGCGCGATGCCGTACGACATCGTCGCGAGCAGGCACGCGCCGATCGCGGCAGCCGACCCGCCGGGGCCGAAGTCGGCCTTGTCCCAGCCGATCCAGAGGACACCCGCGAAGCCGATCGCGAGCCCCGCGATGCGCAGCGGCGTCATGCGGTCGCCGAGCCAGAGCCAGGCGACGATCGCGGCGAACAGCGGCGTCGCCGAGTTGAAGATCGCCGAGACGCCGGCGTTGATCGTCAGCGCCGCGTACGCGAAGCAGAGAAACGGCAGCGCCGAGTTGACGAAGCCGACGACCGCGATCGGCCGCCAGTGCCGGCGCAGCGACGCCAATTCGCCGCGCGCCGCGAGGAGCGGAACGAGCATCAGGGCGGCGCCGAAGACGCGCAGGAAGGCGAGCGCGAGCGGGCCGAATGCCGGCACCGCGACGCGCATGAAGAGGAACGACCCGCCCCAGAGGGCGGCGAGCGCAAGCAGCTCGGCGACGTCGCGCCGCCTCAATGGAGCTCCAGCTGGCGCGCGCCCCGGCGGCTGCGCACGCGATCGGCCTCGATGCGCAGGAGCGAGGTCTTGCGGTCGAGGCCGCCGGCATAGCCGGTCAGCGCGCCCGAGCTGGCGACGACGCGATGGCAGGGCACGATGATCGAGACCGGATTGCGGCCGACCGCCGAGCCGACGGCGCGGCTCGCCGACGGCACGCCGAGCTCGCGCGCGATGTCGCCATAGCTGCGCGTCGCGCCCGCCTCGATGCGCAGCAGCGCCTGCCAGACGTCGCGCTGGAACTGCGTGCCTTGCAGGTCGAGCGGCACGTCGAAGGCATCGATCTCACCGTCGAAATAGGCGCGCAGCTGGTGCGCGGTGGCGGTCAGGAGCGGATCGTCGGCGCGCTCGGGCGCGTCGATCTCATCCGGGTGGTGCTTCTGCTTCTCGAACCAGGCACCGGCGAGGCCGGTCTCGGTGCGCGCCAGCAGCATGGTGCCGAGCGGCGATGCGATGCGGCACTGCGCCGTGCAATGGACGAGGATCGAGGTGGTGGCAAACGTCATGGCGTGACTCCGAGGGAATTCCAGAGGCGAAGGAGGGCGTACGCGCGCCACGGCCGCCAAGCCTCGGCGTGCGCTTCGGCATCGCGCCCGGTCGTCGTCGCGAACAGCGAGCGCATCGCTTTCAAGGCGGCGACGTCGCCGGGCGGGAACGCGTCGGGCCAGCCGAGCGCGCGCATCGCGATGTAGTGCGCCGTCCACGGGCCGATGCCCGGCAGCGCGCGCAGGCGATCGACGAGCGCGTCGGGCGATGCGCCGGCCGTGAGCAGCGGCGCGAGCGAGTCCCATTGCGTCGCGAGCGCCTGGATCGCGCCGGCGCGGCTGCGGATGATGCCGAGCTCGGCGATCCGCTCGATCGGCACGGTGGCGAGGTCGGACGGCGCGGGGAACGCGCGATCGACGTCGTGCCATGGCGTCGCGATGTCGGCGCCGAAGCGCTCGACGACGCGGCGCGCGAGCGTTCGTGCTGCCGCGACCGTCACCTGCTGGCCGAGAACGGCGCGAACGGCGAGCTCGAACGCGTCGATGCTGCCCGGCAGGCGAAGCCCGGCCTCGCCGGGCAGGCCGACGAGCGTCTCGGCGATCGTTTCGGGTGCGGCGTCGAGGTCGAGCCAGCGCCGCACCGCGGCGATGACGGCGCCGCTCGCCGGGCCGAGCGCGGGCGCGAACGAGAGGCGGACGCGCGCCGCATCGCTCGCGAAGCGCGCCTCGAGCCATCCCGCCGACGCGCCGACGACGCCGGCGCGGACGCTGCGCCGGATCGACCGGGCCGACGCGACCTCGATGCCCGGAATCGCCCGCTGGGCGACGAAGCCGATCAAGGCATCGACGTCGTAGGGCGCGCGGTAGCCGAGCGTCACCGTGATCGCGCCGGCGCCCACGTCTGCACGCGCCGTTGCCGGCGCCGCTCCAGCGTCGCGCGGCGTCGCGCGGCGCAGCCGGGTCGGATTCATCCGGTAGCCGCTGACAAACGCCGCGTTGAAGCGGCGCAGGCTCCGAAAGCCGCTCGTCAACGCGATCTGCGCGACCGGCATCTGCGTGTCGGTGAGGAGCTGCTTGGCAAGCAGGAGCCGGCGCGTCTGCAGGTACTGCAGCGGTGTCACGCCGTGCTCGGCGAAGAAGATGCGGCGCAGGTGGCGATCGCTGACGCCGAGCCGTTCGGCGATCGCGGCGACGCTCGGCGCCTCGCCTTCTGCGGCGAATTCGTCGAGGGCGCTCGCCGCCTGGCGCGCGAGCGTTCGCGAGGCGTCCATCACTGTCCACGCCAGGCCGGGGCCGGGGGCGATCTCGGGGCGGCACTTGAGGCAGGGCCGAAACGACGCCGCCTCGGCCTGCGCCGGCGACGCGAAGAAGCGGCAGTTGCGCCGCGCCGGCATGCGGACGCGGCAGATCGGCCGGCAATAGACGCCTGTCGACGTCACGCCGACGAAGAGCCGGCCGTCGAAGCGCGCATCGTGCGCGAGGAGCACCTGGTAGGCAGCGTCGCCATCGATCGTCATGCCGCGATTATGGCGATCGGCTCCCCGGTGACTCGCCGTTTTCGGACATGTCGCGGAGGTCAGCGCGATTCGAACCGGCCGTGCTTGCCGGCGCCGCCGACGAAGCGGCGCGCGCCGCCTTCGGCCTCGCCCGAGGCGAGCGTCGCTCGCCCGAGCGCGAACTCCTGCGCGAGGGCGTCGCGCAGCGTCGGCGCGCCGTGCTGGCGGCGCGCGCTGAGGCGGTCGTTGCGCAGGCACTGCTGCGGAAACGCGGCGATCGCGCGCGCGAGCTGCAACGCCGACCGAAGCGCATCGCCTTCGGCGACGACGCGATTCGCCAGGCCGAGGGAAAGCGCCTCGTCGGCGCCGACGGCGCGGCCGGTGAGGATTAGGTCCATCGCCCGGCTTTCGCCGATGAGGCGCGGCAGGCGCACCGTGCCGCCGTCGACGAGAGGGACGCCGAAGCGGCGGCAGAACACGCCGAACGTCGCCGTCGTCGCGGCGACGCGCAGGTCGCACCAGACAGCGAGCTCGAGCCCGCCGGCGACGGCGTAGCCTTCGACGGCAGCGATCACCGGCTTGGTCAGCTCGAGCCGGCTCGGGCCCATCGGGCCGTCGGCGCTCATGTCGTCGTCGAGGGACAGGGCGAGGCCGTGGTCGGCGGCGCCGAGCTCGCGCGCCGACGAGCCGCTCGCGACCGTGCGCAGGTCGGCGCCGGCGCAGAAGTGGCCACCGGCGCCGGTGAGGACGGCGACGCGCGCGCTGCCATCGGCATCGAAGGCGCGGAACGCGTCGGCGAGTGCGCGCGCCGTCGGCCCGTCGACGGCGTTGCGCACCTCGGGGCGATCGATCGTCACGGTCCAGATCTCGCCGTCTTCGCTCTTGTCGATGCGAACTGTCGTCGTCATGGCGGAGCCTCGCGCAGGAAGAGGGCGGCCGTCTCGGCGGCCAGGGTGTCGAGGTCGACGCCAGCGCGGCCGCGCGGCTTCGCTCGGTACCACGTCGCCGAGAAGTTGATCGCGCCGAGGATCATCAGGCGCGCGATGCGCGCGTCGGCGCCGAGCCGCCCTTCGGCGTGGAGCGCGTCGAGGGTCGCCTGCCAGAGCGCGTCGTAGCGGTCCTTCAGCTCGACGATGCGGCGCCGGTAGGTCGCGGGCAGCGAGCGCCAGTCGTAGAGCATCACGGGGATGAAGTCGCTGCCGGTCTCGTGCAGGATGCCGTAGTGGGCGCGGACGAGGCGGCGAAAGCGCTCGACCGGCGTCAGGCCTTCGGCGTCGACGACGGCGCGCGACCGCTCGAGGCCGAGGCGAAGTCCTTCTTCCATCACCGCCATCAGCAGCTCGTGCTTGTTGGCGAAATGATAGAAGGGGCTTCCCGACTGCATGCCGACGGCGCCGGCGATGTCGCGGATCGTCGTTCCCTCGAAGCCCTTCTCGCGGAACAGCTGCGCCGCCGCGCGCACCAGCTCGCCGCGCCGGTTGTCGTTGCCGTTTCTCGGGTTAGTACGCTCGCGGGTGGCAGGCATGTTCGCTACAAAGCAACTGCTTGCTTGGCGAGGCAAGAATAACAAACAAGCCGGCAGCGCCGGCCACCGACGCCGCATCGAGGAGACCCGTGCAGGCATTGCAGATCGTCATCAGCGGCATGGCGCAAGGCTGCATCTACGGCCTGATCGCGCTCGGCCTGGTGCTCATCTACAAGACGACCGAGACGGTCAGCTTCGCGCATGGCGAGCTGATGATGCTCGGCGCCTTCGCCGGCTTCGCGCTGATGACCCTCCTCGGCTGGCCGTTCTGGCTCGCCATGCTGGCGACGATCGCGGTGCTCGCGCTGTTCGGCTTCGGCCTCGAGCGCATCGTCATCCGCCCGATCCTCGGCCAGCCCGCGTTCTCGCTCGTCATGCTGACGATCGGCATCGGCTACGCGGCTCGCGGCCTGGTGACGATGATTCCCGGCATCGGCACCGAGACGCACACGCTGCCGGTGCCGTACAAGGACCAGACCTGGAACGTCGGCGGGCTCGTCCTCAATGTCGAGCAGATGGTCGTGATCGCCGCGACCGCCGTGCTCAGCGCCGTCCTCTACGCGATGTTCCGCTACAGCAAGATCGGCATCGCCATGCAGGCGTCGTCGCAGAACCAGCTCGCCGCGTACTACATGGGCATCCCCGTCAAGCGCCTGAACGCGCTCGTCTGGGGCCTCGCCGCCGCGGTCGCCGCGATCGCCGGCGTGCTGCTCGCGCCGATCACGTTCGTCTACGCCAACATGGGCTTCATCGGCCTGAAGGCGATGCCGGCCGCCGTCGTCGGCGGCTTCGGCAGCCTGCCCGGCGCCCTCGTCGGCGGTCTCGTCATCGGCGTCGTCGAAGCGCTGTCGGGGTTCTATCTTCCCGAGGGTTTCAAGGACGTCGCGCCCTACGTCGTCGTGCTGATCATGCTCGTCGTGCGGCCGAATGGGCTGTTCGGCGAGAAGCTGCGCAAGAAGGTCTGATGCGCTTCCTCTTCAAGACGACCTACGTCCAGGACATCCGCCTCGTCAAGCACGGCGGGCAGGCGTTCTGGTATGGCCTGCTCGTGCTCGCGCTGCTCGCTTCCCCGTGGCTGCTCTCCGACTACTGGCTCGCCCAGCTGACCTTCGTCCTCATCTACGCCGTCGTCGGTCTCGGCCTGATGCTCCTTTCCGGCTACACCGGGCTCTTCTCGCTCGGCCATGCCGCCTTTCTCGGCGTCGGCGCGTACACCGAGGCGGCGCTCGGCAACGCCGGCTGGCCGTTTCCACTCAGCTTCGCGGCCGCCGCGCTGATCTCCGCTGCGGCCGGCGTCGTCGTCGGCCTGCCGGCGCTGCGCGTCAAGGGCATCTACCTCGCGATCGCGACGCTCGCCTTCGGCTTCATCGTCGTCGAGGTGTTCGCGCGCTGGGAGAGCGTCACCGGCGGCAACGCCGGCAAGCACCTGAAGGCGCCGAGCGCGTTCGGCTGGAGCGCCGACGACGACGTCTCGTTCTACTTCGTCTGCCTCGTCGTCGCGATCGGCGCGACGTTCGCGATCCTCAACCTGCTGCGCTCGCCGACCGGCCGCGCCTTCGTCGCCATCCGCGATTCGGAAGTGTCGGCGCAGAGCATGGGCATCCACCTCGCGTACTACAAGACGCTGTCGTTCGCGATCTCGGCCGCGCTCGCCGGCGTCGGCGGCGCGCTCTATGCGCACAAGCTGAAGTTCATCTCGCCCGATCAGTTCGACATCATCCAGTCGATCGACCTCGTCCTGATGATCGTTGTCGGCGGCATCGGCTCGGTGCACGGCGCGTTCCTCGGCGCGATCTTCCTGATCACGATGCCGCAGGTGATCGCCTTGGCCAAGGACGTGCTGCCGGCGGTGATCGGCCAGGCGCCCGGGCTGCAGGGGGCGGTCTACGGCTTCGTCCTGATCGGCTTCGTCCTGTTCGAGCCGCTCGGCCTCTACGGCCGCTGGCTGAAGCTGCGCACGTACCTGCAGATCTTTCCGTTCTACCGGCGCGGCATGTTCAAGCGCCAGAAGAGCTTCCTCAAGTCGGACCGCCTCAAGTGATCACGACGATGACGCCGCCACCGCCGCTCCTCGCGGTCTCCCACCTCGGCGTCCGCTTCGGCGGCGTGCGCGCCGTCGACGACGTCAGCTTCGAGGTTCGGCGCGGCGAGGTGTTCACGCTGATCGGCCCGAACGGCGCCGGCAAGACGACTGTCTTCAATCTCATTAGCCGGCTGTACACGCCGTCCGCGGGTTCGATCCAATTCGACGGCCAGCCCTTGCTCGCGCGCGCGCCGCACGAGATCGCGGGGCTGGGCATCGCGCGCACGTTCCAGAACATCGAGCTGTTCGAGAACGCGACCGTGCTGCAGAACCTGCTCATCGGCCGCCACACGCATCGCCGCACCGGCTTCCTCAACGACCTCGTCTTCACGCCGAAGGCGCGCGCCGCCGAAATCGCGGCGCGCGAGGCGGTCGAGCGCGTCATCGACCTGCTCGACCTGCAGCACCACCGCGAGTCGCTCGTCGCCGGGCTGCCGTACGGCGTTCGCAAGGTCGTCGAGCTCGCGCGCGCGCTCTGCACCGAGCCGAAGCTGATCCTTCTTGACGAGCCGTCGTCGGGCCTGAACGTCGAGGAGAGCGACGACATGGCGTTCTGGATCGACGACATGCGCGCCGAGCTCGGCATCACGGTGCTGATGGTCGAGCACGACATGACGCTCGTCTCGAAGGTCTCGGACCGCGTCCTGGCGATGAACCAGGGACAGATGCTCGCCCTCGGAACGCCCGCCGAGGTGCAACGCCACCCGGGCGTCGTCGAGGCCTACCTCGGCGTCGCCGACGACGTGTCGTTGCTGCGCCGCGTCGCCGCCGAGGCCGGGCGATGACGATCCTCAAGCTCCTCAACGTCGAAAGCGCGTACGGGCCGATCCGGGCGATCCGCGGCGTCAGTCTCGCGGTCGAGAAAGGCCGCATCGGCACCGTCTTGGGCGCCAACGGCGCGGGCAAGTCGACGATCCTGAAGACGATCTCGGGGATCATCGATCCGAGGAAGGGCAGCGTCGAGTTCGCCGGCGCCGACATCACGGCGATGGACCCCGCCGACATCGTCCGGCGCGGCCTCAGCCACGTCCCGGAGGGGCGCGAGGTGTTTCCGCTGCTCTCGGTGCGCGACAACCTGCTGATGGGCGCGTACACGCGCACCGACCGCGACGCCGCGGCGCGCGACATGGAGATGGTCTACGGCTACTTTCCGATCCTGCGCGAGCGCTCGCACCAGGAGGCGGGGCTGCTCTCGGGCGGCCAGCAGCAGATGCTCAGCATCTCGCGCGCGCTGATGGCGGCGCCGCAGATGATCCTCCTCGACGAGCCGAGCCTGGGCCTCTCGCCGCGCCTGACGCGCGAGATCTTCGACATCGTCGTCCGCATCAACCGCGAGCGCGGCACGACGCTGCTCCTGGTCGAGCAGAACGCCCACATGGCGCTCAATGTCGCCGACTACGGCTACGTCCTCGAGAACGGCCGCATCGTCATGGAAGACACCTGCGAGCGGCTGCGCGAGAAGGACGACATCAAGGAGTTCTACCTCGGCATGAAGGAAGCCGGCGCGCGCGGCGACCGGCGCTGGAAGCGGAAAAAGACCTGGCGATGACCGGACGCGGAGCACCATGAACCTCTGGGACGCCGACAAGCTGCGGGCGCGCGACGACGTCGTCCTCGCCGGCGAGACGATCCCGGCGCTGTTCTGGAACGGCGTCGCGGCGCGCTCGGCGCATGTCCTGATGCGCGAGAAGGAGCTCGGCCTGTGGCGCGAGTGGACCTGGGCGCAGACCGGCCAGGCCGTCCGCGACATCGGCGACGGGCTGCTCGCGCTCGGCTTCGCTGCCGGCGACTGCGCCTCGATCCTCGCCAATACCGTCGTCGAATGGGTGCTCGCCGACCTCGCCGTGCTTTCGTGCGGCGGCGTCTCGAACGGGATCTACCCGACCGACGCGCCGGCACAGGTCGAGTACCTGCTCGCAGATTCGCGCTCGCGCGTCGTCTTCGTCGAGGACGACGAGCAGCTCGACAAGGTGCTCGCCGTGCGCGAGCGCCTGCCGCTGCTCGAACGGATCGTCGTCTTCGACACCGAGGGGCTGCGCGACTTCAGCGATCCGCTCGTCATGTCGCTGGCGGCGCTGCGCGAGCTCGGCCGGTCCCACGCCAGCACGCATCCGGGCGAGCTCGACGCGCGCGTCGCAGGCTGCCGCCCCGGCGATCTCGCGATCCTGATCTACACGTCGGGAACGACCGGCAAGCCGAAGGGCGCGATGCACTCGCACGCGGGAATCGTCTACACCGTGCGCGGCTACAACAAGATCATCCACCAGGACGAGAACGACGAGCGGATGTGCTTCCTGCCGCTCTGCCACGTCGCCGAGCGCGTCGGCGGCGAGTACTTCGCGGTCTACACCGGCTCGATCCTCAACTTCGTCGAGAACCCGGAGACGGTGCCCGAGAACGTCCGCGAGATCGCGCCGACCGTCTGCACGGCGGTGCCGCGGATCTGGGAGAAGTTCTATTCGGGCGTCGTCATCGCGATCCGCGAGTCGGGGCGGGTGCAGCAGGCCGCCTACGCCTGGTCGATCGGCGTCGGCGGCCGGGTCGCCGATCGCGTCCTCGCCGGACAGCCGGTCGGCGCGGCGCTGAAGTGGCAGTTCGCGCTGGCGCGGCGGCTCGCGCTCGACAACGTCAGGAAGCTGATCGGCATCCACCGTGCGCGCTTCCTGGTCACCGGCGCGGCGCCGATCTCGCCCGACCTCGTCCGCTGGTACCTCGCCCTCGGCGTGCCGATGGTCGAGGTCTGGGGGATGACCGAAAGCTGCGGCGCGTCGACGTACACGCCGGCGACGCGGATCAAGCCGGGAATGATCGGTCCGGCGTGCCCGTACAACGAAGTGAAGCTCGATCCGGCGACCGGCGAGCTGCTGATTCGTGGCAGAAACGTCTTCATGGGCTACCTCAACCAGCCCCAGAAGACCGCCGAGACGATCGACGCCGACGGCTGGCTCCATACCGGCGACGTCGGCATGCAGGATGGCGACGGGTATTTCCGGATCACCGATCGCATGAAGGACA
>Ga0207689_10001562_pt1 | contig 21705 bp, 20 predicted proteins | sample KBSMisM52_FD_184312 | JGI IMG/M metagenome (GOLD analysis project Ga0207689, IMG submission 184312) | Miscanthus rhizosphere microbial communities from Kellogg Biological Station, Michigan, USA - KBS Miscanthus M5-2 (SPAdes) (version 2) | ecosystem: Host-associated > Plants > Roots >... | reverse complement strand
GTCCGGGCGCTGGGTCGCAAGCGCGGCTTCGTCGGTGAAGGGGGTGACATACGGCAATTCTTCCAGATGCGATTGAGGGTCGTTTCTTGCCCGGCTGGCCGCAATCACGCGCGGCTCGAGTCCGCCCTGGGCGACATAGACATTGGGCATCAGGATAAAGGGTGAAAAGAAATGATAGGGACCCATCAAGTCCAGGCGATAGGTCGTGCCGGCCTTGACCATGCCGGGCTTGGGCGTCAGGCGGTAAAAGCTGCCATTCACGTTTGTCAGGGTGAAGGCGTCGCTGTTGAGCGGCAGCACATGCTCGACAAAGCCCAGATTCAGCGACCAGCCACCTGTGGGCATGGTGGCGGGCATGGTCAGATCCAGCCTGGCGGCATAGCAGAATTGCTGCTCCGGCCTGTCAGGGCAGCCTTCGGTGACCTTGTTGCTCAACAAAGTGAAGTGATAACCGAGATTTTCCGCAAAGCTGTCGAGCGCGGCCTGCGCTGGGCTTTGAGGCGCGGCCGCGAGCACGGGGATGGGCGCCAGAATGGCCAAGCCCATAAGGCAAGCGTGCCAAAACCGAGACATCCCTTCGCCCCCTGCGTTTGCGGCCCGGCGCCCGTGGCGCATTCGACGTTTCCACTGAGCGCAACGAAGTCGGCTATGGCCGAACGATCCCGCTCCTCAAGCTCCGTTCCCGCGAACATATTGATTGAACCATTCGATGGTGCGGGTCCAAGCCTGCTGTGCCGCGGCCTTGTTGTACCTTTCGGGCGTGGCATCATTGAAGAAGCCATGGACGGCATTGGGATAGATATGGCCTTCATAGCGGATGTTATTCTTCTTGAGCGCGGCTTCCTGGGCGGGCCACCTCTCCATGGCGGGCTTATCGAGTGCGCCATGGTGAACAAGAATCGCCGCATTGATCTTTGCCACATCATCGGCATTGGGAGGCCCGCCATAAAAGGGCGCGGCAGCTCCCAAATCGGCGCCCATCAGCACGGACAAGGTGTTGGCCATGCCGCCACCAAAGCAAAAGCCGGTCGCGCCGATTCTTCCAGTGCAATCGGGGCGCGACTTCAGCCATTGCGCGGCCGCCACGAAATCCTGGGTTCTTTTGGCGGGATCGATCTTGCTGAAGAGTTGGCCGCCCTTATAGTCGTCGCCCGGATAACCGCCGACCGACGAAAGCGCGTCCGGGGCGAAAGCCATGAAGTTCTCGAGGGCAAAGCGCCGTGCCACGTCTTCGGTGTGCGGATTTAGACCGCGATTTTCATGTACTATGATGACGCCGGGCAGTTTTGCGGGATTGGCGTCGCGCGTATCGGCGCTGAAGGGCCGCACGAAATAGCCTCGAATTGTGCCGTTGCCGTTGGGGGAGGGCACGGTTTCATAGCTTGCCTTTATCCGCTCATCCGTCTTTGAGACCTGCTGCCCCAGCGCATAATTCGGCATCAGGGCATCGATAATCGCGGACGCCGTCAGTCCGGCCACCGCGTAGCGCTTCACGCCATCCACAAAAGCCCGGCGGCTGAGTTCGCCGTGAATGAATTGCGTATACAATTCGACGGCTTCCGCAGGAATCTTGCCCCGTTCGACTTTTTGCCCCATGGATGGCTCCTTCATTTCGGGAAAGCCTAGCACGATCCGACCAACTTATGAGGGTGCCGGGCGGCTCACAAGGCCAAGCCGGGACAATTCTGAATGTAAGCCCCGCCCACGCGATTGGTCAGCCGGTGATGATTGTCCAAACATTTTTCGGATCGATCGAGAACCGCCTTACCTTTTCCTCGTCAAAGCCAAAACCAAGGCCGGGCCTGCTGTGAAGCCTTAGGCGGCCTCCGCTGAATTCCAGTTGGCGATCCAGCAGGCCGCGAAAATTGAGCACCTGGCTATCCGGAAAAAATTCCACCATGCGGGCATTCGGGGTTGCGGCGACCAACGGCGCGTGCAAGTCGTGAAACCAGTGCGGGTAAACAGGAACGCCATATGCTGCCGCCATCGCGGCGATGCGGCGCCACTCCGTAATGCCGCCGCAAACTGCAGCATCGGTTTGAAGGATCGCGGCGGCCCTCTTATCCAGCAACTCCTTGTGCCGCCAACGGCCGGCCTCTATCTCGCCGGTGGCAACGGGAATGGGCGTGATACGGGCCAGCTGCGCATGGCTGTCGATGTCATCGGGTGAGAATGGCTCTTCGACAAAAAAGGGCGCGTACTTCTCCAGGCGCCGAACCGTCTGCAATGCTTCGACAACATCCTTCCAGGCATTGTTGGCGTCCATCATCAACGCAATATCGGGGCCGATACGTTCCCTGACGGCACGAACCCGATCTTCCTCCTCGTGAGCGGACAATCGGCCGATCTTTATCTTGACGGCCTTGAATCCCAGCGAAACATAGCCCGCCATCTCGGCCGCCAGGTCGTCCGGCGTCTTGCCCTCGAGGTAATAGCCGCCACTGGCATAGGCAGGAACGCTGTCGCCCTGTGAAGCTCCCAAAAACTTATGCAGGGGCAGGTTCGCGGCCCGCGCGTTCAGGTCCCAAAGGGCGGTATCCAGAATGGAGAGCGACCGCATGACAATGCCGGCGCGGCCCTGCAGCAAGACCTCTTGATACATCTCCTGCCAAAGAGCCTCGACGTCCAACGGATCGCGCCCGATCAAAAGTGGGGCCAGCAGCTTTGCGATCGCCAGCGGCAGCAATTCGCCGCCGCGGTTGCCGACATAGCAGAACCCTATTCCTTCACTCCCGTTGTCCGCGGCTATTTTCACCAGCCCATAGTCACGGTGGCTGACGGTGCGGCTTGAAAAGTAAGTGACCTTCTCCAATGGCACGCGCGCCGCAGCGACACCTACGGAAATGATCTTGGACAATGGATTCTCCTGACAAGATTTCGTGGCGAGGTGCGGGGTCTTCCCTTCAAGAATGCAGTATTTCGTGCCGGCGCGAAGCGCGGAAGCGGCCAAAAGCTGGATTTGGAGCCTTCTCCGGCAGCGCCAATGCTTTCGCCTGCCGCGCGGCCCCTCAAGTCGCTGTCGCGCGGGGCCGCTTGTCATTTCTTTGCGCCGCAAAGCGGCGCAAAGAAATGGTGCCGTAGGTGAGAATCGAACTCACGACCTATCCCTTACCAAGGGATTGCGCTACCACTACGCTACTACGGCAACCGTGGTATTCGCCCATCCTATAGGGGGCGAACCCTTAACCGGACATTGCGTGCTTACGCTGCCGGTTCGGTTGAGGGTGCGCTGCTATAACGTAAGGATTCCACGAAGGAAAGCCGCACTTTTCAGTTTTCCGGCCCCAAGCTTTTTCAGGGGGTTTCAGGAGGTTTGATGGCCAAATCCTCGCCCGAAAAGCTGGCCCGGGCCCTGCGCGCCAATCTCCAGCGCCGCAAGCAGGCCAAGGGCGCCGAGACCGGCCATCCGCCCGCCGATTCGACTCCCAAACTGGGCAAAAAGCTCCCGGACCCCCCCTCAAAAAGCTGAGATTAGCCACGCTTTTCCCAGCCTTTTCTTGGCCTTTGGCCCCGGCTACAAGGTTTGCCATGGACCGTATTCGTATCCGCGGCGGGCGCCCGCTGAAGGGGGATATCCCCATCAGTGGCGCCAAAAATGCCGCCCTCAAGCTGATGGCGGCGTCGCTTTTGACGGCCGAACCGCTGACTCTGGCCAATGTGCCGCGGCTGGCGGACGTGCGCGCCATGGCCGAATTGCTGATGACCTTCGGGGTTTCCATTCAGGTCAACATGTCGCCACGGCTGGGCGAAGGCGATGTGGTGAAGCTTCAAGCCCGCCTGATCACCTCGGCCTTCGCCTCCTATGACATGGTGCGCAAGATGCGCGCGAGTTTTCAGGTGCTGGCGCCGCTTTTGGCCCGCCATGGCGAGGCCAAGGTGTCGCTGCCCGGCGGCTGCGCTATCGGCGCGCGCCCGGTTGAGCTGCACCTGGCGGCGCTGGAGCAGATGGGCGCCAAGATCGCGTTGAGCGAAGGTTATGTCACGGCCACGGCACAGGATGGCCTGAAGGGCGCGGAGATCGTGTTCCCCTTTGCCTCCGTCGGCGCCACCGAGACCGCTATGATGGCGGCCACTTTGGCGAAGGGCACCACCAAGATCGTCAACGCGGCGCGTGAGCCGGAAATTTCCGATCTGGGTCATTGTCTCAATGTGATGGGGGCAAAAGTTTCCGGCCTGGGTTCGACCGAGATCACCATCGAGGGCGTGCGCGCGCTGCACGGCGCGGACTATCGCGTGATGCCGGACCGGATCGAGACCGGCACCTATGCCATCGCCGTGGCGATTGCCGGCGGCGAAGTGGAACTGGTGGGCGCGATGCCGGAAACAGTCGCCTCCCTGACATCGATCCTGGCCAAAAGCGGCGCGGAGGTTACCGCCACGCCGCGTGGCCTGAAAGTGCACACCAACGGGGCGCGGCCGCATGCTGCCGACGTCACCACGGCGCCTTATCCAGGTTTCCCCACCGATCTGCAGGCCCAAATCATGGCGCTGATGACGGTGGCCGATGGCACGTCGGTGATCCGGGAGAAGATTTTCGAAAACCGCTTCATGCATGTGCCGGAATTGGCCCGCATGGGCGCGCAAGTGCGCATCGACGGCGATACCGCCACGGTGCGGGGTGTGGAAAAGCTCAAAGGCGCACCCGTCATGGCGACCGACCTGCGCGCCTCGGTGTCGTTGGTGCTGGCGGGATTGGCGGCGGAAGGCGAAACTATCGTCAGCCGGGTCTATCACCTGGACCGGGGTTTCGACCGGCTGGAAGAAAAACTCTCTCGCGTGGGTGCCGATGTGGCCAGGGTGTCAGAATGAGCGTTTCGGAATAGCCATGGCGCGCCTGAAACTCGCGGCTGAAGATGCCGAAGATCTGGACGTCTTGTCGGCCCGCCTGCAGGACGCCGTGTTCAAATTGAAGGACGCAAGCTGGCAACCCAAACAGCGCCGCTTCGCCTTGGTGGTGAACCGCCTGCAATGGGAAGCGGGCGGCAAGACGCGGGTGCGCGCCGGCCTGCATTTCAATGGCGTGATGAAGACCCAGACCAGCAAGGTCAAGCTCGGCGCGGGCGAAGCGGTGGTATCGATCCTGGCGCTGCGTTTCACCGCCCATGGCGGCGAAGATCCCGGCGGGGTGATCGAAATCGTGTTGGCGGGCGGCGGCGCCTTCCGGCTGACGGTGGAATGCATCGATGCCGAATTGCTGGATATGACGGCGCCCTGGGCGGCCCAGGGCCGTCCCGATCATGGGGCAAGCAATGGCCCGTAGGCTGAATGCGGCGGATGCGGGCTTTGCGCAGGATTTCCAAAAGCTGCTGTTTGCCAAGCGCGAGGAAGAAGAGGATGTCGCGGCCGCCGTGCGCGGCATCATCGCCGATGTCCGCAAGCGCGGCGACGCGGCGCTGGTCGAGCTGACCAACAAGTTCGACCGCGCCAATGTCACCAAGGACACATTGAAGCTGCCGGCCGCCGAAATCGATGCCGCGTTGGGCCAGGTTTCGCGGGAGCAGCTTGCGGCAATCGAAACCGCCGCTGTCCGAATCGAGAATTACCACCTGCGCCAAATCCCCGAAGATGCCCGCTTCACCGACGAGACCGGTGCGCAGCTGGGTTGGCGCTGGACCTCGGTGGACAGCGCGGGACTTTATGTGCCCGGCGGCACCGCCGCCTATCCCTCTTCGGTGTTGATGAATGCCATTCCCGCTAAAGTCGCCGGCGTGGCGCGCATCGTGATGGTGACGCCGGCAAGCGGCGGTGCGATCAATCCCCTGGTGCTGGCCGCGGCCAAGCGGGCAGGGGTGACCGACATCTATCGCGTCGGCGGCGCCCAGGCGATCGCGGCTCTGGCCTACGGCACCGAAAGCCTGACCGCCGTGGACAAGATTGTGGGTCCCGGCAATGCCTATGTCGCGGCTGCCAAGCGCGAAGTGTTCGGGCAGGTCGGCATCGACAGCGTGGCCGGTCCATCGGAGATATTGGTCATCGCCGATGGCGCCAACGACCCCGATTGGATCGCCGCCGACCTGTTGAGCCAGGCCGAGCATGACGCCTCGTCGCAATGCATATTGATTACCGACGATGGCGCTTTCGCCGATCGCGTGGCGCAGGCCGCAGAAAAGCAGATCGCGCTGCTGCCGCGCAAGGACATCGCGGCCAAGAGCTGGAACGGCTATGGCGCTATCATTGTGGTGAAGAAGCTCGAGGATGCCGCGTCCTTGGCCGATGCCATCGCCCCGGAACATTTGGAAATCGCCACCGCCGATCCCGACATCCTGCTCGGCAAGGTGCGCCATGCCGGCGCCATCTTCCTGGGGCGGCATACGCCGGAAGCGATAGGCGATTATGTCGCCGGGCCCAATCACGTATTGCCCACCTCGCGCACCGCGCGCTTTTCTTCCGGCCTGTCGGTGCTGGACTTCATGAAGCGCACCACGCTTTTGCGTCTGGGGCCGGACAGCCTTGCCGCGATCGGGCCGGATGCCGTCACCCTGGCCAAATCCGAGGGGCTCGACGCGCATGCCCGCTCCATCGCGGTGCGCCTCAATCGCGGGGATTGACCGTGGACTACCGGCTTTCGTCAGTCAGCTTGGACGAAGCCAGCGTCGCACATCGCAGCCGCGCCATCGAACAGGAACGCGAGGTCGCCATCTACGACCTGCTGGAGGCCAATGTCTTCCGCTTGGAGGGTTCGCCGGGCGGGCCCTACCACCTGACCTTGGGGATGGAAGAAAGCCGGTTGGTGCTGGACATTCGGCTGGAGAATGGCAGCGAGCATGCCAAGGTGCTGTTGTCTCTGACGCCGCTGCGCAAGACGGTGAAGGACTATTTCCTGGTCTGCGACAACTACTATAAGGCGATCCGCACCGCGCCGCCGTACCAGATCGAGGCGCTGGATATGGCGCGGCGGACCCTGCATGACGAAGGCGCCAAGGAGCTGCAAACGCGCCTGGCCGGGAAAGTGGAAACCGATTTCGACACCGCGCGCCGTTTGTTCACGCTGATCTGCGTGCTGCAGATGCGGGGTTGAAATGGAGCGGGCAATTCTCTTTGCCTGCACCCTCAATGCGGTGCGCTCGCCCATGGCGGCGGCTCTGCTGCGTCATCTCACCCGGGGGCGGCTTTATATCGAATCGGCCGGGGTCAAGGCCGGCGAGCTCGATCCGCTGGCGGTGGAAGCGATGGCGGAGATCGGCTTGGAGATCGGCAAGCACAGACCTCGCCGGTTTGAGGATCTGGAAGACGGCAGCTTCGACCTTGTGATCACCTTGTCGCCGGAGGCCCAGCACAAGGCCATGGAACTGACCCGCACCGCCGCCACCCAGGTCGAATATTGGCCAACCCTTGATCCCACCATCACCGAGGGCTCGCGCGAACAGCGGCTGATGACCTACCGGATGGTGCGCGACCAGTTGATGCAGCGGCTGAAACAACGATTTCTGGCCCCGGCAGCGCCGGATACCTAAGGCAAAAGGCCGCCAAAATCGTGGAAAACCGTTGGAAAGGCTTGCTTTTTGGGGCTTTCCCCCCTATCTCCCCTGCTCGCGAAGGACTTTAAGAGGACCCATTGGCCAAAGAAGAAATGCTGGAGTTCGAGGGGATCGTGGAAGAGCTCCTCCCAAACGCGAACTTCCGCGTAAAGCTGATCGCCAATGATCACGTGATCATCGCCCATACCGCGGGAAAAATGCGCAAGAACCGCATCCGCGTTCTCACCGGCGATAAGGTGATGGTCGAGATGACGCCCTACGACTTAACTAAGGGCCGCATTACCTACCGTTTCAGATAATGAGCGCGCCGCTGGTCTTAGCCAGCGAAAGTCCGCGCCGCCTTGCGCTGCTGGCGCAGGCCGGGATCACGCCCGATGCCGTGCGTCCCGCCGCCATCGACGAAACCGTGCGCAAGAGCGAGCTTCCGCGCGCCCATGCCCAAAGGCTGGCAGCGGAAAAGGCGCGAAAAGCGCAAAGCGAATGGAACGGGAAACCCGCTTTCATCCTGGCGGCCGACACCGTGGTGGCGGTGGGCCGGCGCATTCTGCCAAAGGCCAAGAATGACGACGAAGTGCGCGCCTGCCTGAAGTTGCTGTCGGGACGCCGCCATCAGGTAATCACAGCAGTGGCGGTGGTGACGCCTGATGGAACGTTGCGCCTGCGCCTGGCCCAAACGCGGGTGTCGCTGCTGAAGCTTAGCGAGGGCCAAATCACCGCCTATGTCGATTGCCGCGAAGGCGTGGGCAAGGCGGGCGGCTACGCTATCCAGGGTCGCGCCGAAGCCTTGATCAAGGAAATTTCCGGGTCCTATTCCAATGTGGTGGGATTGCCCCTGGCCCTGACGGTGGGGCTGTTGCAGGGAAGCGGCTATGGCTGACTGTCCTGTCTGCGGCAAGCCGGCGGCGGAAGGGTTCAAACCCTTCTGTTCCAAGCGCTGCGCCGACGTCGACCTGAATCGCTGGCTGAAGGGTGGCTACATCATCCCCGGGGATCCGGCCGGGCCGGCAAGCCCTTCAAACCCTTCGGAAAACGACCCCGACGAGGAGTAGAGGGAGGGTGCTGGACAGGGCGGGGGGCCATCCCCTATGAAGCGCCTCCCGCTTTGGTGCGCCCAGGTAGCTCAGTTGGTAGAGCAGCGGACTGAAAATCCGCGTGTCGGCAGTTCAATTCTGTCCCTGGGCACCATCCCTAAATCCTTGGACCTGCTTCGGGAACCAGCTCCGAATCCGTGCGGGGTTAGCAAGCCGGGACTTTGTTCGGCGTTTGTTTTATGATCGCCGCAAGAGTCCATCGTCAAAGCCATAGGTCTTCGATTTCGGGGAGACGCTAATGAGCCTGCAACGTCGTTGGTTGATTTGCTCGGCAGCCGGCATCGCCCTGACCGGAACGGCCATGCAGCCGGCCTCTGCGGCGCCCTGGGTCAGAGGTTTTGTCGTCGGCGCTTATGAATATGCCTTCCGCTATGGCGGGCGGGCCGATTTCAGCCGCAAGGGCGAGATCGAGCCGGGTGTGGACTGTCCGCATGGCAGCACGGTGTTTTTTTCCAATGACGCCCAGACCAAGATCACCCTGACGCAACAGAAGTGGCGCTCGCAGCAGGAGATCGATTGGGTCACCCGGCCGCCGGGGCTGGACCAGATCCGCCTGCAGGCCCTGGCCCGCCGCCGCATCTGGAATCGCGCCATCGCCTATCGCGGCTATAAGCGCGGCATCGAGACCTATGTGAATCCCTGGGCGGCCGATGATCCGGGCCAGCCGCAAGTCACCGGCCGCATCGGCGACGGGTTCAATTTGGACGGCAAGTTGGGAACCAAGGATTTCGTCAGTCCCGATGGCGAAAAGGGGATCGACAATGCCTTGTACCGCGCTTGGGGCTGCGACGCGCCTTGGCGGGGTAACGGCAATGCCACCTTGGATATGCGCGCCAATGACAAGATGCAGGAAGGCCTCTACACCATGGTGATCCGGGTCTCGGGCAGCCAGGATCCGATGAATGACAGCAATGCCACGCTGGAGATCGGATATTCGCCGGACAAGATCGTCAAGGACGCCCGCGGCGGCATCGCCACCGATTATTCCTATCGCATGCTGCAATCGGCCCAATACACCAGGCTCAAGGCCAGGATCCGCAACGGCGTGGTGGAAACCGAGCAGGTGGAGCATCTGCACACCCCGCGGATCGCCTGGTTCTATGACCAGACGGGGGACACCAATTTCTCCAAGGGCAAGATTCGTTTCAGCATGACCGCCAATGGCCTCAGCGCCACGGGCCTGATCGGCGGCTATCGCGACTGGCGCGATCTGTATGCCGAAAACACCTTTGCCCAGGACGGCGGCCAGCAGGGCATCCGCGAGCATGAGGATCATGTTTCGCTGTATTACGCGCTGCGCCGCAATGCCGACGGCATGTACAATGAAAAAACCGGCAAGAATGACGGCATCTCGACGGTTTATCGCATCAAGGCCTCCCACGCTTATGTCGTCGATCCCGAAAGGCCGATGGACATTCCGAAACTGGCGCTGGAAGAAGACAGGAAAGAAGCCTTCGAAGCGATCAAGGCCAACACCATCCTGGGCGCCGAGACCCGCATTCCCCAGCCGGTGCCGCCCGGCACTTCGGAAGCAGGGGTGGGGACGATGGAAGAGTATATCGTCGACCTGCCCAGCAGGGATTACTTCCTGAAGACACTGGACCGCCCCCACTATCCGGGCGAAGACGCAAATGGGATTCCGCCCTGGATGCAGCGCCGTTACGCGCCGCAAACCCCGGCACCGCAGAATCCAAAGCAACAAGTCGATGCCGGCAGAACGGTTGCGTCCACGGCGCCCTAAATCCCTGCCTGCGCCATTTGTGCTAGGCTTCGCGAAAATCTCGGGATCATGGTCAATGTTCGGGCGCTTGGGGATTCTGGTTGGGGCCTTTTGGATCGCGGCACTCGGCGCCCAAGCCGCGCCGGGCGATCATTTTGTCCTGCTGCCCAAGGACGTGCCGCCCCCGAATAGCACCAAGCCGACGGATTTCGATCCCGAATTCGTCGATCGGCCGGCGAATGCGCTGCCACAGGTGCCGCAAGGATTTGAAATCTCCCTCTTTGCGTCGCAGATCCAGCATCCGCGCTCCTTGGCTGTGGCGCCCGACGGAGATGTTTATGTGGTTTGCGAAGGACCCGGCACGGTCATGCGCCTGCGCGACGGCGATGGCGACGGCAAGGCCGAACAGGTCCGTGAATTCGCCGCGGGCTTCAGGACGCCGCACGGCATCGCTCTGCGTGATGGCCAGATTTACATTGGCGACACCAACGCGGTGTGGCGCGCGCCCTATTTGGGGCGGGACAAGGTGGCGATGTCCGACTTCCAGCGCGTCACCAAGGCGCCCGATCTGCGGCCGCTGGGCTGGCATGCCACGCGTGACATCGTGATCGATTCCGGCGGCAAGCTTTTTCTGGCGGTCGGGGCACGCGACGACCTGTCGGAACAACCTTTGCCGGATGCTTCCATCCAACGCATCGGGGCCGACGGCGAAATGACGCCATTCGCCACCGGACTGCGCAATGTCGAGGGTCTGGCCTTTTATCCCGGTTCTGATGAACTCTGGGTCACGGTCAATGAACGCGACAAGCTGGGCGCGCGAACCCCGTCCGATTTTCTGGCGCAAGCAAGTCAGGGCGATTTCTTTGGCTGGCCCTATGCCTATAACGGCGCCAATCCAGATCCGGTTTTTGGCGCCAAGCGCCCCGACCTGGTGGCCAAGAGCAAGACGCCTGAAGTCTTGCTAGGGGCGCACACCGCGCCACTGGGTCTTGCCTTCTACACGGGCACGCAATTTCCCGCCGACTTTCGCAACGATGCCTTTGTGGCGATTCACGGATCGGGCCCTTATGACACGCTCGACGGCTATAAGGTGGTGCGGGTGCGCTTCAAGGATGGCAAGCCCGTGGGCGGTTATGAAGATTTCATCACCGGTTTCAGTGTCAAGCGCGACGGCCATCTGTATGTCTGGGGCACGCCTTCCCAGCTTGCGGTGGCGAAGGATGGCAGCCTCCTGCTGGTGGACGATAAGGGCGGTTGCGTGTGGCGTGTCAGCGTGAAGAAATAGGGCATGATTGGAAGGCGCTCGCTTCTGCAGACCATGACGGCGGCGCCGTTGATGCTGGCGCCGTCACTCGCAGCCGCCGCAGCCAAGGAAGCGCCAAGATATGTCATCGCCGATCTGGAACTGGTGCATGTGCGCATCAACAAGCGCGGCAATTGGATCATTCCACGCCTGAAGACCTCGAACGGACTGAGCGGCTTGGGCGACGCCTCCCAAAGCACCGATGACGCGCAGTGCATCGGCTTTCTCAAACAGTATGCCGACCTGCTGCGCGGCCGCAGTATCTTCGATATTGCCTGGTTCATCCGGGCCAGCGCGCCAATCCGCGCCAGAAATGGCGGCGGGTACGGACGCACGCCGTCGGTGATGGCGGCAAGTGCCCTGGAGCAGTGCCTGTGGGACCTTCAAGGCAAGGCGCTGGGCCTGCCGGCCTATGACCTTTTTGGGGGCCGCATCCAGGAACGTCTGCGCGTTTATGCCAACATCAACCGCTCGACCGAGGACCGCTCGCCGGCGGGCTTTGCCGCCAACGCGCAACGCGCCGTTGCTGCTGGCTTTGACGCCATCAAGCTGGCGTCCTTTGACGACATGCCCGCCAAGATCAGCGATCGCCCCCAATTGGAGCATTTGATGCAGCTGGGCATCGACTGTGCCCAGGCCGTGCGCGACGTGATCGGGCCGGGGCGCGACGTTCTGGTTGACGCCCACAGCCATTTCAACCGCCAGGATGGGTTGGAGCTGGCTCGCCGGTTTGAACCGCTGAATCTTTATTGGCTGGAAGAGGTTTGCCCACCTCAGCCGGTGGAAGACCTCGCCGCCATCAACAAGGCGGCGAAGATGCCCACCGCGGGCGGCGAGGAGGTCCAAGGCGTCAAAGGCTTTTATCCCTATATCAAGGCCGAGGCCGTCGACATCGTCATGCCCGACGTCAAGGTGACGGGGGGCATGTTGGAATTGAAAAAGATCGCCGCCTTGGCGGAAGGCGCGGGCCTGATGTGTTCGCCCCATGGTCCGGCCAGTCCCATCGGCAATGCCGCCGCCGGGCATGTCATGGCCACGGTGCCCAACTTCGAAATATTCGAATACGCCTTTGGCGAAGTGCCGTGGCGGGCGGAATTGGTGGACCCGCCGGAACGGGTGGAGGGCGGTTCGCTGATCCTTTCGGAGCGGCCTGGCCTGGGATACACAATCAACGAGAGGGTTGCGGCCAAGTACGCCATCTGACCGTCCAGGTTGTCGGTCGCTTCATCCTCTGCTTTGCTGCCCGCCGGGCCGCGTTGTCACAAGGGGCTAGCCTTACATGAAGTTCGCCGTTCGCAATCGCGTTGTCGTCTTCACCATGGCGCTGGCCGCGGTTACCTATCTTGACCGCGTGTGCATTGCCGTCCTCGCTCCCAAGATCAGTGCCGAATTGGATCTATCGCGCGTGCAGATGGGCTACATCTTCAGCGCCTTTGCCGTCGCCTATGCCGCGTTCGGGGTGCCGGCCGCCTGGTGGGCGGACCGCGATGGCGCGCGCCGCGTGCTGAGCCGGGTGGTGGTGTGGTGGTCGGCCTTCACCATGGCGACGGCCCTGGCTTGGAATTTCACCTCCATGGTCGTCATCCGCTTTCTTTTTGGCGTGGGCGAGGCGGGAGCCTGGCCGTCGGTGGCGCGAGTCTATTCCCGCTGGATCCCGCTGGCCGAGCGCGGACGCATCCAAGGCATTTTCTTCGCCGGCGCGCATCTGTCAGGGGGGCTGACGCCACTGGTGGTCGCGGCCATCGCGGGCTGGCTGGAATGGCGGGCGATCTTTGTCGTCTTCGGACTGGTCGGCATGGTGTGGGCGGTTGGCTGGTATGCCTGGTTCCGCGACGAGCCGCGCGAGCACAAATCCGTTTCGGCGGAGGAGCGCGACCATATCGAAGCGACGCGGGGCCTATCGACCAAACGCGACCAGGGCAGTTGGCTGGCGGTGTTCAAGACCCCGACAGTGGCGCCCCTCTGCGTGCAGGCCTTCGCCAACAGCTATGGCTTTTATTTCTTCATCACCTGGTTGCCGACTTATCTGGCGCAGGGACATGGCATGAAGGGCGCGGAGCTGGCGATTTTCTCGGGGCTTCCCCTGATCCTGAGTTTTATCGCCGATCTCACGGGCGGCGAGGGGTCGGACAAGCTGGCCCGGATCATTTCCCTGCGCGCGGCGCGCCGGGCGTTCGGAGTCGGCGGTTATGCTTTGGCGGCAACAGCGATTTTCCTGGCGACGCAATTGGGCAGCGGCTTTTCAGCGGGCCTGTTGATCGCCATCGGCGGCGCCTGTTCCATGCTCACTTTGGCGCCGGCCTGGGCCAGTGCTGTCGATGTCGGCGGCCGTCATGCAGGCGTGACAGCCGGCGTGATGAACACGGTTGGCCAGGTCGGCGGGATTCTCAGTCCTCTTGTCCTCGCTTACCTGGTCGATGCCACCAACGATTGGAATTTGCCATTGCTGGTCCTGGCAGGAATTTATGCGGTGGCCGGTGTCGCCTGGCTGACTATCAATCCCGACCAGCGGGTTGAAGCCCGGGGGCAGGGGTGAGGGTTGGATCGGTGAAAAAAATCATCGGCTTGGCTTGCGTGCTGGTCCTTGCAGCCTTGCTGGACCAAGGCTGGGCGCAGCCCGAGACAAAGACAACCGACGCCGTGGAGAGCGGCCGCGCCCGTTTCAACGTCCGGTGCGCCGGCTGTCACGGTCAGGATGGCCTGGGAGGCGAACGCGCGCCCGCCATCGCAAACGCGTCGCGGCAAGGATTGGACAATGAAAAGGCCCTGCACAACCTTCTCCAGCGCGGCATCCCCGACAAAGGCATGCCGGCCTTCAACATCCCTGCTGACGAGCGGGAGCAATTGGTTCAGTTCGCTTTGTCGCGGATCAGGCCTCTCAGCAAGACCTCCATTTCTGGAAATGCCGAAGCAGGAGCAGCCTTGTTTTTTGGGCAAGGCCGTTGTGCCTCCTGCCACATGGTCTGGGGCCGGGGCAGTCTTAACGGGCCCGACCTCACCGAGACCGCGCGCAAGCTCACCTTGGCGCAAGTTGAAACGGCGCTGCTGAAGCCAAATGCCCGTCCCGGCGGCGGTTACCAGGTGGCGACGGTGCGGACGTCAAAGGGCCAGACGTTCCGAGGATTTCTCCGCAATGAAAGCAGCGCCGACCTGCAATTGCAAAATTTCGACGGCGGCTTGCAACTGCTGTGGAAGAAAGACCTGGCGCGCATCGATCGTGAAGCCAAATCATCCATGCCGGCTTGGACCGGCAGCCCCGAAGCGATGCGCGATGTCGTCAAATTCCTGCAGCTGGTGTCGCAGCGGAAATCCCTGGCGGGTGGAAACGGCCCGTCTTCCACGGCGGGCGGGGTCGATTGGCAAAGTCTTGTCAAGCCAAAGCCCGGCAATTGGCCCACCTATCATGGGCAGTTGAACGGCAATCGCTATTCGGATCTCGCGCAGATCGCGCCGGGCAATGTGCGCAATCTTGCGCCCAAATGGATGTTTGCCGTGCCCGGTCAAGGCAGCCAGTCGTTGGAAGGAACGCCGGTGGTTGTGGACGGGATGATGTATGTCACGCGCGTCAATACAGTCATCGCTTTGGATGCGCGCACCGGCAGGAAGATTTGGCAATATGACCGGCCGGCATCAACCGGCCTGGTTGGCGATGCCGCCAGCGGCATCAATCGCGGCGTGGCCGTGCTGGGCAATCGCATCTTTGTCGTGACGGACAACGCCCATTTGCTGGCCTTGCATCGGGTGAATGGCGCCTTGTTGTGGGACAGTGAAATGGCGGATTCGCGCAAACATTATGGCGCGACTTCGGCTCCCCTGGTTGTGGGCGACCTGGTGATCGCCGGGCTCTCCGGCGGCGATGAGGGCATCCGCGGCCAGTTCAACGCCTTCAATGTCAATACCGGCGCGCATGTCTGGCGTTTCTGGTCGATTCCGGAGAAGGGCACCAAGGCCAATGGCTGGGAGGGCCGCGCTGTCGAGCATGGCTGCGGCGCCGCCTGGCTGACCGGGACTTATGACGCGGGCACCGACAGTTTGATCTGGCCGATCGGCAATCCCTGTCCCGATTTTAACGGTGACGAGCGCAAGGGCGACAATCTCTATACCGACTCGGTCGTCGCGCTGGAGCCCAAGACCGGCAAGCTCAAATGGCATTATCAATTCACGCCGCACGATCTGTACGACTGGGACGCCACCGAAACGCCCATGCTCGTGGACATGAATTTTCGCGGGGCGCCGCGGAAATTGTTGCTGCAAGGCAATCGCAACGGCTTTTTCTATGTCTTGGACCGCACCAATGGGCAGTTTCTGGCAGCAAGCCCCTTCGTCAAGAAATTGACCTGGGCAAAAGGGATCGCGCCCAATGGCCGGCCTGTCCTGGCGCAAGCTTGGCAGCCGACGGTCGAGGGAACGCAGATTTGTCCCTCGATGGAAGGCGCCTCAAACTGGATGTCCAGCGCCTACCATCCCGGCACCGGGCTTTTCTATTTGGTGGCGTTGGAGAAATGCAATGTGTTCAACAAGAACGCGGAATGGTGGAAACAGGGACAATCCTTTTATGGGGGCTCCGCACGTCCGGTGACGACGGAGGTGCCGCGAAAGTATCTGCGCGCGCTTGATCCGCAGACCGGCAAGATCGCCTGGGAGTATGAGCAATCCGGTCCCGGCGATGCCTGGGGCGGGGTGCTGGCGACAGCAAGCGGCCTGGTGTTTTTTGGCAATGATGACGGCTCGTTCAGCGCACTGGACGCCAAGACAGGCAAGCCGCTGTGGCATTTTCCGCTCAATGCCCGTTGGCACGCCTCGCCCATGACCTACACGGTCGATGGCCGGCAATATGTTGCCGTGGCAATGAATTCCAGCATCATCGCTTTTGGCCTCCCGCAATGAGGATTTTACCTGCTCGCGGGTGCTGACGGGATGGCCGCGTGGGTTTAACATCACCGGCGGAAAGTCCCAGTGGGGAGGATACCCATGCCCGCCATTTCCCGCCGCAATGCCCTGACCTTGTTGGCCCTCGCTCCGGGGCTTCATTCCTTCCGAGCTTGGGCGCAAGCGTCCGCAAAGCCCATGCGGGGCGTGATGCCGATCGTCGTCACGCCCTACAAGCCGGACGGCGCGGTGGATTATGACGACCTCGCCCGGCAGATGGTGTTTTACGACCAGTGTGGATGCACCGGCGGCGCCTGGCCGCAAGGCAATGGCGACGTGCTGTTGCTCAGCAAGGATGAGCGGATGCGGGGCATGAAAGTTATTGCCGATGCCTGCCGATCCACCAAAGTTGCGAGCGTGCTGGGCGTTCAAGCACCTACAAAGGCGGAAATGCTGGACTATGCCCGCTATGCGGAGACGCTTCAGCCCGATGCCCTGATCGCCATGCCGCCATCCGCCGAGCAGACGGAGAGCGCCTATCGCGATTATTTCGCGGCGCTTGCCACCTTGTCCAAGCGGCCGATCTTCATCCAGACCACGATCACCGGCGCGCCCAAGGCATTGGCGCCCAGCGTGGAGATGATGGCCCAGCTGGCGCGCGAATTTCCCCACCTCGCCTATGTCAAGGAAGAGACGCCGCCGTTGGTGGAACGCATGAAGGCCGAGGTCAAGCAACGCCCGCCGCTGAAAGGCGTGTTCGGTGCCACCGGCGGCGACGGTTGGCTGTACGAATTGCGCATGGGACTTGATGGGGAAATGACGGCCCAGGGCATGTATGGCGACGTCATGGTGGCCATCTGGACCCTTTATCACGAAGGAAAGCGCGAGCAGGCCGCGGATGCCTTTTCCAAACTGTTGCTGATGAAGAATTGCGAAGCGCAGATCCCCGGCACCGAGCGCTACATCTTCAAGAAGCGCGGCGTGTTCAAGTCCACGGCCTCTCGCCGGGGCGCGCCGGCCGGCCAAGTCATCATCCGGGACCTGCCGCCCGATGCGATCGCGGAAATTGAATTCCGCTTTGCAACCCTCAAGCCCTATCTGAAAGTGGCGTTGCCGGCATGAGTCAGGATCGCCGCAGGCTTTTGAAGTCGGTTGCTATCGGCGCCCCGCTGGTCATGGCGGGAATGGGGGCGCGGGCCGCATCGGCGGCCCCCGGCGTCCGCGCCACCACGCTTTCCGTCGCGGGCAATGCCTTCCATATCAATGGCAAGCCCACTTATCCCGGACGATCCTTCCGCGGCAACAAGGTCGAGGGCCTGTTGTTCACCTCGCGGATGGTCAACTGCATCATCAACGACCAGAATCCCGAGACGCGCGGCATGTGGTCTTATCGCAACGGCCCGTGGGACCCCGAGCGCAATACCAGCGAGTTCATCGCGGCGCTGCCGAATTACAAGTCGCACGGGCTGACCTCCGTGGCCTTCAATGTCCAAGGCGGCAGCCCCATGGGCTATGGCTGGCACCAGCCGTGGCACACCAGCGGCTACACGCCGGATGGGCATGTCTTGCCGGACTATCGCTCGCGGCTGTTGCGGGTGTTGGACGCCCTCGACGCCAATGGCATGGCGGCCGTGTTGGGCCTGTTTTACCTCAACGCCACGCCGGCTCTAAGTGGCGAAGCGGCGGTGATCCGCGCGGTCGACGAAGTCACCGACATTATCTGTGCCGGCGGCTACACCAATGTCCTAGTCGAAGTCGCCAACGAATCCGACATTCCGCGCTGGCCCTTTGAGATCATCAAGCCGGCGCGCGCCCATGAGCTGGTGACGCGGATCCAGGAGCGCAGCAAGGGCAAGATCAAGAGCCAAGCCGGACGCCTTTTGGTCAGCACCAGCTATGTCATTGAAAGCACTTTGCCGGAAAGACTGTTGCAGGTCGCGGACTGCGTGCTGTGGCACGGCAATGGTCTTCCTACGCCCGAAGCGGTCCATGCCCGCGCCAAGTCGATCCGCGCCAGCGCGGGTTATCGCGGCCAGCCTCTGTTGAACAATGAAGACGATCACTTCAATTTCGAAAGGGAAGAGAACAACATGGTGGCGGCCGTGGCCGAGTATAGCGGTTGGGGCTATTTCGATTACCGCCAGATCCGGGAGCCTTTCGAGGACGGGTACCAAAGCCTGCCGGTGGATTGGGGGATCAATTCCGCCCGCAAAAAGGGCTTTTTCAATCTCCTGGCGCAGGTGACCGGCGCATCGCCCGTTTGATTTTGCGCTATGACCTTTGCGCGGCGCGGCCTTGCCGCGATTGGGTGGCATCCGAAAAGGCCAGGTCGATAAGTTCCAGCATCGCCGCGCGTGCCGCTTCCGGATTTCGGGCCGCGATGGCCTCATAGACCTTAATATGGTCCGGGATCGCGTCCCGCTTCAGCCTTTGGGTGCGCTCCTTGAACATGGTGCTCCAGGCGACCACGGCGGTTACGCTGCTGCTGAGAGACATGACGAAGGGATTGGCGGCGGCGGACAACAGGGCAGCATGAAAGGCCTTGTCGGCGCTCCGGCCCCGGTCGGTATGCAGCGTTTCCTGCTCCATTATTTCCAGGCAACTGCCCATGCGGTTCAACTGCTCCAGGGTGCGCCGTTCCGCGGCGAGGGCGGCGGCTTCCGGCTCCACGAACTTGCGCAATTCGAAGAGGCTTACCAGCAATTCGCGTTGGGGCTCCTTGGCGAACATCCAGGCCAGCACGTCCGGATCCAGCAAATGCCATTGATCAAGCTCGGTGACGCGCGTGCCGATCTTCGGGCGGGAATGCACCAGCCCCTTTGCCGTCAAGATGAGAACCGCTTCGCGATAGGCGGAGCGGGATACTTGCCTTTGGCCGCTGGCTACAATCTCGCCATCCAAGATCGTTCCGGGCTTAAGGCGTCCGGCGACAATTCTCACGCCGATATCGGCTGCGATCTTGTTGGGAATGCGGATGGAGGTTTTGCGCTCCGTCATGGGGCCTGCGCATGGCCTGGCGTAATCTCCAGCGTCAGGTCGCGCCAGACCGCGGTGAAAATGGCCATGATGGCCGGTCCCACAAACAGCCCCACCATCCCGAGCGAGGAGAGACCGCCAAGGATTCCCAGCAGGACCAGAAGGAAGGGAATGCGCGTGGCGCCGCCAATGACAATCGGGCGAATGAAATGGTCCACCACGAAAACGACCAGGAAACCGAACACCACCACGCCGATGCCGGCCAGGACCTTGCCCAGCCCGAAAAGGAGCATGGCCGCCACGCAGAAGACCAGCGGAGCGCCGAACGGGATCGCCGCGACAATACTGGTGACGATGGCAAAAGCGATGGAATGGGGAACGCCGGTCACCACATAACTGACGCCGATGACCAGGCCTTCGGCAAACCCCACCAGCACCAGTCCGTCGACCGTGCCGTGGATGGCGTCGATCACATGATGGGCTATGGGCCCGCTACGCGGACCGAACGCCTTTTCCGCCAAGGGCAGCGCCCGTTTCCACACGGCTTCGCCGTCCCGGAACAGGAAAAACAAAATCAGCAAGGTGATGGCAAACAGCAGCGCGCGGTGCAAAATTTCCGGCCCCAGATTGCGGGTCAAACCCAGGACGCCTCTAGGGCTGATGCCGGCAAAAAATTCCGTTGCGGCTTTCGGAGTGGCGAGGTTGGTTTGCCACCAGCGCAAGGCGTCGTCGCCGATCCAGGGCAGTTGGCCGATCGTGTCCGGCACGGCCACGCCATGGGCGCGAGCGTCATTGATCCAGGCCAAAAGCCCGTCGGCCTCCCGCACGATCTCGATGGCGGCCAAACCGACCGGGGCGGCAACCAATATGGCGATCAGGAGCGTGAGGGCGGCAGGGGCGCCGGCCCGATGCCAAAGGGGAGAGGGCCGCCACCCCTGCACGCGCTTGAACGTCGGCCACAAAGCGATGGCCAGCACGAAGGCCCAGAGAATGGCGGGCAGGATGCGCGACATCACATAAGCGGCGCAAAGGGCCAAGGCACCGGCAGCGGCAACGGTGGCGCTAATCTGAAAGAACGTCAGGCGTTTCGTCGGCTGCTCCACCAGGGTCCCCTAATGATTTCCGGGCGGAATCGGCAAACCCGGCGACAGGATTCGAGCCTATCACACGCTGAGCCCGCGGCGCAGCAAGGGCTTTTGGATGGAGAATTTGCGTAATTTGATCTCATGAAAGGCCGGTGTTAGCGTCAAACAAAGACGCAAATAAGCGTCAGCCTGCTGCAACGCGGCATGGATGCGACGGATGTGTCGCAGGGAGGAAATCATGAACAAGCGGCAATTGCTGGCTTCGGGCCTCGGCTTGGGATTGAGCGCGACGGCGGTGCTGGCACAAGGCGCGCGCCCGCGCGGCGTCGACGATTTGGGCCGTGGACCAGGTCCTGAACCGGTGAAAGCGATTCCCACCCGCAAGGCCAAGACCACGCCTTTGTTCCTCACGCCGCCCGGCTGGCCCAATGCCATCGCAGTCGATCCGGCGCGCGGTTTTTGGGTGCAAGAGCAGCGTCATGACGGCGAAAAGGAAAAAGCCTGGCTGCTGGAATTCAAGACCGGCAAAGTGCTCAACACCTTGGTCACCAATTGCGCCAATACAAGCGGCATGACCTTTGGCGACGGCTGTGTCTGGAGCGGCGCCAACGGCGCGTCCGTGCGCAATCACCCCGAACCGCCGGTCAACGGCGTTTTTCAAACCGACACGACCGGCAAACAGATCAGCCATCGCCAGATCCCGTTCGGACCGGCGAACAATGGCGGTCCCTGCCATGGACTGGCTTGGGAGAATGGAAAGCTTTGGATCAGCTCCAACCGACTGGAATCGCTGGTGCGGGTCGATCCCAAGAGCTGGCAGGTGGACTGGATGTTCCCACACACCATGCGGCCGGAACTGAAGGACCGCATCCACGGCATCGAGTATGACGCCAAGACCGGCGGGTTGTGGCAGGTAACCGGCACGCAGAAGCCCGACGTGCCCAACTATGAAGGTTATACGCCCAAGCTCATCCGCTACGACATTACGACAGGCCAGGTGATGGAGATTGTGGAATTCCTGCCGGGGACCTGCGATCCCCACGATCTGGCGATCCATGACGGCGTTTTCTATGGCGTCGATGCCGGCGAACATCCGCGCTGGTCGATCGACAATCCCAAATATCAGCGCCCGGGCTGGCCGCCGCTGAACAGTCCTTTCGGCGGCTATGTCTTTCGCATCGAT
>Ga0207689_10001561_pt1 | contig 21706 bp, 19 predicted proteins | sample KBSMisM52_FD_184312 | JGI IMG/M metagenome (GOLD analysis project Ga0207689, IMG submission 184312) | Miscanthus rhizosphere microbial communities from Kellogg Biological Station, Michigan, USA - KBS Miscanthus M5-2 (SPAdes) (version 2) | ecosystem: Host-associated > Plants > Roots >... | reverse complement strand
CTCCTTTCCGTGTTCCTGATCGTGGCGGTGGACGTGCTGGGTCTCACCATCATGATCCCGCTCCTCCCGTTTTATGCCGAGCGTATGGGCGCCAGCCCGGCCCAGGTCGGCTGGCTGATCGGCATCTACGCCGCGTGCCAACTGGTGTCCGGGCCGATGCTCGGCCGCATGTCGGACTCCACCGGCCGCAAGCCGCTGCTCATCGTCAGCCAGCTCGGCACCTTTGCCGGTTTCGTCGTCACCGCGTTCGCGCCCAACCTCTGGGTGCTCTTCATCGCGCGCGCGATCGACGGGCTGACGGCTGGCAACCTGTCGCTCGCGCAGGCGTATATCTCCGACGTCACGAAGCCCGAGGATCGCGCGCGCGCGTTCGGCCTGATCGGCATCGCCTTCGGGCTCGGCTTCCTGGTGGGGCCGGCGATCTCGGGTGTGCTGGCCCGCTACGACTACCGGCTGCCGATCTTCGCGGCGGCCGGCCTGTCGGCCCTGAGCGTGCTCACGACGTGGCTGCTGTTACCCGGCGTACGGCCGGGCGGCGCGGGCGGTCCCGCGGCCGCGCGCCGGTTGACGCTCTTCGAGTGGCGCGCCTACGCCGCGTACTTCAAGGAGCCGCGCCTCTCGTCGAAGCTGTGGCAGTTCCTGATGTTTTCGCTCGGATTCGCGATGTTCATTGCCGGCATGCCGCTCTTCGTCGAGCGGCGGCTGACATGGGACGGGCGGCCGTTCGGCCCCGAGCAGGTGGGCTACGTCTGGGCGCTGGCCGGGGTGTTCGGCCTGATCTGGCAGGGACCGGCGCTGGGGCGGCTCGTGAAAATGTTCGGCGAGCGGCGGCTCAATCGCGCCGGCTTCATCGGCTACGTGGGCGGCTACACCATCCTGGCGTTCTGCACGTCGATCCCGCTGCTCGTGCTCGCCACGGCCGTGATGTCGATGGGATCGCTGGTGCGGCCCACGCTCACCAGCCTGATTACGCACGCCGCGCCGCGCGAGGAGCAGGGCGTGGTGCTGGGGCTGATGCAGTCGCTCAATTCGGGCGCGCTCATCGTGGGCCCGCTGATTGCCGGCTACCTGATTCAGCACGGCCTGCTCACCACGTGGGGGCTGGCCGCCGCTGCCACGGCCGTACTCGGCCTCTTCCTCGCCTCTCAGGCAGGCTGAGCGCCCCCGTTTATTTGTAGAGCGCCGGGAACGCGAGCTTCAGCTCGTCCACCTTTGGCTTGTCGTTGATCAGGATGTAGGGGTTGGACGGATTCTTGATCGCGTAGTCCTGATGATCCGGCTCCGCGGGATAGAAGGCGGTCAACGGAACGACCTGCGTGACGATCTTGGAGCGGAAGACACCGGCACTGTTCAACTGCTCGATATAGCTCGTGACCAGCTGTTGTTGCCGTTCGCCGGAGTAGAAGATCGCCGAGCGATACTGCGTGCCCACATCGGGCCCCTGGCGATTGAGCAGCGTCGGGTCGTGCGCGACCGAGAAGAAGACCTTCAGCAGTTGCCCGAGGGTCACCTTCGACGGGTCGTACGTGATCTTTACCGATTCCGCATGCCCGCTGGTGCCGGTCTCCACCATCTCATAGCGCGCCGTCCGTGCCGAGCCGCCGGCATACCCCGACACGGCGTCGGTCACGCCCCGGACGTGCTGATACACCTCTTCGATGCCCCAGAAACAGCCGCCCGCGAGCACCAGCGTCGCCGAGCCCTTGCTGGCCGCCGGCGTGTCATCGAGCGAGGGGTCGGGCAGCATGACCCCAGCGGCCGACTGAGTGGCCATGGTGGCCAGCAGTCCGAGCGCCACCGCCAGTCCCGCCGCGCAGACGTGTCGTCGTCGCATCGCGTCCGTCCTCAGGTCTTCGAGAATCAGGACGTCACACTGTCATAAGTTGCGGCGGCGGACAACTCCTGCTCGTCGCTGGTGCCCAGCAGATCGGCGACGCCCTGCAGACCGTCCACGTGATCGCACACGGCCTTGAACACCATCAGCATCGGCACCGCGAGCAGCATGCCCGAGGCACCCCAGGCCCAGCTCCAGAACGCCAGGGCGGTGAAGATCGCGACGTGATTGAGCGAACCGGCCTTGCTGAGGAGGTGCGGCGTCAGCACGATGCCTTCGATCGACGTAATCGTGAGGGTGACGCCGCCCACGAGCACGGCCCCGGAGAACGTGCCGAATTGCAGCAGCCCTACCGCGGCGAGCACGGCGGTGACGACAAGCGGTCCGAAGTACGGCACGACGTTCATGACGCCGGCAAACAGGCCCCAGACCGCCGGCTGCCGCACGCCGACGCCCCACAGCGCGAACCCGGTGGCCACGCCGACGAACGCCGACGTTGCCACCGTCACCAGGATGAACCGCCCGATCTGGGTTTCGATGTCGTTGAGGATGGTCACGGTCATGCGCTGCCTGCCGCGCGTCGCCAGGTGTCGCACGAACTTGCGCTTGAACGAATCGCCTTCGGCCAGCATGAAAATCGTCAGGAAGAACACCGTCAGCGCCTGACCCGCGAAGGTGAGGGCACCCGCCCCGCCGCTCCAGAGCCAGTCGGTCGTGCGCGTGGGCTGCCGCACCTCGACCTGCGTGACACCGGGCGTGCGTGGCGCCGGCGAAGCGGCTGCGGCCGCCGCCGCGTCGATCGCCTTGGCCGCTTCCTGCACGCGCTGCAAGGTGGACTTGTCGCCGTCGCGGGCGCGGCGGAACTCGCGGCCCAGTTCGGCGGCGCCTCTCGGAATGTCGGCCACCACCTGATCGATCTGCGGCCACAGCACCCATCCACCGGCGCCGATGCCGCCGACGAAGGCGAGCATGACCACGAGCGCGGCGACGGAACGCCGGATGCCCCATCGCGCCAGCGGGCGCACCAGCGGATCGAGGGCGTAGAACAGCAGCACCGACACGACGATCGGGATCAGCACCGACGCCGTGAACTGCAGCGCGAAGATCGCGCCGCACACGGCGAGGACGCTGACCCCGGCCGTCAACGAACGCTGCGGCATCACACCACGCGTCGGCCCTGAATGACCCTGATGATCAGCACGACCAGCGCTACCACGAGCAGCACGTGGATCAGGCCGCCAACCGTGTACGACGAGGCCATGCCGAGCAGCCAGAGCAGTACGAGCAGCACGATAAGGGTTTCGAGCATCACTCCTCCTATGTCCCGTTCAGGCAGGTGGCTGTGCACGGGCAATGCCAAGCGTCTCGAGACGCGATATGGCTGGGAATATGCGGATTTGGCCGCAATGTCCGGAGGTCTGCGCGGATGGCGCGCGGCCGTGCTGGAAGGTTCTACAGGAGCTTCTGCCTCAACGGCGGCGGGACGCGCGTTTGGGGCGCGGCGCCGTCACGTCGGCTTCGCGGGCGATCATCACCTCGGTGGATTTCACGATAGCCAGGGCGTGATCCCCGCGCTTGAGCTTCAATTCCTCCACGGCGTCTGCGGTGATGACGGCCGTCAGGCGCTGGTCCCCGATGCGCAGGCGCACCTGAGCCAGCAGCCCGTCGGTGCGGACCTCTTCGATAAACCCTCGGAGTTGATTGCGCCCGCTCAGCGCCACGATGAGCCCGTTGCGAGAGCGTGCCTTGGGTTGTGCCGGTGCGTCGCCACCGCCTTTCGCCACCAGCCGGTCGATTTCGGCTTCGGCCACGCGGTGGTGCCCCCCGGCCGTCGTGGTGGTGCGGACCCGCCCGCTGTAGATCCACTGCTTGAACGTGGAGTAGCCGACGCCGAGACGCTGCGCCGCGGCGCGAACAGTCAGGAGTGCCATGGGGACCTCGCGATGCGGCAGGAGTAGGTCTTGATGATCAGCCAGACGCTCGCGCCTGGCCGCAGCCCGAGGGTGTCGACGCCGCCTGGCGTGAGGTGCACCACGAAGCACGCATCCGCGTCGACGGTGGCGACGACCGTCGAGCCGCGCAGCGCCATGTCGACCACCGTCCCGCGGAGGACGTTGCGTGCGCTCAGCCCCACGGGCTCGCGGTCGGAGAGCAGGATGTCACCGGCGCGAATGGCCACGTGGATCGCCGTTCCGTCGGCCATTGCGCCCAGCGGCACTTCGATCTCCGTGGCCGTGCCGGTCAGCACGCACTGCATCGTGCCCGCCCGCTCGCGACGCGCACTCACCGTGGCAGGGAAGACGTTCTCGAAGCCGGCGAGCTCCGCCAGCGGCGCCTGCGCCGGGTGGTCGAGCACTTCGTGCGGCGAGCCGCTCGCGAGGATGCGCCCGTGCTCGAGCGCGATCAGCCGCTCGCCGAGCGCGAACGCCTCGCGGTGGCTGTGGGTCACGTACAGGATGGGAATGCGGCGCCCGGCGTTCCAGCGCCGCAGGTCGTCCATGATGTGCAGCTGGATCGCGTAGTCGAGCGCCGACAGCGGCTCGTCGAGCAGCAGCGCCGCCGGCTGGGTGACGAGTGCGCGGGCCAGCGCCGTCCGCTGCCGCTCGCCGCCGGAGATCTGCCCGGGCTGGCGGTCGAGCAGGTTCTGGATGCGGAACGATTCGGCCGTTTCCACGATCCGCGCCTCTCGTTCGGCTCGCGAGAGACCGGCGAGGCCGTAGCCGATGTTCCGGGCCACCGTCAAATGCGGAAAGAGGGCGAGCTGCTGGAACACATAGCCGATCCGCCGATCGGCTACCGGCATGTCCACGCCGCCGTCGCCGTTGAACAGGGTGCGGTCGCCGATCGCGATCCGGCCGGCGTCGGGCCGGGCCAGCCCCGCCACGCTGCGCAGGATCGTCGTCTTGCCGGATCCCGAGGCCCCGAACAGGATCGTCACGCCTGGTTCCGCGAGAAACGACACGTCGAGCACGAATCCGGGGTGCAGGCGCTTCGTCAGATGAACGGCGAGTGTCATGCCAGTGGCGCGGCCGCGAGCGGCCGCCGGCGCAGACCGTAAACCGCAAGCAGCACGGCGAACGCGAAGGCGAGCATGAAGAGCGCCGTCACCGTGGCCTCCCGGTACTGCAGCGCCTGTACGTGGTCGTAGATGGAGATCGAGACGGTGCGGGTGACGCCTGGCAGGTTGCCGCCCACCATCAGCACCACTCCGAACTCGCCGACGGTGTGCGCGAAGCTGAGCACGGCGCCGGCGATGACCCCTTCGATCGACAGCGGCAGGACGATGCGAAAGAAGGTCCGCAGCGTCGAGGCACCCAGAGTGGCCGAGGCTTCGCGCAACGTCGGGTCGATCTGGCTGAACGCGGTGGCAATCGGCTGCACCGCAAAAGGCAGGCTGTAGAAGAGCGAAGCGACGACGAGGCCTTCGAACGTGAACGCGAGGGGATGACCGGTCCAGTCGATCCACAGCCGGCCGAGCGGGCTCCGCGTGCCCATCGCCATCAGCAGATAGAAGCCGAGTACCGTGGGCGGCAGCACCAGCGGCAGCGAGACGACCGATTCGATCAGAAACGTCCAGCGCCGCCGCGAGAAGACCATCCAGTGCGCCAGCGGCACGCTGATCACCAGCAGGATCCCCGAGACGATTGTCGCCAGCCTCGCCGTCAGCCAGAGCGCCTGCCAGTCCATGTCAGCTGCGGGGCAGGGCGAAGCCGAAGCGCTCGAGCTGTTTGCCGGTGTCGGCCCGACGCAGGAAGGCGATGAAGGCCCGCGCCAGCGCCGGTTCGCGCGACGCCTTCACCACCACGCCTGCCTGGTCGATGGCGGGGTAGGAGGCGCGGACCTCGGCATAGGTGCCCTCGGCCTTCAAGGTTGGGCCGAGCACCATCGAGCGCGAGAGCAGTCCCACGTCAGCGTTGCCAGACTCGACGAGCTGCGCTGCCTGGGCGAGGCTTTCACCCATGACCAGCTTGGGCTGCACCGCGTCGTAGAGGCGCGCGTCTCGCAATGCCGCCACGGCCGCTCGGCCATACGGCGCGTACTTCGGGTTGGCGATGGCCACGCGACGGACGCGCGCATCGGTCAGCGCCGCCAGCCCGCGGCTGAGATCGAGCTTCGATTCGCGGCGAGCCCACACCACCAGGTGGCCGGTCGCGTACAGCTGCAGCGTGGAGCGGTCCGCCAGCCCGGCGTCGGCCAGTTGACGCGGATAGTCCACGTCCGCCGACAGGAAGACGTCGAACGGGGCACCGTTCTGGATCTGCGCGAAGAAGCTGCCCGAGGAACCGTACGACACCGTGACGCGCGCCGGGGTCGCGCGCTCGAACTCCCGCACGATGTCGGGAAGCACGGTCTGCAGATCGGACGCCGCGGCGATGGTGAGCTGCTTCGGGGCCTGGCCGAGGAGCAGGGCAGGAAGCGCGCACACCAGAAGGGCGGCGCGCAAACTGTTCCAAATCATTACAGTCGATTATAGTCGATTTGATCGACGTAATCATCCGATATACAGTGCAACTGGTTCCCTTGCCCTTTCGTCAGAATCCCGTTCGCGCCTGTCTGCTTGCGTTGCTGTGCCTCTCGACGAGCGGGCCCGCTCGCGCGCAGACCGGCGCCGGCGAAATCACCGGTCTCGTCAAGGATCAGGCTGGCGCCGCCGTGTCCGGCGCGACGGTCACCGTCACCGAAACGCGGACCAATCTTCAGAGAGTCGTCGTCTCCACCAGCGATGGCGTGTACACCGCGGCCAGTCTGGCACCGGGCGAGTACCGCCTCGGAATCGAGCTGTCCGGGTTCAGGTCCGTTCGCCGCGAAGGGATTCGTCTGGCGACGGGTGAGAAGGCGCGCATCGATGTCGCTCTCGCGGTCGGAGGCGTCCGGGAAACGGTGACAGTGGTCGGGGACGCGCCGATCGTGCGAGCGGAGACGGCGAGCCTCGGCACGGTCGTGGAGAACGAGCAGGTCGTCCAACTGCCGCTGAACGGCCGTCTGTTCATCATGCTCGCGGCCATCGCGCCGGGAGTCGCGCTGCCGCCGAATTCCGTGCTGCCGCGCATCAACGGCGGGAGACCGCGAACCAACGAATATCTCTTCGACGGCATCGCCGTCCTGCAGCCCGAGCCGGGGCAGCTCGCGTACTACCCGATCATCGACGCCATCCAGGAGTTCAAGATCGAGAGCAACAGCCCGCCGGCCGAATTCGGGCGGTTCAATGGCGGCGTGGTCAATCTCACGACGAAATCGGGTACGAACGCCCGTCACGGCAACGTCTTCGGGTTCTTCCGCAACGAGCATCTGAACGCCGTCAACTATTTCCAGAAGAGCAATCCGGTGAAGCCGGACTACCGACGGAACCAGTACGGCGGGATGTTCGGTGGCCCGATTGTCAAAGACCGGACGTTCATCTTTGTCGACTATCAAGGTCAGCGGCAGAGCATCGGCCGTACGGTGACCTCGAACGTTCCCACGCTCGCCGAACGGTCAGGTGTCTTTCGCCAGAACATCTACGATCCCACCACGACGGTAGGCAATACGCGTCAGCAGTTTGCGAACAATACGATTCCGCGAAGCGCCATGGATCCGGTCGCACTGTTGCTGCTCGATCGCTATCCGCTCCCGACCAACAGCGCCACCGCGAACAACTACAGCCGGACGGCCAACGAAATCGACGATCAGGATCAGGGCGACGTGCGAATCGACCACAAGTTCGCGACCGGCCGGGATCAGCTGTTCGGACGGTTGACGCACTTCCGTGGGCACGCCGAACCGGTGACGGCTTTTCCGGACGGGAGCGGAACGATCCTGGCCGGCAGCGTGGCCGTCGGCCCGCAGGATACGCAATCGTGGGCGTTCGCTTCGAACTATCAACGCACGTTCTCGCCCAATCTGCTGAACGAACTGCGCATCGGCGACACTCGGCGAGCCGTCCAGCGGAGCGCGGTGGCGTTGGCGTCGTCGGCGGGCGCCGCGCTCAACATTCCCGGCATCCCGTCGAACGCGCAATTTCCGAACACGATGCCGACGTTTGCCCCCAACGGCTACCAGCAGCTGGGATCGCCGAGCAATACCGCCTCGGACTTCAGCACCAGCGTCAGCCAGATTGCCGATTCGCTCACGTGGCTGAAGAGCCGCCACACCATGAAGATGGGGCTCGACTGGCGATGGGAGCGGCTCAACGTCGTGCAACCGCCCTGGCCAACGGGGCAGTTCGTCTTCAGCACCGTCGGCAGCGATCTGCCTGGGGTCGCGGGCACCGGCAACGCGTTTGCGAGCTTCCTGCTCGGACAGGTGCAGACCTTTGCCATCGACCTGCAGCAGACGGACATTCAGGAACGCGCTCGCTTTCAGGAGTACTTCTTCCAGGACGACTGGAAGGTGTCCGGACGCCTCACGATCAACGCGGGCCTGCGATACACGCTCAATTTCCCGTCCACGGAGATCAACGGCCAGACCGCGACGTTGAACGTGCAGACACGGCAGCTCGAGTATCCCGGCACCGAGCCGGTCCGGCCGCTCAAGAAGGACAACTTCGGCCCTCGCATTGGTGCCGTCTACCGCCTGACGGACAAGACGGTCCTCAGCTCGGGGTACGCGAAGGTCTGGATCGAGATGGCGGGGATCACGACGCCGTTCACGACGCCGAACTTTCCGTTCCTGCAGGACGTGTCGCAGCGCACGCTCGACAACATCACACCGGCCTTCGTGCTGGCGAAGGGGCCGACTGTCACGCCGGTCAGCCTGACGCCAACCGCCGGCCTCGGACAGGGCGTGTTCACCGTCGACGGGAACCTCGGATCGGGCTACGCGCAGCAGTGGAACGTGTCGGTGCAGCGCGAGCTGACGGCGAACACGGTGGTCGAAATCTCCTACCTCGGTTCGAAGATCACCAACATCGGGATCCCGGACAGCAACATCAATCAGTTGACGGAGGAGCAGCTCAAACTCGGGGCGACGCTCCTCGAGAGGGTCCCCAACCCGTATTTCGGCATCATTCCCCGCTCGTCCTCGATCGGCGACCCGACGATCACGCGGGCGCAACTCATGAAACCCTATCCGGAGTACACGGCGGTCAGCTACTACCGGAACAACGTCGGCACGACGAACTATCAGGGTCTCGCGTTCAGCGTCCGTCAGCGGATGACGGGCGGCCTAACCTATTCAGCCGCCTACACCCGTTCGAAGCTGACCGATATCGCCTCGTCGGTGTTCGACGCGTCGATTCTGACCGGACCGCTGACCAACGCCGCCGTGGCCGACAGTCACAATCTGGAGCGGGACCGCGACTACTCGACCGGAGACATTCCGCATTACTTTGCCGGCTCGGTCGTGTGGGACCTGCCGTTCGGCGCGGGCCGTGCCAAGAAACCCACTGGCGTGGTTGGCGCGCTCGCGAATGATTGGAGCCTCGCGACCTTCATGACCATGCAGTCCGGGATGCCGGTGGCGGTGACGCAGGCCAACGCGCTCGGGTATGCCGGCTTCACGACCCAGCGCCCGAATCTGGTCAGCGATCCGACGCTGCCCGCTGACGAGCGAACACCCGCCCGCTGGTTCAACACGGCCGCCTTCGCCACGGCCAATCAGTTCACGATCGGATCCGCCTCTCGCAATCCGGTGCGCGGGCCGGGGTACCACGACGTCGATCTCGCGGTGATGCGTCGCGTGGGCTTCGGAGGTGAGCGCGCGGTCGAACTCCGTCTGGAGACGTTCAACCTGTTCAACACGGCGAATTTCGGCGCACCGGCGGCGCAGCTCGGGCCGGCCAGCTTCGGCACGATCACGACGGCGCTCGATCCTCGCGTCGTGCAGCTCGCGGCGAAGATCTGGTTCTGAGTCGTCGTAGGGGCCGCCTTCAGGCGGCCCGTCCGTCTGACCGATAATCCTGCATCGCCGATGCAGGAGCGTCAGTCTCGAACACTGCTTGAAGCCGCCCTTCTGAACGACTGGCGCGTGATCCTGGTCGTCCTCGGTGCGATCCCCATCGCCGGGTGGCTCTGGATCGCGGTGATGGCGCGCGACATGTACGGCCCGATGAACGGCGCCGCCGCCTGGATGATGACGACCGCGTGGAACTGGCCGCACGTCCTGCTGCTCGTGGCCATGTGGGTCGTGATGATGACGGCCATGATGCTGCCGACGGCAACCCCCCTGATTCTGCTCTATGCGACGGCCGCCCGCAGGAGCGCGGAGCCGGCCAATCCTGCGCGGCGGGTGTACGCGCTCGCCGCGGGGTACCTCCTGGTGTGGGGGCTCTTCAGCATCGTGGCGGCAGCAGCCCAGCGGCTGCTCGCGTCGGCGTCCGTGCTGACCCCGATGATGGAGCCGTCCGGGCCGATTGCCGGTGCGGTCTTGCTCGGCATCGCCGGCGTGTACCAGCTGACGCCGCTCAAGCGCGCCTGTCTTCGCACCTGCCGTTCGCCGCTCGGCTTCATGATGCAGCGCTGGCGCAGCGGCGTTGCCGGCGCGTTCCGGCTCGGCGTCGGCCATGGCGCCTACTGCCTCGGCTGCTGCTGGGCGTTGATGCTGATCCTGTTTGCCGGCGGCGTGATGAACCTGACGGTCATCGTCACGCTGACGATGTGGGTGCTCGTCGAGAAGATCGCCCCGTTCGCCGAGTACACGTCCATCGCCAGCGGCGTTGGGCTGCTCGGGATGGCCGTGTGGATGCTGGTGCGGTGACTGGCCTCGCCGGCGATTACGCGCTGGCCCAGGCGAACGGCGCGTACTGACCGTTGTTCCGTCCGCTCGGGTCCTTCCAAGAGAGTCCGAACGCGTTGACCTGGCTCTGCACCGCATGGGCCAGGCTGAAGCTGCTGTTCGCCGGATGGCCCGTGTTGCTGAGTTGCAGAGGCTCCGTGGTCGTGGGGTCGATGCCCATCGCCGGAGTGGCGGAGATGCTGGCCAGCGACGCCGCCTTGACGGACCATTGCGCGCCGGACACGTCGAAGGTGATGGGCGCCGATTCGACACCCACGAAAGTGGTGATCATGCCCGAGAGCGCCGCCATCGGACCGCCTGCGCCGCCGGTCGCAATCGCGACAATGGCATCGCGCTGTGCCGCGCTGGCCCGCTCGTCCACGATGACTCCGGCGGACCAGTTGCCCTTTCCCATCTCTTCAGGCGTGAACCCGATGACGAAGAATCCGAGTCCGTCGAGTGAGAGACCGCCGAACTGTCCCCGATCGATTCTGAAGCCCATGGCAAAGGTGCAGGATCCTTTGGTCGGCCTGGCCGTGAGTTGGGTGAGGGTGCACGGACAGACGTAGTCGCAGCTGCAGTTTTCGTAGTACTGGCCAGCGACCTGCCATGAGGGTGTCGGCATGTGCGTCTCCTTGGCGATCAGCCCGGATGATAGCGCGTTTCAGGCGGCCTTCATGTAGGCGCTCAGTCCGTTGAGCACCATCTGCACGGACACCATCACCAGCAGGATCCCCATCAGCCGCTCGACCGCCACGGCGCCGCGCGGGCCGAGGAAGTTGAAGAGCCAGGTGGATGCCGTGAGCATCACCGCGGTGGGCAACCACGCAATCCCCACCGCCCCGGCCACGTTCCACACCGGATTGGTCTGGGCCAGCAGGATCACCACCGAGATTGCGCCGGGGCCGGCGATGAGCGGCATCGCGATCGGCACCACCAGCGGATCGTCCAGGCCTTCCTTATCGAGCACCTTGCGGGCCGGAAACACCATCCCGAGCGCGATCATGAACAGCACGATGCCGCCGGAGATGCCGAGCGCATAGGCCTGCAGGCCGAGCGCGCGCAGGATGGCGCCGCCGGCGAAGACGAACAGCTGCAGGATGGCGAGCGCGATGAGGCTCTCGCGGATGATGATGCGCCGCCGCCGCGCCGGCGCGGCGGCGCGCAGCAGCGTGTTCAGCGTCACGAGGTTCCCGAACGGGTCCAGGACGATGAAGAGCAGCAACGCGATGGAGATCACTTGCCCAGGATCTTCATGTGCTCGACGTCCTTTTCGTTCTCGGCGCAGATGAACTCGATCAGCTCGGCGTCCATGCGTTCATCGACCATCAGCTTCTGGTTCACGCGCACGCTGAAGGGCGCCGTGTAGGCCTTGGGGTCGTCGATGGTGACGTCGATCTTCATCGTGCCGTAGTTCAAGCGGCGGAAGCGCTCGGTGATCTTCGCGGCGTCGGTCTGCGGCGAGCCGTCGATGTCGAGCCAGCCGCCGTCGCGCAGCCCGGTGGTTTCGACCACCAGCGTGTCGCCTTCCCAGTGCCCCACCGAGTAGCCGTACCACCACGGCTGCGGGTCGTTCTTCGGCAGCGCCCGGCCGTCGGTGAAGATCTGCCGGACCCCGGCGTTGCCTTCATACAGGATCACCAGCAGGTCGGGCGTCTGGAGCATCTTGCGCGGCTGCGGGTGCTCGTGGAACTGCATCAGCCCCATCGGCAGGCAGTGCGCGTCCGGGTTGTCCTTGCTGCCGGCGGCCTTGCGCTCGGCGCGCAGCTTGGCCGCCCACGGCTGCAGCGGCAGCCCGTTGGGGAAGTTGGCGCCGATGTTCCCGAACGTGGAGGGCGGCGGCTCGCCCGGGAGCGCCTTGGGCGGCTGCTTCACCTGGCCGCCGTAGAACCATTCGTTCAGCCACACGCCGGTGAGATCGGGCTTGCCGTCGGGCGTGCGCGGCGTTGGCGCGTCCAGGTTTACCGTTCCGTCGGCTTTGAGCGGCACCTTCTTGTCGGGAAACGCCGGCCACTGCGCGCGCACTGGGACCAGCGCGAGCACGACGGCGGCAGCCGTGGCGACGAGCACTCGTGACCTCATCTCACTCCTTCAAGAGGCGGTTCGATACGAATCCCTGAATCTCGGCGCGCCGGCGATCGCGCGCCTCCATCTCGTCCACGCGCGTCCACGACTCGTCGTGCTCGTAGCGGTAGCTGGCGATGAATCCCGACGGGACAGCGCCGCCGAATTCAGCCGGGCCGACCATCGAGAAGTAGCGATGGCCGTCGGCACGCTCGAAGAGGTGATAGATCTTGCCCGGAACGCGGTGGAACCGGCACTCGGCGTGAATCAGATCGACGTCGCGCGAGGCCTGCTCGATGATCTCCCGCGCGCGTTCCTGCAGCGCCTTCATCTGCTCGACGATCACCTCGAGCTGGGCGTTGGTCCGCAGCGCCACTTTCGACGAAGCCGCTTCGATGATGCGCGCCGAATCCACGAGCGATATCGGTGCCCCCAGCCGGCTCACCGGGTAGGGCGAGGCGTGGTCCGCCCCGTGGAAGTTGTCGCCGCTGTACTTGTTGTCGTCTCTGTCCGTCATCGGTGCCGTACGTAGCTGCAGGCCTTCAGGCCTGCCTCAATCGCGCGATCGTCGCGCCGAGATGCGACTCCGGGTCGTCGCCAAATTGGGTCACGAGCGGGTGCCGTTCGAGCGCGGCCTGGACGATGCCCCGCTGGACTCCCTGCCCCCGCCCGTGCACGAGCCGCACTTCACTCAGCCCCTTCGCGGCGGCCTGCACCAGATACTCGTCGACGACCGATGGAATGTCGCGCGGCGCGAACGAGTGCAGGTCGAGCTCCGGCCCGATGGGCACTTCGACGGGCTCGTCCATCGGGAGATCCTATCAGGCGAACCTGAAAGGTTCGCCTCTACGTACCTTACGGTTCGCCTCTACGGCGTATATCGCAGCGAGGGCGACTGGCCGCGCTGCTCGTAGTGCAGGCCGTCGGCGGCTCGATCGAGCCGCAGGACGTACACGGACCTGGCGCCGTCGCGGCCCGAACTGCCGGTGGCGACGATGACGTCGCCCGGCTTGAACGTGTCGGCCTTCATGCCCACGTCCACGAGTTCCCAGCGGTTGTCGAGCTCGAGCCGCCACTGGCGCACACCGTCCGCGCCGGTCACGTCGAGCCCGATCCACGGATGGGGGTTGACGAACTGGAACTCGCGCACGCTGCCGGTGAGTGTCACCGGCTTGCGGCTGTCGTACACGGCGGAGATCGAATGATGCGCCGCCGCGGGCACGGCGGCGGCAACGAGGACGGCCGCCGCCAGAAACCTCACCGCCCGCGCGCCGCCTTCTCTTCGGCGCGCGCCGCCTCGAGGATGTTGCGCAGGCCGTAGTTGCCTTCATGGCACGCGTATTCGAAGGGCGGCTGCGCCGCATCACGCGTGAGGTTCATCGCAAACGTCCACGGCTTCGCCCAGGTGTGCGGGTCCTCGAACGTGACGGCCCACTCCACCGTCTCGGGCCCGAGTGGGGTGAAGCGCTCGACCAGCTTCAGCTGATCGCTCGACCCGCGGTACGGCACCTTGTCCGTGAAGTTGGTGGTCTCCACCACCAGTGTGTTGCCTTCCCAGTGGCCGCGGCCGTCGCCGACGTACTGCCGAATGCTCGAGTCGATGTGCTTGCGTCCGTCCAGCGGGATGACGCGCGTGTCGTGCACCATCTCGTAGGTGATGGTGACGAAGCCCGGACCCTGGTGGATGTGGTACGAGTTGCCGTAGATGGCGGGCATCATCGAGCCCGGGATGCCGCGCGTGATGCAGCGATCGTAGAGGCTGCGGTCTTCCCACGAGTCGGCGGGACCGCGGCCGGCGCGCGCCTGCTGCCGCGCCCGCGCGCGCTGCTGCGCCTCGGCGGTCTGCGGCGGCACCTTGCCGTCGGCCGGGTCGGTCACCATCCACGCGCGGCTGTTGGCGGCGTAGTAGTTCTCGAACCAGTGCATCGGGCTCGTGGCGCCAGGAAACTCGCTGAGCCCAGGCGTCCGCTCGATGGTCTGCTCCTGCCGCTGCTGCACCAGCTTGGCTAGTTCCGCCGGCGTGATGTCCTCCATCCGCCGCCCCTTGAATTCATCGGGCTTCTCGAACGGGATGCCGCTCTCGTCGCTGTTGTTGTAGTCGCCGGCAATGTCGGGATCGCCCCACGGCGTCTTGGGCGGCACGAACGTGCCGCGTGGCGGCAGCGCGGTCACGTGCTTGCGCCCGGGCACCTCGCCGGACTTGATCGGCTGGGCGCGCTGCGGCGCAGCCTGCGCGGCCGTCCGCACGGTCATCATCGATCCCAGGAGCAGGGCAGTGAGAGCGGCGAGCAGGAGGTTACGGGTCACGGCCCGATCCTACCAGGGTCAGGCGCGGCTGGTCTTGCCTTCGATGGCGAACTCGGTGAGCGCGTCCGACGCCGGCCGCGGCTGCTCCACCGCGGCGAAGAGCAACGACGGGTCCACCGGCTTCGAGATGTAGGTGTCCATGCCCGCCTTCAGGCACTCGTCCCGGTCGCCCTGCATCGTGTGCGCGGTCATGGCCACGATCCAGACGTGCCGGCCGGTGCCGGCCTCGCGCTGCCGGATGATGCCGGTGGCCTCGAGGCCGCCCATCTCCGGCATCTGCACGTCCATGAGGATGACGTCGAAGCGGTCGCGGTCGAGGCGCTCGAGCGCCTCTTTCCCGGTGCCGACCACGGTCACGTCGTGCCCGCGCTTCGACAGCAGGCCCACGGCCACCCGCTGGTTCACGATGTTGTCTTCGGCCAGCAGTACCCTGCGGCGCAGATGCGCGGGCAGCGATCCCTTTACCGGCTCCGTGCCGGGGTCCGCCGCGGCGACGTCGCGGCCGACGAGGCGGCAGATCACCTCGCGGAGGTGCGTCGGCGAGATCGGTTTGTTGAGATACGCCGAGATGTTCAGCTCGCGGCAGCGCTCCACGTCGTCGTGGCGGCCGGCCGACGTCAGCATGATGACGGTCGGGTCCGAGAAGTCCGGGCGCGCCGCGATCTGTGTCGCCACGTCGAAGCCGTCCATGTCCGGCATGTGCACGTCGAGCACGACCAGCCCGTACGGGGCGCCGCGGCGCGCGGCCTCCTCCATCATCCGCAGCGCCGTCGCGCCGCCGTCGGCCTGCGATGGGTTGATCCCGAGCCGCGTCAGCTGCTCGGAGAGGATCCGTCGGTTCACGGCGTTGTCGTCCACGACGAGCGCCGGCATCTCGCCGGGGTAGATGTCGGTGGCGGCGTGCGGCACGTCGGCGGCCACGCCGAACGCCGCGAGAAAGTGGAACGTGCTCCCCTCACCGGGCTCGCTGTCGAGCCACATGCGGCCGCCCATGAGCGTCACGAGACTCGACGAAATGGCCAGCCCGAGGCCGGTGCCGCCGTAGCGCCGCGTCGTCGACCCGTCGGCCTGGCTGAACGGTTCGAAGATGAGCGGCTGCTTCTCGCGCGGGATGCCCACTCCGGTGTCGCTCACCGAGAAGTGGAGGACCGCGCCCGTGTCGCCATGACGATCCTCGCGGATCTCCAGCAGCACGTGGCCGCGCTCGGTGAACTTGATGGCGTTGCCGACCAGGTTCGTGATCACCTGCCGGAGCCGCAGCGGGTCGCCGACGATCGCGTCGGGCACGTCCGGGGCGATGTCGAAGATCAGTTCGAGCCCCTTGGCCTCGGCGGCCAGCACCAGCGGCTTCAGCGTCTCGGCCGCCAGATCGCGCAGCTCGAACGGCACCGACTCCATCTCCAGCTTGCGCGACTCGATCTTGGAGAAGTCGAGGATGCTGTTCAGGATGCCGAGCAGCGACTCGGCGGATCGGCTCACCGTCTCGAGGTAGTCGCGCTGCGTCGGCGTGAGCTCGGTCATGAGCGCGAGCTGGGTCATGCCGATGACGCCGTTCATCGGCGTCCGGATCTCGTGGCTCATGTTGGCCAGGAACTCGCTCTTGGCCCGGTTGGCATCCTCGGCGGCGTCGCGCGCGTCGCGCAGCGCGCGCTCCACGCGCTTGTGCTGCGTCATGTCGCGGGCAATCGCCTGGAAGCCCACGTGCTCGCGGTGCTCGAACATGGCCTGCACGTTCAGCTCGAGCGGGATGCGCTGGCCGGTCGTCCCCACCACTTCGAGCTCGATGCGATCGCTCGGCTCCTGCGGCAGCCGCTGCATCAGCCCCGCCACGACCGCCGCGCAGTCGGGGGCGACGATGTCGGTGAGCGTGTGCCGCAGCGCATCGTCCTCCGACAGGCCGAGCATGCTCTGACCGGTCTTGTTCAACGACGTCAGCCGTCCCTGCCGATCCCAGGTGAGGATGACGTCGCTGGCGCTGGCCACGAGGTCGGTCCAGCGCCGCTGCAGCGCCGCCGTGCGCTCGAACTGCGCCGTCAACAGGCGGGTCTGCCGCCGGACACGATGGTTGAGCACGCCAATCCACAGGAAGGCGAGCAGGCAGATGCCGGCGGCGACCCCGAGCGCGGTGATCGCGCGCCCCGGCGTCCACCACGACGGCACCGCGACGATCGCGATCGACTTCGGACCGTCGATCACCATGATCACCGTGGTCGGCGTGCCCACCGCGTCGTAGAAGACGGCGGTGACGCCGGTCAGCTCGATCGTGCTGCCTTCGCGAATGGCGGGCAGCGCGTCGTGCGGCGGCCAGGCGTATTGATACACGGCGATCGGCGTGCCGCCGCTTTCCATGTTCAGCAGCTGGTAGCCGGGGCCCTTGCCGAGCGAGCTGAACGTGCCGCGCAGACGCACCAGCTGGCCGGCGTGCTTGCCGCCCATCACTTCGGCGACGGTGACCGGCGCGGCCTCGGGTACCTGGCCCTCGGTCACTTCCTTGATCGCGCTGCTCGAGAGGATCGGCGTGCCGAAGAACGTCCCGGGAAAACCGGAGACGTCGGCGACCGTGCCGGTGCGCACGCTGATGTGCTCGTCGAACTCGACGGCGATGGCCCCGTTCCCCTCCTGCAGGTGCAGCACGTGACGGCCCGGCGTGAGCGACGAGGTCTGCAGCACCACGGTGCCGCGCGTTCGCACGCGGTGCGGGAACGCGTGCTGCAACGCCATCTTGCGGACCTCGGCCACCGGCTGGAGCGGCAGCGCGAACGGCGCGCTCGCCGGCGCCTTCCGCACGTCGGCGGCGGTGACCGTCGGCGCCAGGATGCGGACGCCCATGACGATGCCTTGCGAGCTGCGGAGCAGCACGCGGACGCCACGGATCTGGAGGTCGGCATCGATGAGCGTCTCGGCGGCGGGCGTGTTCGCCGGCGCCGCGACGAACACCTGGGCCTCGTCGACCGCGACGCGCAGGTCGAATCCCGACGGCGTCGGCAGCACCTCCTGGATGACGCCGACGAACGACACCCAGTCGTCGGGGCTTTCGTCGGTCGCCAAACCCGAAGTGGATACCGCCCGTGCGGCGGGCAGCGGCGCAGTGCCAAGGCGCGTGACCTTGGCGCCGCTCATGATGCGGCGGCCATCTTTCTCGGCCGTCTCCCCGGTCACCTCCACGCGGTCGCCCGGCGTGAGCGGTGTGCCGGTCAGCCCGGTCACCTGGAGCGTCTCGCCGCCGACCTGCACGAAGAGGCCCAGGGCGGGGTCGTGGTACAGCACCACGCCCTGTACCCGCGCAGTCTGGGCATGTTCGGTGGCCGTGGTGGTGGCTGTGTGGACGGTCGAACCGGCGCACAAGACCGCCAGCACCAGGGAGAACACGTATCGGAGAAGCGGGCGAGTCTGACGCAACAGAGGAGCTCCCGTGCCGTAATCGGCACGAGCGCGCCAGAATTGAGGGCTCTGGGCTTTGGACTTTGGGCTCTAGGCGGCTCTAGCCTTCAGTCTTCAGCCAGCTAAAGCCCAGAGCCCAGAGCCCAAAGCCTTCGTGTTCACTTTGCCGGTTCGATGCGCAGAATGGCACCCGGGTTCTGATCGGTCACGACGTAGAGCAGGCCGTCGGGCCCCTGCTTCACGTCGCGAATGCGCTGCCGCAGTTCGACGAGCAGCGACTCGCGGCGCATCTCTTCCGTCTTCTCGTTGAAGACGATTCGTTCGAGATGTCCGGTGCCGGGGATCTCGCCGGTGCGGAGCGCGCCCACGAACACGTCGCCCTTCCACGCCGGGAAGCGGTCGCCGGTGTAGAACGCCATGCCCGACACCGCGATCGACGGAATCCAGATCACGATCGGCGGCTCGTAGCCCGCGTGTCCGGGACGATCGCCCTGCTGCCACGCACCTGGATACGTGCGTCCGTAGCTCACGTTAGGCCAGCCGTAGTTGGCGCCCGGCTTGAGGATGTTGATCTCGTCGCCGCCGTTCGGCCCGTTCTCGTTCAGCCACATCTGGCCGGTCCCGGGATGCACGGCCAGGCCGAGCGAGCTGCGATGCCCGAGCGTGTAGATCTCGGGCTTGTAGCCGGCCTTGCCCGCGAACGGGTTGTCCGGCGGCACGGTGCCGTCGTCTTTCAGCCGCAGCACCTTGCCCCCCTGCGTCTTGGGATCCTGCGAAATGGTGCCGGGGCCGGCCGCGGCGGTCGTTACGTACAGCATGCCGTCGCGTCCGAACGCGATGCGCGCCGTGCCGTTGCCTTCCTCGCCAACGAAGATGTCCTTCGTGTCCACCAGCGCCTTGCCGTCCCAGCGGCCGCGCGCGATCGCGGTGGTCTGGCGTTTGGCGTCGACCGGCTTGGTGTAGCAGACGTAGACCAGCTTGTTGCTGGCGAAGTTGGGGTGGAGGACGACGTCCATGTAGCCGTGCACCGCGCCCGGCTCGCCCGACACGCCCAGGTTGCGCGCCATCGGCGCTCCAGCCACCGGCGCGGGATCCAGTTTGCCGTCGCGCACGACTCGCAGCCGCCCGGGACGCTCGGTGACGAGCGCCGTGCCGTCGGGAAGGAACGCGATCGTCCACGGGTTCTCGAGCCCGGTGATCCAGGCCGTGACGCGGATGCGCTGCCCCTCGCCCGTATCGAACTCCATGGGCAGCTTCGGCAGCGGCCGGTTCGCCAGCCCGGTGGGCGCGACAGGGATGCCGATGGGCGACATCGCGACCTTCTTTTGCCCGAGCACGACCTGTGACCCCGCGGCCGCCACCAGTCCGAGCGCCAGCACGAATGTCAGAGAACGCATACGCATGACCAACGAACCCTCCAAGCCGCTTATTGTCCTCGATCCGGGGCCGGCCCGAACGAGGGGCTCATCCGGGTGCGCCCGCCGATCGACAGCGCCACGCCGCCCAGAATGAGCGCCGCCGCGGTGAGAAGGCGGACCGTGATCGGCTCGTTCAGCACGACCACTCCCGCCAACGCCGCCAGCGCGGGAATCGACAGCTGCAAGATCGACGCGCGCATGGCGGTCAAGCGGCGAAGCGCGTAGTACCAGATGACATAGCCGCCGCCGGAGGTCACCGCGCCCGACAGTGCCGCGAGCGTGACGCCGCGGGTCGACATGTGCGTGGAGGCCCAGCCGGCCGCCACGACGCCCAGCGTCAGCGGGGCGAGACGCAGGAAGGTGCCGGTGACGTCCGCCATGGGTGCCGTGCTGCCGCGCCCGAGCAACGAGTAGGCGCCCCACGCAATCCCCGCAACGAACATCAGCGCGACCCCTGCGGGAGACGGCGACGTCGACAGGCCGGGCGTGACCAGCCAGAGCAGGCCGGCCACGGCGATGGCCAGGCCGATCCACTCGACGATCGTCGGCCGCTCGCCGGCGCGCAAGCCGGCCGCGATCATCGTGATCTGCGTGGCCCCGAAGAGCACGAGCGCGCCGGTGCCGGTGGTGAGCCGCGCATAGGCGAACGCGAACGGGAAGGCGTAGACGAAGAGGACCGCCGCCGACAGCCAGCTGCCGCCGCGCACCGCGGAGCGCAGCGTGCCCGAGGTGGCGGCCAGGATCAGCAGCGCCAGAGCCCCGGTGCCGAAGCGGATGGTCGTGAAGCTGGCGGCGTCGATGCTGCCGCCGCCGAGCGCCATGCGGCAGAGCAGCGAGTTGCCGGCGAACGCCACCATGGCGCCGCCGGCCGCCAGGACCAGGCGCAGACCGCTATCTCCGCGCGGCCGGCGTGAGCGTGGTTTCGCGGCGCTCGGTGCCGCGCGTGTAGACCACCTTGACCGGCTGGCCGATCTTCAGCAGGTCCAGCGCGTAGGTGTAGTCGTAGATGTTGGTGATGGCCTGCCCGGCGATCTCGACGATCACGTCGCCCTTCTGCAGCCCGGCCTGTTCGGCCGGCCCGCCGCCCACCACTCCGCCGAGCAGCAGCCCCTTCACCGTGGCCGCGTAGTCGGGCACCGTGCCGGTGGTGAGGCGCACGCCGGTGCGGGACGTGGTCTGCGAGGACTGCTCGACCTTGACGAACTGCGGGGCCGGGTCGAGATCCATGAGCCGGCGGGTGATCGCGGCGGCGAACGAGACCACGCGGTCGAGGTCCTCGTAGTCGATCTTATCGGCCGTGTCGGACGGCTTGTGGTAATCCGAGTGCGCGCCGGTCGTGAACGACAGGCTGGGTACGGCGGCCCCGTTGAAGTTGGACACGTCCGTGGGCTGGAACGGGTCGGGCTGCACGGTGAGGTCGAAGCCGGCGGCGACGTTGGCGCGCTCGAGGATCGACGCCCACACCTGGCTCGTGCCGGTGGCTTGCGCCACCAGCTTGTTGTCCTGCATGCGGCCGACCATGTCGAAATTCACATAGGCCGCGAGCTGATCGAGCGGCACTGGCGGCGTGGCGACGAACGCCGCCGACCCGATCAGCCCGATCTCCTCGGCGCTCCACAAGGCGATCAGCAGATTGCGGCGGCGCATCGGCTGCTTCGCCAGCGCCCCGGCAATGGCCAGCACCGCGGCCGACCCGGACGCGTTGTCGTCGGCGCCCAGATGCGGACGGCCGGCGTCGTCGCGCGACGCCAGCGATCCGCTGTGCGCGCCGCGGCCCAGGTGGTCGTAGTGCGCGCCGATCGCGATCCACGGCTTGTCCACACCCGTCACCGGCGCCGTCGCGGGGAGATACGCCACCACGTTGCGCCCGTTGCGCCGTTCGCGCGTGACCGCGGCCTTGAGCGTGATGGTGACGCCGGGCAGCTCGAAGCCGGCCACGTGCGGGTTGCCGGTGTCGAGATCCTTCTGTGCGTCGGCGAGCGGCTTGCCAGCCGAGAACAGCGACGACGCG
>Ga0207689_10001556_pt1 | contig 21755 bp, 19 predicted proteins | sample KBSMisM52_FD_184312 | JGI IMG/M metagenome (GOLD analysis project Ga0207689, IMG submission 184312) | Miscanthus rhizosphere microbial communities from Kellogg Biological Station, Michigan, USA - KBS Miscanthus M5-2 (SPAdes) (version 2) | ecosystem: Host-associated > Plants > Roots >... | reverse complement strand
GTGCCCGCCGTCCCGGCTTCGACCGCCGCGGCGGCCAACGTGGACGTCGTGGTGGCGGCCCACGCCGCTTCCGCCGCCGCGACAATCAGCAAGTTCCTCAGATCAGCGATCTCTTGAAAGAAGGTCAGGAAATCTTGGTGCAGATTGCCAAGGAGCCGATCGGCAAAAAGGGCGCGCGTATCACCAGTCACATCGCGCTCCCCGGACGTTTCCTCGTCTACATGCCGACGGTGAACCACACCGGCGTTTCGCGCAAGATTGCTTCGGAAGAAGAACGCCAACGATTGAAGCGGATCATTATTAGCGAACGTGAAAATGGACATGGTGGTTTTATTGTTCGGACCGCCGCGCAGAATGCTTCGGAAGAAGAGCTGCGCGCTGACATTCGCTTCCTGAAAAATCTGTGGAACGAAATCAAAGGACGCTCCGACGGCGGAAATGCACCGGCCCTGATCTATCACGATCTCAACGTAGTGGAGCGTGTGCTGCGCGACCAAGTCACGTCAGACTTCTCCGTGATCTGGGTCGACAACGAGCAGGAGTACGAACGCATCCTTCGCTTCGCCAACCGCTTCCAACCTGCGCTGGTGAAGAGGGTGAAGCTCTATTCGAAAGAAACGCCGCTGTTTGAGCAATTCGGCTTGAATGAAGAAATCAACAAGGCGCTGAAGTCGAAAGTCTGGCTGAAGAGCGGCGGATACATCGTCATCAATCAAACCGAAGCTTTGGTTGCGATCGACATCAACACCGGCAAATACGTCGGCAAGACAGCGCGTTTGGAAGATACCATCGTCAAAACCAACGTGGATGCAATTAAAGAAATCGTTCGCCAAATCCGCCTGCGTGATCTCGGTGGCATCATCGTTATCGACTTCATCGACATGGATGAACGCCGCAATCGCCAAAAAGTCATGCAGGCCTTGGAAGAGGCATTGCGCAGTGATCGTGCTCCGTCGAAGGCGCTTCAGTTTAATGACTTCGGACTGGTTGCGATTACTCGTAAGCGGGTCAAGCAGTCGCTCGAGCGCACCATCGGTTCGCCTTGTCCCTACTGCACCTCCACCGGTTTCGTGAAATCTGTGACCACGGTCTGCAACGAAATCTATGTGGAGATGCGCAAAATCGCCAAGCATCTTGACCACGCCGATGTCATGCTGCGGGTGAATCCAGAGGTTGCCAAGGTGCTTAAGTCTGGCAACGCACGTCTGCTTACGGAAATGGAAGAGATGACCAAGAAAACCATCATCGTGAAAAGCGATCCGGCGTTGCATCAGGAACAGTTCGACATCAACTAACCATCTGTAATATCAATGAAGCAGGCCGCTCAAATCCGGGCGGCCTTTTTTTTGCCGGTCACGCACTCTGGTGACTCGCCACGCCATTGCCTCAATGCTGAAGTTTGGACCGATAAACTCCCTCAAGCAGTTCGGGCCCCCAAAAAACTCTTCATTTTTTGTATATGAATGCTGCCCCAAAAAGCTCTCTTAAATTGTCCATCCTTGGAGTGGTTTTGATTCTTGTTGGCATGGCTCTTTCCCGGCCTGAACCATCGGTGGTTTCGCGTGCGTAACGGCAGCGGCCCAGGCTATACGTAGCGCCAGGTATTGATCGACACCTGCAAATCCGCCTGTTATCCTTTCATTTTCCCTCTCGTCTAATTGTGCCAGGAACAATTTCACCGTCCAGTCCCATACTTTGATCGACGATTGCAGGAGAACCACATGAAAAAAATGCTGGCAATATGTCTCACAGTTCTGGTTGTCGGACTATTGGTTGGCGCGAGTTCCCCTGATCCCAAACCTCAATACTCGAAAGATGGACACTTGCTCGCACCCGGTGATTTCCGTGAGTGGATTTTTCTCTCCTCCGGCCTCGGCATGAACTACAGCCCGCAGGCCGGGGGGCATGAAATGTTTACCAACGTCTTCGTGCCACAGTGGGCCTATCACGAATTTTTGCAGAGCGGAAAATGGCCCGACAAAACGATGTTTGTGGTGGAAGAGCGCATGGCGCAGACTAAAGGCTCGATCAACAAAGTTGGACACTTTCAGATCGAAGCTGCGGGATACGGCATGGAAGTAAAAGACAGCAGCCGTCCCGACACGTGGACTTATTACAATTTCGATATGGACAGCAAGCAGGCCCAGGCAAATCCCAAGGGTGGCTGCTGGCAATGCCACGAAGACCACGCAGCGGTTGAGCACAGCTTCGTGCAGTTTTATCCCACGCTCAAACCAGTTGCGAAAAAATTCGGGACTTATAACCAAGCGCGCGAGAAGGTTGAATAGCAGTCGCTGTGCAGGATTTGCGAGCGGATCGCACTCAGCTTTGTGATCCGCTTTTGCATCATGGGAAATTATTTTCCCTTTTATGCAGAACCATGAGAGTAATATCACCCCGTTATTACTAAAGTTCTATCCCCCTAGTCGATTTCTGTTAACTCACTGATTCCCCTATATTTACACCATATTCTCCAGATTTTTATGGCCCGAATTTACTATTGCGTATTTTCTTCTAAGTCTCGTATTATCTAGAAATTGCGGATTTTGCCAGTGGTGGCGACTGCTGGCACGGTTCGTGCCTCTTAATTTTGAGCATTCAAGTCCGGGGAGCAGGAAGTGACTTTTAGTTTTCGTTCTTTATTTCGGCCCGCCATCATATTTGTTCTGGCCCTGATGCTCCACGTCAGCGGCTTCGCTGCCACCATCAATAACGGACAGTTGACCAGCAAGAGACCCAAGAGCCAAGTGAAGGAAAGCCCCCGGGCCCGCAAGCATTTACGCACATTGGCCCATACGCGCGGACGTAGAACCACTGCCCGTCGCCGCCGTTATTACGAGCGTTTCAATACCAGTTCATTTGCCCAGGACATCACCAATGGTGATGTGACCGACGGCGAAGACCCGGTCGTGCGCCAAGCCGCGGTCGAAGCTCTGGGCAATATGAACGGAACCGTAGTCGCCATCGAGCCAACCAGTGGACGAATCTTGGCCATGGTGAATCAAAAATTGGCTCTGTCAAGCGGCGCGCAACCTTGCTCGACAATTAAGCTCTCGGTTGCACTAGCGGCGCTGAATGAAAAAATCATCACCAAGGACACTCCAGTTTCTCTCGGCGGCCGTTATCGCATGAATTTAACCACCGCCTTAGCGCGCTCCAATAACCAGTACTTCGAAGCCGTGGGTCGGCAGCTTGGTTTTGAGAAGGTCAGCTACTACGCACACCGCTACGGATTAGGCGAGCTGGCCGGTTACAACATCGCAGGTGAGCAGCCGGGAATTTATCCAGAAGATGAGATTTCTTCGAAGCTGGGTGGAGTAGGGAAGATGTGTTCGTTCGGCGAAGGCATCTCGATGACTCCGTTGCAACTGGGCGCTTTAGTTTCGGCCATTGCCAACGGTGGGACAATGTACTACCTCCAGCACCCGAGCACTCCGGAACAGATCGCTGATTTCGAGCCGCGCGTGAAGCGCCGCTTGGATATCGCTCCGCTGATTCCTGAAATTTCCGACGGCATGGCCGCAGCCGTGACCTACGGCACCGCTCGCAGCCTCCGCGTGAACTTCGGGGAAGAAGAAATTCTTGGTAAGACTGGTACCTGCTCACGCGCCGGAACCCGCTTCGGATGGTTCGCTTCTTACGCCAATACTGAAGTAGGCCGCGTAGTCCTGGTTGTTTTCCTCCAGGGCGGACGCCCAACTTATGGGCCCAAGGCGGCAGAGATCACCGGGCGGATCTATCGGAATCTCTACGACCACAACTTCTTCCTGAGCACACCCGCCGACAAAGTCGCCAAAACTGTCAGCAAAGTTCAGGAATAATGCCAGCCTTTAGCGTGCCCCCGGTCAGCATGGTGATGCTGGGGGTACGCAATATTGAGCAGTCTGTTTCCTTTTACCGCGACAAGCTGGGAATCAAAGTTCAGATGCAATTTGAAGGCTTTGCTTTTCTGGACACCGGAACCGTGCGCGTAATCCTCAGCGAAGCCTTGGCCAAGAACTCCGCCAACGTCGCTGGCGCAACTGAAGTCATTTTTACCGTTGAGGATGTTCGCGCCGCTACTGACGCGCTAAAGCAGCAGGGCATCACCTTCTCGCACGAACCGCATCAGGTGAATGGGCCGATGTGGGCGGCGAACTTTCCCGATCCGGATGGCCATTTGCTCACGCTGTTCGGGCCGGAGCGTAAGGCGGCTTAATCGACAAACCAGCCGCTTCTGTAAGCGATCCACCAACTGAGAACAACAATTGGCAGTGTGGCGAGAAGTCCCCACCAGATAGGCAGAACCACGTCTGCTGCGATGCTGAACACCACAATCAGGATCCACATGACCTTCTTTTGCATGGACTCATTTTAGCGCTGAGCTTTTCTTTCCTTCGCCAAACGTATAAAAAGGTGCAATGCAAAGCACGCTCAACGAAATTGCAGAGTCTGTCCAGGCAACGGTGGTTGGGGATGGGGCGACTCAGGTCTCGGGGATTGCCAGCATCAAGACAGCTTCCAGCAAAGATTTGGTGTTTGTCGAGGATGCAGAGAATCTGGAATCAGCTTTAAATTCAGCCGCGGCTGCGGTGATTGCCGGAGAATTTGCCGGCGGATCTGCTTCGAAGAAGCCATTGCTGATTTGTTCTCAGCCGCGTTTGGTCTTTGCGCGCGCCGGGAAAATTCTTTGTCCTGCTCCTGCTCGTGAGGCGAAAATTCATCCCAGTGCAAGCGTGAGTCCATCGGCGAAGCTGGGAAAAAATGTAAGTGTCGATGCGTGTGCCCTCGTAAGCGATGGTACCGAGATTGGCGACAACACCCGGATCGGGGCCAATAATTTCATTGGCGCGAATGTAAAAGTCGGCAGCGATTGTGAACTCTATCCGAATGTGACCATCTACCCGGGCGCTCGACTGGGAAATCGAGTGACCGTCCATGCTGGTGCGGTCCTCGGCAGCGATGGCTTCGGCTATGTGCGCGACAAAACCACCGGTCGATACGAAAAGTTTCCTCAGGTGGGAAAGCTTGAGATCGAAGACGACGTGGAAATCGGCGCCAACACAACGATTGATCGTGGAGCACTGGCTGTGACTCGTATTGCCAGAGGCGTAAAGATTGATAATTTGGTGCATGTAGGGCACAACGTCCGCATCGGTGAAGATGTGGTGATCGCAGCACAGACTGGGTTCTCCGGCAGCATTACCGTTGAGAAAAATGCCGTGATCGGCGGGCAAGTCGGGATCGGCGAACAAGCCACTATCGGCGAAGGTGTGATGCTAGGAGGGCAGAGTGGTGTCCTCCCGAAAAAGGTTTTGCGTGGGAAGGGAATTGCCTTCTGGGGTACGCCCGCCAAGCCCGTACGCGAATATCTAAAAGAACTGGCTGCTCTCGGCCGTTTGAGTAGAAAAGCGAAGGAATAAAATCTTAAGACGTCCTTTCGCGCCGCCCTTTGGGATTTGTCTTTGCGTCCTTTGCGTTTAAGATTTTGCGAAAAGTTTTAAGAAACTTAAATATATGTCGCTAGTCGTAGTGGGCGGGCATTCGCGGAATGTGGGCAAAACCAGCGTGGTAGCCGGCCTGATCGCGGCCCTGCCAGAATTCAACTGGACTGCGATGAAAATCACGCAGTACGGGCACAATGTTTGTTCGAACGACGGACAGCCCTGCCATTGTGCAACCGAAGATCACACCTGGGCTATTTCTGAGGAAAAAGAACGCTCCGGACTTACCGATACCTCGCGCTTTTTAGTAGCTGGGGCGGAGCGAGTGTGGTGGATCCGTTCCCAACAAGGGCACTTAGCGGAAGCCTTGCCCAACCTGCGCAAGGTTCTCGCCAGTTGTAGAAACGCCATTGTTGAATCGAACAGCATTGTGAAATTCTTGCGCCCCGACATCTATCTGACTGTGTTGGACCCCGAAACCGCGGACTTTAAGCCGTCCGCCCAGGAATTTCTTGACCGCGCCGACGCGGTCATCCTGCACAAATCAAAGGGGGCGAACTGGCAGGGAGTTTCGCTTAAACCACTCAGCGGACGGCCCATCTTCTCGATTGATCCACCGGAATACATCACAGTCGAGATTGTCGACTTTGTTCGCAGCCAGTTAGACCCAGGGAATAATTAGACCTCGTGTGAAGGCAGGGCTTGGCCCGCGAGTCACAGTTCTACATCAAATACAGACGGGGCAAGCCCGATCTTCACACTTTTGTTTTTGCTTTATTGCGATCCGGGCGTGATATCGTCGTCGCCTTTGATTTGTGTGTGTTCATCCACCACGACGGAATCCCGTTTCGCTTCACCACGATGTCCTGCTGTATGGCGGCTGGTGATTCGCCGTAGTTCTTTCAAAATACTTTCCCGATCGTGTCCCGCATAGTCACGGGCAAAGCGGGTCAGTGCTTCAGTGAGAATGTCGTGATGATGGACTGCATCCAGCCCGCTCTCACGTGTGATGTTGAGCCACAGGCGATGTACCAGATGAACATCTTCGGTCTTCATGCTGGGCGTATGCGGCCCAATGCGGAAGGTGTCCACTGTCATGTCAGGACGCACCACCTGAAATACGAACTGCTTCTTGGGTTCCGGCATCGCCTCCCAGGTTTTGCCAAGTTCAAAGGCTTGTTCGGCACCTGTCATCTTGCTGGAAAGTCCGGAAACCACGGCGGCTGATTCAAGATTGATTGCAGTCTGCACAATCGCGGACCACACATCACGCGCCGGCACAACTAATAGAGAAATGTGTTTGCCGAAGCTTTCGGCCACCGATACAGCTTTGGTGAAAAGTTGCTGCTCGTACTCGGTGAATATCTGTTCCGTGGCAAGATCATAGGCCGCAGAGCCGAACTGGCTTACACGCGCCGACATAACCACAATGTCCTGTTCGTCGGTATCAGTTTTGTCCAGGACCCATTTCAACTGCGTGAGGGTGTTGTAGTCACGGACGGTGACCAACACATTTCCTGGGTGGACCCCAACGCCCGAGCGCTCGACAGTTTCAGATTGGGTCAGCTGGAAGTGTTCCTTCATCTGTTTTTGCGACAGCGCGTGTTTCTTGCGGTTGACGCGTTCGGAAACGGTGAAGACCAGGAAAAAACCAGCAGCAAAGGAGAGCCCTGCAACTGTCGCCACAGACTTGGTAAACAGATTCACGATGGCAGTGGAAAACAGCACCATGAAAACAGAAGCCAGTCCGAGAGGAATTTCGCGTCCGGCGACGGTGATGTTCGGCGGGACCTTCCAGCCGCGCTCGCCTTTGTACTTGAAGCGCAACACCAGCATAGACAAGCTGTTAAAGGTGAAGCTCCAGATGACCCCGAACGCATAGGCTTCGCCCAACTTGTAGACATTCCCTCGGCTGAGCAGGATTGTTATCACCTGCAGAAGAACAACCATGTTGATGATGCGGTAGCTGGTGCCAAAACGCTTGTGCGGATGGCGGAACCAGTCGGTGAGTACACCATCCTCGGAAATACGGTTTAGTACGCCGTTTGATCCAATGATTGCAGTATTGACCGCGCCGGAGAGAATCAGGAAACCAACCACTACGACAAATCCGCGGAACAATAGACGCAAAATTTGCGGGCCCCACAGATACATCGCCAAACCTGAAATTAAGTTGTCTTTGTAAACCGGAACCCGAACTTCATCCGGGATGATCATGACGAACAACAAAGACGTGATGCCGGTGAAGATGAAGCTATAAATAGCGATGATGATTGCCGCGCGCTTCAGGTTTTTCAGTTTGGGGTGAGCAAGTTCGCGATTGACCTGCGCCAGGGATTCCTCGCCGCTCATGGCAAGTACGGAGTGGCCGAACGCGATCAGAATGCCGAGAATCCCGAACTTTTTCGCCAAGTCAGCCGCGAAATTGGTGCCGTGTAAAAAACCTAGAGATTCGGGACTGAACTTCAAATTGCCGGGAGTGGGCAGTGGCACATGCTGATAGCCCTGTTTGACCACTGTAATGGCAGCCCAACCCAGCAGAATCACCGCCATGACAGTGGTGACCTGCATCACTCGCAGGGCTTTTTCGCTGGATTCCTCAATGCCCTTGGTGTTCTGCCACCAGAAATAAATCGTTACCGCAAGCGCGAATATGACCGACGTGGTGTTGACTGGGACTTGAGGCGTCCCGTGGAACATGGCATGGATGGCGCGTGGAATCCATCCGTGAGTATCTAAAGTGACAAAAAGGTCATTGATTAATCCGGCGATATATTGGCCAGCCGACACACCGGAGATCGGTCCCGTCAGGATGTAGTCGAACATCAGACAGGAGACGCTGATCTTAGCCAGCGTACTGCCCAACGCCTCTTTCACCACCCGATATACGCCGCCGCGCACGAACATGGAGCAACTTTCCACATACACCGCGCGCACGGTGAAGGAAAACAACATCACGCCCAAAATGAACCACGGCGCCGACTTCCCGATGGCCTGCTCGGCAATGCCGCCAGCGTAAAAAGCCGACGAGCCAAGATCATTCAAAACGATCGCGGCAGCTCGCCAGTAGGAAATAAAAGTGAGCATGACCGAGGTAGCGACCACAATGCGTACACGGTCTGCGTTGGTGGTGGAACCCGGGGGTTGGATTGGGGAGTCCATTCAGTTGGTGAACATCATTTCGTCAAAGCGAAACTCGCAATTACACCATAGCCCGGCATTTCTGGCCCAATCAATTTTTGTATGGGACTGATAAGTAACCGACTGGGAGGCATTTCCGAAACTACGCTTCTCAAAGGCGTAGTCAACCTGTACTTAATTGCGCGACGCAAGGGCTCTGCCTGGCTCATCTTCTGAATCGTCTTCAAATAGAACCCGGAACAGCTTAAACGCGACTAATGGGATCACGAGCATGCATCCCGCCATGCCAATGATAAATAGCAGCGTCAGCAGCGGCGACAGAAGTGAGAACACTTTTTCCACTCGCGCATTATATAAGAAATTTTTGAAAAAGTTATGACTGCCGTAGGCAGGCGTATAAGCGGCGGATTTTGTTATTCTTGCGAAGTGTTAGGGATCGTCAAAAAATCCTGGCTGCTGATGCTGCTTTCGGCGGGATTGCAGATTGTAATTTTCCCTCTTCCCAATCTCTATTTTTTGAGCTGGATTGCGCTGGCGCCGTTGCTGGTTGCAGTGTTGCAGGCAAGGGAACATGAAACGCTCCAGCTTTCTGAAGGCGCGAAACTTCTACCAGCAAAAGCAGGGCAGGCATTTCTACTTGCTTACGTCTCCGGGATTATCTGGTATGCCGGAACCTGCTATTGGATCTACAGCACCATGCGTCACTATGGCGGAGCGAGCACTCCCGTCGCGGTGCTGATCATGTTTTTGTTCTGTCTGTACGTCGCGCTCTACCACGGAGCGTTTGGTCTGTTGGTTAGCCTCGCCGCGAAGATCGATCCTCAGAACCGTCTGCCGCTGGTTCTGTCTCCCTTTTTGTGGGTGGCAGTCGAGCTGGCACGTACTCGGATCACCGGTTTTCCTTGGGACCTTCTGGGCATCACGCAAGTGGACAATATCCCGCTGGCGCGCATCGCGACCGTCACCGGTGTGTACGGGATCTCGCTGGAGATCATGGTGGTGAATGTAGCATTTGCGGCGGTGTTTTTAGTTCGCCGCGATAAGCGGAACAAATTGTTGCTGGCGGCCGTGGCCGCAGCCATCGTACTGCAAATTGGGCAGCTGTTGCCTGTGCGGGCCGCTGGTGCTGATCACACGGCGCTGTTGGTGCAACAAAATATCCCAATTCTTGAGGCTGCCGACTGGACCAAAGATTATCTCGAAGGAACTTTGCGCGACCTGAGTTCGATCAGCATGCAACCAACCGAGAATGGCCAGCGCCCCAGTCTGATTGTGTGGCCAGAATCGCCGTCACCCTTTTACACCAACGACCCGATCTTTCGTAATGCACTAGGAAATCTTGCCAGGCAGGCAAATACATGGATACTGGTCGGTAGCTTGGGCCAGCGCAACGCCATGCACTCGCAACAGATGGAGTCAGCGGTCTACAACTCCGGTTCATTATTTAGTCCGCAAGGCGAACTCGTCACACGCTACGACAAAGTTCATCTGGTACCTTTCGGAGAGTACGTTCCCTTCCGACGGTTGTTTTCCTTCGCGGCCGGTCTTACCGACCAAGTAGGAGATTTCACCTCCGGCACCTCCCGCCTGCCACTTCAATCTGGGGACATGCAGGTTGGAGTCTTCATCTGCTACGAATCCATTTTCCCGGATGAGATCCGCCAATCCGCAGCCAACGGGGCGGAAGTATTGGTGAACATCTCCAACGACGGCTGGTATGGTGACAGCGGTGCGTACGCCCAGCACCTACGCCAGGCACGGATGCGGGCCATTGAAAATTCGCGCTGGCTGCTACGCGACACCAACACCGGGGTAACGGCTTCGATTGATCCGTATGGCCGTATCGTAGCCAGCGTTCCGCGCAAGCTGAGGACAGCCTTAGTGGCTCCCTACGCACTCACCAACGTAACCACTTTCTACACCCGCTACGGCGATTGGTTCGCCTGGCTCTGTGCGATAATTTCCCTAGGCGGATTGATTGTCCCGCCCTTATTTCTTCGCAAGGATTAGACTCCCAATGGTGGAAGAACTAGAACAGGAATACGCCGCGCTAAAAGGCAAAGTCCACGACCTACGGGAGTACCTTTGACGCGGGCAAACTGCGCCAGCAATTAGCCGAAATTGACAAAGAAGCCGCAGACCCCACTCTGTGGTCGAATCCGCAAAAATCCCAGACCGTGATGCGCGAGAAAAAGCGCCTCGAAGGTGCTCTTACGACTGAGGGGGAACTCTCGCGCCGTAGCGATGATATTGCCGCATACTTTGACCTTGCGCGCGAAGGGGAAAAAGTAAACGACGAACTGCGCCACGAGATCGACGGATTGAAGCAACTGGTCGATCGTGTCGAGACCGAAACCTTGCTTGCCGGCGAGAACGACATGCGCAATGCCATCGTGACCATTCATCCCGGAGCGGGTGGTACCGAATCGCAAGACTGGGCGGACATGCTGCTGCGAATGTATCTCCGCTGGGCGGAGCGACAGGGATTCCAGACGGTGTTGTATGACTATCAAGCAGGCGAAGAAGCCGGACTTAAGTCGGCGACTTTTGCCGTGAACGGCGAATATGCCTTTGGTCTGTTAACCAGCGAAATCGGTGTGCACCGGCTGGTGCGTATCTCCCCCTTCGATCAAGCCAAGCGACGGCACACTTCATTTGCCAGTGTGTTCGTCTCCCCCGAAATCGACGACAACATCGAAGTCATCATCAAGCCCGAAGACATTCGTATCGATACCTACCGCTCCAGCGGCAAGGGCGGACAGCACGTCAATACCACGGATTCCGCCGTCCGCATCACTCATATTCCAACCGGCCTGGTTGCCGCTTGCCAGAACGAGCGCTCACAGCATAAGAACAAAGAACGCGCCATGAGCATGCTCCGTTCCAAGCTCTATGAATATGAGATGGAGAAAAAGCGCGAGGCCACGAAAAAGATTGAAGACTCAAAGCTTGACATTAACTTCGGGTCACAAATCCGTTCTTATGTTCTCCAGCCTTATCGCTTAATCAAAGACCACCGCACCAAGCAAGAGATAGGCGATGTCGACCGGGTACTCGATGGTGACTTACAGCCATTTATCCGGGCCTATTTAGTGATGAGGCGCGGGGAGAAGCAGAATTAGTTGTGAGCTGACTGAAAAGCTGGCAATAATTAGGAAAGGAGGGCCGAACATGCCGCGCATGATCGATTTAATCCGCGTCTCGGCGTTGCCCTCCAATTTGATGCACGCGGCCTCGCGCGGCTCTTTGAAAGTGCCCCCTGAAGAGATGATAGAAATTCTGGTTCATCTCGCTAACAAGAACCAAATTTTTGGCCAGCAGGCGAGGATGACTCTGGCTGCATGGGACGAAGCTTCTTCAAAAGCGGCGGCTGCCAACCCGAAAACCTCCCAGGAAGTCCTGGACTACTTCATTGCTGCTCAAAATCTGCGGCCTGCCTTGCTGCCCGCATTACTCGAGAATCCTTCTGTTCGTGATGGAGCGCTGGTTGACTTAATTTCTGAGGGGACAAAGGAAGTGGTCGAGGTGATGCTGAAGAGCGCACGGATTAAGCGATCGGCGCGGCTTACCGAAGAACTGAACAGGAGCCCGCACCTAGTGGAGCGCAAAATCGAGAAGGTTGAGGAAAGACCCGCTCCCGCAGAAACTGTGCAGGAAATACCGGCTGCTGCAGAAGTTTCTGAGATGTACGCATCAACCTCGGTGGAATCATCTGAAGGCAGCGAAATCTCCGATGAAGATGTAAATGCCTATCTCAAACAACATGCAGACGAACTAGCGGCCGAAGGCGACAAACCATTTCAGGCAATCGGCGGTGTGTTTGATGAGATCAATACCGAAATGCACGAGCACGAAGTTGAACCTGAAGCAAAAACAGAATCTGAGGCAAAACCGGAGCCTGAAGCCAAGCCTGCTACCGACGCTAAACCTCAGGCCCCGGTGGTTAAGCGTCCGGCGGTTAAGAAGCCGCCGAGTGAGGATGAAAGGCGAGGCAGCGTTCTGCAGAAAATTGCCGGCTTGGATATTAAGGGCCGTATCCAATTAGCGATGAAGGGAAACAAAGAAGAGCGTTCCATCCTGATCCGCGATGGTACAAAGTTGGTTGCCTTGGCGGTGCTGGAGTCACCCAAGATTACTGACGGCGAAGTAGAAAGATTTGCCAGCCAGAAGAACGTGTTGGAAGCGGTGCTGCGTCAGATTCCCATGAAACGCCGTTTTGCCAAGCTCTATCCAGTGGTGCGAAATCTGGTGTTTAATCCCAGATCTCCCCTGGACTTGTCCTTGGGGCTGATGAAGCACCTTCTGGTGCAGGACCTGAAAAACCTTTCGGGAAATAAAGAAGTGTCTGACACCGTGCGCAAGCTGGCCCTGAAGAGTTTTAAATCAAAGACTGAAACCGCCAAGAAGTAGCCGTCATCCATTACTTGTAGAATATGGTGCCATGTCCGCCACTCAGACTGACGCAATTGCTGATCTGCTGAAGCGCTCCAAGACTATCGCGGTCGTTGGCCTTTCCAACAGCCCACTGCGTCCCAGCCACGGAGTTTCAGCCTACATGCAAACTCATGGCTATCGGATCATCCCCGTGAACCCACAGATCAAGGGATCGCTGGGAGAAAAGTCCTGCGCCAGCCTGCTCGATGTCGAGGAGAAGATCGACATCGTGAATGTATTTCGCCGTTCGGAGTTTGTCGAAGAGGTTGTGGACCAGGCCATTCAAAAGAAAGTTCCCGTCATCTGGATGCAGGAAGGCGTCATCAACGAAAAAGCTGCGGAGAAAGCACGCAAAGCAGGAATTTTCGTGATCATGGACAACTGCATTCTTAAGGCGCACAAAGCGCGCTTCGGCTGATTGAGTTTCTCGTGTCATGCAAAAAAATCGCGAAGAATGATTCGGAAAGCCATCGAAGATCACTATCCCTTTGTCTGTGGTAAACTTCGCGAAATTCCACATTTCACGGGAGAGTATTTATGCCGCCCACCGTTCCCGATACCGATCAATCCCGGCTGCAAGTCAATGTTTATGACGGCACCCGCAACCTGATGAAAACTGGCACGTCTATTCTTTACACCGTCATCGATGGCAATCAAAAACAGCAGGTGCGCAAGACATTCACCAAATCAACAGTGAATTTCAATTTGCCGTTCTATGACAATTTTGGTGACAACTACACGGTCATCGTCTTTACGGATAATTATCAGCAGGCCGGCTTTGCTCCGGTGCCGCTAACAAATGAGAAGCCGACCACGCTTGATCTCATGCTTATCCCGAACGAGCCGCAATTTAATTTCGCCGACGCGCCATGGGACATCATGAAGTTGAAGCTTCCTTTTATTGCTAGTGATGTAAGCGACGCCAAGGGGCGTGACCGCTACGAGACACTGATGGAGGAAAAGCCCAAAGCCTTAGCTTCTCTTTTGAACCTCAGCACGGCAATGAAGCAAATATTTCTGGCGCAGGGAACACCGCTCGACTATTTAAAGGAAATTATCTGGGATGACACTTTGGCACAAGACAGATTCTTTTGCTATTGCGATGCAAAACTGATTGACCAGGTACGCGACGCTGCTGACCATGGCATGTTTGCGCCGGAACTTGGTTCCAGCATATTCCACGCCGGGGCGACGGCGAGTTGGAAACAAACCCGGTTCGGTGAAGCCAATGTGCAACTGACTTTCCACGAAAACGATAAGCAAACGATCGATGGAACCAAGTGCATAGTGGTCGAGCCCGACATCGACTATGAAAAAGACATAGCCGCACACACCTTGCTTGAAGTCATACCCAATGCGATCACCAAAGGGCTAACCAATCCGGAGGTTGTTTATGTGTTGCGGTGGATTGCCGGACGGCACGCAGGTGTTCCGGAATTTGCGCCGCCTTATGTGATTGTTTAGCTATGAATTTCCCGAATGGGATTGCTCTCTGTGTTTCTTAATCTCGGCCAACCGCTCGCGGATTCGTTTCTCGATTCCTTCATTGCTCGGCTGGTAGTAGTTTCGATCGCGCAGATTGTCGGGCAGGCATTGCATATCCGCAACTTTGCTTTCGAGATCGTGCGCGTACTGATAACCTTGGCCGTATCCCAGCCCTTTCATCAGACCCGTAGGAGCGTTGCGCAAGTGCAACGGAACCGGCTCAGCCGCTGTGCGCTCCACGTCGCTTTGAACTTCGCCGTAGGCGGTATAGAGAGCATTTGATTTGGGCGCCACTGCCAGATAGACCACAGCTTGTGCCAGCGCGAGATTTCCCTCCGGCATTCCGATGAAATCCACCGCATCGCGCGCAGCCATGCAGAGTGCTAGGGCATTTGGCTCTGCCAGCCCAATATCTTCAACCGCCATTCTCACCACACGGCGGGCAATGTAAAGCGGATCTTCTCCTGCTTCCAGCATACGGCCCAGCCAGTAAAGCGAGGCGTCAGGATCGCTGTTGCGCACAGACTTGTGTAATGCCGAAATCAGGTTGTAATGCTGTTCGCCAGTTTTGTCGTAGAGCAGAGTACGCCTCTGCAATGCATCCTGAATGATGTCATCGGTGATTTCACCGTTGTCGCTTGCCAGCGCCGCCGCTACTTCTAGGACGTTGTATGAGCTACGCGCATCTCCGCTGGAGTATGCCGCAATTTTGCTCAATACCTCATCCGATGCGCGCAGTTTCCTCGTTCCCAGGCCTCGCTCTACATCGCTAAGCGCTCTCTTTAGAAGCCTGACAATCTGATCTTCCGCTAGCGGTTTGAGTACATAGACTCGGCTGCGAGAAAGTAGCGCGGAGATGATCTCGAACGATGGGTTCTCGGTGGTGGCACCGATCAAGCGAATGCTGCCTTTTTCTACGTACGGCAGAAATGCATCCTGCTGCGCTTTGTTGAAGCGGTGAATTTCATCGATAAATACAATTGTGCGCGTGCCGTACTGTTGGGCACGTTCGGCGTCTGCCATGACTTGTTTTATCTCTTTAATTCCCGCAAGCACCGCGGAGAATTCGATGAACTCCGCCTTGGTCAGGTGCGCGATGATCTTGGCGAGCGTCGTTTTGCCAGTACCTGGCGGCCCCCAAAAAATCAGCGACCCGATATCGTCACGCTCGATTTGAGTGCGCAAGGGTTTCCCGGGAGCAATCAGATGTTCTTGGCCAGCGAACTCATCAAGCGTGCGAGGGCGCATGCGATCCGCTAGCGGGCGGGTGCGGTCGCTAGGACTGTCTGACGTTGGGATGGACTGAAATAAACCCATAACTATTTTTGCCGCGCAGCTTCGTAAAGTACGATGCTGGCCGCAACTCCTGCGTTTAACGACTCTACTTGTGAGGAATGTGGGATGGCGATGAATTCATCCATATCCCTCATCAAGTCCTGGGATACTCCTGCTCCTTCCCTGCCAATGAAGATGGCGAGAGGGAGACCAAGGTTGGCGTCGCGCAGCGCTATTCCTTTGTGGGACGATGTTGCCAGCATACGAACTTTGTTCTGGCGCATCGCCTGAATGGCCTCAGAAAGTTTGCTCGTGGCGATCGGCAGTCTGAATACGGAGCCAGCGGAGGCGCGCACAACTTTCGAATTCAGATGGTGGACGGTGCCTTCTCCTAAAACTATTCCTCCTGCTCGAAAGGCTTCTGCCGAACGCAAGATCGTTCCTAGATTCCCTGGATCTTGCAGGCCTGCGAGCACGATCAGCGGCCCTGCTTCCTTTCGCCCAAGCACATCCGCCAGAGAGAACTCTTTCACCCCCACTAAGGCGGCCACGCCTTGGGGGGTTTCACTGGGGACGGCGCTGGCAAATAGCTTATCTGGAAGCAACAGCGTTTCCACATGAGCCGCGATCTGAGGCAGCAGCCTTTCCGCCTTACTCTTACCGGAATTACTAAAAAACACCGCCTGAAAGCGCAAACCGCTGCGTAATGCTTCTTCCAGAATGCGAACTCCCTCGATGGCAGTGAAGCCATCAGCCGTTGTTTCACCGTGGGCGAAGGCCTTCCGTAGCTCTTTGACCAGCGCGTTATGGCGGCCTTCGATGCGGCGTAAACGCCCATCGACCGCCGCTGTTTTTGAGGTCTTTTTCACGGGTTGGCTAGGCAGAATCATACCTGCCTTTAGGACGGCGTGCAGCGCAGTCCCTGTGATATGTTTAGTTTTCGCAGTTTCAGCAGACGGAGGCTGGGGCTTAGTGCGCGCTGAAATCCTGAAAGTTAACTCTGAAAGTCCGGAAACTTCTCTGATCCGTTACGCCGCAGACCAAATTCGAGCCGGCGAAGTGCTGGGCATGCCGACCGATACTTTTTACGGCTTGGCCGCCGATCCGTTCAACTTGCGCGCTGTAGACCGCGTGTACGACATCAAGTCGCGCTCCCGTCACAAGCCGCTTTCTCTTCTGATTGAAAGCGTGGATCAGGCGGAAGAGTTGGCCCAGCCTCTGCCGGAAGAGTTCTATGCTCTGACCCGACGTTACTGGCCGGGTCCGCTCACGATCATCGTGAAGGCGTCGTCGAAACTACCGCTGAAGGTTACGGCCAACACCGGCAACGTGGCTCTGCGCGTACCCAACGCGAAAATTCCTCTTGAGGTGGTAAAGGCCGCAGCAATTCCAATTACAGCTACTTCCGCCAACCTCAGCGGTGAATCTGAGTGCACGACGGCTCAGGCTGTCCGCGAGCAGCTACAAGACCGCATTTCCATCATCGTCGACGGTGGCACCTCGCCTCGGGAAGTCGCTTCCACCATCGTGGATCTTACTGACGAAGAAAAACGTTGGTATGTCCTGCGTCAGGGAGCGATCACATCGCAGGAGATTTCGGAGTTCTTTGCGCAGGGATGAGCGGAAAAGCAAGCAAACGCCATAGGCTTCTGAAGCTGTTGGCTTTGCTTCTCTTCGCATTTCTATTTTGGTTTGGCTGGACTTGCCTCTGGGTAGTGCGCGAATCCTGGCAACACGAAGTCCAGCCTGCCGACGCCATTGTGGTATTCGGAGCTGCGGAATACGCCGGCCGGCCTTCCCCAGTATTGCGAGCCCGCCTTGATCATGCCCTCTACCTTTTTCAGCGCGGAGTATCTCCGGTTGTGATTACCACCGGAGGAGCCGGGGATGACACCAAGTACACCGAAGGCGGCGTGGGCCGCGACTATCTGATGCACCACGGAATTCCGGAAGCAAGCTTGATAGCAGAAACACTTGGTTCTGATACTGCGCAATCAGCGCAGAGGGTGGCGGTGATTATGCGCGCGAACCACATGCGCAGCTGCATTGCGGTTAGTGACGAGTATCATGTCTTCCGCATACGCAAGCTGCTGGAACGTGAAGGGCTGAAAGTCTACGTAGCACCGCGGCCGGATTCACGGCCTCGTACAGCGATGTTGAGAACACAAGCAGTGGTTCGAGAAGCCGGAAGTTATATTTTCTGGCGTCTGCACTTCCTCGTCTAGTCCGCTCAACAATTACCAGCTCATGCGCTTGCGCAGTTCGGTGATGTGGGCCACGTGGTGCCGACCATGCCAGGAATAAAGGCAAAGATTTTTTTCCAGCGGCACGACGCCTAACTGCGGATGCTTGAAGGATCGTTTCCATTCCTCTGGCCTAATGCTTTTCAGCACACGAACCCAGCGATCATGTAGTAATTCCAGCAGGGATAGAGAAACCTCCAATGGCGTGGACTGTACATCCGAGAGTTTGGCCCAGCGGTCTTCCTCATACGGCTTGATAGTCGGTTCATCTTCGGTGAGGGCGAGCTTGAAGCGGATGTACGCGTTCATGTGGCTTTCGGGGACGTGATGCACCACCTGGCGCACCGTCCAACCTCCATCACGATAGGGCGTTTCAATCTGTTCCGGCGATAACCCGTTGACGGCAGCACGCAAAGCAGCGGGTGTTTGGGCAATATCTTCGATTAATTTCTTACGCTGTTCTTCGCTGGGAGGACCTTCATAGTTAAATTTGCCGATCGGATATCGCGGGTCGTTCATGCTGCCTCCGGTTAAATTAGAACACGCTGTCGGAGGTTAAGCCGGATGAAAAGGCTTCATCCCGACCAGGACAATTGTTAATGGTTACGACTAGCTTTCTGAGCAGACGATGCGCGGTTTGATGGAACACATGGAAACGCAGGACCGATGAGGAGTCAGCCAGCTCTCAGCGGACTAGGGCCAAAATTCTAACTGGGCCGCCGGACCCATCTTCTAGCTTGATCGGTGCAACGACCACTGTCGATCCAGTCGCGGGTACAAGATCCAGATTGGCGACGTCCTCGAGGTGATAGACGCTACGGGACATGGTGAATCGGTGAACAGGAAAATCAGTTGCCGGACCGTAGTCAACGCTCAGCGTATCGATCCCAAGGCCGAGAACAGCACGTGCTTCGGTCAAAAACTCTGCCGCGTCGACTGAGTATCCGGGGAAGTGCATTACACCTTGCGCATCAGCGTTCCGGAAATCTTTGGCAGAATTCCAATGCGATGCCCATCCCGTATTCAACATCACCACGGCATTTCCAGGAATCTGTCCGTGGGCTTGTTCCCAATCGGCAATGTCTTTGATTGAAAGTTGATAGTCAGCGTTGGCTTTGGTTTTATGACTGATGTCGAGCACCACCATCGGCGCAATTAATCGCTCCGGCGGAATCTGGTCGACTGTCCACAGCCCCTTGGCAAAGTGTGCAGGCGCATCAATGTGCGTGCCGTAATGCTCGGGAAGGCTGATCTTTCGTGCAAAGTAATGGTTCTTTTCAATCGTGCCCGCAACTTGAACTTTATAATCGTCACTCTCATCCGGACTGAAGGTTGGGACTTTGCCATTGATCGGGTGGGTGAGATCTACCACCGCCCGAAATCCACTGGGCAAAACGGTTTCTGTTCGTCGCTGTTGCGCGAACAAAAACAATGCCAAAGCAAGAGCACAACCGATAACAAAAGTATGTATTTTCATTAACTTACGGGGTCAATCAGGCTAAAACGGGCCCTAAGGAATCAGATGCGTGCACTGGTTCTGAGGGTGCTTTAAAACATCTTAATAGGCTTAGGGGGACGCTCTCAATGAACGGGAGGACATGGCCTGGCGGAAACAGCTTGGGGCATGAGTGTCAGAGGTTGAAAAGAACATGCCAGATAACAACCACGCACACCGCAGTTAATGTGCCTAAAAAGTTGACCGTGTTGTTGTTCAGAAGTCCTCGCCATTCCAGCGTAGCGCCGAGATAACTGTCTGAGATCATCCCGGTAAAAGCGGCGACAAACAAAGCCAACAATGCACGGCGGCTGATTAACAGTGTGAAATTCGCGGTCACAGCCATCAACCCTGCTGCCGCCACCCCCGCCAAGGTTCCAGGGACACTAATACCTCCATCCGTGCCTGCGGGTACTTTGCGCCAATTGGTAATCAAGCGGGCTTCGCGGCTCGAAGTTTGTCCGATCTCGCTGGAGACAGTGTCGGCTGCAGCTTCCGCCAATGCCGCACACATTGCTATCAAGAAAACACCATTTCCATGCCAGTGATATACCGCCGCGCAACCTGCAGCAACTCCAACGTTCGCGAACACTTGCGACGCGGTACGGCCCTCTTTCCTTTCAGCTGTTCCGAGTTTCAATTTGCGTTGATAACCAAGCTGGGTTGCACCCCAGGTGAGAACGAACAGCAGCACGAGAAGGATGAAGGCTCCCGGCCCAGCCGATACATAGAGCGCAAAGCAAACCAAACCTCCTGCAATTGCGCCGGATGGACTTACTCCGCGCACGATGCGGGCCAGCAGAGCGAACAGGACGATAATTAGGGCCACGACCCAAATTGGGCGCGAACCCGACAAGATTGTCCATACTCCTGGCATGATTGTGGTTCTACCACGACTTATGGTGTATTCCGCTTGAAAGCCCTATTGCTAGTGATTTAGAGTTTCGGCTACCGGGCGGATCAGCTGCTTTTTCGGGGCCTCGGTAGTCTAAACTCAAATTATTCTGGCGCGTATTTCGCGCCGTTCGAATTCGGGGAGAACTCAATGGCGTCCTCCGTTTGGTCTGGCTATCTTACCTTTGGATTGATCTCCATGCCGGTGCGACTTTTTTCCGGCGCGCGTAGCTCTGGCATCTCCTTCAACATGCTCCATCGCGACGACCTGAGCCGCGTGAAGCAGCAGTACGTCTGCCCAGCGGAGGACAACAAGGTTGTCGAACGCAGCGAAATCGTGAAGGGATTTGAATATCGCAAGGGCGAGTACATCGTCATCGAGCCGGACGAGATCAAGAAGATCGAGCCCAAGACCGCCAAGACGATGGAGATCCTTGAGTTCGTAAAGACCACCGACGTTGATCCTGTTTATTTCGAATCGTCCTATTACATGATGCCCGAGGAAGCGGGCCGCCGCCCGTACGCGCTGCTGACCAAAGCTCTCGAAGACAGCGAATATGTGGCGATTGCGAAACTTACCATGCACAACCGCGAGTACACGGTATTTCTGCGTCCCCATAAAGGCGGCATGATGTTACACACCATGTACTATGCCGAAGAGGTTCGTGAGGTGGAAGGTTTTGGCCCTCCTGATGTCGAGATCAAAGATTCAGAACTGAAAGTCGCCCATCAGCTGATCGAGGCGCTCGCGGGAGACTGGGACCCAGACAAGTACCACGATTCATTCCAGGACAACCTGAAGAAGCTGATTGAGACGAAACTCGAAGGAGGCAAAGTTGTAGAAGTAGAAAAGCCCAAGAAATTGGCTCCAGTGGTGGACCTCATGGCCGCCCTCAAACAAAGTCTGGCGGAAATGGAAGGCAAAAAGAAGCCGGCTGCCGGGACGCGAGATTCGGCGGCAGCCAAGAAGTCGCGGGGACGCGGCTGACTTTCCTTTTCGACACTCCCCATTGTCATTCCGAGCGCGTGGTTTGCGCGAGAGGCACGCTGAGCGCAGCCGAACGGAATCGGTCGGAATGACAAATTCATCACACAAGTCTCGTGTTTACAACTAAATTGCCATTCCGCTGCATCCAGTTCCTAGAGTCTAAATATCCCTTACCAACAGGGCCGTTAACTGGCGCAGATAGCCAATAGCCATTAGAATATGGAATTCTTTCGGTTCACGATGAGCCAGTCTGTAATCTCCCAGGGGTGCCGATGCGCGTAGTTCGTGTGCTGTGTGTGATGGCTGTTTTTGCGGTTGCCATCCTTGAAATCAGTTGCGGGGACACTTTCCGACCCATCGCTATACCGCAGAATCCC
>Ga0207689_10001555_pt1 | contig 21766 bp, 21 predicted proteins | sample KBSMisM52_FD_184312 | JGI IMG/M metagenome (GOLD analysis project Ga0207689, IMG submission 184312) | Miscanthus rhizosphere microbial communities from Kellogg Biological Station, Michigan, USA - KBS Miscanthus M5-2 (SPAdes) (version 2) | ecosystem: Host-associated > Plants > Roots >... | reverse complement strand
ATGGATTTCTCGAAGGAATACGACATCCTCACCAAGCTCGACGACGACTGGAAGGACTACATGTCCCAGGCCGGCGGCACCCAGCCCTACACCAGCGAGGATGCCGAGCGCCGCCAGCACTTCTTCGATTCCCTCGTCAGCGAGACCTCCCTCCAGGAGCACCTCATGCGTCAGGCCGAGCTCGCCGACACGCCCGACAACGTTCTCAAGGCCATGAGCTACCTCGTCGGCAGCCTCGACGACCGCGGATTCCTCACCCAGAGCCCCAACGACGTCGCCCTTCAGACCGCCCTGCCTCTCGATTGCGTCCAAGAGGCCGCCCGTCAGCTCAAGACCTTCGAGCCCGCCGGCATCGGCGCTGCCAGCCTCGAGGAATGCCTGCTCCTCCAGCTCAACGTCAAAGGCCGCTCCGACAGCCTCGCCGCCCGCATCATCCGCGAACATTTCGCCCTCCTCACCCGTCGGCGCATCCCTGAAATCGCCCGCAAGCTCGGCGTCCACACCGACGACGTCCAGGAGGCCATCGAGGAAATCGGCTCGCTCGACCCCGCGCCCGGCCGCCGTTTCGCCGAAGACAGCAACCGCGTGGTCGTCCCCGACGTGACCGTCGAGAAGGACGACGACGAGTGGAAGATCCACCTCAATAGCGACTACATCCCCCGGCTGCGCATCTCGTCTACCTACAAGGATCTCATCGCCAAAGGCAGCCTCTCCAAGCAGGAGCGCGACTACCTCCGCGAGCGCATCCGCTCCGGCAAGTTCCTCATCAACTCCATCGACCAGCGCCAGCAGACGATCGAGCGCATCACCCGCGAGATCATCAAGGTCCAGCTCGAGTTCTTCGAGCACGGCGTCTCCAAGCTCCGCCCGCTCACCATGACGCAGATCGCCGACGTGGTCGGCGTCCACGAGACCACCGTCAGCCGAGCCATCGCCAACAAATACATCAAGACCCCCCACGGTATCTTCGACTTCAAGTTCTTCTTCACCCCCGGCTACCAGTCCGACAACGGCGCCTCCGTCTCCAACACCAGCGTGAAGGACATGATCAACGACCTCATCGCCGGCGAAGACCGCAGCCATCCGCTCAGCGACCAGGAAATCGTCGTCAAACTCCACGAAAAGGGCATCAACATCGCCCGCCGCACCGTCGCCAAATACCGCGAGGAACTCGGACTCCTCCCCAGCAACCTCCGCCGCGAATACATCTGACGGCCATGCGCGTCCAAAACCAAAGCATCTCGTCGGAGTGGCACAGACATTCCTGCCTGTGCGTTCGGTCATCGTGCATCGGACGCCGGAGCACAGACAAAAATGTCCGTGCCACCCCTGCGCGCAGTTCAAAACCCGCCTGACTCCATCCTGATCCTTGGCGTTCTTTGCGCCCTTTGCCTCTTTGCGTTAAAAACCCGATTTCTCCCCAACACCGCCCCGCCCCGTGAACGCCTCCTGGGATACCCTTAAGCTCCTCTCCGACCCCACGCGTCTGCGTCTGCTCGCGCTGCTTCTGCGCGAGGAACTCTCCGTCGCCGAGCTCCAGGAGATTCTCGGCATGGCCCAGTCGCGCATCTCGTCGCAACTCGCCCTCCTTCGCCAGGCCGACATCGTCGGCGACCGCCGCGATGGCAAAAAAGCCTTCTACTCCCTGCGCCCCGCCCTCGACGCCAAGACGCTTTCGCTCCTCCACGCCGCCTGCGACTCCGTCGCCGAACTGCCCGAGCTCGCCGAGGACCGCGCCAATCTCGACCGCATCCTCAAAAAGCGCCGCGACCACCAGGAGCAGTATTTCAACCTGATCGCCGGTAAACTGGGCAAAAACTACTGCCCCGGCCGCTCTTGGGAAGCCATCGGCCACCTCGCCCTTCGCCTCACCCCGGAGATTGTCATCGCCGACCTCGGCGCCGGCGAAGGCCTCCTGTCCCAGCTTCTCGCACGCCGCGCCAGCAAGGTCTGGTGCATCGACAACTCCCCGCGCATGGTCGAGGTGGGCACCGAGCTCGCCGACAAAAACGGCCTCGCCAATCTCACCTACAAGCTCGGCGACATCGAGCAAGTCCCCCTGCCCGACAAGTCCGTGGACCTCGCCATCCTCAGCCAGGCGCTCCACCACGCCCAGCACCCGGAAAACGCCGTCAAGGAAGCCCACCGCATCCTCAAGCCCCACGGGCAGATCCTCATTCTCGATCTGAAGGAGCACACCTTCGAAAAAGCCCGCGAGCTCTACGCCGACGTCTGGCTCGGCTTCAAAGAAAGCGCCCTGCACGGCTTTCTCAAAAAAGCCGGCTTCCAACACGTCGAAGTCACCACCGTGGCCCGCGAGGCCAACGAACCGTGGTTCGAGACCCTGCTCGCCAGCGGCACCAAAGCCGGCCGGTAGTCAAAGTGTGGTCGCCGCCCTCGGCGGCCATGGGCAAGTCAGCACAGCGTTCAGCTCTCCGCCACCGCCGCCAGCACACGCGGCCACATGAATTTGAACGGACGCGTAAACTCCCGCGGACGCTCCGCCATGCCGCGCGTCACGTCCTCGACGGAAAACCATTCGCCGCGTTCGATCTCCGCCGGATGCAGCACAAACGGACCGTCGCTGCGCAGGCTGTAAACCCACACAAATTCCCAGCCCGTGTCCGCGCACGCCTCGATCTTGAACAGCGCCTTCAGACCGCTGGCGGGACCGACCTTCACGCCGATCTCCTCCTCCAGCTCGCGCACCACGGCGACCTCATACTCCTCGCCACTGTTGAGATGTCCCGAACAAGACGCGTCCCATTTGCCTGGAGACGAGTCCTTGAGCATCGAGCGCTTCTGCAAAAACACCCGCCCGTCGCGGCCAAACGCCAGCGCATGCACCGAGCGGTGCCGGAGCTTCTGTTTGTGCACTTCCTTGCGCGTGGCCTGGCCGGTCACCTCGTCGCAGTCATTGACCACGTCGAAGATCTCATCGTCACGCTGGGCGGTTAACTGGGAATGCATGTTTTTGTTGTCGCTTCGCCGGAAGCGGCCTCTTTCGTCTCACTTAATCGACACAAGTTCCCATGCCCAAAATCGACGTCAACAAGGTTGCTGAAATTCTTAAGCGTAACGAAGTCGAGCCCGCGCTCCTCCGCACCATCGTCGAGGAGATGAACCTGCTGGTGCAACCCGAAGTCGATGAGGAGAAACCGCCCGCGCTCAAGAAACAGTGGGCCATCCTCATCTCCGATCCCGACAACCGCTTGCCCGAGGGCAATGACTTTGCGGGCTGGGTCTTACAGATCCCGGAGAATGAAAGCGTGATGTCCACGACCGAGCGCATCCACAAGGCCGCCTACGAATTCAACACGACCAAGAAAGGCCGCCTCATGCCCGCCAAGACGATCGGCGAGGCCTTGGAGCACATCCCCGCCAAGCATTTCAAGGAAGCCAACGTCTTCGTGAAAACCAAGATCCCGGTCCTGATGCTCAAGACCGACAACGAAATCCCGACCGAGGCGACCGACAAGGACACCCGCCGCCGCAAGCTGTCGTAACGGTAGGACGTCAAGGTGAACGGCGACGGGCTTTCCCCTACGCATGGCCTGCTCCGAAGATCATAATGGTCACCCCCACGAGGCAACCTGCCTCAACTCCTCGTCAATGCGGTCTCCGTAAGCACACTTACTCTCGAGCCCCGAAAATCCCGAAAAAACGGGACGGATCCTCGTTCCGTTAATCGCTTGGTAAATATGCGACCTAGGCGAACCCTCCGGCGGCGCTCCCATTCCAAGGCTTACGCCGACCGGTCCGGATAACCCGACGGTAGTCCGAACCGGGGGAACAAAGCGGACGTTCCGTTCAGTTCTTGACCACCATATTGTTCTCAACCGACTTCACGCCACGGACGTCTTGAGCGAGTTTCGTGACCAACGCCTTCTCGGCGTCGGAAGCGGCCTCACCCGTGATCAGGACCACCCCGTCAACGGTGGTGACCTTCGTCCTGAGAGCGCTGGTCGATTTATGGCGAAGCAGCTCGTATTTCACCTGAGAGGTGATGGAGGCGTCGTCGATTTTTTCGCTCATCGTCGAACCGGGCTCAGTCTTCACGACGATTTCGTTGTTAACCGACTTCACACCTTCGATCTCCTTGGCATACACGCCGGTGAGCTCCTTCTGGGCGTTATTGTCAGCCCTGCCGGTGAGCGTGACCACACCGTCCTTCACCGCGACCGTGGTGGAGGTGGCGCTCACATGAGCCTTCACGAGCAACCGGCTGCGAATCTTGAAGGCGATCCACGCATCCGAATTCCTCGGCGCGGCTTCCTTGACGACGATTTCATTGTTCACCGCCGTCACACCGGGGAGATTTTTTACGGTATCCTCGGCGAGGTCTTTTTGATCTTCGTCCTGCACGGTGCCGGTCAGGGTGACGATGCCATCGGTCGCCTTCACCTTGACGTGATCCTCAAGCACCGTGCGGTAGTTGTAGGACGCCTTGGCGGCCTCCTCGATTTTGCGATCCATGCCGGACGAGGCGAACACCATCGCCGGGCTGGCTGCGACGGCCAGTAGCAGGGCTATATATTGGGATTTCATACGCATTAGGGGACGAGGGTTGAAACCTGCACGGCGAAATAAGGCGCCATGCGCATGTCCACCATGGACCTTGATTACGCCATCCGGTTCGCCCGCCATGCAAAAAAACGGCGCGAGGTCCCGGATGATAAATGCCTCTATCAATAGCAAACCCTAGGGAATCTAAAGACCCCGAATCATCGTGCGGGAGCTTGGCAAACCCGCTCCGCGTTCATACTTCTTTCCGCTTACCGGCCTCGCCCAACGGTCATCGGCCATGTTTCTTATTACCCGCGCCCATGCAAAAACCCCTTATCGCCCTCGCCGTCGCGTTCACCGCTTGGCTTTCCTCGCTGTCCGCCGCGCCGCTTGCGCCACGCACGACGCTGCAATCGTTTCCGGCCAAAGACGTCCGCCTGCTCCCCGGCAGCCCGTTTGCCACCGCGATGGAGGCCAACCGCACCTACCTGCTCGCCCTCGATCCCGACCGGTTGCTCGCGCCTTTCCGTCGCGAGGCCGGACTCTCCAAGAAGGCGGATAGTTACCGCGACTGGGAATCCATCGGTCTCGACGGGCACACCGCCGGCCACTACCTCTCCGCGCTCTCTACCATGGTAGTCGCCACCGGCGACGCCGAACTCACGCGTCGCCTGCGCTACATGGTCTCCGAACTCGCGGAATGCCAGAAAGCGTCCGCGGACGGCTATGTCGGCGGCATTCCCGGCAGCGCCGCGTTGTGGGCGGAGATTCGCAAGGGCAACGTGGACTTCGTCAGCAAGCGCTGGGTGCCTTGGTATAACGAGCACAAGCTCTTCGCCGGCCTGCGCGACGCGTGGCTCCTCACGAACAACGAACAAGCCCGCACCGTGCTGGTGCGCCTCGCCGACTGGTGCGACCAATTGGTCAAGGGCCTCACCGACGACCAGATGGAGCGCATGCTCCGCATCGAGTTCGGCGGCATGAACGAGGTCCTCGCCGACGTGGCGGCGATCACCGGCGACACCAAATACCTCACTCTCGCCCAGCGGTTCTCCCATCGCGCAATTTTGGACCCGTTGGCCAAAGGCGAGGATCGCCTCCAAGGCCTCCATGCCAACACCCAGGTGCCCAAGATCATCGGTTACGAACGCGTCGCCACGCTCGGCGGAGGCGATCGCTACCATGCCGCCGCCGACTTCTTCTGGCACACGGTGACGCAAAACCGCTCCGTCGCCTTCGGCGGCAACAGCGTGTCCGAGCACTTCCGCTCGTTTAAGGAAATGCTCGACCACCGCGAGGGTCCCGAGACGTGCAACACCTACAACATGCTCCGGCTGACGCGCGACTTGTTCCTCGATCATCCCGCCGCCGAATATGCCGACTACTACGAACGCGCGCTCTACAACCACATCCTCGCCTCGTTCAACGTCCAGCATCCCGGCTACGTTTACTTCACGCCCATCCGCCCCGGCCACTACCGCGTTTACTCCGAGCCCGGCGTGAGCTTCTGGTGCTGCGTCGGCACCGGCATGGAAAACCCCGGCCGCTACACGGAGTTCATCTACGCCCGCGATCCGAAAACCCGCGGCGTTTACGTGAACCTCTTCCTGCCCTCCTCCGCACGCTGGCCGGAACAGGGACTCGTCATCGAGCAACAAAACAACTTCCCCGACACGCCCCGCACCCGCCTCGCCCTGAAGCTGGACCGTCCGGCCGATTTCCCTCTCCACATCCGCTACCCGGAATGGGTGACGTCGGGCGCCTTGCGGATCACCGTCAATCAACAGCCGCAGACCCTCAACGCCCAGCCGGGCTCCTACGTGGAGCTCCGCCGCACCTGGAAAACCGGCGACATCGTCGAGGTTGAACTGCCCATGCACGCCAGCGTCGAGCGCCTGCCCGAAAAGGCGGTCTCCGACTACGCCGCGATCCTCTACGGCCCCATCGTCCTCGCCGCCCCCGTGGGCACGGACAACATGAAGGGCCTCCGAGCCGACGGCGACCGCTCCGCCCAGATCCCTCGCGGCCCGTTCATGCCGCAAGCGGACCTGCCCGTCATCGCCGCGACCGCCGAGGACCTGCCAAAATCGTTGCAACCCGTCACGGGCGAGCCGCTGACGTTTACCCTCGGCTCCGCGCTTTACCCGCAAAAATGGAGCGGCCTGAAACTGGTGCCCTTCTTCCGGCTCCAAGAGACCCGCTACATGGTGTATTGGAAACTCACCACGCCCGAAGCGGTCGCCGCCAGCCGCGGCCAGACCGAGGCCGAGGACGCGAACCGGGCCGCCCGCGAAGCGGCCACGCTGGACCGCGTCGCCATCGGCGAACAACAGTCCGAGGCGGATCACCGCATCCAAAGCGACAACTCCAGGACGGGTAACTCCCTCGATCGCATCTGGCGCGATGGCCGCCGCTTCAGCTACCAGCTCCAAGCCAAGCCCGGCGTGCCTACGGCGCTCCTCGTCACCTATTTCGGCGGCGACCGGCGCGACTTCGCCATCACGATCAACGGCCAGCCTTTCGCGGACGTAAAGCTCTCCGGCGACAAGAAAACCTTCATCGATCAACGCTACCCGATTCCCGAAAGCATCGTGAACGCCGCCCCCTCCGGCCTGCTCACGGTGGAGTTCTCCGCCGCGCCAGGGAAAGTCGCCGGCGGCGTCTTCGGCCTCGCCCTGATGAAGGCCGACTACGTCCCCGCGACGGAGCAGCTCCCCTCCCGGTAAACGAACCCGGACGCGCCCGCCGGCGGCCTGATCAGCGCAACCATGACGCCTTCGCCCACCCTTTACGAACGCATCGGCGGTCGCGACGGCCTGATGCTGTTGCTGCGCCGGTTCTACGCCGACGTGCGTCAACATGACGAAATAGGCCCTATCTTCGCCGAGCACATCGAGGACTGGCCCGCGCATCTGGAAAAAATCGCCGGCTTCTGGTCCGGCCTCACCGGCGGCCCCGCGCTCTACGGCGGCGGCATGGCCGCCCGCCACATGCCGCTGCGTCTGGAAGAAAAACATTTCCAAGCCTGGCTGGGGCTCTGGCATCGCCATTGCCGCGCACACCTGCCCGCCGCCGAGGCCGAGGAGATGATCACCATCGCCGAAATGATCGGCCAGCGCCTGCGTGCTATGACCGGCACGCGACGGTGACTCCCGCCGGTCGCACCGCATGAGTTCCCCCGCCCCGGACTCGCCACCCCAAGCCGCTTGGCGCGCTTTTTCCCTGAAGCGCGTCGGGCTCTCCCTGTTGCGAATCTATGTTCTGGTGTGCGTGCTCATGACGGTTTTTCAGCGCAAGCTGCTCTATTTCCCCACCCATGAGGACTCCGCGGTGATGGCGAAAAACCTTCTCCTCAAATCATGGACTCTGGAGGGAGAAACCATCGGTTACGCCCGCGAAGCCCCTCGTGCCAAACGCATCTGGTTGATATTGCATGGCAACGGCGGGCAGGCCATCGACCGGGTTTACGCCCTCCCGTCTTTCCGCGAGGACGACAGCGTTTTCATTCTGGAATATCCCGGCTACGGCGGCCGCGCAGGTTCCCCGTCCAAGGACGCCTTCAACGCCGCGGCCAAGGCCGGCTATGAACAACTCCGCCGGACCTACCCCGATCTTGAGGTGAACGTTCTCGGAGAGTCGCTCGGCAGTGGGGCCGCCTGCTCCCTGGCCTCTCTGCCCCGCCCGCCCGACCGGATCGCGCTCGTCGTCCCCTTCGACCGACTGGCGTCCGTGGCTCAGGAAAAACTCTGGATACTCCCCGTCGGTCTGATGCTTTTCGACCGGTGGGACAATATCGGGGCGCTAGACGGTTACGCCGGGCGCGTCGACATCTACGGAGCCACCGATGACATCGTGATTCCCCTCCGTCACGCCCGACACCTGGCCGATTCAGTCAAAGGCAGCCGGTTCCACGTCATACACTGCGGTCACAACGAATGGTCGGACCGGCCGAACGTGGATCTGCGCTGAAGAATTCCATCACCCCGCGATCTCCAGACGCGTGTCGCCCGCGTCATCGCTCGTCAGGTGCCAGTTGGTTTCGGTGATTTTTCCCAAGAACGCCTCGTCGTGGCTCACCAGCAGCACCGCGCACGGACAATCCGCGAGCGCGGCTTCGAGGCATAGGATGCCCGGCAGATCCATATGGTTCGTCGGCTCGTCCATCACGATGAGGTGCGGACCGCGCACGATGCCGATGGCGAGGAGCAGCTTTCGCACTTCGCCCGGACTCGGCAGCGCGCTCTCCAGTAATCGCGACGGGCGCGAACCGAGCCGGCTGATCGTGATCATCACCCGGCCGAGTTCCTCGTTGGGCAGGCGCTTGATCGACTCCAGCAGCGCGCGCGAATCCTCCGCGGAGATTTCCTGCGGCACGGTCACCAATTTTTCGGCTGGCAACTGCAAGTGCGCGAGCACATGGCGGAGAAGCGTGCTCTTGCCCAGTCCATTGGCTCCCGTCAGCGCGATGCGGCTCGTGCCGCCGATCTCCAAATCGGGGAAATGCAATTTCCGTCCTCCTCCGAGCGGCAGACTGCCCGCCGGCAGGCGCAGGAGAAAATCGCGCGGCATAAACGACGCGCCGTCCACCCAGATGCCGGTCTCGTAGCGCTTCTTCACCGCGATCTCGGAGCGTTGCGTCGCCACCTTACCCGCGCGCTGGTTCATTTGTGCAACCATTTTCCCAGCATAGGCGTCCTTGCCGGACATCTTCGCGAGGTTGCGCTGGGCACGGCCGTCGTGGTCGTGCGCCGGGATTTTTATCTGTTTCGATCCGCGCGAGGCCGCCGCCTTCTGGTCCGCGATCACCCGGCGTCGCTGGGCCTCTTCCTTGAGGCGGTTTTCGGTGCGGCGCAGCGCGTCGTTCGCGCTGCGGGCGGCGTCTTCATCCTGTTCCTGTTGCTCCATCGCCTCGGTCACCCCGCCCGGTCGCATCACCGCCTCGGGCGGATCGATGATCAGGCATTGCGCGCACAGTTCGTCCAACAACGCTCGGTCGTGGCTCACCAGCAATCCGACTCCGGTGAACTCCGCGAGCGCCAGCAGCAGCAATCGCCGAGCATCGGCATCGATGTGGTTGCTCGGCTCGTCGAGCGCGAGCACCGCGGGTTCGCGCCAGAGCGCCACCGCGATCTGCGCACGCTTGCGTTCGCCATGGCTGAGCGTGGACCAGCGCTCGGGCCAGTCTTCGCCCACCCGGAGGCGCGCCTTGAGCACGGTGGCGTCGGGCGCCCAAATAAAATCATCGAAAAACTCGGGCGGCTCGTCGGTGCGTTGCGCGACATACAACGACAACCCCTGCCGATGCACGGTGCCGCCCTGCGCAGCGAGTTCGCCGGTGACGACCTTCAACAACGTCGTTTTGCCCGCGCCGTTGGGGCCGACAACACCCGTCCAGCCCGAAGGAAACTGCACTGTCAGATCGGTGAACAAGGGCGTGGTCATCCCCGGATGCGCGAACTCGACGGATTGAAGTGCCAGCTGGGCGGAAGCCATGCGTGTCATGGTGAAGTCGCCCCTCCGCCCCGCAATGCCAAGTTCACGCGCCAGACCGAAGCCGGTCCGGTTGACTCGACACCGGTTGCACGCACGGTGCGGCGAACCTTCCTCTTTCACACCCGCGCTCATGCAACTTGGCCTGGATAGTTTTGTCGCCGTCCGTCCCGATCCCGTCACCGGAACCACCCCGGCGCCCGCGGAGCGATTCCGACAACTGCTCGAAGAGATCACCCTCGCCGACCGCAGCGGGCTCGACGTCTTCGGCATCGGCGAACATCACCGGCACGACTTTCTCGATTCCGCGCCGGCGGTCATCCTCGGCGCCGCGGCCGCCATCACGCAACGCATCCGGCTCGCCAGCGCCGTGACCGTCCTGAGCGCCGACGATCCGGTGCGCGTTTTCCAGGACTTCGCCACCCTCGATCTGATTTCCCAAGGTCGCGCCGAAATCGTCGCGGGTCGCGGCTCGTTCGTGGAGGCCTACCCGCTGTTCGGACTCGATCTCGCCGACTACGATTCGCTCTTTAAGGAGAAACTGGAACTCCTGCTCAAAATCCGCGTGGAGAACCCGGTGACCTGGAGCGGCCAGCACCGCGCCTCGCTCGACGGTCAGGGGATTTTCCCGCGTCCGCTGCAAGCCTCGCTGCCGATCTGGCTCGGCGTGGGCGGAACACCCGCATCGTTTGTGCGTGCCGGCGAACTCGGCTTGCCCCTGATGGTCGCGATCATCGGCGGCGAGCCGCACCGGTTCCGCCCGTTGATCGATCTGTATCGCCAGGCCGGTGCCCGCGCCGGGCATGCATCCGGAAAGTTGCGCGTCGGCCTGCACATGCTCGGCTACGTCGCCGACACCGAACAACAGGCGGCCGACGAGTTTTTTCCCGGCTATGCGCGCGCCTTCACTGAAATCGGTCGTGAACGCGGCTGGCCACCCGTCACGCGCCGCCAATTCGACGCACTGCGCGGTCCCACCGGCGCCCTGCTCGTCGGCGACCCGCAAACGGTGGTCGAAAAAATCCACGCGATCGACCGCGCCCTCGGCGGCGTGGACCGGCTGACATTTCAAATGAGCGTCGCCTCGCTGCCCCACCCGAAAATGCTCCGCGCCATCGAGCTGCTCGGCACCCGCGTGCGTCCGCTGCTGACCACCGTCCCGCCGGCGTGACGCCGACCGGGATCGCCCGACAATCGTCCGCCCCCGGCCTATGGTCCGTCGCGAGTTATGCATCTCTGATATTTTATTTATTGCTTAATTAAGTTTTATCTTAATCAATGTGGACATGCAAAGCCTGGCCGCCATCGCCGATCCCACCCGCCGACGGATTGTCGAGCTGCTCGCCGTGCGCGAGCGCACCTCGGGCGAACTCGTCCAAGAGTTCGACCTGAGCGCCCCGGCGATTTCCCAGCACCTGAACATCCTTCGCGAGGCCGGCCTCGTGACCACCCGCGCCGAGGGCCAGTCGCGCATCCAAGCGCTCAACCCCGACGGCTTCGACGACCTCGAAGCCTGGCTGCGGAAAACGCGCTCGGTGTGGTCCAGCCGTCTCGACGCCCTCGAGCGCGAGCTGCGCGCGGAAGACGCCGCCAACGCGCGCAAAGCCAAAAAGAAATCCTCATCATGAACACCAACGACCAACCCGGAAAATTCATCGGTCCCGGCGAAGTGCGGATCGTGCGCACCCTGCCCGGCCCCATCGAGCGCGTCTGGCAATATCTCACGGACCCCGAAAAGCGCGCCCGCTGGTTCGCCGGCGGCGTGACCGAGCCGAAGGCCGGCGGCAAGGTCGCGTTCGCCATGCTGCACAAAAACCTCTCGCCCGGTGAAACGGCCCCGGCGGAATTCGCCCAGGTGCAGTGCAAGGGCGTGAACTTCGAGGGACGGGTGGTGCGCTACGAACCGCCGCGGGTGCTCGCGTATACCTTCGGCAACGATGATTCGGTCGTGACCTTCGAACTCACACCACAAGGCAACCAGGTTCTGTTGGTCCTGACTCACCGCGCCCAGGGCCCGGAGGAACAGGCCGAAATCAGCAAATACGGCGCGGGCTGGCACACCCACCTCGCCCTCCTCGTGGCCGAACTCGAAGGGTCGCCCCGCCCGCTGTTCTGGGCGACGCACCTCAAGCTCAGGCCCATCTACGAAAAGCTCCTGAGCGACGCGCAGAACGCGTAAGCCGTCACCGAAAATTTCCCCGTCGGAATCACCCAAGGCCACTGCCTTGCCCACCAACCAGCATCCGCCTCCCATGAAAACCAACCCGTTCAACTCACCGAAGGTCGTCTCGCCCGAACAATGGCTCGCCGCCCGCCGCGAACTCCTGCGCAAAGAAAAAGAACTCACTCGTCTCCAGGACAAACTCGCGGCTGACCGCCGCCAGTTGCCTTGGGTGCGAATCGACAAGGATTATGTTTTCATCGATCCCTCCGGCCGCGTGACCCTCGCCGATCTTTTCGACGGTCGCAGCCAGCTTGTCGTGCAGCACTTCATGCTGGGGCCCGGATGGGAGGAAGGATGCAAAAGCTGTTCCTTCATGACGGATCACTTCAACGCCGCCGCGGTGCACCTGCCCGCCCGCGATGTGTCGTTCGCGGCCGTTTCCCATGCGCCGCTCGCCGAGATACTGCCCTTCAAGCAACGCATGGGCTGGAACATCAACTGGGTCTCGGCGCACGGCACCGACTTCAACCGCGACTACCACGTGTCGTTCACGCCGGAGGAGATGGCCACCGGACAAGTCTACTACAACTACGGGATGCGCCCGTTTCCCGTCGAGGAAGCCCCGGGCGTGAGTGTCTTCGTCCGTGATGCAGCCGGCGCGATCTACCACACCTACTCCACCTACGGCCGCGGGGTGGAATTCATCATGGGCACCTATCACATCCTCGACCTGGTCCCAAAGGGCCGCGACGAGGATGGAATGGAATATGGCATGGAGTGGCTCCGCCATCACGACCGCTATGACCAATCCGCCGATACGGTTGCGACGCGCTGAGTTTTCCCGCCGGACCGTCCGCTGGTTGGGAATGGCGGCGGTGCTCACATTCACGCCCAAATGTGTGCTGTGCGTGTTCGCCTACGCCGGTCTCGGCGGCTGGCTCGGACTGGGCGGTCCGGAAATCTGCGGCGCTCCGGCCGACGCGTCCTCCGCGTGGCCGCCGGCCGTGGAGGCGTGCGGTCTCGTCGGGGGGCTCGTCATGCTGGGATTACGCATGCGTTGTCACCGTCGGCGATCCGATCCACGGAAGCGTCATTCCGGAATCTCCGGCTCCACCAAGTGCGCCAGCTGGATCAGCGATTCCTGCCAGCCCAGGTAGCACATCTCCGCGGGAATGACCGCGGGCACGCCGGCCTGCTCGATGTTCACCTCGGTGCCGCACAGCACCTTTTTCAGCGTCACGGTGACCTCGATCACGCCGGGCAGGTTAGGATCGTCGAACTGGTCCGTGTAACGGATGCGTTCGTGGGGCGCCAACTCAAGGTATTCGCCGCCAAACGCATGGCTCCGGCCGGTTCCAAAGTTGACGAACGACATCTTGAAGCGACCGCCGACCCTCGGCTCAAAGTGGTGCATCTTGCCGACAAAGCCGAAGGGAGGGAGCCAGCGGCACATGGCATCAGCATCGAGAAAGGCACGATAGATTTTTTCGGGCGACGAACGCAGGACGCGGTGAAGACGGATGGTGTGGGTGGCGGACATGGGTGTTTCTCCGGGAGGGGGTGAATGGTTTCAATTATCCAACGAACGAACCCACGGGCAGCGGACACCCCGCGGGCGTTTTTTTCAAAACCATTCCACCGGACCGGCCGAAGGGAGGCGCGGAACCGTCAGAAACTGAAACCGACACCCGCGGACAGGAGGATGTGGCCGTCGTCGATGCGATCAAACGAGTCGCTGGCATGGTCGAAAAGCCACACGTAGTTCGCCATCGCGAAGAGAAAGAGCTCGGATCGCACATAGAACTTCACGCCGCCCTCAATGCCGGCGGCCCAGGTGTTTTCAATGGAATCACCGTAAGCGCGACCCAGACCCAGACCGACAAACGGGCGCAGGCGGTCGCTACCGAAATGCTGGTCGAACGCAAAGTAAGTCGAACCGTTGAATTCATCCCTGACGTAATTGACCGACTGGCGCACGGAGAGCTCGGAATTTTCAGTGATGAAGTAACCGAGCGAAGCGTTCAGGCCGCCGAGCGAATCATCCAGGGTGTCGTTGCTGGCGGCGGCGGCGCCCACGCTTACCTCCCATTCGCCTGCGCGCGCGACGAAGTCGTCGCTCGCCGACGCGGAGACCGGCTTCATGTCGGAAGACGGCGAAGAATCAACGTCGGCGCGCACAGGGACCGCGCCTGCGCCAACGGCCAAAAGTGAAAGGCTCGCGAGAAGTAATCGGGGCTTGTTCATGGATCGGGGAGTTGAGGTTCAACGCGCTCCCCGAGTGCCGGAGGCACCCGGAAAGGATCGACCCGCCCCGAAAGGGTCCGGCGCGGGCCTGAAAATCACGGACCCGCATTCCGGATTTCGGTTCGCAGCACGGCATCACCCGCCCCTGACGCCCCCACCCGGCCCCGACCTATATGCTCCGGAGTGATCCATCGACGAAGCTTAAATCCCGCGATTTCTTGCAAGCCGTCATCAGTTCTCTTGCGCTGCGCACGCCATTTGCTCACAACCGCTTGCGTGTGATTGCAGGCATATCGCGCTCCATTCACGAGCGGCGTGGTTTGGCTTGGCACCACAAATTTTACCGTATGGGACCCAAATCCATTGTCGTCGCGTTATGCCTTTTTCCAGCCACCGTCCTCACGGTTTTTGGCGGAATTAAAATCAAGGGCTCCAATGGAGCCGAAGTGGAGTTCGCGGCGCTCTTCGACGCCAAGGCGACCGGCATGGTCGCCCTGCTGTCCCCGGATGCCTCGGCCATCACCGTGCCGTGGGCCAAAATCGACCTGGATGACTTAAAAGCCAACCAGCCGGAAATCTACAAAGCCTACGAAAAGGCCCTGGCCACGCAGAAGGACCAGCCTCTCGGCATGGGGCTGGCGGCCGAGATGCTCAGCTTGGGGCAGTTGGCGGATGCTTTGAAGCAAGCCGTGAAAGACCCCTACTACTGGCCGTATTTAAATTATAGTTATCAAACCATCTACGTGGACTCCGACGGGAAGACCACCACACGCACCTACACCACGACCAGCCGGTATCCGATCGGTTACGTATATACCAACACCCCGTATGTGCTCCTCAAACGGATGAGGGATGCGACCGATGACAAATCCAAGAAGATGCTGTTTTCCATGTTCCAAAACGGCGGTTACGGTTCCTATGGGATTAACACGATGCTGGAGCGCATCGACTACACCATAAGCAAGATCCCTCCCGCCAAAATGTTTCCGCGCGACCCCAAAACGCTCATCCTCGTCCAGGAATCCACGCGTTTTCGGAAGACCGTGGAAGCCATGCTCACCGCCGAGACTCTTTCCAATGATCACCAATCGACCATCAGATCCTACTTCAATCTGATCGGGATCGAATGATCGCAAAGGAATCACCCCATCCGCTCATCGCGAAAGCGCCCCGGCATTAAGTCTGACGCTTGAAACGACACTCACCCCTCTAAACGATGAAACTATCCGCGCATCTTCCCCGCCGCCTTCTCATCGGCGTCCTTGTCGCGCTCGCCTCCGGTTGCGCTCCTCAGCCGCCCGCCTCCAACGGGCCCTCTCCTCGTGAAGTGGAGTTGAGCAAAACCGTCGAAGAGCTCCGTGCAAAACTCGCCGCCGCCGAACAAGCGACAGCACAAGCCAAGGCCGAAACCGCCCGCACCCTGGCACTACTGAAAAAAAATGAACCCACGCCGGCGGTGCAGGCGGACACCTCCGAGAGTTCGCCGTCCACCGAAACCAAAATCGCCGACACCAGTTACATCGTGGTCAAAAAGACGCTGACCCCCGGTCAGTTGATCTCAAAGCCGACCGGCGCGGAGCCCAACCGCACCGAGCGGCGTCCGGCCGAATATCACATTACGTTCAAAGGCGCCCAAAGCGGGAAGGAGTATCCGCCCCTCGAAGTCCAGGAGCTCGCCTACGGCCGGTTCCGCGAAGGCGTCGCCTATTCGCCGCAGGACATCAACGCGGCCAAAAAGCCCTCGTCCACCACCGGCGGCACCGGCAAAACAACGGGCGGCTCCGCCACCCTGAGCGACGCGGAGCTGCGCACCATCTTCGGCAACTAGGCCGGAAATCAACCCGCCGTGGGCTTGAACGACTCCAACTGACTGAACGCGCCCATGGCCGAACCTTATCGATCCGAGCTCATCACCCAAAAAGCCGATCTCGCCAATTGGCTTTGCCTGCAACTCAAGGCGTCCAGCTATCTCGAACTCGCGACGGCCAGCACCGGGTTCCAGTTCGCCTTGGTTTCGCGCACGTTGTTTTCGACGGTTCATCGCGCCCTCTACCGGCTTCCGTCCGATTACAACGATGGGTTGCCGGTCACCTTCCCGTCCGCCTCCGCTGACAGCCAGGAATGCAAGGCCGCGATTCAGGCGCGTGGACACCGCTACGACGTCGTGTTCATCGACCCGTGGCACTCCTACGAAGCCTCGCGACAGGACTTGGAACTCGGCTTGGATTTGCTGACGCCCGGAGGCGTGTTGGTGGTGCACGATTGCCACCCCACCCGACCCGAAATCGCCCAACCTGACCACCGCGAGGGCGAATGGATGGGCGTCACTTACCTCGCCTTCCTCGACCTGATGCGCGACCGGCCCGAGCTGGATTATTGCGTCGCCGATATGGACTACGGTTGCGCGGTGATCTGGCGTCGTCCACCCGCCCAACCCGTCATGCCACATAGAGCTTTGCTCGCCTCGTGCAACTACCGCGACTGGGGCACGTATTTCGCGAACCGGAAGGAATTACTCAATCTGCGCTCCACGCCCGAAACGCTAAAACTCCTGCGTCGTCGTCCGCTCACCCGAATCGCTCCCGCCGTGTGCCGGCTCCAGCGGACGCTTGAGGAAAAGCGCCGGACGTTTCAGGGAAAGCGCACGGCCCTCATCGCAGAAATCCGCCGACGTATCCACACGATTGTCGAAAATCGCCGGTTTAAAAAAGTCGTTCGTATCACCAAACGCGTCACCCGCCAGATCCTCGGCCTGCCTCCGATCAAAAAGCCGACTGCGCCCTGAGCGGCTTAACCGCCCCGCATTCCTACTCTCCCTCAAAAACCTCATGAAACGACTCCTCGGTTTGACGATCGCGATTCTACTCGCGTGGCCCGCTTGCGCCGCCCCGCTCGGAGGAAAGGTCGAAGTCACGCCGGTTCCCGGCTGGACGTTTGCCGCCAAACCCGAACAGGCGCCGTTGCCAACCTTGCGGTTGCAGCCGACCGACGGTCGCAACGCCACCGTGCTGCTCACGCTCTTTCCTGCCGCGCGTCTGAACATCTCGGACGCCGCTTCGCTCAGGAAATTCCATCGGATGGCGTGCACGCCGTTTTTGCCCACCCCCACCACGGAAGTCCGTCCGATCGAAATCAAACTCGCCAGCGGGATCGGTGTGTATGCCTCGTTTGAAGATCCATCCCTCGTGGGCAAACCGTCGCGCCCCGGCGATTATAAGAACGCCACATCCGCCTGCCTGTATCTCGGCCATGACATCGTGGTGCAGGCGACGATCTTCTGCGACGATACCAGCTCAACCGCCTTCACCGAAGCCCTGACCATCATCCGAACCGTGGCCGTCATCGTCCAAGCCGATGCCAACAAGCCTCCGGCCTCGCTGGTCGCATCGCCTGCCACCGGCACCAGCGCCTTCTCGCTGCGCCCGCCGTCGGGATTCATGAATGCGGATTTCAATGCCAACGCCGCGCCCGGCTATTTTTCCTATGTGCGCACCGCAGATGCCATCATGCTGTCCGGCTGGCTCGACCAAGCCACCAAGTTCAAAGGTATGCGCACGTTCTGGGCGGCGGAAAAAGCCTCACTGGAGACCAACCTCGGCGTGAAGATCGCCAACGAATCGTTCAAAATCGTCGCCGGTTGGAACGTGGTCGCCTACGATCTGCCCATCGGCGCCACGGTGCAGAAAAATATTCGCGCGTGCCGCGTGTATGGCGGCATCTGGGCCGATGTGCACCTGTCCCAAACCGGAGGCAGCGCATCCGCCGACAACCTCGAGGCCGTGCTCGCCCAGATCAAAGTCGAGCCCGCCCGATAACCGCAGTCCGCCCCGACGGCCATGCGCGTCAGCCGCAGACTTCCGGCTGCGGGCGGATTTTGCGGGGCGTATCGGCATCCTTGGCTTTTTTGTGCAAGGGACTCGGACGCTTGACCGCGGTGGCGGCGTCGAGGAATTCGAGGCGGCCCAGTTTGTCGGCCGCGAGTTCGGTGAACCAGATGTTACCGTCGGGCCCTTGCGTGATGCGGTGCATGACGGTGTCCGCCGTCGGCACCTCGTAGTAGGTGACGGGCACGTTGGAAATGTCGCCGGCCTGTCCCATGTCTGGAGCGAGCGTGATGGCGGCGTCGATCTTCACGATCGCATCGGTGCCGGCGGGATATGGATTGCTTTGGTTTACGTAGGCCTGGGTCCAGAGATTGCCGGAGGTGTCGAAGGCGAGCGACGCGAGGATCGTGTTGGCGTGCAGCATCGGCACCGGATACTCGGTGAGCACGCCGGTGGTGGTGTCGATGCGGCCGACCTTGTTACCGGCCTCTTCGCTGAACCACATCGAGCGTCCGTCCGGGCCGGGGGTGACGCCGATGGGGCGGCTGTTGGCGGCGGGTATCGGATATTCGGTGACGACGCCCGCGGATGTGATGCGGGCGATCTGATTTCCGACGAGTTCGGTGCACCACATGTTTCCGTCGGGACCGGCGGCGATGTAGATGGGCACGGAGCCGGTGGTGGGCAGCGCGAAATGAGTGACGGTGCCGTCGGCGGCGATGCGGCCCACGGTGCCGGTTGCCTTGCCGGTGAACCAAAGGGTGACGCCATCGGGAGCGACGCCCAGACCGTGCGGGTGCGTGTTGATGGGGGCAGGCGCACCTTCGGCGTGGAGGGAGACGTCAATGGTTTTAAGGATGGCGCCGGTCGTCTGGTCGATCTGCACCACCTGTCCGGCGAACTCGAGCGTGACCCAAAGATTACCCGCGGCATCGAACTGGATGCCGTGTGGACCGCTGCCGGAAGGCATGGAAAAAAACGTGGGCTGACCGTCGAGCGTGACACGGGCGAGACCGTCATGGGTCTGACCGGTGACCCAAAAAACCTGGGCGCCACCGGGCGCGGCGCGGTTGTAGGTCAGTTCATGGGTGGACCCGCTGGTGCCCTTCGGCCAGGCAAGCGAGAACTCGGTTACCGACGCGACGGCGGTGGCGGGTGCAGCGACGGGAGCCGTAGGCGGAGAGAGCGGCTTGGCGCCGTAGAGAAGACCGGCGGCCAACGCGCAGGTCGCAGTCAGAAGGCCCAGAGAATGGAGCGGTTTCATGTCAGGGGTGAATAAAGTGAGGCAGGAGAAGACGGATGCGACGACCGCCCGGGGGTATCGGGCCGCCAATCAGTCCGTCATCTCCTGCAAGGGATAGGCCTACCTCAGCCGAGTGAGATAGACGGCACGGAGTTGTCGATGAACGGCCTGGCGGGACTGGAACCCGTGTAGGGATCGCACTGGCCCTGACCGACGTTCTGATAGAAACCGAGCCCTCCGGCGTCGGGCCGGGTGTAGTAGCCGTAGAAGACGGCGAGCGGGACACCGAAACCCTGGCCGACGGGATAGATCACCAGCTTGATCGGGTTTTCATTCCACGTGGTCGGCACGGGTGATTGGGGAAACGTGGCGATGGAGAGGTCGGAGCCGGATTTGCCACCGATGGTTCCGGTCTGCGTCAGGCGGGAAGCATCGTAGGGTTCATCGCCGATCTGAAAGGAGACCGGCTGGTCCGGGTTGCAAGAGGAAATCGTGTAGGCGTAGGAGCCGGAACGGCTGATGAGTCGGAAGCTGGCGACGAGAACGGACATGGCAGGAGCAGGAAAGAAATGAGAGGAGACGAGGAAAGGGAACGAAGAGGGGCTGGCAGGCCCCTCTTCGCGAGCGGAGCACAGGCAGGAATGCCTGTGCCACGCGATCAGTCGGCGATATACCAGCGGCCCTGGTTGTCGTCGGTGTAGGCGTGGCCCTCGACGTTATACACGACATCGAACGCAACGACGGCGCCTTTGGGCACGGGAATGCCGCCGGCGGGAGCGGTCCAAGTCTTGCCGGCGGGAGTCTCGGCGGCGCACACCAGCGGGGTAACCACGCGCGGGGCTTTCGGGGAATTGGTGAGGCGCCAGCGGACGTTGACGGATTCGACCTTGGGCTTGGTGGCGAACTCGAACTCGAGTGCGTCCTGCGCGGCGGTCTTTTTCTTGGCGGCCTTGATCTTGGCGGTCTTGAGCGAGAGATCGGCGAGGCCGAAGCGCAGCCAGTGGTTTTTGCCATGGTCGGAGTCCCAGTGGGTCTGACCGTCGTCGTGCGTGCAGGAGAACCAGACCTCCAACTCGTCGCAGCCCTCCGGGATGGTGAAGGTGGTGGTGAGCATGAATCCGTTGCCCGTGATGTCGGTGAGATCGGCGAGCGGAAGGCCGGCGGGAAGATCCATCACGCCCTGCCACTCGACGCCGACGGGGTGGAATCGCACGTAGGCGCGGATGTGGTGGTGCTCGGTGGCGGCATCGCCGAGCGTGACGAGACGGAGCGGGTCATAGCGCAGCAGGCAGGGACCGGGGACGAGGTCGCCCTGGACGAGCTCGTGGAAGTCGGAGGTGAAGGTGATCTGGGGGCGGCAGCCCTTGTTTTGACGAAGTTGCATGATGGGTTCCTCGGATGGATTAGTAGGACGCGCTCACGAGGGTGTCGGAGCGGTTGTCGTAGATTTTGACGAAGACGATGTTGAGAGACTGGTTCCAATACCACGCGTCGGTGGGCGAAGACTGGAGCGAGTCGGAGTCGCCGACGTTGGGAAGCACGGTGTTGTCGCGGGTGACCTGGTTGGCGGAGGTGATGCTGCCGAGGATGCCGATGTAGTTGAAGGGCGAAGGCGGCGTGTAGTTGTCGGTCACGCGGGCGATGCGGATCTGGCGGGTGGTGCCTCCGTTGGTCAGAGTCTGCTGATAGATGCGCGAGACGCGATACTCTCCGTTCTTCTCAGCGTTCTGGGTGATGCCGTCGTCCTGGTAGAGCTGGTAGGCGAGCGCATCGGTCCAACGGTCGGGGCCGGGATAGCAGTTGATCGTGAGAGGGTTCTCCGGGAGTTCGCCGACCCACTGTTCCAGATTCTGGAACGGCAGGATGGCGCCGGCACGCACGTAGATGGGCACGAGGTTCAGGCCGGCCGTGTAGGAAATGACCGTGCCGCCCTGGACCGCACCGAGGAGCGGGGCCTGGTTGTTCTGGAAGGCATACCAGTCGCTGCCGGCGGGGAGGTAGAGATCGCGCGTCGGGGAGATGGGCGGGCTGGCGGTCTCGGCTTGGAACAGGATCGGGGCGACGAGGAAGTCGCCGCCGACGAAGAACTGCGAGTTGATGTAGTAGTTGTTGTTCCCATACACGCCGGGGTCGTTGGGCTCGTTGAGGAAGAGCGGACGGCAGATGGGGAGACCGGTCTGGGTCCACCGATACATCGCGTCGTAATAAACCTGGAGCATGCAGTAGCGCAGCTGGACGTAGGTGCGGCAGTTGGTGGGGACGGGCTCGCCGTAGGCGTAGGCCTCCTGGAACTGC
>Ga0207689_10001550_pt1 | contig 21793 bp, 14 predicted proteins | sample KBSMisM52_FD_184312 | JGI IMG/M metagenome (GOLD analysis project Ga0207689, IMG submission 184312) | Miscanthus rhizosphere microbial communities from Kellogg Biological Station, Michigan, USA - KBS Miscanthus M5-2 (SPAdes) (version 2) | ecosystem: Host-associated > Plants > Roots >... | reverse complement strand
ACGAAGATTGCGTATAGCACGGGAACGAGGAGAAGCGTGATGAACGTCGCGGCCGTCAATCCGCCGATCTGCGCGTAACACATCGGCTCCCAGAGCGGCCCGCCGTGCATCGCGAGCGGGACGAGAGCGATAACCGTGGCCCCGACCGTGATCAGCACCGGACGCAGGCGGATGATCCCGGCGTCGAGCAGGGCCTGCTCGAGCGGCTCCCCTTCTTCGTGTTTCTCCTCGATGAAGTCGAAGAGAACGATCACGTGCGAGACGATGACGCCAACGAGACTCACCATACCGAGGAATCCCATGAAACCGAACGGCTCGCGCATGAACGCGAGGGCGGCGATCGCCCCCACCATCCCGTAGGGGATGGCGCCGAAGACGATGAGAGGTTTGACCGCGCTCCGGAACTGGAGAACCAGCGCGAGGAAAATCATCCCGACCGAGATCGCCAGCACCTGGACGAGGTTCTTGAAACTCTTGTTCTGCTCTTTGTACTCCCCCGCGATCTCGAACCGATAACCGGGAGGCAGGCTCTTCTCGAAGGCCCGGATCTTGGGCATCGCCGCCATGAGGACCTCGGACGGCAGGAAACCCTCCTCGGCGAACGACGAGACGGTGATGGTGCGAAACTGGAATCGCCGGAGCATCTTCTCCGTCTTCATGCCGTAGGCGACGGTCGAGATCGATCCCAGCGGCACTTTCTGCTCGCCCGACGACGAGTAGACGTAAAGGTCCTGGATGTCCTGGAGCTGGGCCCGCTCGTCCATCCGCAGGCGGGAGACGACCGGGATCTGCTTGTCCCCCTCCCGGAGCGTGGCGACCTGCGCGCCGTTCAGACCTCCGGCCGAGGCGTAGGCAACGTCCTGGTTCGTGACTCCGACCATGTTCGCGCGGTCCGGGTCGATCTTGAGCTGCACCGTGAAGCTCTCCGCGCCCCAGTCGTCCCGGACGCGGGCGGAGTGCGGCGTCTCGCGGAGGATCTTCTCGAGCCGCGCCGCGAGCCCGCGCAGCGTCGGGATGTCCTCGCCCGAGACGCGCAGTGAAACCGGGATGCCGACTGCGCCGCCCGACTCGAGCTGCCGCACGTCCACCCGCGCACCCGGGACTCTCTGCGACAGGGCCGGCTGGAGGCGCTCGAGCAGGTGCTCGGTCAGGTGTTTGTTCTTCGTCTGGACGATGATCTGCGCGTAGTTCAGCTGCGACATCTCGGGGGATGCCGAAATCCAGAAGCGCGGCCCTCCTCCTCCTACGAACGTCGTCAGCGACTCGAGCACCGGGATCGCGTGCCCCTCCTTCTTCCCGTGTTCCTCCCCGAAGCGGGCGGCCTCCTCGCGAACGATGTCCTCCACCCGCTGGGTCGCGTCGGCGGTGGCCGCAAACGTCGCGTCCTCCGGAAGCCAGACGTCGATCCAGGCGAGGTACTGGAGATCTTTCGGGAAGAACTGCTGCTTCATGTTCTTCATCATCACGCCGCCCAGGAAGAGAACGGCGAACGACGCCAGGAAGACCTTCCAGCGGTTCCGGATCGCGGCCGAGCCGACGCGGTAGTACCAGGCCGCAAATCCTTTCCTGCGACGCTCCTCGATCGGAGGCTCGGATTTCGGGCGCAGCAGGTAATAACCCAGGAGAGGAATGAACGTCATCGACACGAGGCGCGACGCAACGAGGGAGCACGCGATCACGATCGGCAGGCTGTAGATGAATTTGCCGGTGTCGCCGGTCAGGAGCAGGAAAGGCAGGTAGGCGACGATGTTGGTCACCGTCGCGTACATGATTGCGGTCGCGAGCTTCGTGGGACCCAGCCAGGCCGCGACCTGCGGGGGGTGACCCGCCGCGAGCGAGCGCTTGATCGCGTCGCCCGCGACGACCGGATCGTCGACGAGGAGGCCGAGCGCGATGATGAGCGACGCGATCGAGACCTGCTGGATGTCGATCTGGAGCAGGTGCATGAATCCAAACGTCATGGCGAGCGTGAGCGGGATCGAGAACGCCATCAGCAGCGCGGACCGCCACTCCCAGAAGCCCACCAGCGAAACCAGGACGACGAGCGCGATCGCCTCGTAGAGGCTCTGCATGAACAGGTCGACGTTCTCCTTGACCTGCAGCGGCTGGTCGGACGTCCGCGCCATCACGAGGTCCTCGGGCAGCCGCGTCTTGAGCTCGGCGAGCGCAGCATCGACCGCCTTGCCGAACTTCGCGATCTGCTCGCCCTGCCGCATCTGGACACCGAGGGTGATCGCCCGCCGCCGCTGCCAGGAGCCGTCCTTCGCCTGGCTCGTGAAGAAGTTCAGGAACCGCGGCGGGCTGTCGTAGGACCGGATGACCGTCGCGAGGTCCCGGAGATAGAGCGGCGAGCCGGTCGAGGACGCCGTCACGAGGACGTCGCCGATCTCCTTCTCGCTTCGAAACTCGCCGGACGGGTCGATGGTGATGTTCTTGCCGCCCGCTTCCAGCACGCCGCCGGTGGCCGTGATGTTCCGGGCGCCGAGGATATTCGGCAGCCGGTTCGTCCGCACCCCGTAGGCAGCGAGCCGGCCCTGCGAGTACTCCAGGAAAACGCGCTCGTTCAACACCCCCGACCGATCGATCTTCGATACCGGAGGCACCGTCTGGAGCGTCCGCGCGATCAGGTCCGTGAAGTCGTCGAGCTCCCGGTAGGTGTACCGGGCGCCGGCGGCGGCCCGAAGCGCCGCAGTCGTTCCCGCCGGGTCCCGGACGATGACGGGTTTCCATCCGTCCGGGTGGAGCTCGGAGGCGTGCAGCCGCTCGCTCAGAAAACGGTCGATCGAAGCGAGGAGAGCGTCGTCCCGAAGAGCCGTGACGGCGTCGGCCGCGATGAAGCCGGTGCCGTTCAGCACCCGGACGTCGGACATCAGGCCCCGTGCGGTCATCCAGTCGATGAACAGGCCGAAGGCGCGGACCGGCACCTGAGGATCGAGAGATCGAGGGTAGAGGTAGGCGAGCGTCGTCCGCGCCGGGCTCTTCACGGCGGCGGCGCGCGCTTCCTCGATTGCCCGGCGCAGGTCGCGGGCGCGCAGTCCGATCTCGACCTCGCTCACCTCGGGCGACGCGACGGTCAGCATCAAGGCGGCGGTATCTCCGAAATCCTTGATGAAGTTGATCGGGCCGGCGCCGTCCGGCAGGTTGGTGATCGAGTCCAGCTTCAGCTTGATGTCGTCGAACTCCTTGGCGCGGTCCTTCGTGCTCTCCGTCAGCTGGACGTACACGATCGCGATGCTGGTTCGCGTGGTCGAGTTGATCTCCTCGACCTTCGAGTTCTCGGCCATCTTCGCTTCGATGCGGCGGGTGACCAGCTGCTCGATCTTCTCGGCGGGCGCACCCGGCCAGGGGCACATGGCGACGGCGATGCGGGCGGGGACGTCCGGATCCTTGCGCTGCGGCATCTTCAGGTAGCCGAACACGCCCCACACGAGCGTTCCGATCAGGGCGACCCAGGCGATCTGCCGGTTCTCCGTGAAGAACCGGGCTGTGTTGTGCGTGGTCCGGACGATCTCCTCGTCCGACTTGTGGGCGCTCACGGGATGACGCGGACGCGGTCGCCGTCGGAGACGATCGTGGTTCCCGTGACGACGACGCGCTCTCCCGCCGCGAGGCCCGACGTGACCAGGATCCGGTTGCCCACGACCTCGCCCAGCTTCACCGGACGGACTTTCGCGACGGCGTTGTCGCCGTCCCCCGCGAGGACGAAGACCGCGTAGCCGTCCGGCTCGGCCGGCGACTTCAGGACCGCGGTGAGCGGCACGGCCGCATCTCCGGTCGGCGCGGGCGCCGTCGAATGCGGGGTTTCGACCGCCGCGATCATGCCGCTCTTCAACGCGCCGGCGGGATTCGGGATCGAGACCTCGACGTCGAACACCCGGCTGGACGCGTCCGCGGAGGGCGCGATCGCCGTGATGTGGCCGTTGAAACGCGCGCCCGGGAGGGCCTCGACCGAGACCGCGAGCGGCTGCCCGATCTGGAGGGCGCGCACGACGGTGTCCGGAACGCCGAAAACCGCCTTCACGGAGGAGAGGTCGGCCAGCGTGAAACCGACCGTGCCGGCCGAGACGAGGGTCCCCTCCTCGATCTTGCGCCCGAGAACGAGAGCGTTCATGGGCGACGTGAGCGCGCAGTCGGCGAGAGCGATCCGGGCCGCGTCGAGCTGCGACTTCGCGCCCGCGACCCGGGCCTCCGCCGCATCGAGCGCCGAGCGGGAGCCGTCGAAATCCGCTTTCGCGAGGCTCTTCGAATCGAAGAGCGACTTCGAGCGATCGAAGTCGAGCTGCGCCTTGCGTTGACTCGCGGACGCCTCGGCGAGAGAGGCGCGCGCCTGGTTGACCTTTTCGACGTAATCCGACTCGCGCACGCGCGCGAGCACGGTCCCCCGGCTGACCGTGTCGCCGGCCTGCAGGTTGCGGGAACCGGCGCCCGACCGGACCTTGCGGATCTCGCGGACGTACCCGGAGCTCTTGAACGCCAGGGCGACCTGCTCGTTCGGCTGGACGTTCGCGGAGTAGCGCATTCCCCCGGCGGCGCCGGCCGGCGCCACCGTCTCCGCCCGGACCGGAATGGGCGCCCGCTCGGACTTCGCCTCGTGGCGGCATCCGGCCGAGGCCACAGCGAGCGCCAGCGCCGCCGGAATCGCTGCAAACCTGCGAGAGCTCACCATGTCTCCTCCCCCACCGCGCGCTCGAGGTCCGCGCGGGCGGTCCAGAACCCCGACAGAGCGGCGACGTACTGGCGTTCCGCGTCGGCCAGTTCGGCCTGCGCGCGAAGCAGGTCGTCGGTCGTGATGATCTCGGCGCGATAACGGTCCTTGGAGATGCGGAGCCGCTCGCGCCGGGAGCTCCGCTCGAGCTCGGACGCCGCGAGCTCGCGGCGGGCCTGCTCCAGACGGCGGAAACGGATTCCGACGTCGACGACGATCGAGTTTTCCCTCTCGGAGTCGGCCAGCTTCGCCTGTTCGAGCGCATGCGCCTTCTCGGCGGCGTCGTGGCGGCGGCGTCCTCCGTCGAAGATCTCCCACTGAAAGAGCAGCCCGACCGAGTAAATGTTGCGGGGCAGGAAGTCGACCGAGTACGGCGAGATGTAGTTGGCCTGGAGGGCCACGTCGGGCAGGTAATCCGCCCTCGACAGGCGCCACGCGTATTCGGCCTGGGAGATCTGGAGCCGGGCCTGCCTGGCGGCGGGGTGGATTTCGAGCGCGCGGGCGCGAGCTGCGGCGAGATCGTGGGGATACGAGATCGGCTCGGGGACCGGCTGGATCCGGAAATCGGTCGTGATCGGGCGGCCCAGGAGGAGGTTCAGCTGCTCCTTCTGGCTCGTGGTGGTATCGCGGGCCGAGTAGACGGTGGCGTCCGCGCGGGCGACGCGCGCCTGCGCCTCGACGTGGTCGACCTCGAGCGCTTTCTGGGCCCGCAGCCGCTCGCCGACCACGCGTTCGATCTCCCGGGCGTGTCCGAGCGACTCCTCGGCCGCGGTCCGGGCGCTCTCCGCCTGGACGATGCCGTAGTAGACGTCCCGGACCTGGTCGACGGTCGCCTGCCTCTGCTCCCGGAGCTGCTCGCGCGCCGCCTCGGTGGCGGCGGAGTTCAACCCCACGTTCAAGCCGATCTGGTACTGCTGGAGGAGCGGGAACTGGAGAGAGCCGAGCCCGAGGGTCGTGAAGCCACGCGACGTGCCGACCTTCGTATCCTCTGCCGGGATGGGGCCCGTCCCCGGGAAGTCCCCGAAGGCGCCCTTCCCGAACTCGAAGTCGATGCGGGTCAGAAGGCGGGAAGCAAGAAGCGTCAGCGTCAGGGTCGGCCAGCGCCGGCTCCGGGCGGAGGCGAGTTTTTCCTCCGCGCGAGCGACGTCCAGGGCGGCGCTCGCGACCGCGCGGTTCGAGGCGAGCGCCTGCGAGACGGCGTCACCCAGGGAGAGCACCGGGGGCTCGGGAGGGGTCTGCCCGGAAGCGGCGGTCGCCCAGGACGCGAGGAGGGCCGACGCGAAGCATCCCGCCCTCGCCGGACCGCGACCCGACGGCCGCGGAGAAATCTGGATGGTCCCCGCCGGCGCGGAAGGTTCCAAGCTGACGTCTCCCGGTTGTTGGCGCGGAACCTATCACAGCGATGGAGAGCCGGTGTTTCGCGGTGGTGACAGATTCACGCGCCGACCGGGCACGTTTCTTGTTCTTATAGCGCCGCGATGACCCTCCGGGAGCGATTGTTCGGACGGAAGAGGAAGGAGGACGAGGAGATCGTCCATCCCTCCGACGCGAATGGCTCGGAGAAGGACCGGTCGACCGGCACGATCGGAAAGTACGAAATCCTGGAGAAGATCGGGGCGGGCGGCTTCGGGACCGTCTACAAGGCGTGGGATCCCCTGATCAAGAGAAACGTCGCCATAAAGACGTGCGAGGTCGGGAACAAGGACATTCGCAACCGGTTCTTCCGCGAGGCGCAGCTCGCCGGCGGCCTGCAGCACCCGAACATCACGATCATCTACGAGTTCGGCTTCGAAGGCGACGTGCCGTACATGGTGCAGGAGTTCCTGACCGGCGAGGACCTGGACCGGATGATCAAGCGCGGGGCGCCGCTGTCGCTCCAGGAAAAGCTGAAGATCATGATCGGCGTCGCCTTCGGCCTGGAGTACGCGCACAAAGCGGGCGTCATGCACCGCGACATCAAGCCCGCCAACGTGCGCGTCCTCGACACGCAGCTCGTCAAGATCATGGACTTCGGGATCGCGAAATCCGTCGAGCCCGCCGACGACATCACGCAGACCGGGATCACGGTGGGCTCGTCTTCGTACATGTCCCCGGAGCAGATCGGCGGGGATTCCGTCGACTTCCGGACCGACATCTTCTCGTTCGGGATCCTCGCGTACGAGCTCCTCTCCTCGCGCAAGCCGTTCCGCAACGAGAACCTCTTTCTCCTCCTGGAACAGATCGTCAAGGAGCCGCCGGAGCCGCTCGCCCTGCTCGTCCCGGATCTGCCGCCGTCCCTCGTGCAACTGGTCGAGCGCGCGATGGCGAAGAAGCCGGAGGAGCGCTTCCAGACGGCCAAGGAGCTCCGCAACGCCCTCGTCGCGATCCAGCAGGAGGTCGCTCCCGCCGAGGCCGCGCTCGCCGCGGCGCTCTCGCCGGAGCGGCCGCGCACCGAGGCGACCCGGCTGCTCGCCCTCGAGCAGCTCCAGATCCTGGACACCGGTCCGGAGAAGGAATTCGACGACCTGGCACATCTCGCGGCTCAGGTCTGCGCGACTCCGTTTGCCGTGATCTCGTTTGCGGACCGGGACCGGGAGTGGTTCAAGTCGGCCGTCGGCCTGCCGGTCCGCGAGCTCCCCCGGGCGGTCTCTTTTTCGGCGGACGCCCTGCAGCACCGGGAGATCCACGTGCTGCCGGACCTCGCCTCGGACAGCCGGTTCCTCCATAATCCCCTGGTCTCCGGAGATCCGAAGTTGCGCTTCTACGCGGCCGCGCCTCTCCTCACGCCGGAAGGGTTCGCGGTCGGCATGCTCGGCGTGTGCGACCGGACGCCGCGCGAGCTCTCGCCTCCCCAGCTCGACGGCCTGCGCGCTCTGGCGCGTCAGGTGATGGCGCAGATCGAGCTGAAGCGCCGGCGCCGGTCGGAGAAGGAGCTCTCGAGCGAGAAACTCATGCTCGAGGCGGCCGGCCTGTCGGATCGGGTGCGGGAGGAGAAGATCCAGTGAGCGCCCGGCCCTCGACGATCCTGGTCGTGGACGACGACGACGCGATCCTGGGTTCGCTCGGGGGCCTGCTGGAGTCGGAGGGCTACGGGGTCGAAACGGCGCACGACGGCCGCGAAGCCCTGGAGAAGCTGGCCCGCATGGACCCGCCCGGGCTGATCCTGCTCGACCTCAAGATGCCGGTCATGGACGGATGGCAGTTCCTCACGGAGCGCTCCCGGGACGCCGCCTCGCAGCCCGTCCCGATCGTGCTCCTGTCCGGGCTGCCCTTCATCCCGAACGCGCCGGGCGTCTCGGACTTCCTCTCGAAGCCGATCAACCCCTCCCGGCTGCTGGACTGCGTCCGCCGCTTCTGCGGCGAGCCGGAGTGACGGGAGCGTCCGGGATCAGTTCTCCGGAACCGTCGGCGTCCTCTCGACCTCGCCGGTCATCGGCACGAATCGCACCGGCAGGATGTCCTTCTCGGTGACGTTGCCGTCGGCCCCCTTCCGAAAGACCTTCAGCTCCTGGAAGAATCCACCGACCGGAATCACCATCACGCCTCCGGCCGCCAGCTGGTCGATCAAAGGCTCCGGGATCCGCTCGGGCGCGGCCGTGACGATGATGGCGTCGAACGGAGCGTGCTCCGGCCAGCCGCGGTAGCCATCCCCCTCCCGGACGGTGACGTTCGAGTAGCCCAGCTCCCGCAGCCGCTCCGCCGCGAGACGTGCGAGCTCCGGAACGATCTCGATCGTGTAGACCTCCTTCGCGAGCTCCCCCAGCACCGCGCTCTGGTAACCCGAGCCGGTGCCGATCTCGAGAACCCGGGATCCGGGCTTCAGGTCCAGGAGCTCGCTCATGAGCGCCACGATGTACGGCTGGGAGATCGTCTGGTTCCCGGGGATCGGGAGCGGGTGGTCCTCGTAGGCCTGCGAGCGTTGCGACGGGTCCACGAACCGGTGGCGGGGCACCTTGCGCATCGCGTCGAGAACGCGCGGATCGCGCACGCCGCGCGCGACGATCTGCGTCTCGACCATTCGCGCGCGGCGCTCGACGTCGGGGTCTCCCGGGACGGGCGTCATCGTTCGGGCCTCGGGCGCAGGCCGGTTGCAGGCCGCGGCGCCCGCACAGAGGACCGCGAAGAACAGGATAGCCGCCGCATGCTTCACGGACGGCGCTCCGGGGCCGCCGGCGACTGCACGATCCGGCCGTCGACGACCGTCATCACCGTCGCGATCCTCGGAATGTCCTTCGCCGGCGCCGTCATCGGATCGCTCCGGAAGACCGTCAGGTCGGCGGCGTAGCCGGGAGCGATCCTGCCGCGCCACGTTTCCTCGAACGCCGCCCACGCCGCGTCCGACGTGAACAGGGCCAGCGCCTCGCGGCGGGAGAGCCTTTCGGAGGCGCGCCAGCCGCCCACCGGCTTGCCCTCGAAATCCTGTCGCGTCACCGCTGCGTAGAAACCGTAGAGCGGGTTCTCGGACTCGACCGGGAAGTCGCTTCCTCCCGCGAGGCGCGCCCCGCCGTTCTTCAGGGTGCGCCAGGCATAGGCCCCGCGGACTCGCTCCGGGCCGAGCCGCGCCTCCGCCCACGTCATGTCGGACGTCGCATGCGTGGGCTGCATCGACGCGATCACACCTTCCCGGCCGAAACGCGGCAGGTCCTCCGGGGCGATGACCTGCGCGTGCTCGACGCGCGGCCGGGTCGCCGGCCGGCCACGTCCCCCCGCCGGGATTCCCGAAGCTTTGCGGAATGCGTCCAGGGCGATCCGGTTTCCGCGGTCCCCGATCGCGTGGATCCAGAGCTGCCACCCCTTCTCGCTCGCCTGGCGCGCGACGTCGTCCAGGCGCTCCGGCGCCGTCACGAGCAGGCCGCGCCGGCCGGGCTCGTCGGAATAGTCGGCGAGGAGCGCCGCGCCGCGGCTGCCGAGCGCGCCGTCCGCGTAAGCCTTGATGGCTCGGACGGTGAGGAGATCGGATCCCGCCCCGACCCGGATCCCCTTGGCGAAGAAAGCATCGAGAGACGGTTGCTCCGGGGACACGGTCGCGTAGATCCGCAACGGGAGCTCCGGATCCGCGGCGAGCCGCTGGAGGACCGCGACGTCTTCGGGCGAGTAGCCGGAGGCGTCCTGCACCTCGGTCAACCCGACCGCGGCGCAGGCCCGGGCGGCCGCCAGGATCCTCCGGGCAAAATCTTCGGGGGTCGGCGGCGGAACGACCCGATCCAGGAGGTCCATCGCGTTGTCGACGAGAACCCCGGACGGAGTCCCGTCGGACCGCCGCAGGATGCGGCCTCCCGCCGGATCGGGCGTCTCCTTCCCGATTCCCGCGAGCGCGAGCGCCCGGGAGTTCGCCCACACGGCATGCCCGTCGACCCGGCGCGCCGCGGCCGGCCGGTCGGCGACGACGGCATCGAGGTCCCGGGCATCCGGGAACGCCTTCCCGGGCCACAGGTTCTGGTCCCAGCCCCGGCCCTCGGCCCAGGCCCCGGCCGGGAGCTTCGCCGCGAGCTCCGCGATGCGGCGCGCCGCTTCGTTTGCGTCCGCCGCGGTGCGCAGTTGCGCGATCTCGAGCGACTTCCCGAGGCCCAGGAGGTGCCCGTGCGCGTCCGCCCACCCCGGGAAGACGTAGCTGCCGGAAAGATCGACGCGCCGCGCGTTGACTGCCTGGCGGCGAGCCTGCGGCGCGGGACCGACGTAGGCGATCCGGCCGCCCCGCGTCACGATCGACACCTTCTTCGCCTGCGCGTCCGCGCTGGCGTAGACGGTGGCGTTCTCCAGCAGCAGGTCGGGGCCGGCGGAGGGAGCGGAGGCGAGGAGGGACAGAAGCGCGAGCCCGAGCACGTCCGGCAGTTTAGCGCGCCCGGCCGGCGGATCTCACGGCTCGCGGCGGACGATCAGCAGGGTCTGATCGTCGTACTGGGGCACGCCCCCGGCGAAGGCGGCGACCTCCCCGTACAGGGCGTCGGAGATTTCCCGCACCGGCTGGGAAAGTCGGGACACCAGTGCCTTCTCCATGCGCGCGAGGCCGAACTCCTCGTCGTCGGCGTTGGTCGCCTCGGTGAAGCCGTCCGTGTACACGCAGAGAAGATCTCCGCGCCCGAGCACCGCGATCTCCTCCCTCCAGGAGGCCTTGAGAACCAGGCCCACGGGCACGCCGGTCGCGCCGAGCAGCTCGACCTGACGGTTTGCGCGGGCGACGAATGCCGGGTTGTGGCCGGCGGAGACGTATCGCAGCACGCCCCCCTCCGGCTCGTAGATGCCGAAGAAGAGCGTCAGGAACTTGTGCGCCGCCGAGAACCGCTGCAGGTGCCGGTCGATCCGCGAGACCAGGTCGACGATCGTATCCGCCGCGTCGATCTGGAGGTGGATCGCGGCGTGCACGGTCGACACCAGCAACGCGGCCGGGATCCCCTTTCCCGCGACGTCGGCGACGACGAAGCCCAGCCGCCCGCGCGAGAGCGGGAACCAGTCGAAGTAGTCGCCGCCGACCTGCCGCGTCGGAAGCGTCGAGCCCGCGAGCTCGACACCCGCGACGCGCGGAAGCTCCCGCGGCAGAAGCTGCCTCTGGATTGCGGCGGCGAGCTCCAGCTCCCGCTCGATCCTCTCCTTCTCGAGCGCCTCGCGGTGAAGGCGCGTCGTCTCGATCGCGGCCGCCGCCTGGTTCGCGAAGAGCGAGAGCAGGCGCGCGTCGGCCGGCGTGAAGTCGAGAACGCGGCCGTCGCGCGACTCCTTGTCGGCGACGGCGAGGACTCCGAGCCGCCGCCCCGGCACGGCGATCGCCACCACGAGACACTTCTCGCACTCCTTCAACCGCATCCCCGCGGTCGGCACCCGGGCGGCGTCGTTGTTCAGAGCGACCTCCCCCTCCGGCAGGTCCCACGACCAAACGGCGTCGGGCGGAAGCAGGTCGCCGCCGACGCTCCTCGCGAGCGGGGTGGTCCCGCGTTCCCCGAAAACCACGAGCGTGCCCTTGCGGGCGTCGGTCAGCGAGATCGACCGGTAGAGGACCTCATCGGCGAGCGCCGAGATGTCGAGTTGACCCGAGAGCGACAGCCCGAGGTCGTAGAGCGACTCGAGCTCGAGGAGGCGGGCCTTGATCTCGAACTCGGCGTCCTTCACCAGGCGGGAGAGACGGCTCGCCGCCAGCACGGAGCCGAAGATCAGTCCGAGAGCCGCCGCGACTTCCGTCGGGTCGTCGCCCTCGAGCCCGTCGAGCGCGAGGCAGCCGTGGGTCTCCCCTTCCGCGTCGAGCGCTACCCAGAGGAGACCGCCGTGGTGGACCGCCCCCTCGAAGAGCGCGGCCGGCGGATCCGTCGGCGCCGCCCCTTCCGCGGAGTCGAACGCGAGAAGCCAGCGATCCCTCTCGCGCAGGTAGACGGCGGCGCGGCGCGCGCCTGCGATTGCCAGCGCGGCGTCCGCGATTCGCGCGGGAAGCGGCTTCTCGGTCTCGCGCCGGAGGGAAGTGAACGCCCGGGCGAGCTCGTCCATCCTCCCGGACGCGCGAACTGCAGAGTCGGTCACCGCTCCTTCAGGCGGTCGCCGCCACCGCGGCGAGCGCCTCGTCCTCGGTCGGATAAATCGCGGCGTACTGCGCGAGCCCCATGATCCGGAACGTCTTGTCGATCGTGGGCGTGAGCCCGCAGAACGCCAGGACCGCCTTGCGCTCCATCACCTTTTCCAGGACCTCGATCAGGATCGAGATCCCGATCGAGTTGACGATCCGGGTCTTCTCCAGGTTCATCACGAGGGCGCGCGCTCCCCGTTCGAGCTCCGAGTAGGCCTCCCGGGCGATCTCCTCTCCCCCCTGGTTGTTGATGTAACCGTCGGTCCAGAGGATCGCGACGTCTCCCCGGCGCTCGACCGAGACCTTGCAGGTTTCGCTCACTTGTACTTCCTCATGAGTATGCGAGTGCCCCACTCGCCCGAGGTGATCTCGACCTCGTCCATCAGACTCTTGATGATGTGGAGACCCCATCCCCGGCGTCTCCTCTCCTCGAACGTCTTCTGCGGCGTCGGAGACTCCACCCCTTCCGCGTCGAAGCCGTGCCCGCGGTCCCGGACCTCGATCTCCAGGCACCGGCCCTTCGGGCCTCCGACGCGGAACGTGATGTGGACCTGATTGTCCTCGGTGTGCGCGTGCTCGAAGGCATTGATGCAGGCCTCGACCAGGGCGAGTTTCACTTCGTCGATCTTGTCGCGCGACATGTCCATGTACTCGCCCAGGGCGTCCGCCTGGGCGGTCGCGACGATCTCCATCTCCGGCGCGACCGGAATCGTGAGAGAAACCTCGGGCGGTCCGGCGGTCACGGGCTCGCTCGACGCCGGTCCTCGCTGGGCCATCAGGCCTCTCCCGGTCGGGTCGCGGGTTGGTTCCTCCGCGGCGAGGATACCTTCTCGACCGCCGGGCATCCGGCCCGCCTTTCGGTCCATGCGGCCCTCGAACCGAGGGCCTCGGCTGTTCCCGGCCACGTCATCGGGGAGCGCCTAAAAGCGGAGGAAGAGCTGGAGGGAGCGGACCAGGGCGGCCGGGACGCTGCCGGAGGCGAGAAGGAGAGAGAAGGCAAAGAGTTCTCCCGCGAGCGCCGCCCAGAGGAGGCCTTTCGCGTCGAAGCGCTCGCGGGAGAGAAGAGCGGTAGTCGTCACTGTGTTCGCCGGAAGAGAGCGCAAGCGCGCTGCCACTCCGATCGCCGGGCATCCGGAGAGTCCAACTCATTGAACGGCCTGCAGTTGAGGGCGAAAACGAACCGAAGGAGGGGGGATACCGAAGCGTGACAATTGGGCGCAACTCTCGATCCACGGCGTCGCTGAGTATGTTCATCCCGCACAGTCTCCGCAGTTTACACCCTGATCGTGACAGAAATTCTCAGGGGCGATTTGTCACATAAACGGCAGCGCCGCGCCGCCGGCGACTCAGCGACCGATGTACTTCTTGCGGTACAGGGTGCGCCGGCTGATGCCGAGGAGCCGCGCGGCCCGGCTCTTGTTGCCGCCCGCGAGTTTCAGCACGCGCTGGACGTGCAGCTCCTCGAGGTCGCGGAGGTTCGCCGGTGCGGTATCACCGTCGGTCGCCACCTCGGCCGCTCCGGCTCCGAGCGACGGCAGCCATTGGAGATCTTCCCGGTGGATGACGCCGCCCTGGGAAAGGGCCGCGGCCCCCTCCAGGACGTTCTCGAGCTCACGGATGTTGCCGGGGTAGTCGTGGGCCAGAAGCGAGGCGAACGCGTCGCGGTCGAGGTGCGGCACCTCGCGGCCGTCTCGCGCCGCGAAGCGCTCGAGGAAGTGGCGGACGAGCTTCGGAATGTCCTCGCGGCGCTCCCGCAGCGGCGGAAGCGGGATCTCGACGACGCGGAGCCGGTAGTACAGGTCTTCCCGGAACTCGCCGCGGGAGACCCGCTCGGGCAGCCGCGCGTGCGTCGCGGCGAGCACGCGGACGTCGATCGGGATCCGTCGGCGCCCGCCCAGGCGCTCGATCTCGCGCTCCTGGAGGACCCGCAGCAGCTTCGCCTGCAGCGGCAGCGGCATGTCGCCGATCTCGTCGAGAAAGATGGTGCCGCCCTGCGCCACCTCGAACTTGCCGAGACGCGGCTCGACGCCGGTCGCCACTCCCCTCTCGATGCCGAAGAGCTCCGACTCGAGCAGCGGCTCCGGAAGCGCGGCGCAGTTGATCGGCGTGAAGATCTTCTCGGCGCGGTCACTGCGCGCGTGGATCATCCGGGCGACGAGCTCCTTGCCGGTGCCGCTCTCCCCCGTCAGGAGGACCGAAATCCTGGAGCTCGCGACCCGTCCGACGAGGTCGAGGACCCGCCGCGCCGCCGGGGAGTCGCCGATGAAGAGCCGCCCGGCCGCGGACCGGCCGGTCTCGTCGAGCAGCCGGCGGTTCTCCTCTTCCAGCCTCTCCCTCTCGCGCGTCAGCCTCTCCAGGTGCCGCCGGTTCTCGATCGCCATTCCGGAGAGTCCGGCGAGTGACGTCAGAAAGCGCGCGTCGTCGTCATCGAAGGAGACGCGGCCGCCCCGGCGCTGCTCCTTGTCCGCGAGCACCAGGGCGCCGGCCGTGCGCCCACCCGCGCGAATCGCGACGCCGATCGCGGCGGAGACCGGCGTCCGCAGGAAACGGAAGCGTTCCCGGGTCACCGCGCTCTCCGAGCGCATCACGTCGCGGAGGAACTCGTCCTCCGCCACGACGGACTCCGGCTGGCGCCTCGGAAAACCCACCCGCGCTTCGGCGCGGCGGGCTCCGCCGTCCGCGAAGGTCGCGAGGTATCCGCGGGACGCGTCGAGCACTCCGACCGCTCGGCCGAGAACGTCCTCGACCAGCGCGTCCTCGCTCGGGAGAGACCCGAGCGAGAGGCCGGCGTCGTAGAGCGTTTCGAGGAGGAGGAGTTTGTGCTGGGTCTCGAACGGCGGGATCGCCCGATCCATTACTTCGCCGAAGCGAGCACCTTCGCGCGCCGAAGCTCCGCCACGGTCTGCTCCGAGGGGCGGGTAGGGGCCCAGGCCGGGTTCCATTTTCGGTTTTCCTCCAGGAGCTTGTCGGCTCGGTCGAGATCGCCCTGCTTCGCGAGGATGGCCGCGAGCTGCGCCCTCGCCTCGTAGACCATGAGCCGCCCCTCGAACCGCTGCCAGCCATTGGGGGGGTCGATCATTTCCTTCAGCAGCGGCACGGCCTCGGCGTCCTTGCCGAGCGCGAGCTTCGCGCGGACCATCACCCAGTTCCAGTCGGCCCAGTAGGGCTTGTAGTCCGGGCGGTTCTTGTTCATCTCGCGGAGGTGCTGTTCGGCTTTCGGCTTCAGCTCGGTCAGCCGCTTCTCGGCCTCGGCCGGTCTCCCCTCGAGCAGGTCGTACACGGAAAGAACGAGCGGATGCGCGACCTCGGTGTGCTCGTCCTTGGGGATCTGCTCCAACCTCGGCAGCAGCGAGCGCGCCGCCGCGACGTCCCCCCCGAGGTACGCGGAGCGGAGCGCGTGGTAGAGGTACGGCGCTTTTTCCTGAGCGGTGGGTACGACCTCGGCGCCCTTCACATAGCTCTGGAACGCCTTCGCATAATCGCCCTTCCCCTCGTAGGCCACGCCGAGGTGGTCGTAGGCGGGGAAGAAGTCGGGCTTGATCTGGAGCGCGTGGTTCAGGTTGGCGATCGCCTCGTCGTAGTGGCCCGAGTACGCCTGGATCTCGCCGATCGAGTCGTGCGGGTTGGCCTGGTCCGGCGCCATGAACTGGTATTTCCGGAGATTCTCGAGGGCCCGGTCGTACTCGCCCCGATAGCCGTAGTGGTAGCCGATCATGTTGTACGCGTCGGCGCTGTTCGGGTCGACCTCGAGGAGCCGGCTGAACACCCGGACCGCCTCCTCCGCCCGCCCCTTCGACATCTCGTACTGCGCGACTGTCGTCGTGGCGCGGAAGTCGTCCGGGTACCGCTTCAGGATCTCCTGCGCGACCTTGAGCCTCTCCTCCGGTCCCTTTTCGGCGATCGCCTCGTGCAGGTCGATGTGGCGCTGCTCCCGATCGGTGACCTTGCCCTTCAGCTTCTCGGCCCGGTGGACGAGCGAGATCGCCTGGTCCTTCTCGGACATCCGGGCGAGGCCCAGCATGGCCATGGCGAAATCCGGATCGAGCTCGAGGGCGCGCGCATAGCCGACCCGCGCCTCCTTGAAGTAGAAGCGGCGCTCGTTTTCGGTGGCTTCCCGGTAGACCCGGTAGGCCTCGTCGGAGGAGGTCGTGACCTCGCGGCGATTCGTCAGCAGGAGGGCGGCCGCGACCCCGGCGACCAGGATCAGGGCGAGCCCGAACAGAGAAACGGCGCGGCGCTTCGTCATCGCTCACCGATGATACGGCGGAGGAAGGCCAGGGTTTCGATCCAGGTGTCCGGTGTCAGGTGTCGGGTGTCAGGAAGCAAAGGACTTAGCGACACGCTGTCGGTTGTCCCCCGCGCTCCGGCCTCGGTCCCTGAAACCTGGCACCTGATACCGGACACCTGCTCATTCCACCCGCATGAACAGGAACGTCATGTCGTCGTACTGCTCCGCTCCCGCGACGTAGCCCCGGATGTCGGCCAGGAGACCGCGGGCGATCTCGTCGAGGGGCTCGTCCCTCCGGAGGGAGAGCGACTCCATGATCCGCTCCTCGCCGAAGGGGTTCATGTCGCTGTCCATCGCCTCGGTGAACCCGTCGGTGTAGAAGAAGATCAGGTCCCCGCGCTTCAGGTAGATCTCGCGCGTGTCGTACGGGACCTCCTTCAAGGCACCGAGCGGCAGGCGGTGCTCCGGCGGATCGAGGAACCTCGGACCCCCGTCCCCCGGCCGGAAGATCATGGGCAGCGGCTGTCCGCCGATCGCATAACGGAGGCTCATGGCGTCCGGATCGAGCAGGAAGTATCCGAGCGACACGAACATCCGCCGCTTGATCGAGTAGATGCGGCGGTTCGACTCCTGGAAGAGGCGTCCCGGATCCCGCGTGGTCAGCGCCCGCGAGTACACGATCTCCTTGGACGCGACCATGAGCAGGGACGCCGGCACCGACTTGCCGGAGACGTCGCCGATGACGATGCCCAGGCGATCGTCCTCGAACGAGATGAAGTCGTAGAAATCGCCCCCGACGACCTTGGCCGGAAGGCTGCCGCCCAGGAACGAGAATCCGGCGACGACCGGCAGGGAGCGCGGCAGCAGGCTCGTCTGGATGTCCCGCGCGATCTCGAGGTCGCGGCGAAGCTCCGCCTGGCGCGTCATCTCGTCGTGCAGGACGGCGGTCTCGATCGCGAGAGCGGACTGGTTGGCCAGTGTCGAGAGAAGCGTCTGGTCGTCGCGATCGAACCGCTCGCCCGAGAGCTTTTCCTGCAGCGCGAGGATACCCATCAGGCGCTCGCGATACGCCAGCGGAACCAGCAGGTGGAATTCCTCGGCGATGACGGAGTCCAGGAACCGGACGCTCTCGGCGTCGGAGACGTGCTCCCGCAGCGATTCGGGCTCCGCGGGACGGCCGCCGGCGCGCAAGATACGGCGGACTTCCGCGGAAGGCGAGAGGCGGTCTTCCCGCCGTCCCCGCCGCTCCAGCCAGCCGCGTTCGTCGCGCAGCCAGACCGACGCCTTCGCGAGACGCATCGTCGCGGCCACGCGGCCGGTCAGGAAGTCCGCGATGCGGCCCAGGTCGAGCTCTCCCGTGATCGCCTCGCTCATGTCGAGCAGCGCCTTCTGGTAGTCGAACTTTTCCCGGAAGAAGAGCTTGTCGAGCGGCGTCTGCAGCCGGCGCCGCAGAACCTCGAAGAGCGAGATACCGACGAGAAAGAAGCCGAAGTTGAAGAGCGGCGACGACGACAGACGCGACTCGGCGAAGATGACGTTGGCCATCGTGACCGCCACGGCGTACCCGCCGAGCAGGATCGCGGTCGTGGCCGCGTAGAGGAACGTGCGGCGGACGATGACCCGCACGTTCAGCATCTGGAAGCGCACGATCGCGTAAGCGAACGTGAGCGGAATGAAGATCATCGGCACGATGCCGTAGAAGACGTAGTCCTCGATGTTGAAAGCCGACGGCAGGACGATTCCGAAGAGGACGAAGGGCGCGGTTCCGAGAATGGTGCCGATGAAGACGTGGAACGCCTGCCGGCGCTCGCGGACGTCCGGCAGCGTGAACGCGGAGTGCGCGAGCGCCATCAGCCCGAGCACGAGATAGTCGCCGAGCAGAATCCAGGAGGAGAGCGGGGCTCCCGAGAGGATGGCGACTCGCTGACCCCGCAGCTGCCGCATGACGTCCCAGAGGAAGACGAACGGCGGAATCGAGTAGAGCATGTAGAAGAGACCGGGGCTCGCGGAGAGGAAGTCCTGCAGTCTCCGCTTCCACTTGGGAGGCGGCTCCCCCGTCCACTCGTCGGGCCGCGCGAACGTGAGCTCCTTCGGCCTAGGGAAGATCAGGAAGAAGTGGAGAAACACCGCGGGCAGGAGAAAGAGCGACACCGTGCCGGTGTTCTGGACGAAGAGGTCGATCCACCAGTACGACGCGGGACGCAACCGGCACACGAAGAAGAGGAGGAAGAGGACACACAGAAGAAAGAAGATCCGCGCGGCGCGGTCGTCCGGGCGCCGGTTGAAGACGAAGAAACCGATGAAGAAGAAGAGAAAACCGAGCGCCGCCGCGTAGAGATAGGTCGTCCCGCCCAGCCGCTCCGAGGAGAGCCGCACCGGGACGCTCGAGATCTCCCCCTTCGCGTCGGGCCCGCACCGTCCCCTCCGGTAGAGGTACGAGACGGTCTCGCCGATCCGGTGCTTGCGGAGCTCGGCCGAGGCGTCCGAGGTGGAGTTCACGAGCCGCTTGCCGATCCCGAGCACGCAGTCCGCGGTCCGGATCCCTGCGGCGTCCGCCGGACTGCCCGGAGTCGACGCCCGGACTTCGATGCCCCCGCGGCTGTACGGGGCGGGAACGATTCCGTCGTAGGGTCGGGGTGCGAACATGTCGGCGATCGAGGCGACCGCCAGGGCGAGGCCGGCGAATCCGATCGCGAGATAGAGGGTGCGAGCGGATCTGTCCGCGCGCGGCGCGGACGGCTGCGGCGCCGTCATGTTCTGGATACGCTCAAAAGCGAGCAATGTTAGCCCAGCCGTGACTCTTCGACCGGCCGGGCGGGCGTTGCTCTCGATCTATCCTTCACCCGATGCCGTTCATCACCTTCGAAGGAGTCGAGGGCTCCGGAAAGTCGACCCAGCTCCGCCGTGTGGCAGCGCGGCTCACGCGGAGCGGCCGCGGGGTCCTGGTCACCCGCGAGCCCGGCGGCACCCGCATCGGCCGCATCCTGCGGCGAGCCGTGCTCGACAAGGCGCACCGTGAGCTCGACCCCGTGGCCGAGTGGCTCCTCTTCGAGGCGGATCGCCGGCAACACGTCGTCGAAGTCCTCCGACCCGCGGTCTCGAAGGGACTCCTCGTACTCTGCGACCGCTTCTCGGACGCGACCGAGGCTTACCAGCTCGTGGGTCGTCGGCTCGACGCGCGGCTCGTCCGCCGCGTCGATGAGCTCGCCCGCGATTCGCTCGTGCCGGACCTGACGCTGTTGTACGACCTCGACCCGCGAAAGGGCCTGGAGCGCGCGAACCGCCGCGGCGGCCGGAGCGTGGGACGCTTCGAGGAGACCGAGATCGACTTCCACGAGGCGGTGCGTCAGGCATATCTGCGGATCGCAAAGAGAGAGCCGAAGCGCGTCCGCGTCCTGGATGCGAGCCTCCCCGTGGGCGAGCTCTCGGACCGGACGTGGCAGGCCATCACGGAGCGATTTCCGAAGTGAACGTGCCGCCTCCGTCGGCGCTGTCCCGGCTGGAACGTCTTCGGCAGGGGCCCGGAAGATTTCCGGGGAGCCTTCTCCTCTCGGGATCCTCCGAGCACGCGCTCGACGAGGCGTCCCTCCTCCTCGCGGCGTCTCTTCTCTGTCCGGGAGGCGAGAGGGACCGCTCGTGCGCGTCCTGCCGCCGGGTCCTTCACGGTTTTCACCCCGACCTCTTTCCGGTGGAGCCCGAGGGCGTTCAGATCCGCGTGGACAAGGTCCGCGAGGCAATCGCGTTCGCGGCCGGGAAGCCCTACGAGAGCGCGCGACGCGTCGTTCGCGTCCGCCGCGCGGAGCTGCTCGGCCCGGAAGCCGCGAACGCGCTCCTGAAGTCGCTCGAGGAACCGGGCGCGCAGGTCCACTGGATCCTGACGACCACGCGCCCGGAGTCTCTTCTCGCCACGATCCGATCGCGCTGTCTCGCCGTCCCGGTCGGCTCACCCGCGCTCGGGGATCGCGTCCTCGCGTGGAAGGAGCGGGGGTTTCGCGACGAGGACGCGGCGGACCTGGCGATCCTCGAACCGGAAGAGGGCGAGGACGCCGCCGCGCGGCTGGAGGAATTCCGGCTGTTCCGCACGGAGGCAGTGGAGGCGCTCGACGCCGGACTTCTCGGAGGAAAGCTCGCGGCGCTGGTGCTGCTCGCGGAGCGCCTGGGGCGCGCGGGCGACGAGGAGGTCGTTCTTTTCACCCGGCTGCTCGCCGACGCCGCCCTGCTTTCCGCCGGTGTCTCGGGCGACCTTCTCGCCCATCGCGCGGTGGCGGGTTCACTCTCCCGGATCGCGCGGAGGATCGGGACCGCGCCGCTCGCCCGGGCAGTCGACGTCGCGGCCGACTATCCGCCCGACAATCGCCGGGGAAACCGGCGACTCCATTTCGAAAAGGTGCTGATCGACCTCTGGATCGGCGCGAACGCGACCGACAGGGACTGAGCAACCGCGGGCCGGAACGAGCCCCACCGGGGCTCGAAGGAACAGCGGGGAGGCGCTCCGACCCGGACGGGATCGGAAGGATTCGGGAAGAGTGCGGACCTGGGAGCTACCGAAACTGGCAGAAGGTGGGGTCAACCACCGTGTAGACGCCGCCGCGGATCTTCGCGCCTCCCCTTAGTTCCTTCGAATGCGGACGAGTATAGCCCCAATCCGCAGGCGCGAAGATTCCCGCGTGGTCGAGTCCGACAAAGGTCGGAGTGACCGACGAAAGTCCGGCGCCGCGGCTTTCGCCGCGGCTTTTCTCACCGCTCCAGCTTGAGGTTGACGCTCTCGGTCTCGCCCCGGTCCACGTCGACCTCGACCCTCTTGTCCCGGTATCCCGGGCGCGACACGACCAGTGTGTGCCGCCCGGGAGGCACGGCGATCCCGTTGCGCGAATCGAGTTCCGACGCCGTTCCGATGAAACGGTCGTCGAGGTAGATCGCGGAGTCGTTCGGCTCCACGTTCAGACGGATCCAGGTGTCCCCCGCATGCACGCGGGCGTCGCTGCGGTCCCGCCACTCGCCGCGGGGAGCCGGACGTTCGTCGGCAGGAGCGCGCTCGGACCGATCGTCGTCGGCGTCGTCGTCGCGATCTCCATCCCGGTCGGCGGAGTAGTGGTCGTCGTCGCGGTCGCGCGGCTCGTAATAGCGGCGCGGCCCGGAGTTGCCGTACATGTCGTCTTCCGTGACCTCGCGGGTGTCGTTCCCGCGCTTCCCCCAGAACCGGCGGACGCCGCCCGCCGGTTGCGGATCGTCGTAACTGCCGTACTGCGCGGCGCCCGGAATCTTCGCGAGCTTGTCGTCCACCTCGAGCTTGGTCCCGGGCCGCGCGTCCACGTCGAGCGTGCGCGTCTGGTAA
>Ga0207689_10001539_pt1 | contig 21925 bp, 14 predicted proteins | sample KBSMisM52_FD_184312 | JGI IMG/M metagenome (GOLD analysis project Ga0207689, IMG submission 184312) | Miscanthus rhizosphere microbial communities from Kellogg Biological Station, Michigan, USA - KBS Miscanthus M5-2 (SPAdes) (version 2) | ecosystem: Host-associated > Plants > Roots >... | reverse complement strand
GGCACGCGACGCGAGGCTGCTGCCTCAGGCAGTTGTAGAAGGCCGGTCGCGATCGCGACACACACGCCGACTATCGTCTTCCGCATTGGCAACCATAATCGTATCGCGTCCTTCATCACCGCCGTCATACGTCTTGTACACTTCAAGGAATTAAGAAGTGCCCGAGGAACGGCAAACAAGCCGTGCGCGGGCTGAAATGAGACAGACGCGCTCGAGCCAGCGAAAGGACACCGAGAACGATGCCCAATGATCTGTTCGTCCCACCGGGACACTATTACAGCCCGATTCCAGGGGACGACGAGATCCAGAGATATTGGAAGTATCGGGAACAGCCTCTGCCGCAGACGATCGCCAGTATCGATTTCAATGCGCGCGAGCAGGACGAGAACCTGTCCGGAATGATCAGCGAATATCGAACGCTTCCGTCATTTCCCGCGAACAGAGACGGACGGCTGCGGTACTACTATCTGAACCCGGAGTTGGCCTACCAGGATGCAGTCGCACTTCGGTACTTCCTGCGCAAGTATCGACCCCGTCGCGTCATCGAAGTGGGTAGCGGCCACTCGTCCGCATGCATGTTGGACACGGCCGACGCCTACGCCATCGCGAGCCAATTCACCTTCATCGATCCGAATCCAGGACGGCTGCTCGAAAACATTACCGAGGTAGACCACAGACGATGCAACGTCCTCGTCCAGAAAGTTCAGGATGTTGACGTGTCGATGTTTTCGGCGCTGCAACGAAACGACGTCCTGTTCATCGACTCCAGCCACGTGGCCAAACTCTGTAGCGACGTCAATTGGTATTTCTTCGAGATCTTTCCGCGCCTGGCGAGTGGCGTGGTCATTCATATCCACGACATCAACTACCCGTTTACCGACCCCGGACATTTCGTGGAGCAGGGGCGATCCTGGAATGAAATCTACATGCTGCGGGCCTTCCTGATGTACAACTCCGCCTTCCGGATCATTGGCTGGATTCCGTTCTACACGTTGCTGCGTGAGGAAGCGGTCCGGCAGATGCCACTCTGTGTGCAGTATCCGGGTGGATCGTTCTGGATGCGCAAGGAATAAGGGGGGAACTCGGCAATAAGCAGTCAGACCATTGGAAGCCAACTAGGGCGGCACACGTCAGACGTTCGCGTATTTGCTGTTTCGAATCATCGCGTAACCCCTGATCAGTTCGCGGATACCATCGTCGAGCGAGAATCCTGCCCGGAAGCCTGTGCGCTCGATCTTGTCGTTCGACACGATGTAGTCCCGCTGATCGGGGTCTTTTCCCACCTGCGACTCCATGAAAACGAACTTGGGCAGTTGCTTCTGGATCCGTTCGCACAGCTCCCACTTCGACAGATTCGCGTCTGACAATCCGACGTTGTACGGCTCGCCCTTCAACGATTCGAAGTTGTCGATGGCGTGCAGAAACGCCGCGGCAGCGTCGCGTACGTGCAGGTAATTCCGCTTGAAATGCGCCTCGAACAGCACGATGAAGCGATCTCGATGCGCCCGATAGGTGAAGTCGTTGACCAGCAGATCGAGCCGCATGCGGGGGGACATCCCGAACACCGTTGCCAGCCGCAGGCTGATCGAGTTCGGGTGGCCATCGAGCACCGCCTTCTCGACTTCGACCTTGTCACGGCCGTAGAGCGAGACCGGCCGCATCGGTGTCTCCTCGGTGCAGAACTTTCCAGACTCTCCCACGCCATATCCGCTGTTCGAGATCGGGATGACGATGCGCTGATCACGCGAGATTTCCTGTGTCATCCAGACGATGGCGTCTTTGTTGGTCGACGTGGCCGCGAGCGGATCCCGATCGCAGAGCGGCGCGCCAACGAGTGCCGCCAGTGGCACGATGATGTCGGCGTGCTTGAAGAGGGGACGCATCATGTCGTAATCGCGCACGTCGCCTCGCACGAGCTCGAAGCAGGGGTGATAACAGACTGCCGACAGGCTGTCCTGGCCGAACATGAAGCTGTCGACAACGGTCACGTGGAAACCACGATCGAGCAGCTTCGGCACGAGAATCGAACCAATGTATCCGGCACCGCCGGTCACGAGCACACGTTGCACGGTTGTGAAGTCCTTTCGCAGCGTTACGTAGTGTCCGGCTTTAGCCGGACCGGGGTGGTCTGCGGGTCGTCTATGCCGGCACCACGACACGGCTGGGCGCAACCGCCGTCCGATCGAGCACGTGTCGCAACCGTTCGATCTGCGGTCGCAGCTCGCGTGGATGGTTGCCGACAAAGAAGCCGCGATCGTGAGCGATGTTCGCGTTCACGATCTCACCGACCGTGTCGTATTCGAAGTACTTGATCACGTCGTGGCGCAGGAAGCAGCCGCCGGTGATGATGCGGAACCCGATCCCCGCCTCCTTGAGCGCCGTCATCACCCGCTGGCGATCGATATCGAGCTTGGGATTGAGGATGACGGTGAACGAAAACCAGGAGCTGCGTGCCCCCGGCAGCTCGCGCTGGATGATGAAACGCTCGTCCCCCTCGAAGAGCGATTGAAACAGCGCGGCATTATCGCGACGGATCGCAATCATCCCGTCGAGCTTTTTCAACTGTTCAACACCGACCGCGCCTGCCAATTCGAGAGGACGCGCGTTATAACCCGGAAGAATGAAGCGATAGGCCTCGAAGAAGTCGTCGGCGCGACGTTCGTAGATCGTGGTGTCCTCCGGGAGGTCACGGGTCCAGCCATGCGCCCGCATCGAACGCGCCAGGTGGTAGATCTCGGTGTCGTCCGTGGCCAGGACGCCACCTTCCATCGTGGAGATGTGGTGCGAGAAAAACGAGCTGAACGTGTTGACGTGACCGAAGCTGCCGCATGGCTTGCCGTCGAGCGTGGCCCCCATCGACTCGCAGTTGTCTTCGAACAGATACAGGCCGTGACGATCGCAAAACGCCCTGAGCTCGTCGAGGGCGCACGGGTTGCCCAGGATGCTCACGGCCACGACCATCCGCGTGCGCGGCGTCAGCGCCCGCTCGAGCTGCGACACATCGATGTTCAATGTGAATAGATCGACATCGACGAACCGCAGACGCAGCCCGTACTGTTGGAGCGGATAGTAGGTCGTCGCCCAGGAGATCGATGGGACGATGACTTCGTCGCCGCGGTGAAGCGGGCGATCGCGCTTGTGGAAGAGCGCGGCCACACCGACGAGGTTTGCCGCCGACCCCGAGCTGACCATGAGCGCATGCTTGAGGCCGAATTTCGCTGCGAAGGCTTCCTCGAACTGCCTCACGCACGGCCCCATCGTGAGCTGCCCGCTCGCGATCACGCGCTGAAGCGCGTCCAGCTCCTCTTGTCCCCACGAGCTGCTGGCGAGATCGTAGAACAGTGGTGATGTCATGGGACCGATACCGTCGACCGCGCCCGGACGAGATCGCGAATCGCTCCGGAGATTCGCTCCACGTCCGGATAGTAGAACTGCTCGAGCGTGAAGCCTGCAGGAGTCGGAACATCGGGTAAACCGATGCGGCGCACCGGCGCCTTGAGATAGTCCAGCCAGCGCTCCGCAGCGAGACAGCCGACTTCGGCGCAGACACCGCCCATGGCCCAGCCCGTGTCCACCACCAGAAGCCTCCCAGTCTTTCGCAGCGACTCCTCAATGATGTCGACGTCCATTGGTTTCAGCGTCCGGAGATCGATGACATCTGCCTCGATCCCCTCGGCCGCGAGCTTGTTGGCGGCGGTCAGACCGAGCTCGATCGCATGCGAGGCTCCGACGATTGTCAGATCGCCACCGCGTCGCCGATAGATGCCCTTGCCGATCGGCACCTTGTAGATGCCTTCCGGCACCAGTCCGTCCTTCTTCATCAACCAGCGATGCTCGAAGATCAGAACGGGATTGTTATCGGAGATGGCCGAAAGCATGAGGCCTTTGGCATCGAACGGCGTGCTTGGCATCACGATCTTCACGCCGGGCACGCCCAGCAGAATTCCTTGTATTGCCTGCGAATGCTGCGCTCCTGAACCCCACCCTCTGCCAATGGCCGCCCAGACGACCATTGGCACAGTCGTCTGCCCGTTGTCCATGAAGTGAAACTTCGCGGCGTGCGTGACCAGCTGATTCATCGCCAGCAGGATGAAATCGGGCCGGTTGTGCATGAAGACAGGCCGCATGCCATTCATTGCCGCGCCAGCCGAGGCGCCCATCATGGTCTCCTCGGACAATGGCGTGTCGAACACGCGCTCACGCCCGTATTTCTCGTGCAGGCCCTTCGTCGTTCCGAACATGCTGCCGGGATCGTCAACACCCTGACCGAGGACAAACACGGCCGGGTCAGATTCAAGGGCCAGATCGAGCGCTTCTCGAAGGGCGGCGGCATAGCTCAACACCCGCCCTTCGTTCGGGTCCGGCGCGTCGTAGACGAGCGAGTTGACGAGTCCTTCATCCCAGGGCATGCGCGCGTATCTCCGTTACCAGGTGTGGAGCATCAGGACCTAGACAGCGTAGACATGTCTATACAAGTCCGCCTCGACAGGGTTGGGGCTGGCCATCGCGAACTCGAAGGCGTCCTTGATTTCGGCGACGATCTCGTCGCGCATCCCGTCGCGTCCGCTATCGGACAGTAATCCCGCATCTGTCAGATAACGGTCGTGCAGGGTTACGGGATCAACCGCATCCCACGCCTGCCGTTCCTCCTGCTCGCGATAACCCGTCCGCGTATCGTCACCCGAGCCTCCATGGGCGCGGAACCGATAACACATGGCTTCGATGAACGTCGGGCCACCACCGTTGCGCGCGCGCTCGACGGCCTCGCGCGTCGCCTCGTGGACAGCCAATACGTTCATGCCATCCACCTGCACAGACGGAAGACCGTAGCCGGATGCCCACTTCGACAAGGAGCGAGCCGGTTGTCGCGTCCACAACGGAGACTGGACAGAGTAAAAGTTGTTCTCGCAGAAGAAGATGATCGGCAACTGCTTGAGGACGGCGAAATTCAGGCTTTCGGACGCTGCACCCTCTTCTGTGGCCGCATCACCAAAGAACACGACGGTCACGTGCGACTCACGCTTCATCTTGGCCGCAAGCGCCGCCCCGACGGCGATTGGCACCGCACCGGCGACGATGGCCGATGTTCCCGCCATTCCAACGCGCTTGTCGATCAGATGCATCGAACCACCACGTGAACCGACGCATCCGTTGACCCGGCAGAACATCTCGCAGAGCATCGCCTTGAAATCGCCGCCCTTGGCCAGGTAGTTTCCGTGGGTTCGGTGACTCGAATACAGCAGATCCGTGTGCGTCAACGAAGCGCAACAGCCGACGGATGTCGCCTCCTGGCCGATCACCAGGTGGATCGGCGTCTTCATCTGATCTTCGTGGTATCGACGCTCGATCTCTTCCTCGATCAGCCGGATCCTGAACATGTCACGAAAGAGACGGAGGTGAAATTCGGAAGGATAGGCAGGACCACGGCGGAGGAATCCCTCGATGCCCTCGCCCTCATACCTGTATTGGATCATTGTCGATATCGGAGCAACCCCGCTCCCTTCGGGGCCGAGCGGTTGCGAACTCGGAGGTTGGGTCATTATACGCGACCGCTCCGGAGCCCATGAAGGTCGGCCCAATCAGTGGACCGGTCGCGCACGATCACGCTACTGTTAGGACTCGACCGGCGGAGGGGGCCGGGCATCCAGATGAAGATTTCTGTGGTTGGGCTCGGCAAGCTCGGAGCACCGCTTGCCGCCGTCCTGGCGAACAAGGGCTTTCGGGTCGTCGGCACCGACGTGAACCCGGCTTTCATCGCTGCCGTCAATGCGGGTAAGGCCCCGGTCGATGAACCGCGCCTCCAGGAGCTGATCGACGAGAACCGGAGTCGTCTCCATGCAACGGCGGACGCCGCCGCTGCGGTCGCCGAGACTGACGCCACCTTCATCATCGTTCCCACACCGAGCGATGCGACCGGGCGCTTCAGCAACGAGTTCCTGCTCGCCGCATTGGAGAGCGTCGGTGAAGGACTCCGGCGAAAGACCAGCTATCACCTGGTCGTGATCACGAGCACGGTGATGCCTGGATCGACGGGGGGCGAAATTCGCGCCGCACTGGAGACGCACGCGCGCCGCCGCGTCGGCGAGACCTTGGGCCTGTGCTACAACCCTGAATTCATCGCGCTCGGCACCGTCGTACGCGACATGCTCTCACCCGACATGATCCTGATTGGCGAGTCGGATGCCAAAGCGGGCGACCTTCTCGAGTCGATCTATCACGAGACCTGCGATAACAAACCGCTGATCCGGCGTATGAGCTTTGTGAACGCCGAGCTCACGAAGATTGCCGTCAACACGTACGTCACGACGAAGATTTCGTACGCCAACATGCTGGCTGACATCTGCGACCGGCTTCCGGGAGCAGACGTCGACGTCGTCACGCAGGCGATCGGGTGCGACTCGAGGATCGGCGCAAAGTACCTCCGCGGCGCCATCGGTTACGGCGGGCCCTGCTTCCCTCGCGACAACGTGGCGTTTACGGTGCTGGCCCGCTCGATTGGCGCGCGGGCCGAGTTGGCCGAGGCCACTGACACCTTGAACGACTATCAGGTGACGCGCGTGCTCGAGGCCGTTCGCGCGCACGACCCCGGGAGCGGGACCATTGGAATCCTCGGTCTTGCTTACAAGCCGGACACGTCGGTGATCGAATGCAGCCAGGGTCTTGCGGTCGTTCGTCACCTGCTGGACGCGGGACGCGAGGTCATCGCCTTCGATCCCAAGGCGCTCGCGAGCGCACACGCGGCTCTCGGTCAGCGGTTCACCGCGGCGGTGTCCGCCGAAGAATGCATCCGTGCCGCCTCACTCGTCGTGCTAATGACGGCATGGCCTGAATTTCGGGCGGTGCCACCTGAGGCCTTCGACCGCTCACCCAGATTGACCGTGATCGATTGCTGGCGCATGTTGTCTCGCCAGGAAATCAGCGCGTTCGCCGACGTCGTGTATCTCGGGCGCGGCGCACTCCACTCGACCCCGACCATTGCCTAATCGCAATACGAGCGACGCCAGCCTTCTCATGGACAAAAACGAACTGGTACTGGTGACCGGCGCCGGCGGGTTCATCGGTGGTCATCTCCTTGCCGCCCTTCGACGCGATGGGTACCGACGACTGCGCGGGGTGGACGTCAAGCCATTCGAGGATTGGTATCAGCGTTTTGACGACGTTGAGAATGTGATCCTCGATTTGAGCGAGAAGGGTGCGTGCGAGAAGGCCTGCCGGGATGCCAGGCAGGTCTTCAACCTGGCCGCAGATATGGGCGGCATGGGGTTCATCGAACTGAATAAAGCGCTCTGCATGTTGACTGTACTGATCAACACGCACATGCTGCTCGCGGCGCGCGACGCGGGCGTACGCCGGTTCTTTTTCTCCTCGTCCGCGTGCGTCTATGCGGCTGAAAAGCAGACCAGCGTGGCCGTCACGCCTCTCGCCGAATCCGATGCGTACCCGGCGATGCCCGAGGATGGCTACGGATGGGAAAAACTCTTCAGTGAGCGGATGTGCCGGCACTTCACCGAAGACTTCGGGTTGGAGACGCGTGTCGCGCGCTACCACAACGTTTACGGTCCCTATGGAACGTACGACGGCGGCAGAGAAAAAGCACCCGCAGCAATCTGCCGCAAGGTCATTCAGGCGCAGATGTCCGGCTCCGATCAGATCGAAATCTGGGGAGACGGTGAGCAGACTCGCAGCTTTACGTATATCGACGATTGCGTGGACGGCACGCTACGTCTGATGCGCAGCGATGTGGGCGACCCCTTGAATATTGGCAGCGATCAGCTCGTCACCATCAACCAGCTCGTCGACATCGTCGAGGCAATTGCCGGCGTAAAGCTGACCCGGCGCTACAAGCTCGATGCCCCTAAGGGCGTGCGCGGAAGGAACAGCGACAATACGCTGATCGCGAGCCACCTGGACTGGAGGCCATCAGTCCAGCTCGAGGTCGGAATGCAGACTACTTACGAGTGGATTTCCGAACAGATGCGCGCGCGCCCGCGCGCTCGAGCTCTCGACCGCACCGTCTAGAAAGGCGACGCGCCATGTCCATGGCCGTCGCCCGGTTCCATCCGTGCCTAGAATCCCTGAGTGACCGACGCGAAACCGGATCCGTTCGAGATCGAGATCCAGAACCGATGGTCGAAGCCTTCCATGAGGACGTCGGCTCTGTGATCAGCGTTGACGTCGACGATGTGGGCACCCATGGGATTGAACCCGCCGCCATGCTGCAACACCAGCGTCGGCGCGGAATAAGTTGTTCCAGTCCAGGTCGACAGCCAGAACCGATTGTCGACTCCCTGCATCAGCACGTCGGCCTTGCCGTCGCCGTTGATGTCGGCGATATGCGCGCCATACGGGTTGAAGGCACCGCCATGCTGCAACACCATCGTGGCAGGACCGAAGGATGAGCCTGTCGACAGCGTCAACCAGAAGCGATTGTCCTCGCCTTGCATCAGGACGTCGTCCTTGCCGTCACCGTTGACGTCCGCAATGTGGGCGCCGATCGGGTTGAACGCGCCACCATGCTGCAGGACGAACGTCGGCAGCGTGAATCCAGTGCCGGTCGAGAGCGACAACCAGAAGCGGTTATCAACCCCCTGCATCAGCACGTCGGCTTTGCCGTCGCCGTTGACGTCAGCCATATGCGCGCCGTAAGGGTTGAAGGAACCACCGTGCTGCAGCACCTTGACTGGCGCCGTAAACCCGGTGCCGGTGGACAATGACAGCCAGAAGCTATTGTCGAAGCCCTGCATCAACACGTCGGCTCGTCCATCACCGTTCACGTCGGCAATGTGGGCACCGGCGGGATTGAACGCACCGCCGTGCTGCAAAACCTTCACTGGTGCGGTAAACCCGGCCCCGGTGGACAGTGAAAGCCAGAACGCATTGTCGAAGCCCTGCATCAGGAGATCGGCGCGTCCGTCACCATCCACATCCGCGATATGCGCGCCGTCCGGGTTGTACGAGCCACCGTGTTGCAGCACCGGGGTCGGCAACAAATAACCCGACGTCGTCGACAGCGACAGCCAGAATTTGTTCGTGAGGTCCTGCATCAGCACGTCGGCGCGACCGTCACCGTTGAAGTCGCCGGTGAGCGACGTGCCGCCGGTCGACCAAGGCCGGTAGTCGAGGCCGATCGTGATCGAGGTTGTGTTGTTCAGATTGTCTTTCGCTGAGACCGTAATCGGATTGGTACCCATGGCCAGCGTAAGAGTTCGACTCCAGTTGACGGTCCCATTGCCACTAGCTGTACCAGTAACGGTTTGACCGTTGACGGTGACGTTGCTGACGCCGTTGCCACCCGCACCGCTGTCAGTGGCAGTGCCGCTTATCGTTACGCTCGACGTCGTCACCGTCTGACCGGGTGAATGACTGCTGATCGTAATGAAGGGCGCGGCCAGGTCCGGACCGGCAACCGCCCACGTAAACGAACGTGACACCGTGGCGAGACCATCGTTGACGAAGACTGTTACGGTGAAGGTGCCGGGAGACGTCGGCGTGCCGGTGATCTGTCGAGTCGACGAGTTGATCGATAAGCCGAGAGGCAGTCCGGTATGCGTGATGGTCAGCGGACTTCCGTCGGGATCGGTGATCGACAGCGTCAGTGGCGAAATCGCAACGCCAGCCGTACCTGACTGATTGGCGGGCTGCGCCAAGCTGGGAATCGAAAAACTCACTTCAGACGAGAACGGACTCGAGCCGGCAGCATTGTTCGCTCGAATCGCAAGGTAGTAGCGCACGCCACCGGTCGGCGCGAACGTGTAGGCCGTAGTGGACGCACCGACCGAAGCAAGTGCGACGTTGCAAGACAGCGAAGACGTGCCGACGCAAACCTGATAGCTGGTGACCTGGTCAGTCGATGGACTCGGATCCCACATTGCGGTGACTGTCTGCGCGAATGCAGGTGCGGCCGACAGCATCATCGAGAAGAGTGCGGCAATGAAGCACGCTTTCTTCAGCCTCCGTGCTTGCAGATCTCGCATGGCCCAGCTTCCCGTGCAAGCGGCTAGCCAATGCATGACTTCGCGGCAACTCACTGCAGATCATTGGTTTATGGTTCTTGCGTTGACTCGAAACTGTGTTACTACACGACGGTGACGGTATTACCTTTACGCTCTTGTCGGTCAAATACGATGTGCAGATCAGAGCGAATGTGATCCGACCTAAGCGGACGTATTACCGACGATCGCGTGACGTGGTCCCGCCCAGCACGTGTCGGAAGTCTAGACGCAGTCGCATTCACGGCCACGATCTCAATTCAGACTTAAGAAGGCTGACGAATTCGGCAGACTTCGAACGAACGAATCAAGGTACAGAACTCAGATCCAGACCGTGTGTCACAATCGATTCACGTGAATCTCACGATCGCGATCGCCCAGGTCAATCCAGTCGTTGGAGACGTCAACGGCAACCTGACTATCGTTCGCCGCGCGCGTGACGAGGCGGCCTCACTCGGTGCGGATCTCGTGGTGTTCCCAGAGCTCGTGCTGGTTGGTTATCCGCCCGAGGATCTCGTGCTTCGTCCAGCTCTCGTCGAGGCCGCCGCGCACGCTCTCGACGCGCTCGAGCGCGAGAGCGTTTCAGGACCTGGCGTTGTCGTCACTGCACCATGGCGAGAGCGTGGCTGTCTCCACAACGCGGTGGCATTGCTGGCAGACGGCCAACGGCAGCTTCGTTTCAAGTACGAGTTGCCAAACTACGGCGTCTTCGACGAGAAGCGCGTGTTCTCGCCAGGTCCGCTGCCTCAGCCGGCGGTCTTTCGCGGTGCAACTATCGGCCTTCCGATCTGCGAGGACATCTGGTTCCCGCTGATCGCGTCGCACCTGGGCCGGCTCGGCGCGGAGCTGCTGCTGGTTCCGAACGGCTCGCCTTTCGAGGTGGGGAAATTCCACCAGCGCCTGGCGCTGGCGCGCGAGCGCGTGATCGATGCGCGAATTCCGCTGGTCTACGTCAATCAGGTCGGCGGCCAGGACGAGCTCGTGTTCGATGGCGGATCGTTTGTCATCAACAGTGACGGCACGCTTGCGCGTCAGCTACCGATGTTTCAGGAAGCCCTGGTGCCGACGCGATGGCGCCGCGAAAACGGCTCGCTTGTGTGCGAGGGCGCAGATGATGGTGGCGAGCCTGCACGGCTCAGCGAGATCTACAGCGCCATGATGCTGGGCTTGCGCGACTACGTCGTCAAGAATCGCTTCCCCGGCGTGGTGCTCGGGATGTCGGGCGGGATTGACTCGGCGCTCACGGCCGCGGTCGCCGTCGACGCGCTCGGACACGATCGCGTGCGCGGCGTGCGCCTGCCCTCCCGGTTCACGAGCCGGGAGAGCCTCGACGACGCGGACGAGTCTGGGCGCCTGCTCGGCATGCGACTCGAGACAATAGAGATCGGATCGACGGTGTCGGCGGCAGAGTCGACGCTCGCGGATACGTTCCGTGGCCGCGCGCGGGACGTCACCGAAGAGAACCTGCAGGCGCGAGTTCGTGGCTTGCTGCTGATGGGACTCTCGAACAAGTTCGGAGAGATGCTCCTGACCACGGGCAACAAGTCCGAGATGTCGGTCGGCTACGCGACGCTCTACGGCGATATGTGCGGCGGCTACTCCGTGCTCAAGGATATTTACAAGACCGAGGTCTACGAGCTCGCGCGCTGGCGCAACGAGAATCTTCCGGTGGGCGCGCTCGGCCCCCCGGGGCGCGTGATTCCGGAATCGTCCATCACCAAAGCGCCGACTGCGGAACTACGCCCGAACCAGACCGATCAGGACTCCCTGCCCCCGTACGAGGTCCTGGATGCCATCCTCAACGGCCTCGTCGAAGAGGAACAGAGTGTCGACGAGATCGTCGCCCGTGGATTCGCTCGCGAGATCGTCGTGCGTGTTCAACATCTGCTCTACATGGCGGAGTACAAGCGGCGACAGGCTCCGCCGGGAGTCAAGATCACCAGCAAGAGTTTTGGCCGCGATCGTCGCTATCCAATCACGAACGGCTTCCGCGAGCGTAATAGTTAGACCGTCGCCAGCTTCGCGGCAAGCAGCGTCGCTTCGATCATGCTGGATGGATCGGCGATGTTTTTCCCCGCGATGTCAAACGCCGTGCCGTGGTCGACCGAGGTGCGGATAATCGGTAAGCCGAGCGTGACGTTCACAGCCCGCCCGAACGCAAGCAACTTCACGGGAATCAGTCCCTGATCGTGATAGCAGGCGATCACGGCATCGAACTCGCCTCGCACTGCGCGCCCGAATACAGTGTCCCCCGGAAAAGGACCGTCGATCCGTATGCCGCGTTTCTGGGCGGTTTCGATCGCCGGTCGTAACACCTTCCGTTCTTCGTGACCCAGCAGACCTTCCTCGCCGGCATGCGGATTGAGACCCGCCACCGCAAGCCGCGGTTTCTCGAGACCGAAACGGGGCAGCTCACGCGCCGAGAGGTCGATGATGTCGTCCATCAACTCGCGTGTGAGCGCGTTCGTCACTGAAGCCAACGGGATGTGAATCGTCGCCAGCACGACCTTGAGCGGCTCCGACCAGAACATCATCGCGACGCGAGTGCTGCCAGTGAGATGCGCCAGCAGGTCGGTGTGCCCTTTCCACGGCAGGCCAGCCCTGGCGAAAGCGAGCTTGTTCACGGGTGCCGTCGCGATCGCGGCCACGACTCCGGCGCGCGCGTCGCCGACCGCCGAGCAGAGTGTCTCGTAGGCAGCACGACCCGCGTCCGCCGAGAGTTCGCCCGGCTTGAACGTCGAGTCGGCGGGCGGGCCATACACGATCGGCTCGCAAACCTTGCGGACGCGCGGATCGTCGGCAGCCTTCCGAGCTATCTCGGGCCCGATACCGGCAGGATCGCCGCAGGTAATGGCGACGCGAGGTTTCATCCGCGACCATTATGGTCCGCGGGGGCTCACGCCCCCGCGTTGCAGTCGTCGGCCGGAGCGGCGGTGAGGATCGCCGATGGCTACACAATCAGCATCTGTTGGCGGGAGAGCCCGGGCCTCCCTCGATGCACGGAATGGAACTCAGGTACTCGTAGAGCGCTCTTACATAGTGATCGGTGCCGTGTCGGTAGGCTGGCCATGGCATCACGACCAGCGGACCGCCGGGAGGGAAGAGCGTCGGCTTGTAGTCGGTCCCAAGCCTGATTACCTGCTCGAACTCCGCGAACGTAAGGCCCGCAGGACGACCGAAGCGATCGGGCGTCAGATTACGAGAAAAGACCTGGTTCGGAGCCGTCCCAAACGGCACGCCTCCACTGAGGTAGCCGTTCGGCCCGCTGTGACAGCCCAGGCAGTCGCTCGGACCGTTGACGTAGTAACTACCCTCGCCTACGAGACCCCGATTCTTTCCCTGCAGCTCGAGGTGTACGGGTGCGATGTCGAAGCCGATCTGGACCTCGCTTTGCCCCGAGTTTGACTGTCCCTGGAGCACCGGCACATAGGCCACGACGCCCAGGCACATTGCGGCCAGCAGCATCGCAACCGTGGTCTTCCGCCTCATGGGATCCTCCTTTTCGTGTCGCTAACCAGCAAGGGAAGAGCGCGATTGTACGCTTGCCCGGAGTTCAGTCAACAACTATCGGGATGCGAACATCCTCCGGGAGGGGCGACACTGTTCCGTTACAGTTGCAGGACGACCCAATCAGCGACAACTTTCGGGCTCGCGTTGCGCTCGAGGGCGGCCAATGCTTCGTCGACTGCGACGTAGGCTTTCAGGCTGCGTTTGTGATTGAAGGCGCCGGTCAACTTCTCGAGTTGTGATTCGAGGTCGCCATTGGCGAGCGTGCGGCGGTCGGCGCTCGTCGAGAGAATCTCGAGATCGCGCAGCAGTGAACCCAACGCACGCAGGCACGTCGCCATCTGCTCCCGATCGCTCGCGGTCGTGCCTTTGGCGCCGCTCAGATCCTTGACGACGTCGAGCCGGCGGGCGGGATCGTCGGTCTTCGCAGCCTGTTGCAGCAGTCGACGAGCATCCTCTCTCGCATCCGCCAGACCTGCGGAATCAGCGGCGAGGGCGCGGCCGACGCTGCCGTCGGCATCGGCAGCCGCCGCGCGCGCATCGGCATCCGAGTAACGGTGATCGCGTACCAGCACTTGCGCGACTTCGCCGGCGGACAGTGGCCCGAATCTGAGGCGAGGGCATCGCGATCGCACGGTTGGCAGCAGCGCGTCGGGCAACGATGACACGAGCACGAAGATCGAGGCCGGCGGCATCTCCTCGAGCGTCTTGAGCAGCGCGTTCTGGGCCGCATCCACCAGGGCATCGGCTTCGTTGATGATCACCACGCGACGCCGCCCCTCGAACGGCCGGTACCCGGCGCGATCGACCACGTCGCGGACCGCTTCGATCTTGATCGAACCCATATCGCCCGGCTCTATCACGATGACGTCAGGATGTACGCCGCGCTCGATGCGACGGCACGACGCGCACTTACCGCAGGCGTCGCGTTCGAATTCATCTGTTGCGCGAGGCTCGAGACAGTTCACCGCACGCGCGAGCGCCAGCGCGACGCGACGTTTGCCAACTCCCGCTGGACCGGCCAGCAGTAATGCCGGTGGCAGCGTGTCACGCGCAATCGCGCGCGAGAGCAACGTCAACAGACGCCGATGGCCGATCACCAAACTGAACATGGCGTTACCGGACCACGCTGGGTGCGGTGCGACGGGGCGGGGTGCGATCGTGCGACGGTCCAGTGCGAAGGTGCGACAGTCCGAAGGTGCGGCGCACTGTGCCAGTTTACTTCTTGCCGCCGCCGAAGACTTTCGACCAGAATCCGCGCTTCTTCTGTTCGGGCTCCGGAGTTGGCTGGGGCGGTGCTGGTGCCGTTTCTACGTGCTGCGTAGGTGGTTGCGTGACGACCGGTTCGGTAGGAGACGACGCCCGACCGGGAGAGATAAGCGCAGCGAGCGCTTTGAACGGGTTCGTCGTAAGCCGCCGGTGAATCGGGCACAACTCGGTCGGTTCAGTGCCCTCCACGAAATACTCGGTGTACACCGTCGACTCGTTCGTCACGTGCCCCTTCGCGTCCGTCACGCTCTCATGACACGAGTCGGTCGCCAACTTCCCACTGAGGCGGCAAATGGTCGCCGACGTGATACGCGCCGGTGTACTGAACCATTCCGCGCGATCCTTGGCAGTGGCCGCCGCCATGAAGCGTCCCCAGACTGGGACGGCGAGGACGGACGCGTATCCACCCCCGATGATCGTGCGCGGTTGGTCGTACCCGACCCAGACACCCGCTGCGAGCTTCGGCGTGAAGCCCACGAACCACGCGTCATGGTAATCGTTCGTCGTGCCGGTCTTGCCAGCGGCTGGGAGGCGGAAGCCGACACTGCGCGCGGCGGCTCCGGTACCGGCGTTGATGACGTCGGCCAACATGTTCGACATCAGAAAGGCTGTCTGCTCGCTGACCGCCTGCTGCGGTTCCTGCTTCGCCGTGTAGAGCACCTCGCCCTGCGTGGTCTCCACGCGCCGCACGAGCATTGGCGCCTGAACCATCCCGCCGTTGGCAAACGCCGCGTAAGCGGCGGTCATGGATGAGAGCGTCACCTCTCCGGATCCAAGCGCGAGCGACGGCACGCTCGGAACAGAACCAACACCGAGGCGCTTGGCGTAGTCCACGGTTACTGGAATGCCGACATCCTCGAGCATGCGGACCGCTGCTCGATTGCTCGACGTCTTCAATGCCGCGCGCATCGTCATCGACGAGCCTTCGCTATGTTCGTCCTCAGGGACCCACGCGCCTTGCAGCGTCATAATCGGGTCGTCAAGATTGGTGAGGACCGTACCCGGCGTGAATCCCTGCTCGAGCGCGGCGGCGTACACGAAAGGCTTGAATGCCGAGCCCGGCTGCCGCTTGGCCTGGGTGGCACGGTTGAAGTTGCTCTTCTCGAAATCACGACCGCCGACCATCGCCCGCACTTCACCGGTGTGCGGGTCTAATGCCACGAGCGCCGCCTGAAGCGGATTGGATGCGTCTTCATCCTTGCGACGTTGCCGCTTCTCGATCTCCGCGATGCCGCGCGCAACCTCGGCTTCGGCCTCTTTCTGCATGTCGAGGTCAACGGTTGTATAGACCTTCAAACCACCCTGGTAGACGCGCTCCCATCCAAAGCGTTCTACAAGGAACCGTCTGACCTCCTCCTTGAAGTACTGCCCGTACATCTCTCCACGCCGGAGCGCATCGTCGAGCTTCACCGGCTCCTTGACCGCCTTCGCGTAGGTAGGCGAATCGATCATCTTCGCGTCAAGCATCGCCCGAAGAGCCACGTTGCGGCGGGCAGTCGCTTTCTCGAGGCTGACGGTAGGAGCGTAGCTCGAGGGCGATTTCACGAGACCGGCAAGCAGCGCCGCTTCCGCGACAGTGACGGCGGATGCCGGCTTACCCAGATATCCCATCGATGCCGCCTCGACGCCGTAGAGACCGTCGCCGAAGTACACCTTATTGAGATACATCTCGAGAATCTGATCTTTCGTGAACTGCCCTTCGAGACGCGCGGCGACGACGATCTCCGTGAACTTCCGCCGGTAGGTTTTTTCCGTCGTGAGCAAGCTCTGCCTGGCAAGTTGCTGCGTGATCGTGCTGCCACCCTGCGCGCGTCGACCTTCGCGCAGATTGCTCAACGCGGCGCCCGCGACGCGGACCACGTCGATCCCGTTGTGATCGTAGAAGCGCTGATCCTCGATGGCGAGAATCGCGTTGATGAGGTGAGGCGACACGCGCGCCAGCGGCACGTCGATCCGTTGTTCCTTGAAGATCGTAAAGGCGGCTCGATCCGCTCGGTCGAAGAGCGTCGTCGCCTGATCCATCGAGCCGATGCCGCGCAGTTCTTCAGCAGCCGGGACGGCCACGATGATGTCGCGGGCATACCAAATCGTGCCGATGACGATGGCCCACAGCCCCAGTGACAGCACCACGACGCCCGAGAGGAAGACAGACGGGTGGCGGCGTAAGACAGCCGGTAGTTTAGGAGAGAGCTTGATTCGGACCTTCATTGACTTCATTAAGGAATGGCAACGAGCGTGCCACACGGTCCAAGCGGCTTACGGGTCTGAATACGGACCAGATTAAGGATAACCGACTCCGCCCTCGGACGATCTGTGTCAGCTTTTCACTGTCGGGGTAAGTCTGGACACAATTCGTAAAAGCGCGGAGTTGCACCGGACACTACGTTTTATTCTGTTAGTGCAACGAGCGGATCGATCTTCGTTGCGCGGCGCGCCGGCAGCGCGCACGCCACGAGCGCAACGGCGGCCAGGACGACGCTGACCAGCACCAGCACAACGGGGTTGGACGACGTCACGCCGAACAACTGACTCTCGAGCGTGCGGCGAAGCAGGTAGGAGCCGATTCCGCCGGCGGCCAGACCGGCAGCAACGAGCAGCAACCCCTCACGGAGGACGAGTTGAAACACCGCCCACGCCGTGCTGCCGAGGGCAACGCGAATACCGATCTCCTTCGTCCGCTGCGTCACGAGATACGCGAGAACTCCGTAGATGCCAATCGCGGACAGAAACAGCGCGACGAAGCCAAAGGCGATTGACAGGAGCGCAGGCGATCGGCGCTTGGCCAGCGATCGATCCGTCCAATACGACATCGGTTGCATTTCGAACACGGGAAGCTGGGAATCCACCGCCGCCACCTCGCGGCGCAGCGCACCCGACAGCGTGCCCGGATCGGCAGCGGCTTTCAGCACAAACGTCAGATCGTTCTGAGGTTCCTGCGTGAGCGGAAAGAAATAGGCGCCAACCAGGTTGTCGCCGTCGGTGAGGTTGCGAAGCTTCATTTCCGCGACGACACCCACGACGGTAAAGAACACCGTCTTGTCGGTGACGGCGGTTAGATCTTTCCCGTCATCGTCCGGCTTGTACATCCGGCGTCCAATCGGGTCTTGATTCGGCCAGAACCGGCGCGCGAGCCGGTCGTCGACGATGATGACGCGCGTTGACGTGGCCGTGTCTCGATCGGTGAAGAAACGGCCGGCGACAAGCTTCACCCCGATCGCCTCGAAGTAACCGCTGGATACACGGACTTCAGCCGGTGCGAGGAACGACTCGCCGGGTTGCGCCTTGTATCCTTCCGCGAGAATCGCGGAGGCACTCGCCCTGTTGCCGAGTGGAATGGTGTCTGTGACGCCGGCCGCAGTGACGCCTGGCAACGCTTGCACGCGTCGCAGTGCATCGTCGATGAAGCGCCTCCGTGTGTCCGGCTCTTTGTATCGCGAGTCCGGAAGCACTACCGCTCCTGTAAGCACCCTTTCAGTAGTGAAACCAGGATCAACGGCGAGAACCCTCCGGAAACTGGCAAATAGTAAGCCGGCGCCTATCAACAGAACAAAGGCACACCCGACTTGCGCGATCACCAGACCGCGGCGGAGCGATTGGGCGCCGCGCCCGGTCGTCGCGGTTCGCCCTTCCTCCCGGAGGACACTGAGCACGTTGGCAGACAGCATCGCTGCCACCGGAATCAACCCGAGCACAAGACCGATTGCAGCAGTTGCGGCAAGCGTATAGAGCACCACGACGGTGTCGAGGGCGATGTCCTGCGATCGCGGCAGTGCCTGCAGGCTGACGACGTCCATGGCGCGAAGCGCGACGTATCCGATCGCGATGCCGACAACGGCCGATCCCAACGCCAGCAGAAGATGCTCGATCGCAAGTTGTCGCGCGATCCGCACCGTGCCGCCGCCCAGCGCCAGACGCGTCGCCAGTTCTTTCAGTCGCGCACGTGACCGCACGAGCGCGAGATTGGTCACATTCACGCACCCGATGAGCAGAACGAACAGCGCGCCACCCCACATCAAATACAGCGTGGGCCTGACGTCCTTCACCATCTGGTCTTGAAGTCGATTGACGACGGTACGGAACCGCGCGTTGACGATGACTTCCTTGAACTGTGGGAATCGATCGAGGTTCGCGGCATTCAACGCGTCGATTTGCGCCTGCGCCTGTTCGACGGTGGCTCCCGGCTTCAGCCGGGCGATGTACGCGGCGTTGTTGCTGTGTCGCGAGTTATCCGACTTCTCTTCTGCTGTGAACGTCATGGGTGTCCACAGGGCCTTCTCGTCGTCAGTCGGCCGGAACTGCGGAGGCATCACGCCGATGACCGTGTACGCGCGGCCATCGAGGCGGATGTCGCGACCGACTGCGGACGGATCGCCACCCAATTGAGTCCGCCAGAATCCGTCGCTGATGACCACCTCGAACTCGCTTCCGATCTCGCCCTCCTGATCGGTGAAGGTGCGTCCCAACTGCGGCGTTACGCCGGCGACCCTGAAAAATGACGGCGTCACGGACAGCCCTTCCACGCGCAGGGGCGAGCCGTCCTTGTCTATGCTGCGGTTGTCCTGCCTGAGCAATGCCTGCTCGCTGAAGACGGTGACCTCGCGAAGTCGATCGAAGTAGTCGGGGACCGCCGCTCCGAGAGGCTCGTAGACTCCGGCACCGGGATACATGTTGCCTGCCATCACCACCCGGTCCGCCTCGGGCATCCAGAGGGGCTTGAGGAGAACGCCCCGAACGACCGAAAAGAGAGCTGTGTTGGCGCCGATGCAGACTGCTAGCGTCAGTCCGGCCGTGATGGCGAATGCCCTGTCTCTCCAGAGCAGCCTGAGGCCCACGCGCAGGTCACTGAACAGCGTGTTCATGTCGATGTTTGACGGCTAGCCGAACCATGCAGTTCCGAAACAAGCTCAACGGCCAGCTCGGGAGTAACCCTGATCGGCACGCGTCGTGAAAGCGATCCTGAAGTGCGACTGACTCGCGCGGCCTTCGTCCTCTGTGCGCTCGTGATCCTACCCGCCTGCACCGCACGCACAAAGGTGCCCGCGCCGGTCGCCAAGCGTGCTGCGATCCTCGAGGTACGTGAGGGGCTGGCCTCGTACTACGGTTCCGGATTCGACGGCAAAGTCACCGCCAGCGGCGCGCGGTTCAACCAGAATGCGCTGGTCGCCGCCCATCCGTCGTATCCCTTCGGGACCATCCTTCGCGTGACGAATATCACCAACGGCCGCGCCGTCGAAGTGCGGGTCGTTGACAGAGGTCCAGCCCAGGGTCCGCGGAAGGAAGGTGTCATCATCGACGTGTCGCACAAAGCTGCCGACACGCTCAACTTCGTCCGCGCCGGCCGCGCCCGCGTCCGGGTCGAAGTGCTGCGCTGGGGAGGTTGAGGCCGCCGCTTTCGACCTATGTAACAAGCTTGGACGACGACGGAACCGATGCAGAGAGCCGTCCGTCGAAGTGCGCATGAGAATCGTTGCGCTCGGAGCCGCGCTCAGCCTTGCGCTTGCCGCGCAGGCGCAGCCCGAACGCATCAATCCCGATAACGTCGGCCGCCTGGGCGTTGTATGGACGTACGACACGCACGAGTCGACCGAACCTCTTCGGCCTGGGACTGACCGTCCCGCGTTCGAGGCGACACCGGCGTACTCAAACGGCCGTCTCTATCTGTCGACTCCGGGCGGTCTGGTGATCGCCCTCGACGCTGAGACTGGAACCGAGATCTGGCGCGTCGATGTGAAAATTCGCCGCGATGCCAACTACAGCGACTTCGCCAGTCGCGGAGTGACAGTGGCTGACGATCTCATCTACGCCGCGACGGTCGATGCGCGACTCGTGTGTCTCAATCGACGCGACGGGAGCTTCTGCGCCGCTTTCGGCACCGGCGGGCAGGTCGATCTCACCCGTGGGCTTCGACGGAAGCCAGACTACACGGGAGAGTACGGCGTCACTTCTCCGCCGGCCGTATATCGCGACCTGGTCATCGTCGGTTCCAATGTCGCAGACAACAGCCGGGTGCGCATGGCATCTGGAGAGGTACGCGCATTCGATCGACGATCGGGCGCGTTCCGCTGGACATTTCATCCTTTGCCGGAAGCCGCCAACGCCGGCGCCGCCAACACGTGGTCGCGCATCACAGTCGACGAAGCCAACGGTCTCGTATTCCTTCCAACCGGCAGTCCGAGCCCCGACTACTTCGGCGGCCTTCGTCCTGGCGACAATCGACAGGCCAACTCCATCGTCGCGCTGCGCGCCGCAACCGGTGAAGTGGCGTGGTCGTTTCAAACCGTGCATCACGATTTGTGGGACTACGACGTCGCCTCACCACCTCTTCTCTTCCCTGGAATGGACGGTGCAGCAGTCGCTGTCGGGTCGAAGACCGGTCATCTGTTTCTGTTCGACCGGCTCACGGGTCGACCTCTCTTCCCCGTTCGCGAACGTCCTGTTCCTGCGAGCGATATCAAGGGCGAGAGCGCGTCCGCCACGCAACCGTTTTCCGATCACCCGGCGACGCTGGTTCCGCAACGCATTACTGAAGCAGACATCTGGGCCGCGACGCCGCAGGAGCGCGACGCCTGTCTGGCCACGTTCCGAGCCTTGCGGCACGAGGGTGCGTTCACACCACCGAGCATTCGCGGAAGCCTCGTGTCTCCGGGAAATATCGGCGGTCTTCACTGGGGTGGGATGGCCTGGGATGCGACGACGCGTCGGATCATCGCGCCGGTGAATCGTCTCCCGGCGATCGTCCGCCTGCTGCCTGTCACCGATTTCGACCGCGAACGCCGTGCAAAGCCGGATGAGGAAATCACCGAGCAACGTGGCAGTCCATTCAGCATGTCACGTCGATTTTTTCTGTCACCATCAGGAATCCCATGCGTGGCGCCGCCGTGGGGAGAATTGGTGGCGATTGACGCAGACACAGGTCAAACTGCCTGGCGAACAACGCTGGGAGACCTGCGCGAGACTTTCAAGTTGACATCTACCGCTCCTACCGGCGCGCCGAATCTGGGCGGGCCAATTACGACGGCGACCGGCCTCGTGTTCATCGGCGCGACGATCGATCCCCATTTTCGAGCGTTCGAAACGAAGACCGGGCGCCAGTTGTGGGAGGCTCGCCTGCCGACGAGTGCGCGCGCAACGCCGCTGCAGTTCACGACAGAAAGCGGCCG
>Ga0207689_10001531_pt1 | contig 21992 bp, 13 predicted proteins | sample KBSMisM52_FD_184312 | JGI IMG/M metagenome (GOLD analysis project Ga0207689, IMG submission 184312) | Miscanthus rhizosphere microbial communities from Kellogg Biological Station, Michigan, USA - KBS Miscanthus M5-2 (SPAdes) (version 2) | ecosystem: Host-associated > Plants > Roots >... | reverse complement strand
TCTTTGCACGATTGCATCGTCCGCCGGCCGACGGTTCGCGTCAATATGATGCAGTTTTCGCTCCGGTAACATAGCCGGGGCCGATCGCATTGCACTCGGAACGTCCAGCTTCATTTTTCGCGAGGACTCGCACATCGTCACCCGTCACCGCGTGAAGCGCGCGCACGCTAACCTGGTCTGGCTGCAGCAAACACCAGCGCGATGCGAGATCTCTAAATGCCATGGTCCGCACGGTCCAAGATTGAGGGGGCCGTTCTGGGGACCGTTGCAACACGAAAAATCGGCCGCCGAGATCGGTGGCCGATTTTCGCAAGAGATTGACGCGTCGGCAACTCAAGGAGCGGGCGATGGGACTCGAACCCACGACGTCCAGCTTGGGAAGCTGGCATTCTACCAACTGAATTACGCCCGCGTTCCCTCAACCTAACCCAGCGGCGGAGCCCGCGACAGAGAGCGAGGTACCCCCGGCCAGACCGGGTTGCGCGTGACCGTCAGTTCTCGGGCGCTCCAAAAAATCGAGCCATGCGGTCGCGCGCTTTAGCATCGAGTGCGGCGTGGCCGGCCGCGGGGTCGTTGTACCGTTCCGCGTGCGTGAGCCCCTTCGCCACGGAGTCGGCGAGATACGACGGCGTCGCGGGATCGCGGCCGCCGGACATCAGCAGCGTCGGGATGGACGACGACACGCGCGCGGCATAAGACGCCGCGACGATCGCATGAGGCCACTCGTTGCACGCCGCCGCGATTTCCGGAAGCGCCGGAATTCCGAGGAGTGATCGCGAAGAAACCGTGTCCACCGCGGACAACCGCGGGATGTCCTCGGCGCACCACACCGAGAGCGCAAGACCAACCGCCCGACCGGCCCGTTTGCTGCGCGATAACTCCGCGAGCTGCCTCGCCAACTCACGCAGGTCGTCGCTCATCACAGCGTTGTGGACGAGCGGCAACATACGCATGAGCTGCGGCGGGTAGTACGCTGCGATGAACAGCCCCTCGGCGACCGCGCGCGCCGTCAGGCTTACGGTCTCTGATTCGCCATTCTGATTCTGCACCGTCACGTTCGCGGGCGAGTGGCGCAATCGATCGAGTAGCGCGGTGACGTCGCGGCTCGGGTCGGGTGACTCGCGCCTGCACGTTCTGTCGCGCGCGCAGGCGGCGAACGCCGAATCCAGTGCCTGCTGTCCGCCGCGGGCGAAGTCTCGGCCCGTGGGAGCTTCGGGCGGCAGCACGCCCAGCAGCGCCGCGCGCCGGACACGATCGGGGAACATCCGCATGTAGACAAGCGCGAGACGCGTTCCGTATGAAGCTCCGAACAGGCTCCATTTGCTTGCGCCAATCGCGGCGCGCACGTCGTCGAGATCGCGGGCGGCATTCTCGCTGGTGTATTGCGTGAGATCCGCCCTCGCCTCGAGGCGTTTCGCGCATTGACGCACTTTGTCGAGCGGAAACATCGTGCCCAGATAGGGGGCGAGTTTTCGCCCATCGTCGTACAGCTCACAGGTGAGCGCCTCAGGTCCGCCGGTGCCTCGCATGTCGACCATGACGAGGTCGTGCTGCTTACGCTCGGGCCCGAGCGCCGAGCGTACGTAATCGTCGGCGCGCGTTGCCGGGAGACCAGGGCCGCCATGCAGAAAGACAATCGGCTCGAGGCGAGCACGCGAATCAGTTGCCGGCAAAACGAGGACTTCGAGATGCAGTATCCGCCCGCGAGGCTTCGCCCGATCCTCGAGCACCGAGATCGTACCACAGCGGGCGGATTCTCGCGTCGCCGGCGCCACGCACGACCGCAACGTCAGTCCCGCATTGAAGGGCGGCTGCGCAACCGCATTCCGCGTCGCGAGCAGGCTCACAACGGCGAGCCTCAACAGGTAGTCCCGAGGTCTCATGCCGTGTGGCTACCCGCACGCTTTCGAATAGTTCATCACGCCGCGCAGGCTCCTAGCTTTCCTACGCTGTGTCTCATTCTCCCCAACCCGTGCTGGGTCTTCTCCTCTCTGCGTGACTCTTCTCTCGCTTTCCAATATCGGCGTCTCGTTCGGCGCGACTGAACTGTTCAAGAACGTCACCTTCACCGTCGCCGAGGGCGAGCGATGGGGCATCATCGGGCGCAACGGCGCCGGCAAGTCGTCGATCTTCAAGCTCATCACCGGAGAGCTCGAACCAACGGTGGGGAGCGTTGCGCGGAAACCAGGACTCCGGCATGCCCTGCTCGACCAGCACCGCGCGTTCGAAGGCGCGACGACGGTCTGGGAAGCTGGTGCGGCGGCATGGCGTGAGGTGATCGTCCTCGAGAAGCGCATCGCCGAACAGGCAATCGAGTTGGGTGAGCTCGGTGAGCGCGTCACGGACGCATTTCTCGAACGCTTCGGGCATGACCAGGAGCGCTTCGCCGACCTCGGCGGCTACATCTATCACGCTCGCGTCGACGCAGTGCTTCAGGGATTGGGCTTCGACGCCGAAGAATCCAAGACACGACCCGTGTCGACGCTTTCCGGCGGAGAACGCGGGCGTGTCGGGCTAGCCGCGCAGCTCATCGCCCCCGCCGACCTGCTTCTCCTCGACGAGCCCACCAACCACCTCGACCTGGACACGACGACCTGGCTTCAGGAATGGCTGCACGACGCGAACGAGACCGTGATCGTCGTGTCGCACGATCGTGCGTTCATGGACGCCATCTGCACGCACATCCTGCACGTCGAGGCCCGCACGAGCGAGTGGTACAAGGGCAACTACAGCCAGTTTGTTCCGCAGCGCGCCGAGCGACGGCTCTCACGCGAGCGTGAGCTCGAGAAGCAGCGCGCGTACGTGAAGAAGGAAGAGGAGTACATTCGGCGGAACATCGCGGGCGTCAACTCGTTTCAGGCGAAGGGTAAGCGCAAGCGACTCGAGCGCCTGCCGCGTCTCGCGCCTCCACCGGGCGATCCGGCGGCGATGAGTCTCGAGTTTGACGTGGCCGAACGCGGCGGCGATCAAGTGCTCGCGGTCAAGGACCTCACCGTGGAAGTGCCGGGCCGCGTCCTCGTCGAGGATTTCACGGCCGTGTTGCGACGAAACGATTTCGTCGCCCTCATCGGGCCGAACGGCGCAGGCAAAACATCGGTCATCTCGACGATCATCGGCGACCGCGAGCCGGCGAGCGGCGAAGCCAAGATCGGCGGATCGATCACGGCGGCGTGGTTTCGACAGGACCTCGCCGATCTCCCGCTACGCAAATCGTTGGCGGACGCGATCCAGGATCAGCGGCCGCTCTGGAGCCGCGGCGCGGTGCAGAATTGTCTCGGTGCGTTTGGCTTCAGCGGCGACGAAGTGTTTCGCGAGATCAGCACACTCAGCGGTGGCGAACGTGCTCGCATGGCGCTCGCGCTCATGACGCTCGCGCGCGCCAACCTCCTCATTCTCGACGAACCGACCAACCATCTCGACGTCGAGAACATCGAGGCGCTCGAGGACGCGCTCGAAGAATATGAAGGGTCGGTTTTGCTGGTCAGTCACGACCGCGCCTTTCTCCGCGAGGTTGCCACGCGCGTCTGGTGGTTCGACGGCACGCACCTCAGGGACTTTGACGGCCCATTCGTCGAGTGGGAAGCAAGGCCGAAGGGCGAGAAGAAGCTGGCGTCTCGGTAACGAAGCTCGTCGGGCTCAGCCCACGCAGCCGTTCCAGAACAACACCGCCGTCCACGAAACCACGGACGCGACGGCGCCGAGGATGAGCAGAATCATTCTCAGGCGCCGGTGCGGCGGTCGCGCACCGTCCGCGCGGGGGGGCGCTTCTGCTTCGGTCATCGGCTTGGTCATGCCGCGAAGCTGGCCACGCGACCGCGGCCGAGCGAGTGGACGAAGGGAGCAACCACGCGACGTCTTGGACCAAAGACTCATGGGTCGAGTGGGCCAGGAGTAGTAGCGTGCGCAATGCGCCTCGACGAGCCGTGCCTCATCTACCACGGCGCGCGCATCGACCCGTCATCGTTCGGTGAGCGCGACGGCCGTTCGCGCTTGGCGAGCGATCTCCGCGACATCGGGAATCACGGTGGTGATCCCGCGGTCTTGATCGTCGACGAGTCGATCGCCGGGGAGGTCGCAGACCTCCCGCGTCCATCACAGAACGTGATTCTCGTCGCCGCCGACGAGGCATCCGAGCGTGCGCTCGCCGACTGGTCACACCTTTCGGTCGCCGGATTCGCGACGGAGGCCGAGCGGCAGCGTATGCTGCGAGCGGCGTGTCAGCTCGCCTGCGCGCGCGCCGTCTCGCTGCATCGTCGCCGGCAGCTGGGCCGAGCCAATCGCGAGCTTCGCGAGCTGAACCGCATCGGCATGCAGCTCACCTTCGAGCGGGACCTGGATGATCTGCTGCACCAGATCCTGTCGTTGGGAAAGAAGTTCACGGCGAGCGACGGCGGCGGATTATTTCTCGCAGACCCGACAGCGACGCCACCGCGACTGGATCTCCACCTGTTCAAGATCGACTCCATCCCGGACGCACGGCCGGAGTCCATGAGCATCATCATCGACGATACGAGCATTGCCGGCCATTCCGCGCGAGTCCGGTCCCCGATCGTCGTCGACGACGCATACGATCTTCCCGAGGGCGCGACCTTCGTCATGAACCCGGCGTTCGATGAGCGCTACGGCTATCGCCGGCGGTCGATGCTTTTCGTTCCGATGGTCGACCACCTGGACCGACTCGTCGGCTTGCTGGCGTTCGTCAACCGGAAGTCCGATCCCGCGGCGCGCATCACGAGCAAGGAGGACGCGGATCGGTTCGTCCTGCCCTACACGAGGCGCGAGGTGCGCCTCGCCCGCTCGCTGGCGAGCCTTGCCGCGGTGTCGATCGAAAACGCGCAACTCCACGCGCAAATCGAACACACGCTGGAGAGCGTCATCGAAGCGGCGATGAGCGGGGTCGACGCGCGCGATCCCGCCACGGCGGGGCATTCGCTCCGCGCGGCCGAGCTCAGCGTGAAGTTGGCTCGCGCGGTCAACGCCACGACGACCGGTCCCTATCGCGACGTGCACTTCACGAAAAAGCAGATTCGCGAGCTGCGTCTCGCAGCGCTCCTCCACGACCTCGGCAAGCTCGTCGTCCCGGAGGCCGTGTTGATCAAATCGAAAAAATTGCCGCCGCTCCTGCGCGAACGCGTCGAGGCGCGGTTCGACCTGATCCGTCGCACGATCGAGCTCGAGAGCTGTCGACTGGACGGGGCGCCGTCGGTGGACGGCTTGGCGGACAAGCTCGAAGAGCTGGATTACATGAAGTCCGTCGTTCGCGAGGCCGACGAGCCGAGCCTCCTTCCCGAGTCGACGTCGAGCGAGCTGCGTGACATTGGACGCCGGACCTTCGTCGGTCCGAACGGCAAACCGAAGCACTATCTCACCGAAGAAGAGCTGCATTATCTGGAGTTGCCATACGGCACGCTCGACGAATGGGAGCGCGCCGAAGTCGAGGAGCACGTGAGCGCAACGCATCGTTTCCTCGCGCGGATTCCGTGGACCGACGATCTCAAGAACATCGCCTCGTACGCGTACGGGCATCACGAGAAGCTCGACGGCACAGGTTACCCGCGCCGGCTCACGGCCAATCACATTCCGTTGCAGACACGGATCATCACGATCGCCGACATCTACGACGCGCTGACGGAAGCAGACCGCCCGTACAAGCCAGCCGTGAGCCCCGAGCGGGCGCTGGCGATCCTCCAGACGGAAGCGGACGCGGGCCGTCTCGACGGCGAGCTCCTGCGCATCATGATCGCGAGCAAGGCATACGAGTGAGGTTGGACCAACGACCAATGGGTCGTGCACAGGGCGTCGCGTACGATGCGGGACGCCAAGCGTTCACGATGAGGAGATCACATGTCGACGCGGCACCTGACATCCAATTACGTCCTGGCCCCCGTCACGGGCCTTCTGATTCTCGGCGCGACGTTAGCGCCGGCAGTCTCCGTCGCCCAGCAACAAAAGTCGGCCGCCGGCAACGTGGCGCCGCCGCCGAACGACCCGAACCTGCCGAACGTCGTCGTGCTGGCGACCGGCGGCACGATCGCCGGCGCGGCGTCGAGTGACGTGACGGCCGGCTACACCAGCGGCCAAGTCGGCGTCGAGCAACTGCTCAACGCGGTGCCGCAAGCGAGGAAGCTGGCGAATCTGCGCGGTGAGCAGATCTCGAACATCGGCTCGCAGGACATGAACGACGAAGTGTGGCTCAAGCTGGCGACGCGCGTGAACGAGTTGCTCGCGATGCCGGACGTGAGCGGCGTCGTGATCACGCACGGCACGGATACGATCGAGGAGACCGCGTACTTCCTCAACCTCGTCACGAAGTCGGACAAGCCCGTGGTGATGACGGCGTCGATGCGCCCGTCGACCGCGCTGTCGGCGGATGGACCGCTCAACTTCTACAACGCGGTCGCGGTTGCGGCAGACAAGAACGCGAACGGCAAAGGGACGCTCGTCGTCCTCAACGATTGGATTCACGGCGCCGCGTCGTTGACCAAGACCAGCACAACGGCCGTGCAGACCTTCATGTCGCCGCTGTCCGGTTTGATCGGAACAGTCGCATACGGAACGATCGAGTGGTATCGCACGCCGATCGGAAAGCACGGACGGACCTCCGACTTTTCCGTCGACAAGAACACGGTGTTGCCGCGCGTGGACATCGTCATGGCGACCGAGAACATGGACGGCACGTTGATCAATGCCAGTGCCGCCGCCGGCGCGAAGGGCATCGTGGTGGCCGGCGTGGGCAACGGCAACATGACCAAGCCCGGTCTCGACGCGCTGTCCGCGCAGGCGCACAAGGGAATCGTCGGCGTGCGTTCGAGCCGTGTGGCCACCGGACAGGTTGGACGCAACGTCGAAGTGGACGACGACAAGATGGGGACGGTCGCGTCCCTCGGGCTGAATCCGCAGAAGTCGCGCGTGCTACTCCGTCTGGCACTACTCAAGACGAGCGATCCGAAGGCGATTCAGCGCTACTTCGACGAGTACTGACCGCTCCCGTTCGATGCGCACCAGTTCATGGCAGAAGGGGCTCGCGCTCCTTCTGCCGCTCTTTCTCTGCGCGCTGCCGGGCACGCGCGCGCGAGCTCAGGGCGGAACGCCGCCGGATACGTCGATCGCTCGCGGAATCACCGCCGGCGAAGCAGACGCCGACATGGAGCGCCGGAATCTTCTGAGCGCGCTTCACTTCAAGCTCGGATTTACGACGCTTCGCATCGGCGGCGGCGTCCTCATCGATTACATCGGCTACGACCAGGACAGCGCGAGCCGCGAGCAGTTTCCCAATCTGCCGTCTCAAGGTAAGCTACGCGACGCGCGCATTCTTTTGGGTGGGACATTCAACACCAAGCGTCCATTCACCTGGCAGATCGGCGTGATGTACGACGCCGCGCAGAAAAACTGGCTGTTCCGGCAAACCGGGGTCATGGTCGCCGTGCCGGAAATCTGGAGTCACTTCTTCATCGGGCGGGCGAAGGAGGGGTTCAGCCTCAACAAGGTGATGGTCGGCTACGACGGCTGGTCGATGGAACGCCTTCCCTTCGGCGACGCCACGATTCCGCTCCTCGCCGACGGCATCAAATGGCTCGGCCTCACGCCCGACCGACATTGGTTCTGGAATCTCGGGCTGTTCACCGATTGGCTCTCCGAAGGCCAGACCTTCTCGAGCTACAACAACCAGTTCGTACTGCGCGCGGGGTGGGTTCCACTCGTCTCGGACAGCGTCGGTACGCTGCTGCACCTGGGAATGAACTTCCGCGCCGGCGACGTCAACAACGATTCACTGACGCTGCGATCGAAGCCAGAGGCGTTCCCCGCCCCGTACTTCATCAATACCGGAAGCTTCCCGGCACAAAACGGCATGACGCTCGGGCCGGAGATCTACTTCCGACCGGGTCGCGTCCTGCTCGGTGGCGAATACTACTGGGAGAAGACGCATTCCGAGCTCGGCACAAATTGGTTTCACGGTGGCGAGGCCGTCGTCACGTGGAACACAACGGGTGAAGTCCGCACCTACAACACCGTCGGCAACTACTTCCGAGGCGTCACGCCGATCAAGACGGTGATCGCCGGCGGGCCGGGCGGGTACGAAACGGTGTTGAAGGTCTCATATAGCAATCTCACGAATGGCGCGATCCAGGGCGGAACGCTCTGGCGGGTCACTCCGATGCTCAACTGGTACACGACCGACAACGTGCGCCTCGAGTTCGCGTATGGGTACGCCGTGCTCAAACGGTTCGGTCTGATCGGCCGGACGCAATTCTTTCAGGCTCGCATGCAACTGGAGATGTGACGATGCAGGTGTGGCAGGCGGGCGTGATCGTGATCGTCGCCGCGATCGCGTTGTTCGCCGGCATGCTCGCCTTCCAGGAGCTCGGATGGAGGTACGGTCGCCAGGCTCGAGTCGCGGCGGAGCACAGACAGCGCGACGGAGCCGGGCTACTGGACAACGCGGTGTTCGCTCTGCTGGGCCTGCTCATCGGGTTCACGTTCAATGGCGCCACGTCCCGCTTCGATCACCGACGCGAGTTGATCGGAAAGGAGGCGAACACGATCGGGACGGCGTGGATGCGAATCGACATTCTGCCGCCGCACTTGCAGGACTCGGTGCGCGTTCCATTTCGCCGGTACGTCGACACGCTGTTGGCGTCGTACAACAAGAGGACGTTTACGTCCGACGTGATCCGCGAACCGCCCGAAGTCGCGCGACTCGAAGACGAGACCTGGTCGCAAGCAGTGAAAGCGTGCAACACCAAGGAAGGGGAGATGGCGAGGGTCCTGCTCCTTCCGAGTCTCAACGAGATGTTCGACGCCGTTCAGGAGGAGCGGTTCGCGCGGCGCATCCATCCGCCGGCCGCAATCTTCGTCGCGCTCGGAGTCACCGCGCTTGCTGCGGCCCTCCTGGCCGGCTTCGCGATCGCCATGAGCGGAGAGCGCGACTGGATCCATCGCATTGGCATCGCCATGGTGATCTCGCTCGCCGTCTACGTCATTCTCGAGATGGAATTCCCGCGGCTGGGGCTGATCCGCGTGGGGACCGCGGACAAGGCTCTCGTCGAATTGCGAGCGACGATGAAGTGACACCGCGATGCTACCCGACGGTGTTGCTTCTCGTCCTTGGCGCGGCCGCGCACGCCCAGAAGCCAACGACGGAATTCTGGCCGGAGCTCGATGTCTATTGGACGCCCGCCAGGCATCAGCGGACCTTCCTCGAGCTGTCGTCGTCCGCCGACCGCGAAGCTCCGGACCGCGACGACTCGATCGGCCTCTACCAGGACTATTTGATGCTCCCGGCGGGCTACTTGCGCGGCGGCTTCCGCTACACGTTCAGCGCCCACGACAACAGCTATCAGGAATACCGGTTCGTCGGCGAAGCGACATTCAGGACCTGGTCCAGCGGATTGGCGCGCCTCGTGAATCGAGCCCGGTTCGAGCTGCGCGACGTGAACTCCGACTGGTCGTACCGCATTCGCGACCGTTTGCATCTACAGCGCTGGCCACCGCACCAGAACGGTTTGGCGCTCGCACCCTACATCACCTTCGAGGCCTACTACTACTCGCAGTTCAACACCATTGCGAGGCTTGGCGGACGTGTCGGCAGCGAGGCGCGCGTGTGGGGACCTGTGTCAGTCGACGTCTACGTGGCGCGTCAAAACAACACGCGAACGTTGCCCAAGTACGTCAACGCGCTCGGGCTGACGACGAAGCTCACGTACTGACCAGGCGCGTTCGTCACTCCGCGAATCACGTTCGACCTTCGCGAAGGCCTTTCGGTGGCTCGGCCGAGAAGCCGAGGAGCCGAGCAGCCGAGTAGCCCATGGTGTGACGCGCTCGCGAAGCGTCGGCCGATTACTTGCAACTTTTTTACGGCTCGCTGTCGTAGAGATGCTCGGACCGCCTTCGTCGCGAGGAGCGCATGGCTGGCAGAGCTGGCAGCATCGTCTTGTGGGGCGCGCCACTGTCCGGGAAGACGACGTACCTCCTCTCGCTGGTGTTCTGGCAAGAACACCACGAAGACAACGAGCGCTACCGACGGCTCTGTCTTCTTCCGGCGAATGCGTCGACGGCGGATTGGATCGCCGCCAAGGCGAGAACGTTCGCGTCGGGCGAGCCACTGCCGAAGACGAGCACCGTCGAACGTCTCGAGTTTCGACTCTATGACCTGCCGGCACGCCGTCCGCGCTTCTTCCAGCGACGGACACCGCCGTCCTCGCACATAGCCGATCTCACGTTTTGGGACGCGCCCGGGGAATTCTTCTCCGGTCCGATTCCCGACGAGCTTCGTCCCGAGCTCGTCCATGCGCGCGGACTTATCCTCGTCGTCAATCCGCTGCAGCCGCCGAGCACTCACGGGCATTCCAGTCCGTACTGGGACTTCTTCGACGGCGCGCTGCGATCCGTGCAGCAGGCGATGATCTCGGCGCGCGACGGCGGCGCGGCGGTCCCCGGCTTCGACGACGCCTCGCGTCGCATTCGCTACCCGGTAGCGATCTGCCTGAGTCAGGCCGATCGCGCCGCGAATCCGGAACGCGATCCCAACGAATGGCTCGGCGAATTGTTGGGGCGCGACCAACGGCTGCTCACCGAATGGTTGGCGAATCAATCGGCATTCAGCTTCAGCGCGATCGGCGGTGATCGGGCGACCGCCGGACGCGGCGATCCGCGGCCCAAGTACGTCATGCATCCGATTCGTTGGATTCTTCGCGAGAGCGAGAGGCTCGGGCTATGAGCGCAAAGACCGTCACCGCGACGCGCGCCGAGCGCGCCGTGTGGGGACTCGTGGACGATCGGTACGACGTCGCGGCGCGAACACCGTCGCTGTCGCCCGACGACGCCAGGCGGCTTTGTCGCGTTCCCGATATGGGCGATCCCGGCGCCCCGCTCGACGACGCGGTGGCGTACCTCGTGGCGCCAGAGTGGGGCCCCGTCTGCGCGCGCTACTACACGAACGCTCAGCGCGACTCGAGCGGACGACTGACCATCGTTTATGACGTGGTGCGGCCGACGCCCGAGCTACTTGCTCGGGCGCACTTCAATCCGTTCACCGTCTTTCCGGCCGCGTCGCCGAGTCGAACGATCGAAGTCAGCGGCGAGCTCGATGTCCCCGCTCTCACAGCGGACGGTGACGAAGCCGCGCGCTTGGCCACGTTGATGCCGTTGCTGGACGAGCACATTCTTGCCGACGTTCTCGCCGCCGTGCTCGCGGGCGGTCCAGCGTTGTGGTTGACGCAGTCCGCGCTGCCGGTTCTCGAAGCGATCGTGCTCCTGTTGCCCGCGGAGCTGCGCGCGCAATTCACCTTCCAAAGCCGGACGTTGAACCGACCGGCGCACGTGCCCGTGCTGACGGTGGCCGAGCAGCAGGTCGGCGGTCTTCGCGACGCCACGTGGTCGGCAGTTCTGCCGCGCGACCGAGCGAGCCTCCCCGCCGCCGCCGTCGCCGCATCGGCTTCACTCATCGAGCTGGCACGTGACGGTGAGCGTTTGAAGCGCGCCCATCGCGCGATCGCCAAGTTCGGTCCGTCGAGCGAAGGCATGCTGAGCGGCGTGGAGCGCATGCTCCGCCTCGATCGCTTTTTCGCCGATCGCGATCGATCAGACGTCGCGGCATCGCTCGTCGCCGTCGCCAACGCGCCAACCGACGCCGAGCGGACGGCGCTGGGAGCGGAGGTGTGGGCGGCATTCGAGCCGCCGGAATTGGCGGCGGCGGTCGCGGATCTCGTGGAACGCACGCCGGCGTCAGGATGGAACGTCATCGTCGCGTTGGTGCCGATCCTCGAGGCGCGGGCAGCGACCGACGCGTCAGCTTCGGCGACGCTGAACGAGATCGTCACTCGCGTGGCCGCCGGCTGGCTTCCCGAGGACCCCTCGTCGGCGCGCGGGCGGGCGATGCTCGCGCGATTCGCGGCGCAGGCTCGTCAGGCGGAGACGGCGATTCTCCTGCTGCCGCGTGACGTGCTCGCCGCCGAATCGCAAACGGACGACAAACGAGAAACCCGCCGCACCCGAGACGGGACGCCCCCTCTGACGGCGTTCGTCGATCTCGCGCTCGCTCCGCGGCCGACGATAAGCGCGGTGCGTGACATGATTCGGCTCGCCGCGCAGATCGGGGGGGGGCGCGATCTGTCCGCGCGACGGGCCGCGCAGCGGTTGAGCATTCTGCAATTCGCGGCCGTCCGACGCGCGATCGCCGCGTCGGGGATGAGCTGTCATGCGTCGGAGCTCGAGTCGCTGCGGAAGGATCTGTTGGCATTCTGGGACCGATGCGCTCCCGCGGGCGAGTTGGATGCCGCCGCGAAGCGACTGCTCGCCGCGCCCGGTGACCAGACCGCCGGTGACGCGCACGTTGTCGCGATCTCGCTCGGCCGCGACGCCGATCGCGCGGGCATCGCCGAGACCATAGGATGGGTTCGACTCCTTTTGGTCGCAGGCGACACGGCTGGTGTCGCGGCGGCAGCGGCGTTCGCGTCGGCTAGTTCGGCGGCCGGCGAGATGGCTCCGCACATCGGCGCGCTGGCGCGAACCGCGCTGCCCCGGGAGCGGTCGATGCTGCTCGCCAAGTCCTGGCTGTCGCTCCTCGATCTCGCCGACGCCCGAACGCGGCGGGATCTCATGGTCGAGGCGTTGGGAGACGCGATCGCGCGAGCGAGCGCGGGCGGATCGATCGGTATCGTGTGCGACGCGTGCGTCGCGCTCGGCGAGCGAGGGATTCGACTCGACGAAGACACGTCGCGGCCGATCGTCTCCGCGCTCGCGCGCATGCGAGCGTCCGAAGTGCCGGCCGACGCGGCGCTTCGACTGCGCATCGCCTGCGCGGCCGTCGAACAGATCGGCGACGATCGGGTCGCCGACGCGATCGCGGCCACGGTCTGGTCGGACAGCACGAACGTCGACGTCGTGGGCGGACGCCTGTTTCTCGCCGCGGCGGCACTTCGAGCGGTCGAGCGTATCCGGCCGGCCGCGCAATTCGCGGCGCTGGCTGATGCCGCGAGCGCCGATCTGTCGTGGCGCTCGACGCTGCCGCCCGAGCACGCGCGGCGCATCTCGAATTTCCTTCGGCTTGGTGGCGGCTCGTCGCTCGCCACTCTCCTTCGACGTGAGCTTCCTGGTGAGGCTCCGTCTCTTTCGCCGAGATGAACATGGCATACTCGCTCGACGACGACCGAGTCGCGCGGTCTACGCAGCTTCCCGAGAGCGTTTTTCTCTGGGGGGCGCCGCGCTCGGGTAAAAGCGGATTCGCGGGATCGCTGTATGGACTCGGCCTCTCCGACCGCGCGGCGGCGCGATGGACGGCGCATCCGCGCGACGCGCTCGACGAACACACGCACGAAGAGCTCAAGCGCGCATACCGCGACCTTCAGCAGCTCGGCTACCGAAAGACGGACGTTCGCACGCCGGCGCCGCTCCGGCTCATCGTGCGAAAGCGCACGAAGGACCGCGAGGTCGATGCGATCGCGCTGTCGCTCGTCGATCCCGCGGGCGAGTGGGTGACGGACGCCGGCCACCGCGCCTCATTCGACGGCGTGGACGTGCATCGGCGCGCCGCACAATCGAATGGGCTGATCTGGCTCGTCGAGCCGGTGGACACACCCGCTGCACGATCGCGCACACAAGCCGAGTTGCTGCCGCAGCTCATCGCCCTGCTCGAAGCATCCGGCGGTAAGCAAATCGGCATTCCCGTCGCGATTTGTCTGAGCATGGTGGACCGGTTGTCGTCGGTCGAACGCGACCGCGCGCTGGCGGATACGCGCACGGTACTCGGCGAGCTGCTCGGCGAGTCGGTCACGCGATGGTTCGAGGCGCTCTGTCCCGAGCATCGCTACTTCGCGATCTCGTCGGCTGGTCTGTCCACCGGCGCGGTCGATCCAATCAATGTGTCGGAGGTTCTTGATTGGGTCGTCGAGCGCGGCCGTGCAGCGGCCAAAGCGCGGCCGCGCACCAACGTCGCAATCGTTCGCACTCCCGGAGTCGCGGTGCGCACGGGAGTTCTCGCGCTGGCCGGACTCGCGGGATTCGGCACCTACAGTCTGTTCCATCGAGCGCCGGCGACGACGCGCGCGAGCTCAGGGGAAGTGAGAGCGTCGCTCGATACGATCGCCGCGCGCGCACGGCCAGTTGACACGAGCGCCAAGCGCCAGCCGTCCTCCTCCCCCTCCCCCGCGCCATCCCCTGTGCCGGAGGTTCGTTCACAGGGATCATCTCGAGTGGACGACAGCGCCGGCGCAAAAGAAGCGTTTCGGAGATTGGCTCGAGCCTCGGGCGCCGAGCTGACTCGCTGGGCCGACACGGCGCGAGCGCGCGCGAGTCGCGTCCTCGAGTCCGGGTCCGCTGGGTCGCGCGTTCTCGCGCCGATGCACTATATCCGCGCGCGGGCGTGCGGGGTGCCGATGATGAACTGCGATCGAGGCCAGGTGATCGAAGACTACACGTGGGTCCGCGTACACGGGACACTCGCTCAACGTGAGGAGGCGCGCCGCGCGCTCGATACGCTCGTCGTTCGGCGCCGCCACGCGTCCCGATGACACTCGCCATCGCGATAGCGGCCTGCCTGCTCGCCGCGGCCGCCTGCTCCATCCTGTCGATGTCGGCGACGTCGCGCGGGCGTCAGGTGCTCACACTGGTCGCGATCGTGACGCCGCTGGCGATGTTGGGCGCCATCCTTCGTCCCCATCGCGACGCGGCGCCGGCCGACACGTTTCAGGTCGTCGGCCAGTTCGCCCCGGCCGGTGACACGCTACTAATCGGAAGCGGGCACCAGTCCGACGTACGCATCGCCACGATCGACGCCGACAGCGAGTCGGTGGTTCGCCTCATTCCCGATCGTGCGCCTGACCGCCTTCGCGTAGAGACGACGCCGGGAATGTCGGTCGTGTTCGACGGCGATCGACCCGTCAACGCCGCGCCGATCGGAGCGCGCGCGGCGATCACTTTGATCGGACGCGACACGATCCAGTTGTCGGTGCGAACGCCGCACTGGCCGCTGTCCTGTCTCGCGCGATGGGAGGGTCGGTGCACCCGGCGAGTGCTGTCGGTGCGGGACACGTCGCGGGGGGGCCGGGTGGTAAAGCGCACCGACGTGCGGCTGACGGAGACCGGGGTGACGGAGGCGATACTCGGCGTGGCCGCGGCGCCGCGGTTCGTGATGTTCGCGTCGGGGCATAGCGCCTACATCGCGAGCGCGGAGCCCGAGCGCATCCTCGTGGATGGCAAGGTTCTGCCGAGTGGTGGCGTGGTGGCCGGTGACTCGCTGACGATCGGTCGTGGGAGCGGCGCCGTCACGCTTCATTTTCGAACCGAGCGGCGGGGGGCGGCGACGACGAACCGGCGGTTGGTGTTGTACGACGAGCACCTCGCCTCGTCCCGCTGGCGCCTCGACCGTGAAAGCGGGCGGCGCGTTTTCGTCGTCAACGCCAGCGACTCCGCGCGCGCGGCGGCGGGAACGCTGCCGCTGATCGAGCTCAGTGAATGGCCGCTCGGACCACGGGCGGTCGATTACGCCGGTGTGCTCGAAGACTCGGCCCAAGGGGGAGGAGGATGGTGGTGGCGACACGCGGGCACGAGCACTCGCGTTGCCACGAACGTCATGACGCAATGGCCGTCCGACGCCGGTCAGACCCGTGGACATATCATCCGACTGGGCCACGCGTCGCTCGCGGCCAATCCGATCCTTGCGATATCGATCCTCTGGATCGCCGGCGCCCTCGTGTTGGCATTCGGCGCGAGCGGAGTTGTTCATCCCGCATTGCGAACGGGACTTCTGGGGTTGGTCTACACGCTGACGTTCGTCCGCGCACTCCTCGCCGTTCGAGTTTCACAGGCGCCTCCCTTCCTCACCGACGTCACGACGACGGTGATCGCCCTGCTCTGCGCCCTGCCGGCGTGCGTGACGCTGATCGAGAACTGGTCGGCGCTGTGGACCCTCGCCGCGGACCCGACGCGATCGGCGATCCAGCGCGCCGCTCTCGTCGCGGCGGTGGTTGCCGTCGCGCCGGTCACGGCGCTCGTCGCGTCTCGGGGCAACCTGCAGATCGCGCTGCTCACGGCAGCCGTCGTCGTCGCGTCGACCGGCGGCCTCGTGGCCGTTCAACACGTTCTCGGTTCGCGCTCACACCGTCGGTCGGTGAAGGCGACACCGCTCGCCATGCTCGAGGCGCCCGAGCAGGGCGATCTCGGACTCGTCCAGCTCATTCGCGCCGTGGCGACGCTTCTCGTGCTCGTCGCGTTTTATGTCGAGCTGGAGCTGGCGCGGCGGATTCCCTGGTGGATCATCGCGGCCGCGCATGCGGCACTAGTCGCTTCGGTCTGGTGGTATCTCGAGCTTCGCGCGCGGGTGCTTCCGCGTCTCAGACTTCGCGCTCTCGCCGGACGAACAGCGCTCGTGTCGCTCGCGACCGTGCTCGGCGCCGGCACTCTCGTCGCCAGCGAGCTCGCACCGGACGCGCCGGTACTTCGCTCGGTTGGGGTCGTGGGCGCGGCGGTCTTCGTGCTGATGGCGATCGCGTTCGTGGTTTGCCGGCCGTTCTTCCAATCCGTGTCGGGGAACGTATACGCGCGTCACGACGTCCTGCCGCCGACGACCTTTCTGCTCGCGCCGATCGCCGGTTTGACGCTCTCGGGAATTCCCGTCGTTCGACGACTGGGCATTACGCTGGGCTTCGCGTTGGCGCTCGTCGCCGTGCTCGTCGTCGTTCGCGTGCTGACGCTGCTCTGGCACCACGACACGCGGCAACGCATTCGCCTGCTCTTCAACGCCGAAGGCCGGCGCGTATCGACCCGAGCGATTCTGCTCACGTCGGCGTTGGCGCTGACGCTCCTCGCCGGCCACTCGATCGACCTTGGGCTGCTGCAGCTCTTGCTGCTCGTCGTCATCGTGACGATGACGGCGGCTGCCGCGATGCTCGGCAAACGCGCGCTCGTGGCACCACTCCTACTGACCGCGAGTCTCATAACTGTCTGGGTAATGGCACTGCGCGTTACGCCGGCCGAACTCGCGTCGCGACCCGTTCCGCTGACGACGCCGCGCATCCGATATGCCGCGGCAACGGCGCCCGACGCCCTCCAGCAACAGCTCGTGTACGCGGACCGCGAGCACGGACGCCAGATCGTCAACACGCTGATTCAAGAATGGGGGATCCGCTCGCACGCCGCGGTCGGACACACGCGCGGCGTTGGACTCTTTTCGCTCGGCTTTTCCGAGGGCGCCATTCGCGCGCGCGAAGCGGTGACCGACAACGCGTTCTCCGTGTTCGTGCTCAGCGAGCACGGTTTCGTGGGAGGCGCCGCGCTGATTGGGCTGTACCTGGCACTCGCCGTGCTTTTGCTCGCCGGCGCGTTCATCACGGGCCGCGCGTTCGTCGAGGTACCGCGTGCGTTGCTGCTCACCGCGTGCGCGGCGCTCCTGCTGGTGCCGGCCTATTACATGATCGCGGCAAACGTTGGTTCGCTCGCGCTCACCGGACAGAACCTTCCGCTGCTCGGCCTGCGCTCCGGCGCGGACGTCGCGCTGTTCTGCTGGATCACGGCGCTGGCGATCGGCGCGTTTCCGATCGCCGATCGCGCGGCGGTACGTGATCCACAGCGCGACGACGAGTACATGGCGCCGATGCGGCGGCTCCGTGGAACCATCGCGGGAATCGCGACAGCGGCCGCGGTGCTGGCCGTCGCGCTGATGTGGCCCACGTGGCGGGCCACCCACGCCGACGTCGAGCAGACCTTCCGGCTCGACGTTTTCCGCGGCGCACTCGATGATCTCGCGGCCGGAGGCGTCATCACCGCGGCGAATGGCGAGGTCGCGCTGGCGCCGACGGCGCCGCGAGCCCTCCGGTCGACGAACTCACTGCTGTCGAGTCTCGTTCGCTCGGCGAACGGCGACGCCGCGCGCGGCGCGCACTGCCTCGATCGCGGGTCGTGGCTCCGCGCGCGCAACGACGAGGTTCAAATCGGCGACGGCTGCGCGATCGCCATGTCGCTCAATGGACGCACGGGATGGCTCGGCGAGCTCACCACCGCGCCACGCGGCAGCGATCTCGTGATGAACGAGGGCACTCACTCGCGTCCCGTCGACACGCATCGTGCGCGACGTCGTGGCGACATCGTGGTGGATGGTCGAGCGACGTACGTGGTGGACAGCGTTCCGCGCGCCGCGCTGTCGTTTGCACGATGGCAGAATGGAGAGTTGGCGCGCTCCGTCGCGGCCGGAACGTCGCCGCTGTTCGCGCGGCTGGACACGCTGCTGGCGCGCGGCTTTCGACCAGGATCGATTCGCGCGAACGCACCGGTCGAGCTGACGCTCGAACCGAGCTTGGCCGCGGCCGTTCAGCATGGTCTCGACAGCGCGTGCACCGGGGTTCGCCAGTGCTCGGTGACGCTCGTCAACCCGGAACGAGGAGACATCCTCGCGCTCGCGTCACACGTCGATTCGAGCGTGCGCGTTGGCGCGTACGCGCCGCTCGACGCGAGTTTCCGCAGCCATCGCGCCGCGTCGGTCATCAAACCGATCATCGCGTCCGCGGTGCTGGCGCGCTATCCAACGCTCCAGTCGCTCGCCGTCGATCATCCACAGGAGCACTTCCAATCCGCGGCGGGTTGGCGGCTTCCGGGAGGCGAGCTCCGTTCGCCGTTCCGTGGCTGTCCCACCGAGAATCGCCGCGTCGTGGATTGGAGCTGCTTCCTCCCGACGTCGAACAACTTGTTCGCGATCACCCTGGGATTTCTCGGCGCGGCGGAGTCGGGAATCAGGAATCTGCCGGCGATGGAGGACGGCTCGGTCGGCCCTGGTTTCTCCATCAACGGCCGACACGTCGACGGGCGCCCGAAGTTCCGCGTCGTCGAAGGCACGCGCCGTCTCGACGATTCGCCGCTCGCCCAAGGATTGAGCGAGCTGTTCGACGCCGAGATCGGCCGGACCATCGGCCGATACGACACCACCCTCTGGGCGCCACTCACCAATCGCCGGTGGCTCAAGCTGAACGGCGCGTGGCAGCGCGTGTCGCCGGAGGTGCCGCAGCTTCCGCTGAACGATCCGGAGTTTCGCGATCTCCACAAGCTCGCGGGCTTCATGATTGGTGAGACGGATAACAACTGGAGCAACGTGGCGCTGGCGCGCGCGGTGAGCCGCATCTTCACCGGGCGCGGCGTCGAACTTCGTCTCCTTCGCCGGGTGGGGTCGGTCGAGCTGGCGACCACTGAAAAGGAAGGCGTTCACTTCGGGCCAGGACGGCTCGCGGTAATCGAAGGAATGTCCGGCGTCGTGCGCGGCTATGGAACCGCGCACACGCTCGCCACCGCGCTGCCGGGACGTGGATACCGCTTCATCGGCAAGACGGGGACGCTCGACTCTCAGGGATTGCGTCAGGTCTCGGCGTTCATGTTCGCCGCGGCCAGTCCCGGTCCGCCCGAAGTCTGCTCGGTGGCCGGCGTGATCTTCGTCGAGATGCCGGATGGAGCCAAGGCGGCGCAACCGGCCGCCAAAGAGTTGTTCGCATCGGTCGTGGCGCGCGCGATCACGGCACACGGGTCGTGGAGCGATGCGCGCTGTCGTGCCGGCGAGGCGCCACATCCCACGCTCGCCGGAGAGCCGGTCCGACGTGGGGGAGGGCGTGAAAGCGTAGAAGCTCGAGAGCGAGGAACGCATGATGATTCAACCGACAATCGGCCGGCGCGTCGCGCTGACCACAACGATCGCCGTCGTCGCCGCGACTAGCGCTTGCAGCAAGTTCGAGAGCTGGAAGTCGAACGGTCGCGGCGTTGGCGTGAGACAACAGGCAGCGCCCAGCGCCACGTCACGCGCCGACTCTCTGGCGCGCGAGCTCGCGCGCCTCAAGACGGTGAGCGCCGAGAAAGACAGCGCGCTGGCGCAGGTGCGCGAGACACAGGACGTCATCGACGCCATCTCGCGCGAGCTGTCGTCGATTCCCGGGATGGACAGCCGGCACATCGTCGTCGGCAACGGGAGTGAGAGCCAGCCGGCGAACATTCAGGAGCTCATCGCCCAGAAGATCACACGCGCTCGGCAACTCGTCGAACAGTCCGACGCGACGATCAGAGAGCGGGAACAACGCATCACCGCGTTGCTCGGCGAGAACGACAGTCTGAAGACCGAGGCAGCGACGTTTCGCGAATCGATCGAGACGATGCTGGCGATGATCGACAGACAGCGCGCGGAGCTCGAGCGATTGACCGCGCGCGTCGCGGAGCTGGAGACGGCGCAAGAGCAGCTCAAGCGCGAGAACTCCGAGCTGAGCGACTCCGTCGGCGCGTTGCGCGCACGCGAGAACGCCGTATACGTCGCCGTCGGAACGGAATCGGAGTTGCTGCGTGCCGGCGTCGTCGTGAGGAGGGGCGGCGCGAACATGGGCTTCTGGCGCCCTGGGCAAACGCTCATGCCCGCGAGAAACCCGCCGCGGAATGCCTTCCGCTCGCTCGACATGTCGCAGGTGCGGCAGATCGATCTGCCGGACGCCGCGTCCTATCGGATCATCTCGAATCACAATCCGGCGTTTCTTACCCACGCGTGGGGAGAGATGGTGCGCGGCTCGTTGGAGATCCGCGATGCCGAGCGATTCTGGGAGTCGAGCCGGTTCCTGATCCTCGTTCGAGGCGATTAGAACGATCGGGGTGGGCGGATCCCAGCTTTAGCTATGCCGATGGCGCGATTTAACATTTGACACGACACGGCTGAGCTCGTAGGCTCTGCGCTCCCACCCTTCAGGAGCGTTGATGCGACGATGGATTGGCATTGCCGCCGTTTTGGCGATCACCGCGTGCAAAGGCGCGGAGGGACCGACCGGCCCACAGGGACCGGCAGGGCCGACAGGGTCGACAGGGCCGCAGGGCCCGCAAGGTCTTCCTGGACCCGCCGGGCCGCCGGGAACAACTAAGGTGGTTCTGATGGCCACCCCGAACGCCACGTCGGGCGTTGCGACCGTGTCTCTGCCCTCCGCCGCAGGCACCGACGTGAACAAGCCGCCGTCGGTGTCGTGCTACATGGCGAATCCGACGCAGTTCCCCGGTGTTTGGTTCGCGGTGAACGACGGCTACACCGACGGTGGTACGCCATGGTGTCTTGTCGCGTTCAGCGCTTCAGCGGGATGGGTGGCGAGCATGCAGGAAATGCCGACTACCGCCGGCTGGATCGCCGCGTTTGTCGTGATCTATTGAGAGTGTAGCAGACCACAAATGAAAAACCCCGCCAGCTGGCGGGGTTCTGTTCAGAGCCAGCGGTCGGGATTGAACCGACGACCGCTCGATTACGAATCGAGTGCTCTACCACTGAGCTACGCTGGCGATGGAAATGCCCTGGCACGGACTCGAACCGTGACGCCTTGCGGCACCACCCCCTCAAGATGGCGTGTCTACCAATTTCACCACCAGGGCCCTGCATTGAACCGGTCGTTCCTCGCTTCGGCGCTCTGCACCTCCGCTCGAAATTCCCTATTCCTTCATCCTACTTCAGCCTTCAGCCGACGCCTATGAGAACTCGAATGCGAACATCCGCATTTCCGATCAAATCGCGCGAACTGTGAGCTGTCCAACACGGGAGCGACGGGGCTCGAACCCGCGACCTCTCGAGTGACAGTCGAGTGCTCTAACCAAACTGAGCTACGCCCCCAACTACGGGTCTCAGGTCTCTGGTCCCTGGTCTCAGGTGTCGCGCGTTTCGCGGTTCACCTGCGACCTCAGACCTGAGCCCAGAGACTTAATCCTTTCACGATAGCCCGTAGGGGAATCGAACCCCTCTCTGCACCGTGAAAGGGTGCCGTCCTAACCGATAGACGAACGGGCCCAAGTCGAACGCGACTTCGAACGCCTGTACCTCTTGCCCTCCCATAGCGGTAACGGGATTCGAACCCGTGTTTGGGCCTTGAGAGGGCCCCGTCCTAGTCCCCTAGACGATACCGCCGTGCCTTGCCGCCTGCGGCGCAAGCCACGGCGGTACGTTCAATTGAAATCGCAATTGCTACGCAATTGCTCCTGCTCCTCTCTCGTCATCGCCGCCTGCGGCGCAA